>ERZ791919.3014-NODE-3014-length-11036-cov-8.853656_pt1 | contig 11036 bp, 10 predicted proteins | sample MGYA00510137_ERZ791919 | MGnify/ENA primary metagenome ERZ791919 (study PRJEB30046, sample SAMN00792059) | human gut metagenome | study: EMG produced TPA metagenomics assembly of the A metagenome-wide association study of gut microbiota in type 2...
CCCTTGGCGTGGCACTCGGCGACCTGCTCAATGACGGCGTTGTACTTGCCGTTGACGGTCTTGTAGACGCTGTCTGGCAGGTCCTTGCGGGCGCGGGGCTTGTTGGTGGGGATGCTGACGATGTTCAGGCCGTAAATCTCGCTGAACTCGTCGGCCTCGGTGGAGGCTGTACCGGTCATGCCGGACAGCTTTTTGTACATGCGGAAGTAGTTCTGGAAGGTGACGGTGGCCAGCGTCTTGCTCTCGGCGGCAACGGTCACGCCTTCTTTGGCCTCGATGGCCTGATGCAGGCCGTCATTGAAGCGGCGGCCATACATCAGACGGCCCGTGAACTCGTCGACGATGATGACCTCACCGTCTTTGACGATATAGTCGGTATCGCGGTGCATAACGCCGCGGGCCTTGATCGCACCGTCAATGTAATGGCGCAGCGACATATTGTCGGCGTCGGCCAGGTTCTCGACGTGGAAGAACGCCTCGGCCTTTTTGACGCCGGACTCGGTCAGGGTAGCGGTCTTGCGCTTTTCGTCCACGACGTAATCGCCGTCTACCTGCTCCTCGGCCTCGACCTTGTCGTCCAGCTCGACGATGACACTCTTTTTCAGCGTTTTAGCAAAGTCGTCCGCGCGCTTGTACATCACGCTGGAATCCTCGCCCTTGCCGCTGATGATCAGCGGGGTACGGGCCTCGTCGATCAGGATGGAGTCGACCTCGTCCACGATGGCAAACGCATGGCCGCGCTGCACCATGTTGGCCTTGTAGACGACCATGTTGTCGCGCAGGTAGTCAAAGCCGAACTCGTTGTTCGTGCCGTAGGTGACGTCGGCCTCGTAGGCCTTCTTGCGGTCCCCGGCCTCGACGCCGTGGACGACCAGACCGACGGTCAGACCCAGGAAACGGTAGACCTTGCCCATCCACTCGGAGTCGCGGCGGGCCAGGTAATCGTTGACGGTGACAACATGCACGCCCTCGCCGGTCAGGGCGTTCAGGTAGGTGGGCATGGTAGCGACCAGCGTCTTGCCTTCACCGGTCTGCATCTCGGCGATGCAGGCGCGGTGCAGCACGATGCCGCCGATGATCTGCACGGGGTAGGGCTTCATGCCAAGCACGCGCCAGTCAGCCTCACGGCATACGGCGAACGCCTCGGGCAGCAGGTCGTCGAGGGTCTCGCCTTTGGCGAGGCGCTCTTTAAACTCGGTGGTTTTGGCCTTCAGCTCGTCGTCGGTCAGCTTGGCCATCTCCGGCTCAAGGGCAAGGACCTTGTCCTTGAGCGGGTTGATGCGCTTGAGTTCCTTGTCCGAGAAAGAGCCGAACAGTTTTTCAAAAAAAGACATAACAGTTCCCCTGTATTTTCCGCCGCGTGTAGAGGTGCGGCTAATAGTGGTTTTATATAGTTTTACACATGATACTATAATACACCCGCACAGGGGTTCATGTCAAACCTGCGCGGGTGTATTTCGTAATATATTTAATTTTTCTGTTTTGCGGTCCTTTATAAAAAAGAATCCGCACAGGATCAGCCCCGCCAGAAACAGCCGGATGGGCACGAGCCAGGTCGAATCCATCCCCTCGCGGGTGAACAGGTACTGCCCCATGCAGCCCGAAACGCCCCAGCACGCCGCGCCGCCCATCGTCAAGGCGGAGCCTTTTATGCGGTCAGACATTGTGTTGCTCCTCTGTTGTAGGGGTCGTTGCTCGCATCGACCCGCATCATAGCGGCGGGCAGTTGCTTGCAGGGGGCGGCGTCCTCGACGCCCCTACAGCCTCCCGTAAGCTCTTATTCCAAAATCAGCGCCGCGGCTTCGCGCAACCCCTTTACAACCGGTGCGCCCGTTTCCCTCAATTTTTCCGGCGGCTGGTGGCCGCCGGACTGCAAAACGCAGCGCACGCCCAGCGCCTGTGCAACCTCATAGTCGTGGACGGAATCGCCGATCATGACGGCGCGTGCCGGGTCAAAGCCGTTTTCCTTTAAATAGGCCAGCCCGACCTCGACCTTGCTCTTGGCGTAGATGTCGCCCAGACCCAGCAGACGGTCAAAATAGCCCGTCACGCCGCGCTCGTCGGTCTGACGCCGCAGCGTGTCCAGATTGCTGGCCGACAGAATGACCTGCCGCACCCCCGCGGCCTTAAACGCCTCCAGCGCGTCAATGGCGCCGTCTGCCAGCGGGCAGGCCGCACTGGCGGGGACGTAGTCCTCCATGTATTTTTCGGCCAGCTCGGCAAAGCTGTGCTTTGTAAAGTCAAACCCCGCGCGGACGTAATATTCCTCGATGGGAAAGCCAAAAATGGCCCGGTACCGCTCGTGGTCATACCGCTGCGGGTAGCCGAATCCTGCCAGCAGACGGTTGAGCGCGTCCACGCAGAGATCGACATCATCGAGCAGGGTACCGTTCCAATCCCACAAAATCAGTTCTGGGCACATAGATGTTACCTCATTATTCTTCTGTAAAAATTTTGTTTAGACCCGCGTTGCTTTCGATCAGCTTGACGAGCGCCACACCCAGAATCGTGCAGCTGATGAGCTCGCCAATGCCGACAGTAACGGCATTGAACACCGCCAGCATCGCCGTGGGTGCGCCGTCCGAGAAGAAGAAGGTGATCTCGAACGCGCCGACAATGATCATATTAAAGACAACGGGCGGCAGGGATGCCGGAATGGCCAGCCCCTTCACGCGGATGTCGCGCAGCTTGTAGGTCACAAGGCAGGCCAGCAGGGTCGCCAGCGTGCCGAACACCACGTCAACGACGGTGGAGCCGAGCAGATTTGCCAAAAAGCAGCCCAGCGTGACGCCGACGATATACTCGGCACCGAACACCGGCAGCAGGCAGAGGGCCTCGGCCACGCGGACCTGCACCGCACCGTAGCTGAACGGGGCCAGCACAAGGCAGACGACCACATAGACAGCCGCAATGACAGCGCAGCGCACAAGACGACGGACGGACAGATTTTTCATATTCATACAATACTCCGGCGGATAGATTTTGACCACGCGCAAGACCGCCAGCCTTGCGGGGTTTGCGCTGCCGACCAGCAGCCGACAGCGGAGCCTAAAATCCTAAGTTGCTCAACAAACCTAAATTATAACAAAACCCGCAGGCCGTTGCAAGACCTGCGGGGAAAATTTGTGGTAGATTCTGCGCATATTGTGCTGATATGGTATAATACATCGGGGTGCATTGTCGATTATCTGAAAATCATAGTTCCCTAATAGCTCTTGGTATGGTATAATATCAATAAGGAAGGATGTGAATGGGCAATTGTCATAGTTCCCTAATAGCTCTTGGTATGGTATAATCGTGTCGATCTCTCCGACGACGAACTCATTCGTCATAGTTCCCTAATAGCTCTTGGTATGGTATAATATGCCAAGCGCCGACTTGATCGCCTCCAGGGTCATAGTTCCCTAATAGCTCTTGGTATGGTATAATTCGCGCGGATTGAACACCGTTGAAGCTTCATGTCATAGTTCCCTAATAGCTCTTGGTATGGTATAATACACGAGTTGCGCGGACTCGCCCATTTGAGGTCATAGTTCCCTAATAGCTCTTGGTATGGTATAATAGCCCGGCACGAACTTACAACGCGCACCCAGTCATAGTTCCCTAATAGCTCTTGGTATGGTATAATTAGTCGCCCCTCCCTAGACTTTGGAGAAAAGTCATAGTTCCCTAATAGCTCTTGGTATGGTATAATCCTGTCGGCTTTGGCTCTTACATTACCAAAGTCATAGTTCCCTAATAGCTCTTGGTATGGTATAATATAATGTCACCTAAACACCATTCATTAACAGTCATAGTTCCCTAATAGCTCTTGGTATGGTATAATTCACCGGGAGAAGCGCCAAAGATAGAATCAGTCATAGTTCCCTAATAGCTCTTGGTATGGTATAATTGGGCGGGTGTTCCCCCGCCCGGCGCATGCGTCATAGTTCCCTAATAGCTCTTGGTATGGTATAATTAGATCAGCTCCTTCGCCTCCGGCGTCACCGTCATAGTTCCCTAATAGCTCTTGGTATGGTATAATTAAAAGCTCCATCACTATAAACCCCATTTTGTCATAGTTCCCTAATAGCTCTTGGTATGGTATAATAGGCTATGCAAAAAGCGCATCGGATTGCGGTCCGATGCGCTTTTTGTTTTAGAAAAAACTCAACTGTTCACATACAAAAGGGGCTTCTTCCGGCTGATAATTTCCCAGAAGAATCTGAATAGACTGGTACTGCTTTTCTGTAACGACAAGCAGGCGAATGGAGCCGTTTGGCGGCAAGGATGCCCTCAAACGGCTTTCGTGTTTCTTCACGGCGTCGTTGCCGTTGCACACCCTCGCGTACACAGAGAATTGCAGCATGTGGTAGCCATCCTTCAGCAAAAAATTCCGGAACGCCGTCGCATGCCGCCTTTCAGTCTTTGTCTGCACAGGCAGGTCAAAAAAGACAATCATCCGCATAAATTTACTCATAGCTATGCTGCTTGTATTCAAGCAATTTGGGTAACAGCAGGGCTTGTCCACGCAGACCTTGCACCAGGCGTTCCATTGCATAGGCAACGCTGTGGTGCTGCCCGCCGGAAAGAATATCCGCATTCAACAGGTTTACAAGCTTTCCCTTCAGTATGGGTGTCAATGCTGCATCCTCGGCCACATTTGCTGCCACGTACAAATCCGCCACGGGCCGGAACGGCTCCATCAGGTCATCCGCCAGATTAAACTGGTTCAGCTCACTGTCATGGTGCAGACCCAGGCACGGCTGAAAACCATACACCGTCAGGCAGCGCGCCATATAGCCCCGCAAAATCGCGTAGGCATAATTCAGTGCTGCATTTCGCGTATCCTCGTTGCGGCGGGTGTAGCCCTCACCAAATAAAGCCGGAAAGTAGTACGCTGCGGCGCTTGCCTCTACGTTATCTTTGTCGCCGCTCGTCACAGCCTTGGCACGCCCGAATAGAAACGCCGCCTCCTGTGTTTTGCCGCAAAGTGCAAGGCACTCCGCTTGGTTTTGAATTTTTGCTGTCACGACCTGCTGCCACATCCGCTTTTTTGCCGGCAGGGTCAATTCCATCTGCCAGCGCAGTACTCCCAGCTGACGGCTGTGCTGTGCAAACGGCAGCGAGATGCCGCACGGCAGATGTGTTTCATCGCACCAGAAAGTCACCACACCGTTTTGTGCCAACGCCGCCATAGCCGCTGTTGTGATCGTGCTTTGGCGGCTTTCCAGTACAATGGCACTGATGTCCTCGATGGGCACAGAGTGAACTTCTTCCGTTTCAATCAACAGCTGCTCATTTTTGCAGCGGATGCGCGCAGGGTTCACGATCATCAGACAGCGGTAGGACATAATTCACCTCCGTTGGGCAGGGAAGGTTTGCCGTTTTTCTTTTTTCACAGGGGTATAATTGCCAAGGACATCGACCTGATATTTCTGAACTTTTTGTACTATGCCAAACGTCAAACTTTTAAGGAAGTATGCCCCTTCATGGGTTTCTATCCTAATTCCTCCGTTTGATATATCTCCGCCTTTGTAATAAACCAGTTCCTTCTTCGTCTCATACTTTTTCGGAAGTGTGCTATCTTCATGCATAAGTGAAAAGCAGATTGGTTTATCTCTTTCCACTAAAATAAGGTCATTGCTATAAAGTGAGAACAGGAAGTCATCTTCTTTCATTTCTTTCCACTCTTCCATTGTTTTGTCTCGCACAACCGCCTTATTCGGTAAGGTTTCTTTCACCGTATCCGCCACATAAATCGGCACCCAATAATAACCATCACCGGGGACATAATACACATCTATACGGATCATGTCGCCGCCTTTTGCAACGCCTCCGCCGCTGCGGACAGGAATTGTGTTGTTCATTTTTGCGACAACCTTCACTTTACGCACCTGTGCGCCGGGGGTTCCGTCCGCACGTGGCTTATAAAACGGTTCCGCAAAGGCTTTCTTTGCGTTTCCGCCAAATTCTGTCAGACGCTTCTTCAGTGCTTCGTACAAAAGCGTATCGCTGCTTGGTTTAAAATAGTCTTTGATTTTTCCATCCTTATCCAGTGACAATTCTGTAATTGATTTTCGCACTGCTGTATATTTTTCGTTCACTTGGCTTCGAATCGTATCTTCGTGTGCCGCACCTGTCACCTTATGGCGCGGCATCCGCGACACAAACACAGGCTGAATAGACGAAATATCCACCGTCGCATAATAGACCGGGTTAATCTTCATCAGGTCTTCCTGCGGACAGGCCGACAATCGCTGCGTCAGCTCATCACGGAAGCGCGGCCAAGGTTCAGGGAAGTGCTCATTACGCACCGCCGTCGTCTCTGCACGCTTGCAAAAGTCAGATACCCGCTTTATCATCCCCTGTGTCGTACAGGCAATCACCGCCGCGTCCACTGCATGGTGCAGATCGCCGTCGGCACGCACCTTGCCAAGGCCCCAGCGCTTGCGCAAAAACGCCGTAACGGCGCCATTTACCGCAACGACCCGCCGTTTGCCTGCCCCGGAACAGTCTGCAAACGCAAGATGATTGCGGATATAGTTCAGCATAAAAGCCGCAATATACTGCGTATCCTGCAGGTTGCGCTGGATATAGCCCTTGCCGTCCTCCTCGCTCAGCCTTTCCTTCAATAGGTTCTGGCGCTTGCGGAAATTCTTTACGTTCGCTTTGGTGTACACAATAAAGTCGTCCCGTCGTTTTCCCTGCAGGTATTGCAGCGGCAGGCGGTTTCCTTTCTGGCGGTTCTCCGAAGCCAGCACCAGCACCTTATTTGTACGGCGGTCATCAAAGCTTATGCTATAGGGGACAATGTGGTCTACCTCGGCATAGCCGGAGACTGTAATAACCTTGTCCAGCTCCAACGGCTGTATCGAATACGCACAGCGCCCGTCCTGCTCTTTCCACAGACGATATTTTACAAGATCCTGCCCGGTAACGGTGCGTCCCGGAAAAAGCTCATTCAGCTCTTTCATCAGGCGTTCATTTTCCGCACTGTTATCCCGCATCGCCTTGTCCAACTCGCTGCGCTGCTGGAAGTTCTTATTCATCTCTCTTGCCAGCTCCAGATGGATACTGACCGGGCTTTCGCCCTGCTCGCGGATGATCGCATTGACGACCTTGATCGTCTGTGCCACTGCACGGCGCACCACCGGGCTTGTAATATCCTCCATTTCCTCCGTTGAGGCCGGCAGGAACTGCGCTTTTTCGCCGTTTTGCCTTCCCTGAAAATCATATCCGGCTGCCTGGCAGGCATCGTTATAGTTCATGCCCTGTTCCAGATAGGGGATCAGCTTGCGGCACGCCTTGACCGAAATGTGTCCATATCCCGCAAAGCTGGGCAGCGTCAGCAGTGCTTCTATTTCCAGCGGTTCAAACTCCGCCTGTTTCAATGCCTTGCGCAGCTTATCCTCGTTTTCCGGGTTCGTCAGCGCAGCTCCGGCGGCATCCAGCTGCTCGCGGCTGATATTGCGGATATGATCCTTCCGCAGGGTATTCAGCGCCTTACGCATCTTGTGGTAGCAGGGGAGTGCCGTTATTTTTTCTTTCTTTTCGCAGGCTTCTGCCGTCTGCTCCCCGCGATACCGCACCATGTTGAACCGTGCTTCTTCCGGCAGTGCCAACGCCTTGCGGACCCGGGCAAAATCCAGCTTGTCCGTCTGGCAGCACACAGAAAGCAGTACCTGTCGCTCTGCCGGTGTCAGCGTGCGGCTGGTTCCGTTTTCCGCAATGCGGATATGATTGATTTTTTGCAGCAGCGTAAAATATTCAAACGAGAAGGCCGCCTTGGCTGCCCGCTGCTCGCTCTTTCCCTCCAGCGTGCAGGTGCCGACCCTGTTGCTGCCGCTATACGGGCTGCCTTTGCCCGGACCTTCCGCAAAGGAGCGCTGGCGTGTCAGAATACAAAGGTACTCTGCCTCCATCTCCGGCGAAGCCCATGTCGCACCGTATTGACGCTGTGCTGCAAAAACCAGTCTGGCCTCGTCTATGATTTGGTCGCGCTTGACGGTGGAAAGATAATTTCCCGCTTTGTTGCGCTTGTGCTCTGCAAACACAGGGTCGCGGTACATCATCTCACCGACAGTACGGTACCGGTTTGCCTCCATACGTCGGGTGTTCGCGTCAATTGCCTGCAGCAGCTTACCGTCTTTTTGTGCATCGTCTGCCTTGCGGTTACTGCGAAAGCCCCTGCGCTGCATCAGGTGCAGCAGTATACGGGCAAAATCCAGTGCTGTCACCGGGCCATCCAACGCCTGAACACGCAGCGCATAGACATCCGGCAGATGTCCCGCTTGCACAGCCTGCTCTATTTCCGCCTTACCGGGCAGACCATTTTTCTCCATCAGCTCGTACAGATCCGCCTTGCGCAGGCTGCGGCGGCGCAGCCTGCGGCGGGCGCTGCGGGCCTTACGGCGCGGGGCAGCAAGGCTGTCGCCTTTTTGGGGTTCTTCGGCCTTATCAAATATGCGTGAGCCACATCGGATCAGACCATAGGGCTCCGCGTTTTCATTCAGTGCCACCACCGCCCAGCCGACGGACGCAATGCCAATATCCAGACCAATTCCATAGGGATGCTTCATTTTTTGCACATCCTTTCACTTTTCTACTATCATAGCGCACTATGGCATTATTTGGCAACTGACAATTTAAACGAAATTTAGGGCAAAAAAGATGACGCCCTGCCAAACAGCAGGGCGTCAGAGCTTTACGGTCCTATGACCTTATCATAGCAACCATAATAGTTCTTGGTATGGTATAAGAACTGTCTGTATTATACTACATTGTCAGGCAAAGTGCAAGACCTTACCTATGCTGCCGAAAAATATTACGGCAGCTCCGGCGCATAAGCCTCGAGATTGCGGGGCTTGCCCTCGTAGACGATGGCGATGCCGTCGGGGCCGGTGTTGGCGCTGACAACGCCGCCGAGCTGGAACACGATCAGCGGTGCATGGCCAAACGCCTTTTTGCACAGCTTGACCAGCTCGTCACGCTTGGCGGTGCTGGACGTGTAGGCCACCATGTAGGGCGTGTCCTTCATCGAATCGACGCGGCTCTCCACCCATTTGATCATGGCGGCGGGCACGGCGGCGTCACCGCGGACCTTGCTCTCGACCTTGGAGACGCCCGCATTCAGGCTGATGATGGGGCGGATGCCCAGCAGGTCGCCGACCACAGCGGCGGCGGCGCTGACGCGGCCCGACTTCTTCATCTGCTTCAGGCTGTAGGCGGCCAGACAGATCTCAACGCAGTCCAGCTTCTGCTTCAGCTCGGCCACGCAGGAGGCCAGCTCACCGCCGTTGCGCACCTTGCGGGCGCACTCGCAGAAATACCAGCCGTAGGGCATCGAGTAGGTGTGGCTGTCGATGACCTGAATCTTCATCGTGTAGCCGGGGCGCTCCTCCTCCAGCAGCTCCATGGCCTTGACGGCGTTGTTGTAGGTGCTGGAGCCGCCCGCGTTGATACTCAGGTACACCAGGTCGGTATAGCCCTCGTCCGCATAGCGGGCGTAAATATCGCAGAACTGCAGCTGGGTGATGGCGGCGGTGGTGGGCACGCCCTGGGCGTCGCGCATCATCTGGTAAAACTGGTCGTTGGTAAAGTCCTTGCGCTCCATGTACTCCACACCGTCAAGGTTGATGGGGAAGCCCACGACCTCGATGCCGTACTTATCCGCAAGCTCCTGCGGAATGTCGGAACAGGAATCTGTCAGAAAACCTATCTTGCTCATTTTACATCCTCACTCCATTCGTATCGGGTCAACTGCCCGTGGGTCTCCAAACCGGCAAAATCCCATTGACGCAATGCTTCGTACACGCCCACTGCCACCGCGTTGGACAGGTTCAGGCAGCGCTCGCCCCTGCGCATCGGCATACGCACGCAGTCGGCCTCATGCGCGGCCAGCAGCTCCTCGGGCAGGCCGGCATCCTCGCGCCCAAAGACGAGATACGCGCCGTCGGGGTAGGTCACATCCACATGGCGGCGCGGGCCCTTGGACGTGAAGTAGAAAAACGGACCACTGTTTTTGGCAAAAAAGTCCGCCTGATCTTGATAATATGTTATATCAAGCTGGTGCCAATAGTCAAGCCCGGCGCGCTTTAATTTTTTGTCGTCGATGGTAAAGCCCATCGGACCGACTATATGCAGCCGCGCTCCCGTCACCGCGCAGGTCCGCGCGATATTGCCGGAGTTCTGCGGGATCTGTGGCTCGACCAGTACAATGTTTAAGGTTGGCATAAATTTACAAGTCCTCGTTCTATAACTTTAGCCCTCCCTTGGGGGAGGGTGGCGCCGCAGCGCCGGATGAGGGGCCGAGCGGCACGCCGTTCATGGGTCGGCTCCCGGCCACCCCTCCGGCCTTCGGCCACCTCCCCTCTAGGGGAGGCTTTTCACGGCGTTATCAATCACACGGCATACGCCCTCAAAATGCTGCATCACATCCAGATTGGAAAACCGCAGCACTCTGATTCCGAAGCCCTCCAGATATTCCGTGCGCTGTGCATCGTGCAGCTGTCCCGCCGCTTCATAATGCTGGCTGCCGTCCAGCTCTATCGCCAGACCTGCCGCATCGCAATAAAAATCCAGAATATAACGTCCTACAACCTTCTGCCGTACAAAGCGCGGCGAATATCCGCGCAGAAAATCATACCACAGATGGCGTTCCTCCCGCGTCATGCTTTTTCGCAGCGCTCGGGCATTTTCAAGGACATCCTTGTCTCGCGGCAGTCTCATGGTCTTACTCCTGCCGCAGTTTCGGCAGGGCGTTCTCCAACCAGACGCCCAGCCGCTCGTCGGCTCCCTCGGGCGTCTGCCTGATGCACTCGGCTACGAAGGCGGCAGCTGCCTGTACGGCAGCCTGGGGGACGTTGCCCCGCAAAATGCGCCCGACGAGCACGGCGGCAAAAATATCGCCCGTGCCGTGGAACATCCGCGGCTGCAGCGGCGTTTTTACGGCATAGCCCTCGCCGCCGCGGGCCGCGCCCACACAGCCTATGTAGCGTCCGCCGCCGATGCCCGTCACGCCGGTCACAACGACCTGCGGCGCAATGCGCACCAGC
>ERZ791919.3015-NODE-3015-length-11030-cov-2.315353_pt1 | contig 11030 bp, 9 predicted proteins | sample MGYA00510137_ERZ791919 | MGnify/ENA primary metagenome ERZ791919 (study PRJEB30046, sample SAMN00792059) | human gut metagenome | study: EMG produced TPA metagenomics assembly of the A metagenome-wide association study of gut microbiota in type 2...
CCGCCGCTACGGCTTCCACGGAACGAGCCACCGTTATATAACTCTTCGAACCGCTGCTGTCCTCGGGAAGAAGCCGGAGGAGCTTAAGATTGTTACCTGCCATCTCGGAAACGGCTCGTCCGTTGCAGCCGTCGATCACGGAAAGTGCCTTGATACCTCGATGGGACTTACACCTCTTGAGGGAATAATCATGGGAACGCGCTGCGGATCTATCGATCCCGCGATCATTCCGCTGCTTATGGAGAAGGAGCACCTCTCTCCCAAGGAGATCGACACGATTATGAACAAGAAATCCGGTATCCTCGGAGTATCCCAGACGACGAGCGATAACCGCGATATCGAAAACGGCGCGAAGGCGGGCAACAAGAGATATCAGCTTATCGAGTCCATGCTCTGCCATCAGCTTACCAAGCTCATCGGCGGGTATGCCGCTGCAATGGGCGGAGTAGACGCGGTCGCATTTGCCGGCGGTATCGGGGAGAACAATCCCCATTACCGTACGAGGGTTGCGGACAAGCTTGCATTTCTCGGATGCAAGATTGATGAAGAGAAGAACAAACTTCGCGGAGAGGAGCTCGACATATCGGCTCCCGACGCAAAGCTCAGAATGCTTGTTATCCCCACAAACGAAGAGCTCATGATCGCAAAGGATACATACGAACTTGTTACGGCAATGAATAAGTAATCGCACGGCGCGCTGAAGACTGCGGTCTTCGGCGCGCTTTTTTCGTCGTGCAGTGTTTTTGCGGCATTGCGTCTTATGCATGGGGAGTGCCGGCGGTATTTTATCATCGAAGAGCACGCAGAGCATCTGAGACACGGCGCGAAAAAATATCCGAATACATGCGGCGACGGCAAAATCGGTTATAATACAGTATACGAATGATGTCGGTATATGGGCAAAATGCACTGCAGTGTCTGATTTTAATACAGAACGTCTTCTTTGACCATTTCTGGAGAAGCCGTATTTTGATATACTGCTTTCGTGAAGAACATCTGCTTGCTTTCGGCAGTAAGTTGTGAAACAAGAACATATTTTGCTTGCTTTATTTTGAATATTGTGTTAAAATAGAATTTGGAACCCCATATGACGGAGGGAGTGAACGAAAAGCTATGGCAACAGATACAGTCGCAAAGATAAAAGAAGCCGAGGGAAAATACCGCAGGGATTGCGATGACGCGGTGCGCGAAAGCTCAGATGCCGTGAACCGCACGAAATCGGACTGCGATGTAAGATTGACCGAGGCGAGGGCGGAGTGCGAACGTGAATTTGCCGCAGCACGCGAGCGCGCGGACGAGGAAGCCACGAAAACGTCGGTGCTTGCCGAGCGGGAGGCGATGGTCGAGGCGGAGGAGCTTATCCGCAGCCGCGGAGCGTATCTTCCCGAAGCTGTCAGGCTTATAGTCGGAAGGATCGTCGGAAAATGGCAGTAAGCAAGATGAAAAAGTTTTCCGCTGCGGTGCGAACGTGCGATGCGGAAAAACTGCTTTATGAATTGCAGCGGCTCGGATGTGCGAGGCTCGAATATCTGAATGAGGCGAGGGAAACCCCGGCAGATGATGATCTGCCCGAGTACGCGCTCCCGGAGGAGATCGCGTCCGCAGCGGCGCTTCCCGGATTTGATAATTCCGAGGAGCTTGCATCTCTTTCGTCGGAGATCGCGTCCGCCCGCACGGCGCTTGAATTCCTCACGGATGCATACACCGGAAAGCATCCGATGTTCCTCCGGCCCGAGGAGGTCGACGCAGATGAGTTCGAGCGCGATACCCTCGGGGATGCGAGAAAGTGTGCGTCCGAGGCGCTCGAAATAAAGGACGCTATCGCCGGGGCGGAGAAGAAGATTCAGCTTCTCGGCGACGAGATCGCCTCGTGCGAACCGTTTGCGCACTCGGAGTTTGAGCTTCCGGAAAGCATGACTGCGAGGACAGCGACCGTTTGCGGCACTCTTCCGCCCTCGATCGGCGATGAAGAGATAACGTCCGCTCTCGGCGATTACGCATGCACGGTCGATGTCATATCAACGGGAAAGAACGGGTCTGCTGTTGCAATGACCGCGCACCGCGACGATTTCGACAGCTGCATGTCGGCGCTGTCGTCGCTCGGATTTACGCAGACTCAGGCGCAGGCAAGCGCCGATGAAGGCTATGCCGACGGAGTTATCGCGTCGTGCATAGCGGAGACGGACTTCGAAAATCAAAAACTCACGGAGCTTCGTGAACGTGCGAAGGCTCTTGCGGACGGCAAGCTCACCGAGATGAGGGTATACCTCGATTACCTGACCACAGCTGAGGCGCGGCTTCGTGAAAAGAATAAGATGAGACAGACCGAGCGATGCTCGGTTATAGGCGGATGGGTGAGCGAGCGTTATGCGGGAAAGCTCGAAAAGCTGTTCGGCGATGTCGGCGCCGCATATTCGTTTGACGAACCGGAGCCGGAAAAGGAAAGCGTTCCGATCATTCTTTCAAACGGGGCGTTCGGATCGCAGTTTGAGCCTATCGTCGGACTTTATTCCTATCCCTCATACGGCGCGTTTGACCCGACCACGGTGATGGGTGTGTTCTATATCCTGATATTCGGTCTCATGTTTGCCGATGTCGGATACGGACTGACGCTTACGGTCGGATGCCTCCTTGGACTGAAGCTCATGCGCCCCAAGGAATCGCTTGCGCGCTTTCTCCGGATGTTCGCAATGTGCGGAGTTGCTTCAATGGTCGGCGGTGCGCTCTTCGGCGGATACTTCGGTGATATGCCGACGCGGATCATGGAGGACTTTCTCGGGATCGAGAAAGCACCCGACATGGCGCTCTGCTTCAACATGATCGACAATCCGATCCTGTTCCTCGTGATATCGCTTGCGATGGGCGCGCTTCATCTTCTCACCGGAATGGCGATCAAATTCGGCATAACGGTGCGCGACGGACACCCGGTCGCCGCGGTGTTCGATGTCGGAAGCTGGTTCATTCTGTTCGCGGGAATCGGTCTTTACTTCGTTTTCCCGACGGCGGGAATGATATGCGCTCTTATCGGTGCGCTGATGCTGATCTTTTCGCAGGGACGCGCCGAAAAGAACCCGATAATGAAGCTGCTTAAAGGTATTCTTTCACTGTACGATATAGTGAGCTACGGCTCCGATCTTCTTTCGTACTCGAGAATCCTTGCACTCAGCCTTGCGTCGGCGGTCATCGCAAACGTCGTCAACATCTTCGGCGCGATGGGCGGACCGGGAATCGGCGGTGTGATCTCCATGACACTCGCATTCCTTCTCGGACATACTCTGAATTTTGCAGTAAACCTTCTCGGAACCTACGTTCATACAAGCCGTCTGCAGTACATCGAATTTTTCGGAAAATTCTTTGAAGACGGCGGACGTGAATTTGTACCGCTTGCACCGGATACAAAGTATACGGTCTTTAAATAATCAATTCAATCAAGGGAGAAAAGAAAAATGGGAATCATTTCATCAATTTTTACCGGTCAGAACATCGCATTGTTCGGCGCCGCACTTGCGGCAATACTCGCCTGCTGCGGAAGCGCAAAGGGCGTCGGAATCGTCGGTGAGGCGGCTTCCGGGATGCTCGCCGAGGATCCTTCCAAGTTCGGTCGTGCGCTCCTTCTTCATGCGCTCCCCGGAACTCAGGGAATCTACGGCTTCGTTACCGCCTTCATGATCTTCGTCAAGGCGGGAATCCTTTCGGGCGGAACCGAGCTTACCGTTATGCAGGGTGTTTACCTTTTCGCGTGCGCACTTCCCATAGCAGTAGTTGGACTTATTTCCGCAATATCCCAGGGACGTGTCGCCGCCGCCGGAATCAATCTTGTTTCACGCCGTCCCGGAGCGATCGGACAGGCAATAACCAACGCCGCGCTTGTTGAGACCTACGCAATATTCGCGCTCCTTGTATCCCTCCTTCCCATCATATCTTTCAACGCATAACAAAGTCGCTTTTACCTTGCGAAGGCGTGAAATCGCCTTCAAAAAAGCTCCGGCGGAACGATTTAGACATATGCATAATATCGATTCAAATTCCACATGTGTCTAAAACTTGCAGACGCCGGAGGGAAAGGGAATACGCAGCTCATATATATGAATAATTTCGACAAAATAATTGATAAAATAGCCGCGGAGACGGATGAAAAGATCGCAGCTGTCCGCGCAAAGGCGGAACGCGAGATCTCGGAGCTCAACGAAGGCTGTGAGAATAAAATAAACGATATGCGCCGCATGAACGGCGAAAGGATCGAACGCGAATGTGCTATGATCGCATCCCGCGCCGAGAGCGCGGCGTCAATGAAGCGCCGCGAAGTGCTTCTCCGCGCGAGGGTCGGACTGATCGACCGCGCGTATACAAACGCCGAAGAGTATATCTGCTCGCTCCCCGAGGAGGATTACGTTTCGTTTCTTTCGCACCTTCTCTCCGATGCCGTGAACTCGCGCCTTGATGAGGCGGCGGAGCTTGCCGAGCATTACGGCGAAGAGGCGGACTGCAATTTCGAAGTGATCTTCAATTCCGCGGACCGCGAAAAGCTTTCGGAGCGCGTGCTCGGACGAAGTGCCGAATTGCTCGGCAAACGCGGAAAGGATATCTCCGTATCGGTCGCCGAGGAGACTGCCGATATAAGAGGCGGGCTCATACTCCGCTACGGCGACATTGAGACGAACTGCTCGGTCAAGGCTGTGATCTCATCGCTTAGAGCCGATACCGAGAGCGAAGTCGTAAAGGTGCTGTTCTCATGAAAAGTACCGATTTTGTTCAGGCTTCGGCGCTCGCACGCGCATCCGAAGGTCAGTTATCGCATAACGACCGCGTTTCAAAGGCTGCGGACTGCGCATCGGTGGATGCGCTCTGTGCTTTCGTCAGATCGCTTTTTCCTCAGGATGCAATGCCTCAGGACGGATTGACGCTTGACGCGCTCTGCGACGCGTATCTTTCGGCGGCGGTGAAACTCGTGCGTTCGTTCTCGCCCGTGCCCGCGCTGTTTGACAGCCTGCTTTATAAGTACGATGCCGCAAATCTCAAGCTCTGCATAAAGGCGCGGATCACCGACGCGCCGCGTCCTGCGCTGTTCCCGTTCGGAACGGTCGGCGCGGACGAGGCATACAGTGCCGCCGAGAAGAATTCGTTTGAGGCTTTTCCCGAGGGAATACGGGCGGGGGCTGAAAAAGCGCTTGCCGACTATGCCTCGACCGGCGAAGCAAGGGCGATAGATCTCGCGCTTGACGCCGGATGCTTTGAAGATACGGCGAAAAGCGCCGCCGCATCGGGTGTGCCTCTGCTTTCGAAGCTTTGCGGGGTCCGCGCCGATTCGGCGAACGTGACGGCATATCTCCGTATTGCGAAAACGGCTCTTTCCGATTCGGCGAAACGCGCGCTGTTTGACCATGCGTTTGTTTCGGGCGGCACGCTCGCGCGCGAAAAATTCGCGTCCGGCGAATTTTCGACCGACGCGCTTGCCGCGTCGCTGTGCGGCACGGAGTTTTCCACACTGCTTCATTCGTCGGATGCGGAGACCGATGCCGTGCGCGAGATCGAAGCATATTTTGACTCAAAGAGCGAAGAGCTTTTGTCTGCGGTTAAATTTGTCGCTTTCGGACCGGAGGTGCTCTGCGCGTTCATCGTCGAGCACGAATCCGATGTCCGCGCATTTATGACGGCGGGCGCTTATCTCAGGCGCGGTGCCGCGCAGAATGAAATACGCGGCGCAGTTCTCGGAAAGCGTCGGTAGAAGGTGGTTTTGAAATGTCAAAAATCGCAATAGTCGGATCGAGAGAGGCGGTTCTCTGCTATCTCTCCGTCGGATTTTCGGTTTATTTTGCCGAGGACGGGGAAAGCGCCGCATCCGGGCTTGACCGCGCGGAGAAGGACGGAGCGGAGATAATCTTCGTATCCCCGGAATACGCGGACGCGCTCTCGGATAAGATCGCCTCATATGCAGGGCGCTTTTCTCCCGCAGTGTCGGTCCTTCCGGGAACGGCGGAGGGAAGCGGCGGCGCAACGCTCGTTATGAGGCGCGCGGTGGAGCGCGCGGTCGGCGCAGATATAGTTTATAAAGAGTGATTCGCACGGCGGCGTTTTTGCCGTGTGCTGCGGATTTTAATGAAAGGAAGCTCCCGTATGAAGGGACGCGGAGGAGATAATGACTGAGGGAAGAATTCAGAAAATATCCGGACCGCTCGTTATTGCGGAGGGAATGCGCGACGCGAATATGTTCGACGTCGTGCGTGTCGGTGAGCAGCAGCTTATAGGAGAGATAATCGAGATCCACGGAGATCGCGCATCGATTCAGGTGTATGAGGAGACCGCGGGACTCGGACGCGGAGACCGCGTTGTCTCCACGGGAGCGCCGCTTTCGGCAGAGCTCGGACCGGGACTTGCAACCACGATATACGACGGTATCCAGCGCCCGCTTGAGCGTATGTATGAGGCGGCGGGTCCGAACATAAAGAAGGGAATAAATCTTCCCGCGCTCGATCGGACGGCGAAGTGGAATTTTGTTGCGACCGCATCGGTCGGAGACAAGGTCGAGGCAGGCGACATTCTCGGATACGTTGACGAGACCGAGGTCATCCGCCATAAGATAATGGTGCCCTACGGCATTGCCGGAACCGTGGAATCCCTTGCCTCCGGCGAATATACCGTGACCGACAAGGTCGGCGCGATCCATACCTCAAACGGATATTTTGACGTTACGCTGATGCAGAAATGGCCCGTGCGAAAGAGCCGCCCGTATTCACGCAAGCTTCCGCCGTCCGAGCCGATGATAACCGGACAGCGTTCGATAGATACGCTTTTCCCGATAGCAATGGGCGGAACGGCGTGCGTGCCGGGACCCTTCGGCTCGGGCAAGACCGTCGTTCAGCACCAGCTTGCAAAATGGTCGAACGTCGATATCGTCGTCTATATCGGCTGCGGCGAGCGCGGCAACGAGATGACGGACGTTCTTAACGAATTTCCCGAGATACGCGACCCGCGCACGGGCGAATCGCTGATGAAGCGTACCGTGCTCATCGCAAATACATCTGATATGCCCGTTGCGGCGCGCGAGGCGTCGATCTACACGGGAATCACGATCGCCGAGTATTACCGCGATATGGGATATTCGGTCGCGGTTATCGCGGATTCCACGTCACGCTGGGCGGAGGCGCTCCGCGAGATGAGCGGACGCCTCGAGGAAATGCCCGGAGACGAAGGATACCCCGCGTATCTTACGTCGCGCCTTGCGCAGTTTTACGAGCGTGCGGGCGCGGTCGAGTGCCTCGGAAAGGACGCGCGCTACGGAGCGCTTTCGGCGATCGGGGCGGTATCTCCTCAAGGCGGCGACATCTCCGAGCCTGTCACACAGGCGACGCTTCGAATAGTCAAGGTGTTCTGGGGACTTGATTCCTCGCTTGCTTACCGCCGTCATTTCCCGGCTATAAATTGGTTGAATTCGTACTCGCTCTACAAGGACCGCCTCGGCGAATGGTATACGAAGAACGTTGATCCGAATTGGAATTCGCTCGTTGCGCAGATGTCAACAATCCTCCAGGAGGAGGCGGGACTCGACGAGATCGTGAAGCTTGTCGGTGTTGACGCACTGTCGCCCACGGACAGACTTACTCTTGAAGTCGCACGGAGCGTGCGCGAGGACTTTCTGCAGCAGAATGCGTTCAGCGATACGGACTCGTATTCGTCGCTGAAAAAACAGTACGCGATACTTTCGCTGATACTTTATTTCCGCGACCGCGCGCTTGACGCGCTCGGAAAGGGAGCGGATATAGAGAAGCTTTCCTCTCTTGCGTGCCGCGAGAAGATCGGACGCGCAAAGGATGCCGATCCCGAGACCTATGAGGCGGTATATGCGTCCGTCAGAAGCGAAATAGATTCGGAATGCGCATCGCTCTGCACTAAGGAGGATAACTGATATGGTCAAGGAATACAGAACTATAGAAGAGGTCGCGGGGCCTCTGATGCTGCTGCGCAAGGTGGACGGCGTAAAGTATGACGAACTCGGAGAGATCGAGCTGCCGGACGGCGAAAAGCGCCGCTGCCGCGTCCTCGAGATCAACGGCTCGAACGTGCTCGTTCAGCTTTTCGAAAGCTCTGCGGGGCTGAATCTCGCAAATTCCAAGGTTCGCTTTTCGGGTCACGGGATCGAACTTCCCGTGTCGAAGGATATGCTCGGACGCGTCTTTTCCGGAATGGGCGAGCCGATCGACGGGGGTCCTTCGGTAATACCGGACAAGTCGCTCGACATAAACGGTACGCCGATCAATCCCGCCGCGCGAAACTATCCCTCCGAATTCATACAGACGGGAATATCGACGATCGACGGACTGAATACGCTTGTCCGCGGACAGAAGCTCCCGATCTTCTCCGGCTCGGGACTTCCTCACGCAAACCTCGCCGCGCAGATCGCGCGTCAGGCAAAGGTCCGCTCCGAGGGAGAGAAAACGAAATTCGCCGTGGTGTTTGCCGCGGTCGGCATAACCTTTGAGGAGGCGGACTTCTTTATCTCCGACTTCAAAAAGACCGGAGCGATAGACAGAACGGTTATGTTCGTCAACCTTGCCTCCGACCCCGCGATCGAGCGTATAAGCGCACCGCGTATGGCGCTTACCGCGGCGGAGTATCTCGCCTTTGAGTGCGATATGCATGTGCTTGTCATAATCACGGACATCACGAATTACGCCGAGGCGCTGCGCGAGGTGTCGGCGGCGCGCAAGGAGGTTCCCGGACGCCGCGGCTACCCCGGATACCTTTACACCGACCTTGCGACAATGTACGAGCGTGCGGGACGCAAGAAGGGCTCCGCGGGATCGATCACGATGATCCCGATCCTTACGATGCCCGAGGACGACAAGACCCACCCGATCCCCGACCTCACGGGATATATAACCGAGGGGCAGATAATCCTTTCGCGCGAGATGTACCGCAAGGGATATCTTCCGCCGGTCGATGTTCTCCCTTCGCTTTCGCGTCTGAAGGACAAGGGAATCGGCGAAGGCAAAACGAGAGAGGATCACGCGAACACGATGAACCAGCTTTTCTCGAGCTACGCGCGCGGACGTGAGGCGAAAGAGCTTATGGTCGTTCTCGGCGAGGCGGCGCTTACACCGACAGACAGACTGTATGCGAAGTTCTCGGATGAATTCGAGAAACGCTATATCAATCAGGGCTTCTACGAGGATCGCACGATCGAGCAGACGCTTGATCTCGGATGGGAGCTGCTTAAGATACTTCCGCGCTCCGAGATGAAGCGCATCAAGCCCGCAATACTCGATAAATATTGGCCGGAGTCTTAACGCGGCGGAAAGGAGATCCCGATGGCTGCGATAAAAGTTAATCCCACCCGTATGGAGCTGAAGCGGCTCAAGGGTCAGCTTGCAACCGCTCGGCGCGGGCATAAGCTTCTCAAGGATAAGTGCGACGAGCTCATGCGCCGCTTTCTCGATGCGGTCCGTGAGGCAAAGGAGCTTCGTGAGAAGCTTTCCTTGACGCTCGGCGATGTTGACGGACGCTTTTCGATAGCCGCGGCTCAGACCGATCCGCGTATGATGACTGCGGCTCTTATGCTGCCGGCGGGCGGCGGAGAGCTTTCGGTCGGCGAGGAAAATATCATGAGCGTGATCGTGCCGAGGTACGATTTCAGCTATGACAAGGGCAAGAGCGCTTCTCCCTACGGCTTCGCTTTCACAACGTCCGCGCTCGACCTCGCAACGGATGAGCTTACGGACGTGCTTCCGGAGCTTGTGCACCTCGCTCAGCTTGAAAAGACCTCGCTTCTTCTGTGCGATGAGATCGAACCTACCCGCCGCCGCGTAAACGCGCTCGAGTACATCATGATCCCACAGTATGAGGTGCAGATCAAGGAAATATCCATGAAGCTTGACGAAAACGAGAGAGGAAATCTTTCAAGACTCATGAAGGTCAAGGATATGATGGTAAAGGCACAGATCGAGGAAGCGAGAAAACGGGATATGCTCGACACCGACGACGAAGAAGAGTGCGATCACGCACGATAACGATTATAAAATAACGCAAAGCGTCCGTTCTTCCGATATTTAGGAAGGCGGGCGCTTGAGCGCGTAAAGACGCAGACCGCGCGTCGGTACGCATACACGAATTAAAAATAATCCTGAAAGGACAAAACATATGAAAAAGACTATTCTCAGAAAGTACGCGAAGCTTATTGCAAGAGTCGGCGTGAAAATCCGGAAGGGACAGGACGTTGTAATTCAGGCGGAGCTTGATCAGCCGGAATTCGTTGAAATGCTGACGGATGAATGCTACAAGGCGGGTGCCCGCAAGGTCACCGTCGAGTGGTCGCATCAGCCTCTGCAGAAATATCACGTCCGTCACCGTTCACTCAAAACTCTTTCGACTCTCGATGATTGGGAGGTTGCAAAGCTTGAGCATTACGCCGATACCCTGCCGTGCAGGATATATCTCATTTCGGAAGATCCCGACGGCCTCTGCGGCATAAATCAGGAGAAGAACGCAAAGGCGCTGCAGGCGCGCTATAAGGTGATCAAGCCGATCCGCGATAAGATGGAGAACAAGTATCAGTGGTGCATTGCGGCTGTTCCCGGCGTGAAGTGGGCGAAGAAGGTGTTTCCCGGCGAGAGAGCATCCCGTGCGGTCGAGCTTCTTTGGGAAGCGATACTCAAAACCTCCCGCGTTGACGAGGATCCCGAGGAGGCATGGAGAAAGCACAACGAGTATCTTGCGCGCCGCTGCGAGTATCTGAACTCACTCGGAATCGAGAGCCTCGAATACAAGTCGTCGAACGGCACCGACCTTAAGGTCGGCATGATCCCGGACGCACTCTTCTGCGGCGGCGGTGAGTACGCTCTCGAAAGCGGAAATTACTTCAATCCGAACATTCCTTCGGAGGAGGTGTTCACAACGCCGAAGCGCGGAGAAGCGGAGGGAATAGTCTACTCCACGAAGCCGCTTTCGTACCGCGGCGAGCTGATTGAGGATTTCTCGATCAGATTTGAGTTCGGACGTGCCGTAGAAGTGAAGGCAAAGCGCGGCGAAGAGCTTCT
>ERZ791919.3016-NODE-3016-length-11026-cov-2.999635_pt1 | contig 11026 bp, 8 predicted proteins | sample MGYA00510137_ERZ791919 | MGnify/ENA primary metagenome ERZ791919 (study PRJEB30046, sample SAMN00792059) | human gut metagenome | study: EMG produced TPA metagenomics assembly of the A metagenome-wide association study of gut microbiota in type 2...
ACGGCCACGCTCAATCTTTCTGCTGATTGCCCCTGTCTCCATCTGGCGCTCCGGCTGCAGACAGTTGATGATCGATGATTTACCCACACCCGAGGGGCCTGCCACCGATGTCACCTTTCCGTCCAGCCGCTCAAGCAGCGCATCGATTCCCCGCTGCTCTCTCGCCGAGGTGTACACCACCGGATAGCCGCACTGTTCGTAGACATCCGAAAACGCATGCAGCTCCTCCCCGGTCAGAAGGTCGCACTTGTTAAAGCAGATCGTAACCGGCACTTTCTGATATTCCATCATAATCAGAAAACGGTCCAGCAGATTAAAATTCGGCTTTGGCTTTGCCGCCGCAAAAATCACAAGCGCCTGATCGATGTTGGCAACCGCCGGACGGATCAGGGCATTTTCTCTCGGAAGAATCTCCTCAATATTTCCAAGCATCTGCTCCTCATCCAGGACGGCAATCGTCACATTATCGCCCACCAGCGGCTTGATCTTCTGGTTGCGGAAAATTCCTTTTGCCTTACATTCATAAATTCCGGATCCCGCTACGTGAACGTAGTAGAATCCGGAAATTCCTTTTACAATCTTTCCCTGCATATTCTTATCCATTATGATTCCGGTGTAAACTGGTAGGTGCTCGTGGTCTGATCGTTGATCTTGTTGCCGTTTAAATCCAGCCATGAGATCACCAGATAGCCCTCTTTTGCAAGCAGTCCCGTCTTGCTGATGGAAAAATCATCTGTGATCGCCTTATCCCACTGTCCCAGCACATTGCCGGAAGTATCATACAGCGTGATTGTTGCGCCTGATACGTTGGACGTATCGCCCGGCAGATTGATCGTCGCCTTGAAGCTGTAGGTCGTCGCTGTCACACTCTGGGACGGTGACGGTCCCATGCTTACCGTGATCGTGATGTCGCTGCCTTTTTCCACCTGCTTGCCCGGATCAATACTCTGATCCATGACAATGCCTTCCGGGTAACTATCACTGTACGCCGTCTTGACCGTCACATTAAAATCCGACAGCAGATCTCTCGCCTGCTCCTCGGACTTGTAGGTCGTCTTCACATCCGGAACGGTCACTGCCTCTGCGCCCTGGCTGATGACGATCGTGATCGTATCACCTGTTTTTGCCTTATCACCTGCGGACGGTGTCTGGGAAATGACTTTTCCCTCCTCCACACTGTCATCGTAAGCGTATGTCTTGTTCGGCTTGAAACCTTCCTTTTCCAATGCAGACACTGCATCATCCTCAGAGTCTCCGGTCACGCTCGGCACTTCCACACTGCCCTTGCCGTTGCTGATCACGACGCCGATCGTCGTGCCCTCTTCGACTTCCTTGCCGCTCTCCGGGTCCTGATTGGCAATCTCTCCCTCATCATAGTCGTCAGAGGATACCTCCCCCTTGTTCTCCAGCTTTAATCCATTTTTTTCCGCCTTGGTCTGCGCATTCGCATAAGTCATGCCGCGGAAATCCGGAACGGTAACCTTATCCTCGTTCTGGCTCTCGGTCTGCGTGGTCTCTGTGCGCGACGTCTCGGTGTCAGACTGCTTTTTGGACTTGATTCCGCCGAACAGATTTACCACAATCACAATGATGATAATCACAATCACGACTGCCGCAACAATTCCCATGATCGTGATCGCTTTCTCCATCTTCGGATTCAGATCGCCGTCATCCTCGTCATCCAGCTCATCATCGTCCACATCTTCTGCGTCGTCCTCATCCTCATCGTAGCGGTTCATCTCCTCCGCTCTCGCGTGCACCGCCTGATCTGCCTTAAGATAGAGGCTGTCTGCCTCCTCCTTGATCTGCTTTAAGTCATCCTCTCCGATAATGCGTGTCTTGTCCTGATTGGTTGCAGGAACCATCACGACAAAATCCTCATTCGGGCTGACAAGCGCCTTGCGCAGATCCGTCAAAAGTGCCGTCATGGACTCATAGCGGCGGTCCGGATTCTTCTGCGTACATTTTAAGATGATCTTCTCCATGCTGATCGGAAGATTCGGCGCGTAGGCACTCGGCGGAACGATCTCCTCCTGCAGATGCTGGATGGCAACCGCCACAGTCGTATCCCCGTCAAACGGCACACGTCCCGTCACCATCTCATACATCACAATACCGAGGGAATAGATATCGCTCTTGCCGTCCACAAATCCGTTGCGTGCCTGCTCCGGAGAAGAATAGTGCACGGATCCCATCACATCGGAACTGATCGTGTTGCTGCTTGCTGCGCGCGCGATACCGAAATCTGTTACTTTTACTTTTCCTTCTGTGGAAATAATAATATTCTGTGGCTTAATGTCCCGGTGGATGATACCCTTGCTGTGCGCCGCCTCAATACCTCTTCCCACCTGAATGGCAATGCTGACTGCCTCCTTAAAAGAAAGCTGACCCTTTTTCTCAATATATGTCTTTAACGTGATGCCTTCCACATACTCCATCACGATATAATGCATTCCTTTTTCGCTTCCGACATCGTAGATATTTACGATGTTCGGATGCTCTAATCCCGCAGCAGACTGTGCCTCCGTGCGGAACTTTGTCACAAAATTCAGATCCTCCGAAAACTCCGGCTTTAAAACCTTGATTGCCACAAAACGTCCGAGCGTCAGATCTTTTGCCTTATATACGTCAGACATTCCGCCGGCACCAATTTTCCCTATGATTTCATAACGGTCCGCTATATACATTCCCTCTGTTAACATATTAAACCTCCAACCTGATTTACAAAGAATTCCATCCTCTATCTAGTCTCATCTGAAAACGGCTCAATCAAAACCACCGTTATATTATCCTTACCGCCATTCTCGTTCGCGGCGTCGATCAGCCGTTGTGTTTTCTCCACAATATCACGCTGTCCCAGCACGATCCGCTTGATATCCGTATCATCGACCATATTGGTCAGACCGTCCGAACACAACAGAACCGTATCTCCCGGCACAAGCACCGTCTCGAAGAAATCCGCCGACACCTCCGGAAGCACGCCGATCGCTCTCGTAATAATATTTTTATCCGGGTGCACTTTTGCATCCTCTTTGTCCATCTCTCCCAGTCGAACCATCTCTTCTACCAGAGAGTGATCTCTTGTAATCTGTGTGATACGTTCCTGGTTGATCACATACAACCGGCTGTCGCCGACATTCGCCGTGTAGAGCTTATCGCCAACCACGACTGCCGCAACAATCGTCGTGCCCATGCCCGCTTTGCTCGCATCCGCGTTCGCCTCCGCAAGCAAATGTTCATTTGCATATCTGACTGCCTCACCGAGCACGGTCACCGGCTCGCTCTCCTCGGATTCTGTTACGTATTCCACAATCTTTTCAACTGTGAAGCGCGAAGCATAATCTCCAGCCGCATGGCCTCCCATACCGTCTGCTACCAGAAATAAATCCGGAAGCCTGCCCACGGAGGTCTCTGATGTGTACATATAATCCTGGTTCGTCTCACGCCGCTGTCCCACATGCGTCATGGAAAACGTCTTCATTCTATTCCTCCATTATTAGAATAGCAGTACCTGCCTGCCATTTATCCAATTACCAATGTTAGCATACAACGCGAAAAAGGGCAAGACTTACTGCTCCTGCCCGACATGCCCCGTCTCCTGCCCGGTATGCTCCATTTCCTGCTCTTTGTGCATATGCTTGCGTCTCAGCTGCCCGCATGCACCGTCAATATCCCTGCCCATCTCCCGGCGCACGGTCACAGTGAGCCCGTTTCTCTCCAGCTTTTTCTGGAATGCATGCACTGCACCGTCATCCGGCTGTCTATAGCTGCGTTCCTTGATCGGATTGACTGGGATCAGATTGATATGGCAGTTGATCCCGCGCACAAGCTCTGCCAGTTCTGCGGCATCCTCAGCCGTGTCATTTACACCCGCCACCAGACTGTACTCAAACGTGATGCGCCGGCCGGTCTGTTCAAAATAGTAACGGCAGGCATCGACCGCTTCCTTAATGTCATATTTGTTCGCCACAGGCATCAGCTGCAGGAGCTTTTCCTGGTTGGAAGCATGAAGCGAAAGCGCCAGCGTGATCTGCAGCTTTTTATCCGCAAGCTCCCGCATGCGCGGAACGATCCCGCAGGTGGAGACCGTCAGGTTCCGCTGGCTGATATTGAGTCCGTTTTCATCGCTCAGCAGTTCGATGAATTTTAACAGGTTGTCATAATTATCCAAAGGCTCGCCGGTTCCCATCACCACAACATTGGAGATCCGCTCGCCGATGTCCGTTCCGATCTGATAGATCTGATCGAGCATCTCGGACGGCCGCAGACCGCGCACCAGGCCATCCAGCGTGGAGGCGCAGAAACGGCAGCCCATCCGGCAGCCGACCTGCGAGGAAATACAGACGGAGTTCCCGTGCTTATAACGCATTAAGACACTCTCGATGACATTGCCGTCGTCCAGAAGAAACAGGTACTTTCTGGTACCGTCAATCTTCGAGATCTGCACATCCGCCTTTTTTAAGCTGGTCAGCGTACAGTCCTGATTCAATTTTTCAATGAGAGCCGCAGAAATATTGGTCATCTCCGAAAAGGATGCCACATGCTTTCTGTGCATCCACTCGTAAATCTGTTTTGCCCGGAACTTTTTTTCTCCGAGCGACTCGACAAATGCGGTCAGTTCTTCCAGATTCAACGATTTAATGTCTGTCTTTTCCATTCCTTATCCGTTGTCCTGCTTTCGCTTAAATTTTGCTATAAAAAATCCGTCCCCGAGATGTTCTTCTGGGAACATCTGCCGCATCGTATCGAGGGCGAACTCCGGGTGCGTCTGCTCAAACCATCTGGCATTCCCCTCGTTCTCCGCCGTGTGAATCGTACAGGTGGAATAAATCAGTGTCCCGCCCGGCTTCACATATTCACACACCACAGACAGTATCTGCCTCTGCAGCGCCACAAGCGATTCCTCCCCTTCCGGGTTCATGCGGTACTTGATATCGGTCTTTCTGCGCAGCACCCCGAGTCCCGAGCAGGGAAGATCCGCAATCAGCACATCCGCCGTGCGAACCGATGCCTCGTCCAAAACAGTCGCATCCTGACACTTCGCCGTGATATTCGTAAGCCGGCATCTTTTTATATTCTCATCAATCAGCGCCACTTTCTGTTCGCTGACGTCCCGCGCCTCCACATGACCGGTACCCCTTAACTTTTCCGCAAGATGAATGCTCTTGCCGCCCGGCGCCGCACAAACGTCAATGCAGTGGTCGCCCTCCTTTGGCGCCGCATATTCCGCCACCATCATGGAGCTGATGTCCTGCACATAGAACAGTCCTTCCTTAAAGCTTGAAAGACCGTTTAAATGATCAAACCCAAAGATCGTATATGCATACGAAAGTCCGGGATATTTTTCCGTATCCAGCGGAACCGCGGTAACGCCCTCCTCCTTAAAACGCTCTGCGAGCGCCTCCGGCGTGATCCGTTCCAGATTCGCACGGACGGTGATCGGTGCTTCCAAAAGGGACGCTGCAAGAATCTCTTTTGTGCGTTCCTTTCCATAATCGCCGATCCACTGCGCAACGATCCATTCCGGCATCGAGTAGCACACCGACCAGGCTTTTACGGCATCGACGCTCTCCTTTGGATATGTAAGCTGATCCAGGCCGCGCGAAACACCGCGCAGTACCCCGTTCACGAAACCGGACAGCTGTCCGAAGCCCTTTTTCTTCGCAAGCTTTACCGCCTCGTTGCAGGCGGCAATCTTCAGGTAGGCGGGGGTGCCCTCGTTGCAGGCGGCGGATGCCGGTACACTGTCCATATATTTCAGCTGGTATACGCCCATCCTAAGAATGGCGCGGATCACCGGCTTCATTTTTCTGACCTTTACTTTTGAAAACTGATCCAGAATATAGTCCAGCTCGATCTGGCGCTGAATGGTGCCCTCCGCCACTCTCGTTAAAAAGGCACGCTCTCTTTTGTCCAGATACTGGTACTTCTCCAGCACCGAGCGGATCACCAGATGGCTGTACTGTCCCCTCTCCGTCACTTCTAAAAGGATCTCAAGAATCAGTTCCCGCGTATTCACGGAATCAGTCGTCACGTCTTCTTCCTCCAAATAATAACACCAGACGAAGCAGCTGCAGAATCGATGCCGCCGCACTCGCCACATAGGTAAGTGCCGCCGCCTTCAACACTTTCCGCGTATAAGGCAGCTCACTGTCGCTTAAGATTCCCTGCTCTCCTAAAATGCGCAGCGCGCGGTGCGATGCATTGAACTCCACCGGAAGCGTCACAAGCTGAAACAGAACAGCGAACGAAAAACAAAGAATTCCAAGGTCGATTAAAAATGTCCCTGTATTGCTGGTAAAAAATAATCCGATTAAAATTAACGGCCATGCCAGCGTAGAACCGAGATTTGCCACCGGCACGATCGCCGAGCGGAGCGTGAGCGGCACATATCCCTGCTGGTGCTGAATAGCATGTCCGCACTCATGCGCCGCCACACCGACAGCCGCCACCGACGTGCTTCCATACACAGAATCCGACAGATTCAGCGTCTTGTTCGACGGATTGTAGTGATCGGTCAGATTGCCCGATACATGCTGCACCGACACGTCGTAGATTCCTGCCGAGTGCAGAATCCGTTCTGCCGCCTGTGCTCCGGTCATGCCGGACATGCTGCGGTAGGAAGCATACTTGTTGTATGTCGACTTCACCCTCGCAGATGCAACCAGACAGATGACTGCTCCGATGAGCACGAGTATATACGTCGGATCAAATCCCCAGTAATAGTATGAATATGGCATAGTAATCACCCTTTCTTAAAATATGTGCCCTCTTCGATCTCATATCCGTTCAGAAATGCCTCCACCGGCATACGCTTCTTGCCCTCAAGCTGAAGTTCTCTGATGGCAAGCATTCCCTTTCCGGTCTGCACCAGAATATGATCTTTTTCCACTTTCACAATGCAGCCCGGCTCCGCCCCGGACTCCTCAGAAACGACCTGCGCCTTCCAGATCTTTAACATCTTATCGCCCAGTCTGGTATAGGCACTCGGCCACGGATCCAGTCCGCGGATCAGGCACTCAATCTCTTTTGCGCCCTGTTTCCAGTCAATGCTTCCCATTTCTTTGTAAATCTTGGCGGTATGCGTTGCCTGGGAGTTGTCCTGCGGCGTGTAGGTTGCCGTTCCCGCATCGATCGCCTCCATCGTGCGCACGCACAGCTTCGCGCCGACCTCGGACAGCCGGTCGAACAGACTGCCGCCCGTCTCATCCGCACGGATCTTCACTTCTTCCTTTAAGATCATATCTCCGGTATCAAGTCCCTCGTCCATGCGCATCGTCGTCACTCCGGTGACGGCGTCGCCGTTTATGACCGCCCACTGAATCGGTGCGGCACCGCGGTACTTCGGAAGCAGCGACGCGTGCACATTCACACACCCGTAGCGCGGCATATCCAGAATCGCTCTCGGTATAATCTGCCCAAAAGCCTCCACAATTATGATATCCGGATGATATGTCCGCAGACGCTCGATACACTCGCTGTCTCTGACTTTCTGCGGCTGATATACTTCAATGCCGTGCTCGAGCGCACATGCCTTGACCGGTGTATAGCGGAGCGCCTTGCTTCTTCCCACTGCCTTATCCGGCTGGGAGACAACCAGCGCCACCTCATGTCCCGCTTTTATGATTTCTTCCAACGTTCCCACCGCGAAATCCGGTGTTCCCATGAATATGACTCTCATCACTGACCTCCATTTTCACAGATCATCCCTGCTTTATTCTTCCTCGTCACTCTCATAGGTGACTTCGTGAAGCGGACCTTCCACCTTCTCAGTGTACATGTGTCCGTCCAGATGATCCAGCTCATGACAGATGGCACGCGCCATCAGCTCTGTCCCCTCAATCTCATACTCTTCCATATCCAGATCAAACGCCCGCGCTTTCACGTAGTTCGGTCTGGTCACGGTGCCTGCCTTTCCCGGAAGGCTCAGACATCCTTCCTCGCCTGTCTGCTCGCCTGACATTTCTATTATTTCAGGATTTATAAGGACTATAGGGCCCTCGCCGATGTCGATGACGACGATGCGCTTTAACACTCCGACCTGCGGACCTGCAAGTCCCACGCCGTTCGCCTCGTACATCGTATCAAGCATATCCTCTGCCAGTTCTCTGATCTTCGGTGTAATCTCTGTAATCTCTCTGCATTTTTTGGTCAATACAGGATCTCCCTGTATTCTGATTGTCCTAAGTGCCATCTTTCCTCCATTCTGCCTAAAAGCCGTTCACCGGATTGAAATCAAACATCACCGTCACATTCTTATAGTACCGGCTCTCTCTGGCATACACTTCTGTCCTATTTTTTATCTTTACCAGCGTGTCATAATTTTCTGCCTTGAGATAAATTATTTTTTTATAAATATCATTCACTTTTGCGATCGCCGCGTCGACGGGTCCCACGAGATAGACCTTCTCTTTCGTATTCTTCCCTGTATACGCATCCGCTGCCGCCGCAAGCTCTGCCGCCATGGCATCCGCCGCCTCCTCGCTCTTAGAGGCGCACAAGATCACAAGCATGTTCCAGACCGGCGGGTAAAGCATGATCTTGCGGTACGCAATCTCCTGCTCGTAAAACGCATCGTAGTCCTGCGCCTTCGCCGTCTCTATGCTGTAATGCTCCGGGTCATACGTCTGGATGACGACCTCGCCCGGCTTATTCCCGCGGCCGGCTCTTCCTGCCGCCTGTGTCAGAAGCTGGAATGTCCGCTCCGCCGCGCGGTAGTCCCCGACATGCAGCGAGAGATCTGCTGCAAGAACGCCAACCAGCGTCACATCCGGGAAATCATGCCCCTTTACGATCATCTGTGTACCGATCAGGATATCCGCCTCGTGATTGGCAAATGCCGATAAAATCTGCTCGTAGTCTTCCTTGCCCCGCGTGGTATCCATATCCATGCGCAGCACACGCGCCTCCGGAAATCGTTTTCTGACAACCATCTCGATCTTCTCGGTTCCAGCCTTAAACCCGCTGATGTACTTCGATCCGCACGCCGGACATTGTACCGGCACCGGCTCCGTATACCCGCAGTAATGGCAGACCATCCGCCCGTTCGCATGCTGGCTCAGCGATACATCGCAATGCGGACATTTTATCACATGTCCGCAGGCTCTGCAAGAGACAAACCCCGCCACGCCCCTGCGGTTGATAAAGAGCATGGTCTGTTCTCCCGCCCGCAGGCGCTGCTCCATCAGCCCGTCTAACCTGCGGCTTAGGATGGAGCGGTTGCCCTCTCTTAATTCCTGCCGCAGATCCACCACCCTGCATGCCGGAAGCGGTCTTTCCTTCACGCGCTTTGTGAGCGTAAGCAGCCGGTATTCCCCGCGCTTCGCCCGGTAATAGCTGTCCACCGACGGCGTTGCCGATCCCAGCACAACGCTCGCGTCCAGCATGCCTGCCCGCGCAATGGCGGTCTCCCTGGCATGATAGCGTGGAACCGTCTCACTCTTATAGGAAGTCTCATGCTCCTCGTCAATGATGATAAGCCCCAGATTGGCAAACGGTGTAAACAGTGCTGACCTCGGACCGATCATCACGTCGATCTCTCCGTTTTTTGCCCTAAGGAACTGATCGTAACGCTCCCCCGGTGACATTCTGGAATTCAGTATGGATACCCGGTCGCCAAACCGGTTATAGAACCGCAGCACCGTCTGGTAGGTCAGTGCGATCTCCGGAATCAGGACGATGGCCTGCCGCCCCGCCTTCTGCATCTTCGCGATCAGTTCCATATAGACTTCGGTCTTGCCGCTGCCCGTCACACCCTTTATCAGATAGGTCGACCGGATTCCCTTCTCGTAATCCGACCAGACCGCATCCACCGCTTCCTGCTGCTCATCGTTTAAAGTGAGCCCATATCCTCTGCTGGTCAGGTGGGACACCGGATTGCGGTACTGCGTTTCCCGGATTACTTTGACGACGCCGGATTCCTCCATCGCCCGGATCACGCTTCCCGACACCCCAAGCTTGTGTGTGACAAGATCCCAGTCCAGCTCCTCCTCTTCCAGCAGCGCACGAAGCAGCTTGGCGCGGGCGGTGCTGTGGCGTCTCTCATACGCTCCCAGCTGGTTCTTCGCCTCCACCGGATGAAGCGCAAGCCGCACCCTTTTATGTTCCACGGCTTTTTTCTTCTCCTTGATCGGAAGTACCATCTTTAACGCCTGGTTCATCGTGCCGCCGTAATGTTCCCGCATCCAGCCCGCAAGCGCGATCAGATGGGACTCGATCGGCACACTGTCCGTCACGATCCCCGCAATATTTTTCAGCTTATCCTCGTCATACTCCGCCTCATCGGAAAGCTCGACCACATAGCCGGTGATCCTGCGGCTGCCAAACGGAATATAGACCTGCATTCCGACTGCGATCCGCTGTGTGAGATACGGCGGAATGCGGTACTCAAATGTCTTATCCAGTTTTTCCTGTGAAATATCCACAATCACCTTCGCATATTCCGCCATCTGTCCACCTCGTTTCTGTCTGTATTCTCCCCCATGTCAGGGCTTCGTCTCGCTTCCTCCACCAGCTCGTATTCACTGAGCGGATAGCGCACGCCGCGAATCTCCTGATATGCCTCGTGCCCTTTTCCCGCAAGCACAAGCATGTCATTCTCCATGGCTTGCGCCATGGCATACCGCACGGCTTCCCTCCGGTCCGCAATGCGCACATACTGTCCGCCGGTTCCCCGGATCCCGTCCTCAATGTCGTCCAGAATCTCCTCCGGGTCTTCCCAGCGCGGGTTGTCGGAAGTCAGTATCGTAAGATCCGCCAGATGTCCCGCCGTCTCTCCCATCTTCGACCGCCTGAGCTTCGACCGGTTGCCGCCGCACCCGAACAGTACAATAAGGCGCCGCGGCTTAAACCCGCGCAGCATTTCCAGAAGATTTTTTAAGCTCATCTCATTGTGTGCATAGTCAATCATCAGCGTATATCTCTTTGTTACCGGTACAATCTCAATTCTTCCCTTGACACTTACGTGAAGCATCGCCTTTTTGATTTCTTCAACACTGACGCCAAAATGATGACAGATTGCAATGGC
>ERZ791919.3027-NODE-3027-length-11001-cov-2.753883_pt1 | contig 11001 bp, 6 predicted proteins | sample MGYA00510137_ERZ791919 | MGnify/ENA primary metagenome ERZ791919 (study PRJEB30046, sample SAMN00792059) | human gut metagenome | study: EMG produced TPA metagenomics assembly of the A metagenome-wide association study of gut microbiota in type 2...
ATGCCACAACTGCTACCGAAAGTACCGGTGCAAATGGTTTCAGCTTCTTTCCTGTCTCTTTTAAATCCATTTTTGTCCTCTCATCTCTGATTTTGTCTTATACTTTCTATCGGATAATCTCAACCGTTCTCTCCGTTGAAAAATCATTTTCCAATCCTTCTGTTACATATAGCGTCCCGTTATCACTCATAAGGATTGCATCAAAATCATCCTTATGTTTTCTCCAGAAATCTGCCGCTTTCTCTTCTCCCATAATAAAAAGTGAAGTAGACAGTCCATCTGCCAGTGTTCCATCCTTACTTACAATTGTTACAGAGACAAGTCCACTTTCTGCCGGGTATCCAGTCTTTGGGTCAATGATATGATGATACGTCACACCATCTTGTTCAAAATATCTTTCGTATCCCCCCGAAGTAATAACTGCCTTGTCCTGAACACTCAGAATCCCCAGATAGTCTTCTGTATCATCCGGGCTCTGCACTGCAATCTTCCATTTCGTTCCATCTGTCTTTGTTCCAAGTGCCTGCACATTTCCGCCAAGATTCACTAATCCGCTTGAGATTCCATTTTCTTTGTAAATGTCCATAATTCTGGATGATGTATATCCTTTTGCAATTCCTCCGAGATCAATTTTCATTCCTTCTGCGCCAAAAGAGATCTTTTTCGTTGCTTTGTCATAAGAAATGTTTCCCGCATCAGTAAGTGGAAGAAGTTGATCCAATTCCTCCTGTGAAGGAACCCGGAAATTCTGTGTCGGGAATCCCCATGCTTCCATCACCGGATAAATCGCAATATCAAACGCCCCATCTGTTTCCTGGTAGAGTTCCAATGCGCGTTCCGTCAGATAGCCTGCATCTTCGGAAAGCTTTGCACTTCCATCTGCGTTCAGTTTTGCGATCTCGCTGTCTGCATCTCCTGTCGATAAAAGTGCATCCAGACGCTCAATCTCTGCCTGTGCCGCATCAACAGCTGCCTCTGCGTTTTCTCCATACGCAGTCACTGTCATATAGGTATCCATTGCAAAAACATCTCTGGATGCTTCTTGTATATCATCCGACTGGTTCTGTGCACTTTCTGACGATGTTTCGGATTTATCTGCTGTCTTACTGTCTGTCTTCTGTCCGCATCCGACCAACAGAGCCGATGCACAAAGACAGACTGCAAGTAAACATTTTATATTTTTTAATTTCATGTAATCGCTCCCAGTTATACTTTTCTAACTCATGTTAGTCTAACTAACTTCGTAAGTATACAAGATGTCTTTTATCCAGTCAATTAGATTTTTATTATTTGAGAAGTTTTCTCATTTACAGTTTTTCTAAGCAAAAAAGAAAAAGAGAGACGAAAATCTCATCTCTCTTCTGCTTCCACTTTATATTGCTTTTATCTTTTTCAAGACTTTTGTCTGTAATGGCTGAAATATTTTATCTTGTGACCCATACAGTACTTCATATCCGTTTGGAATTGCAATTGTCTGTGCTTCACGTGCATAATTCTGGATAAATATATATTCCGCAGTTTCATTTTCACGAACTGTTACAGATACACCTTCCGGCACAGATTCTAAGATTGGCTTTACTCCTACTTCTTTTGTTATTCTTGTATAGAAATCACGATAGAAGTCCAGTTCCATATCTGCACATACATAGTATACATGTCCTTTTCCATAAGCGTGATGTGTCAGCACCGGATATTCCTGATAGAAATCTTCTCCATAACGCATCAGAACTTCTGCATCAGATACTCTCACAAGCTCACACAGATTCTTACATTTATAACTGTTTCTGATTCCAAGATGATTGTCCTGGTCCGGAATTGCAAAATTCTCTTCCCAGTCATACAGTGCATCAATCTCTTCTGTCCTGATTCCGCATACGTCCATCAAATCATGTGGTGTACCGCCTAAGAAGCATTTGTCTGTTTCATCTACCATACCAGACCAGTATGTCATCACAAGTGTGCCGCCTGCTTCAACATACTTTCTCAATCTGTCTTCATATCCGTCTTTCATTAAATACGCCATCGGAGCTGCAAGCACTTTGTAGTCATCTAACTCATGCTCCATTGCAATAACATCAACATTCAGTCCAAGTTCCCGCAGAGACTGGTACTGTTTCTGTACGCAGTCCTTATAATGCATATCTTCATTTCTTGGTCCCTGGATATCTTTAATTGCCCAGTCATTTTCCCGATCGTAAAGTACTGCTGTCTGTGCATGCATTACACTTCCCACGGTCTCCTGAATCTGCTCCAATGCTTCTCCTACTTCTGTCACTTCGCGAAATACTCTTGTATCACATCCGCCATAATGGTCAATGACTGCTCCATGGAATTTTTCTGAAGCTCCACGGCTCTGACGCATCTGAAAATACAGGACACTGTCTGCTCCATGTGCGACTGCTTGTAAAGAACCCGCCAGCAGCATTCCCGGTTTTTTCAATTTATTGATCGGTTTCCAGTTGGTTGCCGACGGACAGGATTCCATCAGAAGAAATGGCTCTTTCTTAATGCTTCTCATCAAATCATGCTGCATCCCTACATCCACAGCTGTTATCATCTCTTCCTTTTTGTGCCAACTCGGATAATTGTCCCAGGATACAATATCCAGTACATCTTTCATTTTTTTATAGTCTAATCCCTCATAGTCATACATCAGATTCGCAGTGATCGGAAGGTCAGAGCCACCTTCACGGATCGCTTTTTCCTCTGTACGGATAAAATCAATCGTCCGGTCTGTCACAAATCTTTTCCAATCCAGTGTTAATGCATGCAACGCATTTTCTCCACGAGGAGAAGGACTCTCAATTTCAGAAAAGCTTCCATACTTATGACTCCAGAATGTAGTGCACCAGCGGTCATTCAGATTCTCGATCGTCTCATATTTTGCTTCCAGCCATTCGCGGAATTTCTCCTGACAAAGCGGGCAATGACATTCTCCTCCAAACTCGTTGGAAATATGCCACAAAATCGCTCCCGGATGTTTTCCAAGACGCGTGGATAACATTTGATCAAGTTTTGTTATCTTCTCTCTGTATATCGGTGACGTATAGCAATGATTATGTCTGCCTCCGAACAGGTTTCTCTCTCTATTTTCATTGACACGCAGCACTTCCGGATATTTATCTGCAAGCCACTTTGGCCGTGCTCCGGACGGTGTTGCAAGAATTATAGAGATTCCCTCTTTATATAAATTCTGAACGATCTCTTCCAGCCATTCGAAATGATATTCTCCTTCTTTCGGCTCTAATACTGCCCAGGAAAAAATCCCAAGAGACACTGTATTAATGTGTGCTTTCTTGAAATATTCAATATCTTGCTTTAAGATTTCCGGATTATCAAGCCACTGCTCCGGGTTATAATCCCCTCCATGCAGAAACCTTCCATACTTAATTTGTTTTCCCATCTTCGTTCTCCTTTTTAAATCCCTTTAAATAAGAATGAAAATTCCATCTTTCCTTCTGCGTTCAGTAAATATTCCGGTTGCGTATAGGAACCCCAGCTATCATCTCCGCCGACTCCCATCTGCCCTTTTGCTGCACGCACGACTGTATAATGAATTTCCGGAAGTTCAAACGGATGCATCGCATTTTCAATCTCATGCGGTGTGTACGGCAATGCCGAAAACATCATTGGTCCATTTTCTTTCGTCATCTCAAAAAGCATTCCTCTGCCTTTGCGGTCAACCACTTTTGCCCAGCGGACCTCTTCTTTTGCTCCACATTCCTGCGGAACCATATAATGAGCCATATTATCAACCACTTTATTCTGATAGATTCCAAGTTTTGCGCCATGCTTTCTATCTGCATAAGTTTCTGCTTCTCCAAGTCCGTACCATTCTACTCTATCATAGTCCGCATTTAATTTAAAGAGAACTCCGAATTCAGGCATATCGCCAAGTCCCTCTACCGGATCATAAGATAACGTTGTTTTTACGCTTCCATCCGAGAATACTTCGTAGGAAATTCTACATTCACTTGCCGGAGTTGTCGGCATAAAGTAAGTGTAAGAAATCTTTACTGTATTTTTACCTTCTTCTATCTCCGGAAAATTCATTGGGCCAAATGAACCTTTCCGATACTCTTTATGTCCCAGATACATACTTGCGATCTTCCACTGTGCATAACGCATCGGCATCTGGCAGCCACAGTCATTATCCGTCGGTGCACGCCAGAAGTTCGGCTTCGGAATTGCCTCGATCATCTCTCTGCCTGCATACTTATAAGAAACAAGCCCTCCATTCAAAGTTGAAAACATAACTTCGAAATGTTCTCCGCGCACTCCGATGTTATGAACACTGTGAATCACCTGCATTTGATTGGACTGACCGGTAATGGTCTGAAGCTTTTCTGTATCAGCAGTCTCCTGATCATCAACTGTATAAATATACTGACCAAATGCAACTTCATGCCCTGCTTTCGCCCAGATTGTATCTTCTTTCAAATGGAATGAAACAGTCACTGTATACTCACCTGAACGGCTTTCTTTTTTCAGCGGAAGCTCATAGTTCTTCTCACTTAATGGTTCTACAGATGTGTCCATTTGAGCAGTTCTTATCACTTTTCCGTCTCTTGCAACTGTCACCTTACAATCATAACAATCTGTATTTATGAACAAATTCTTATTCTTGACCAGTACAGATTCTTCCTTCACTTCTGCAGTGATATTTTGATAGTTGAATTTTACTTCCTGCATCTTCGGAGAAGCATCGCGTTCCCCACCGTAAACGATACCATTTCCACTGAAATTATAATCTGTCGGGCGATCACCAAAATCGCCACCATATGCCTGAAATTCTTTACCATAACGATCTTTTTTATAAATTGACTGATCGATATAGTCCCAGATAAATCCGCCCTGATATTTTGGTTCTGTATCTGTCAGATCTGTATACTTATGCATTGCTCCGCAGGAATTTCCCATTGCATGTGTATATTCACAGCAAATGAATGGCTTACAGTCATCTTTCGCAAGAAAAGCCTTGATTCCTTCTACACTTGTATACATCTGGCTTTCCATATCACTTGTATCACTATAACTGCGATCACTGTTCACACCTTCATAATGAACCAGGCGGGTAGGATCTTCTCTTCGGAAGAATTCAGACATTTCATAAATGTCCTTTCCTCCATAGGATTCATTTCCACATGACCAGATCAGGATTGATGCATGGTTCTTATCTCTTTGATACATGGAGTTTGCACGATCCAGTATCATTCCCAGCCACTCCGGTTTGTTATGAGGAACGATATCTGTCTCATCCTTTGTCATAGCAACCGTATCCCAAGTACCATGAGATTCCAGATTCGTCTCGTCGATCATGTAAATACCATATTCATCACAAAGTTCATAGATTAAGGATGTATTTGGATAATGGCAGGTACGGATCGCATTGATATTATTCTGTTTCATCATCTGGAGGTCTTTTCTAAGCTCTTCCTCTGATACGTGTCTTCCTGTAACAGAACTGAATTCATGACGATTCACACCTTTGAACACAATTCGCTTTCCGTTTAAAGTCATAATTCCGTCTTTCATCTCAAATCTGCGGAATCCGACTTTCTGAGGAATAATTTCCTGAAGATCACCATTTTCATTATAGACTTCAATTAATAAATCATATAGCTGTGGGGCTTCTGCACTCCAAAGCTCAGGCTGATCCACTTTCCACTCAAAATGATTTGTCTCTGAAGCTGTTCCTTCTATATTAATAAGTTCTTTTCTATCTTCTAAAATCACTTCATTCTCTTTTGAAAGTATGATTTTGGCTATTCCTTTTCCCCAAACCTGTGCATCAATTTTAAGGAGCGCATTCTCCATTGTTTCATCCGGAAGTGCACGTATTTTCAGATCATTGATATGAACTTCCGGAATTGTAAAGAGATACACATCTCTGTAAATACCGGAGAACCGAAAAAAGTCCTGATCCTCACACCAACTGCCTGCTGTCCATTTAAACACCTGCACAGCAAGCTTATTCTCCCCTTCTTTTACATATTCTGTCAGTTCGAACTCTGATGGTGTAAACGAATCCTCACTATATCCTACAAATGTCCCGTTCAGCCATAATGCCATTCCACTTTCTGCTCCCTGGAAAGAAATGAAAAGACGTTTTCCTCTCATTGTCTCCGGCACGATAAAGTAATTCACATAGCTGGCAACCGGATTGAATTTTTCCGGAATTTCTCCCGGATGAATTTCCTCATGACCTTCCCATGGATACTGAATATTTGCATACTGTGGTATATCATATCCTTCCATCTGAATATGTGCCGGAACATAAATATCATCCCATTCTCTGCAAGAATAATCCTCGGACTCAAATCCTTTGATACTGCTTTTATAATTTTTTGCATAATGAAACTTCCACAGTCCATTCAGGCTATATCGATATGATGTTTCTCTCTCCTGTAATTCATTTTCATCTTTATAATATATATGATCCGAATGGGCATCCATTCTCCCATCTCTAAAATAAAGCGGATCCTTTAATAAAGCATAATCAAACACTCTCATGAGTAACCTCCTCATTTCTTCTAAAAAATGTCCTCCAAAGTTGAAGGACATTTTAAATATGTTATTTTACAGCACCGGTAATACCTTCTGCAAACTGTTTCTGTAATACAAAGAACACAATCATTGTAGGAATAGAACAGAACAATACACCACACATTAGCATACCATAGTCTGTTACATATCCTGTGATTAAGTTTGCGATCAACATTGGCATTGTCATTGCTCTGTTATCAGACATGATTACCTTTGGCCACAAATATGCATTCCATGCATTCATAAATGTAATAACGGCTGCTGCCGCATATGTTGATTTCATCGTTGGAATAAACATTCTGAAGAAAATCATTACTTCACTTAATCCATCAATTCGGGCTGCTTCAATAATATCAACCGGGAACGCTCTTGCATTCTGTCTAAACATCATGATCATAAATGGCGTCGAGATCATTGGAAGCAAAAATCCAACTGCCGTGTTCAACAATTTCGCTTTTGTAAACATCTGGAACAAAGGAACCATTGTCGCTACCTGCGGAACCATCATTGCCAGAAGCAGGATTGAGAACAATCTGTCTTTTCCTTTGTCATGATAAACTTCAAATCCATATCCTGCAATGGAACAGATCAACAGACAGATCACAGTTGTCAGGATGGCATAAAGGAAAGAATTTCCAAGTGAGCGCCACAACGGCTGCTGTGATACAAGGTTCTTAAAGTTTTCTATAAAATATGTTCCCGGAAGTAGTCTTCCGCGGGACACTTCTGTTGATGTGTTCGTTGCTGCGGAAATCATCCAGTACAGCGGAAATACAGAAATAAATGATACGATCGTCAGGAAAATGTATGTTGGAATCAGTCTTCTCTGAATCATTGATTTACTTTTCTTCTCAGTCACGTGTATCACCTACTTTCAAATTGATGAATGCTAATACTGCTACCATAATGAATATAATAAAGGACATTGCTGCCGCATATCCAAAATTCGGTACATTGATAAAGCATGTGTTATAAATGTAATGTGACATTGTGATGGTCGTATTGGCCGGACCACCCTTTGTCAGGTTTACAGACTCATCAAACAACTGTAATGTACCATTGATTGACATGATAACTGTCATGATAATGGTCGGTTTCAGAAGCGGAACTGTAATCTTCCAGAATGTTTTCCATCCGTTTGCTCCGTCAATCTTAGCTGCTTCATATACTGAATATTCAATATTCTGAAGTCCTGACAGATAGAATACCATGTTATATCCTGTCCATCTCCAGACCAATGCAAGAATGATAACCGCTTTTGCACTGGCTGAATGACCAAGAAAATTATATCCGGAACTTAAGATTCCTAACTTGATAAGAATACTGTTGATCAATCCATCTGTTGCAAACATTGAACGGAAAATCAAGGAATAAGATACCAATGAGGTTGCACACGGAAGGAATACACAAGTACGGAAAAGTCCTTTTAATTTCAAATCTTTGTTATTCAGCATCTGTGCCAGCAAAATAGCCAAAACCAACATAATCGGTACCTGGATAATCAGATACAAAAATGTATTTCCGATTGACTGCAGGAATACTTTATCCGCAAGAATTCGCTTATAATTACTAAATCCTGTAAAACGCATATTTGCGCCAGCTCCGGTTTCTAAAGAAATGATGAATGCCCGGATCATCGGATAAAAACTCATAACTGCAATCAGAATTGTAGCCGGAGTCAGGAAAGTCCAGCCGGCCGCTCTTTGCTTTGCAATAAGCGACATTCCTTTTTTATTGGATTTCACAATATCTTCTCCTTTCATACCATTGTTACTGTCCACACTGCTTACGACAGCAACACAACTTACTTTTTCTTCTCTGTTCAGAGATGGATAGTGGGGGCACATCCAGATGTCCCCCACTGTGTATTTTTTCTTATTCTATCGACTTCTTTTTTCGATTACTCTGCCATCTTGAACTCAAGTGTTTCCTGAGCCTCTTTCAGAGCCTCATCTTTGCTTGTTCCATTTACAATATTTACAACTGCTGTATTGATACACTCTCTGGCCTCATAGTGGTAAGGTGTCTTTGTGAACTCCGGAATGTGTGAGGAGTATTCAACAATTGTAGAGAAGATTGGCTGATTATTGAAGAATTCGCTTGGTTCGTTATAAACTTCTGATTCTCCGGCCGGCAGGTAGCAGGAAATTGCTCCTGTCTCAGGAAGGATCGCATCATAGAACTCTGTACTTGAGCCAAATGTGCTTGCAAGGAAATCTTCTGCAAGATCAACATTTTTACAATTTGCTGTAATATACCAGGAAGATCCACCATTATTTGCGTAATGTGTAGCAGAATCAACACCATCTAAACTTGGCATTGTTGTAATCTCCCAAAGACCTTTCTGATCCTCTGTTGTCATCAGTGTTGCTGTGATCCAGTTACCGTTAATAACTCCAGCTGCTTCGCCGCTTGTAATTGTTGAAATATATTCATCCCAGTTATTTACAAGTTTTACAACATCGTTCTTCACAAGCTCTGTATAAATATCTACGCATTTCTCTGCAACATCATTTCCAACAATGTAGGCTTCTCCGTCTTCATTTACGTAATTTGCTCCGCAGGACTGAATAATAAACATCATTACATCTCCGCCTGTTCCTTCGCTTGTAAGAAGATATTTTCCAGTTTTATCATGTACATCTTTTCCGATTGTTTCAAACTCACTCCATGTAATATCTGTCAGGTCATCTACTGTGTATCCTGCTTCTGCAAGGATGTCTGTACGATATGCTGCGATTACTGCACCATTATCAAATGGAACTCCGTAGTGTTTGTCATCAACCATTGAGTAGGACTGTTTTAATTTTCCAAAATCATCCCAGTTAATGTCGATGTCTGATAACTCTGTAAATGCATCCGGATAGCTCTTAAGATATTTCTGATAACTGTTGTCCTGCATCAGAACGATATCTGGTAATGTGCTGTAGTCTCCTGCATTGGCTGCTGTTGTCAGTTTTGTCTGGCAGTCATCAGAAGATGTCTCAATCACTTCCAGTTCAAAATCCGGATGATCCTTTTTGTACTGCTCTCCGGCAATCTGCATAGACTTAATATTGAAATTCTGATCCCATGCCCAGACTGTCAGTTTGTTGCTGTTGCCTGAATCAGAAGTTTTCTCTGAATCTTTACTTCCACCACATGCAGTCAGTGACATTACCATTGCGCCTGCGAGTAACACTGTGATTAATCTTTTTCTCATAATAGATCCTCCCTTTTTCAAAAAGCCTTTTGACTTTTTGTCTGTTTCGTTTATGAGCGTATTATATCATCCGTTTTTTTTGTCTAGTTTGCATAACCATCCACATAATGTGCAATTTCGACCATTTTATTAATTTTGTATATTATTCGGTTTTTCCATCATTTCTTTTTGTTATTTTTTTATCATGGGTGATTTTACGCAAAAAAAATCCACTTTTTTTCAACATATTCTTTAAAAAATGTATCAAAAAAGCGGATTTCCCTATCCTTTTTCTTTGTTTTTTCCTTGTTTTTATTATTTTTTTTGTAACAAATCAGCTGTCTCTTCCTATATTATGCAAAAAAAACTTTTCTCATATAACCGGTTCTGCAATTTTATAATTATATTTTTACCACCCTTCCTCGGAATGGATCTCAAAATTCAGTAACTGATGTTCATAATTTTCCGGTCGTTTTCTCCATTCAATCGGAGACATCCCCATGATTTGTTTAAAATTTCGATTAAATGTTGAGTTTGTCGTGAACCCACATTGATGTACAATATCCGCAACAGGTTTGTCTGTTGTCTTCAAAAGCTCACACGCTGTCTGAATTCGGATTGTATTGATATACTCTAATGGACTCATTTTCATATAAGCCGAAAATACACGTCTGAAATGTGTCTCACTGATATGTGTATACCTCGCCAAATCTTCCACTTTGATATCATTCATGTAATTATCTGCAACATAATCCAGCGAACGGGAAATCAGCATCGTAATCTTTCCATCATCCTGATCCGGTTTCTCTTCGTCTTCCAGTCGATTGTATCTTGCCACTTCGACAAGTAATGCCGCAAGAACACCTTTTACTTCTTCCAGATAAAACTCATCCATATTCCGCATAATCTCAACGATTCTCAATATTGTCTGTGCGATTTCCGGGCATTCTTCTTCCTTCATGAACAGTGCTTTTGCATTGATCCTGCGACTTAATTTCTCCATTCTTCTCGGATTATCCGAATAAATATTCTGCAATAATCCATCTACGTCTATAAACAAATATTCCCAACTGCTCATATTTCCCGGATCACTGTTAGTTGTATGTGCAAAATTCTTAGGAATCACAGTAAACTCTCTGCCCGAAAAACGGACTTCTTCCTCACCCAGTATCATAGAGCCTTCGCCATAATAACAATATCCAACTTCCAGATAATTGTGAAAATGCAGATAATCAATCCCGGCCCCGTAATTCTGCACCCATTTATTTCCCAAC
>ERZ791919.3030-NODE-3030-length-10992-cov-24.088598_pt1 | contig 10992 bp, 8 predicted proteins | sample MGYA00510137_ERZ791919 | MGnify/ENA primary metagenome ERZ791919 (study PRJEB30046, sample SAMN00792059) | human gut metagenome | study: EMG produced TPA metagenomics assembly of the A metagenome-wide association study of gut microbiota in type 2...
ATGCCGTAATAGGCGCAGACGGCGAAGGAGATGCTCTCCGCCTGAATCTCCTCGGTGGAGCGGGAGAGCTTTGCCTTTTCCGGGTACTGTGCGTGCAGAAACTCCTTCACGGTCTGCTCGCCGCCTGTGAAGTTCAGCCCGTCCTCGCCCAGATACAAAAAGCCCTGCTCCGGCAGCTCAATGGGTGCTGCGGCAATGACGGCTGCCGCGTGGTTCACCACAACGTGCTCCTGAATGGTCACGGGCAACCCCGGATCATCATCCGAGCCGCGCAGGTCATAGCAGTACAAGCCCTCCGGCAGCTTATCCCGGTCGATGCGCCCGTTTGAAAACAGCGCGGGCTTGCCGAACAGCTCGACCGCCTGATATTTTTCTCCGATTTCGTCCTTATTGTGGAGCCTGGAGTGTGCGATCTCATGGACGGCGGCGCAGACCGTCTGTACCTCGCTCATGCCTTCTCTGAGGACAATGTGCTGTTTGTCCACGGAGAAGTAACCGTCCATATTCTCCGCCAGCTTCTCAAAGCAGATGGGTACGGGCGCGCTGCGGCGCAGAGCTTCCATGAACACCCCGTAATTCTGCACGTCCCCCGTAAGGTTCGCCGCCAACTCCGGCAGGGGCTTGCCTGCGGTCTGCTGCACGTCGAACACCACCACGGGCTTGTACATGGGGATCTGCACCGTCTTTTCCTCCGTGATAATATCGCCGTTCTCGTCCCGCAGGGGGAGTTTGGTGTCGGGGTCTAACTTCTGCTGCTCGATTTTCTTCTTGAAGGGCGTGGGGGCGATGATCTTAATGCCCTTTTCGCCCTTTTTGACGCTCCTTCCGAACTGGTCGCGCCATTTGTTGAAGCCAGCCACATGGGTGGCGTCGGGGCGCTGCATATAGATGAGCATGGTGTTGTTGACGCTGTACTTGTGAAAGCGGCTCATGGTGGCAAGGTACTGCCTGTATTTGTCGCTCTCGAACAGCTCCTTTATGCCCGTCTCGATGCTGTCGGTGATGTCCTTGAGCCGTTCCTTGTTGGTCTGTTTTTCAGCCATTTCATGCATACCTCCTTTGGATCATGGTAAAAGCAGCGGCTCCCGCAGGGGAACGAAACGCCCGTGCGGGAGCCTGCGAGGGTCATTTGGTGAAGTCCAGCTTATAGGAGGAACGCGCGCCGTCGTCCTCCAGCACGATGAATGCGTCGTAGGTCTTGCCGGTTTTCTCGGAGTAGACGCCGCTGGCGTAGGCGCGTCCCTGTGTCAGGAGCGAGGAAGCCATCTTCTTCGTCAGGCTGATCTTCTTGGCGGCAAGGAAGCGGTTGTCCCGCCACAGCCCGAACTTGCAGCTCCGTCTCTCGCAGAAATAGCCGTTTTTGCTCTCCGTGACCTCTGCGCCGCAGCGGGGGCATTTGCCCACAACGGGTCTGCCGGAGGGGAACAGCACCTCCGCGCCATCCACAGGCGCAGCGTCCCGAACCAGCGCTGCGACCATATCGCAGATGCCGGCAAGAAACTCGTCCGCGCCCAGCTCGCCGCATTCGATCTCCTTGAGGCGGTGCTCCCATTCGGCGGTGAGCAGCGGGGACTGGAGCTGTTCGGGCAGCACGGTAATGAGGGACACGCCCGCTTCGGTGGGAACGAGGCGTACATACTTTTTTGCCATTTTGCGCTCCGCAAAGCCCGTGGCCACCAGCTTTTCAATGACCGCCGCCCTTGTCGCGGGAGTTCCCAATCCCTTTCTCTCGGCATCTTCCGGCATATCCTCTTTGCCCGCCGTCTCCATGGCCGACAGAAGCGTATCCTCAGTGAATTGTTTGGGCGGGGTCGTTCTGCCCTCTTTGACCGCGCAGGAGGAAACGGAAAGCATCTGTCCCTCGGAAAGCTCCGGGAGGGTGCTGTCCTGCTTGCCCTTTTCCGTGTATGCCCTCCAACCCATATTAAGGATTGTTTTCCCCTTGGCGGCAAAGGCATTTCCGCCGCAGTCCAGCCTTGCCTCGGTCTCCAGATAGACGAAGGGTGCGCTGACCGCCATAAGCACCTGACGGGAAACAAGGCGCAGCAGCTCCCGTTCGCCTGCGAGCAAGGTTTCCAAATCCGTTTCGCCCGCTGCCATGGTGGGAACGACGGCGTGGTGGTCGCTGACCCTTTTGCTGTCGCAAACCTGTGCCGAATAGACGGCTGCGGGCGGCTCCGTGCCGCAGATGCCCGCGCAGCACAGCGCCAGCGCGTTTACGCCGCCCTCCATATCGTCGGTGAGATAGCGGCTGTCGGTGCGGGGGTAGGTGCAGAGCTTTTTTTCATAGAGGCTTTGCAGATAATCCAGCGTCTGTTGGGCAGTGTACCCAAGCAGTCGGTTGGCGTCACGCTGGAGCGTGGTCAGATCGTAGAGTGCCGGGGCTTTTTCAGTCTTTTCCGTCTGCGCGACGGAGGTAACAGCGGCGGCTTTGCTGTTGCAGTCTCCGGCAAGCCGCTCCGCCTCTGCCTGCTCCTTCATGCGTTCGCCTGCGGCGGAGAAGCCGTCAAAGTCCAGATGGACGGTGTAGAAGCTCTCCGGCTGAAAGGCGCTTATTTCCGCTTCCCGCTGCACCAGCAGCGCAAGCGTGGGCGACACCACGCGCCCTACGTTCAGGGTGCGGTGGTACATCACGGAAAACAGGCGGGTGGCGTTGATGCCCACCAGCCAGTCCGCCTTGCTGCGGCAGAGGGCGGAGGCGTAGAGGTTGTCGTACTCCGCGCCGTCGCGGAGATTGTCAAAACCCTGAAGGATAGCCGCATCCTCCATGGAGGAGATCCAGAGCCGCTTCACGCGCTTGCGGCAGTTGTTGAGATTATACGCCGTGCGGAAGATCAGCTCGCCCTCGCGTCCGGCGTCGCAGGCGTTGACCACCTCATACACATCGTCCCTGTGCATGAGGGTGCGCAGGGTGTTCATCTGCTTCTGCTTGTCCCGCGCCACGGTGTACTGCCAGCTATCCGGCAGGATGGGCAAGTCCTCCCTTCGCCATTTGCCGTACTTTTCATCGTAAGCGTCTGCGTCCGAAAGCTCCGCAAGATGCCCGAAGCACCAGGAAACGAGATAGCCGCCGCCTGAAAGAAAGCCGTCCTCGCGTTTGCCTGCGCCAAGAACGGCGGCAATGCTCCTTGCCACGGAGGGCTTTTCACACACAACAAGCCGGTAACAGGTCGTATTCATCATTGGTTTTTGTCCTCCTCACTGTCAGCAGTGTTTTCATCTTCAAACTCGTAATCCTCATCTTCCTCGTCCTCGCCGTAGTCGTAATCGTCCAGATCGTCCGCCCCACGGGTGTCGGCCTTGGGCTTGCGGAGCTTGAACCAGTACAGCGCACCGCCGCCGCCCAGCAGGAGCAGGAGGACGACCACTATGAGCCCCGCGCCGCCGGTACTCTTTTCGGGCGCGGTCTCCGCAGGCTCGGCGGGCTGTGGCGTGGGTTCCGTAACTTCCTTGCCCGCGCACTCACTCATATTGGTTCTGCACACCTTGCAGCCCGTGTTGATTTTGCCCACGGCGCATTTGTCCGTGCAGGCGCAGGCGGGGACGATGCTCTCGCCGTCCTTGGTCAGCGCCAGCAGGTCGGCCTCGTCCACAAGATTCAGGAAATGGACGTTCTCATTGCCCTTATCGTCCCGGTCGATGATGAGATAAAAGGTATTGCCACCCTTGGTCGTCACGGTGATGAACTGCTTGCCTGCGCCGAAAGCGGAGCCGATGTCGTCCATGAGCGTCAGGTTGCCGTCCGGGGTCAGGGGCGCGGAACCTCCGGCAGAGGCGTAATATTGCAGCAGCAGCTCCGGCAGTCCCGCAGTATCCGTGTCGTTCTCACCGCCTCCCGCAGAGGTGTTGAGAACCTCAAGGTATTTGCCGTATACATAGCCGGTCTGCTCCGGCACGACCACCTTGTACCAGCCGTTGCTTTCCTCCAGCACCTTCACCTCCGTGCCGTTAAGCAGACGCCCGATCACGGTGTAATCCGTGCCGGGGCCGGTGCGCAGGTTCAAATAGGTGCGGACGTTGACCACCGTTCCGGACTGCTCCCGTTTGGCGGGAAGTGTCCAGCTCCGATCCCCGATGGTCACGGTATGGCTTCCGTCTGCGTTCTCAGTCACGTTAACGGTCAGAGTCTGCCCGTTTGGGGTCTGCTCACCGGTATTCGTATTCTCCGGCTGTGTGGTTGCAGTTGGGGTTTCCATGGTCGGGTCGCCCATTGTCGAATCGACCATATCGCCGCCTGCATAGGCCGTAACGGAAAAGACCGTCATGCAGAGCACGACGGCCAATATCACGGCAAAAAATCTCCATTTATTCTTCATCCATAAATTCCTCCGTTTTTCTGTATTCGTCGGGCAGCGCCGCCGTGGGACGCTTTTCCAGCATCGCCATCAGCGCCGCCAGCTGCTCGATGGTCAGCCCGTTCTCGCGGACGATGCCCACAATATCCGTGTTTTCCAGCTTCAGAATCTGCTCGTCCAGGGCTTTGAGCCGTGCGGTCAGCGATGCGAGCTTTTCCGCCAGCTTCTCGCGCTCCTGACGCAGCTTTTCAAGTCGCGGGTTCATAACATCCTCCTTTTTGCGTTGATATGGTTGTTGTTAAGGTAATCTGCCAAACTGGAGAAAATGGCTTCGCCAGTAGCTCGTGTCGATGGAAGCGTAGTGAATGGGGTCGCCGCAGTGGAGCATCCTGTTATTGCCCACATAGATGCCCACATGGGACGCGCCTGCGGTGTCGTAGGTCTTTTCAAAAAAGATCAGGTCGCCGGGACGGGCGCTTTCCGGGGAGACATAGGCGCACATGCCCCGCAGCCCCTCCGCGCCCAGCCTGCCGAAGCTCCAATGCAGGCCGCAGTTGTTGTAGACATACGAAACGAAGCCGGAGCAGTCGAAGGAGGTGTCCGGCGAGCTGCCGCCCCAGATATAGGGGTAGCCCAGATACTTTTCCGCTTCCTTGATGATGGCGGCGAACTGTTCATCCGCCAGTGCCTCCGGGGGTATCTCGTACTTCTCATACTGGGTGTGGTAGTACCGGTTCACATACGGGGAGCCGGGGAACAGGTCGGGGCGGTTGCCCAGCACGCTCATATACACGGCGTACATGGAGAGCTGATCGTGGGACATGATATGCACCGGCACATGGGAGAGGTTGAAATTTTCAAGCGTGACCGTACAAATATAGTAGGTGTACGGCACTTCCACCTCATACTCGTAGCTTTGCAGATTGCCGTTTTCGTCGGTGTAATAGCCGATATGCGTTTCGGTGCGGTATCTGGTTTCCGTAGCGACGGTTTCCGTTAAGATATACTGCTTTTCAAACAGCGTTTCCAGAACCCCGCCGATTTCGTCAATCGTCCATTCTCCGCCCTTGAGGGCGGTAATCATGGAAATGAGCACATAGGGGTCGTGCTCAATCTCGTCCAGGTCGAAGTGGTACTCGTCGTAATCGTGGGTGCGTTCGTAGCTGTTCAGGTATTCCCGCAGCTCGTCCTCCATGGCGCAGTAGGCGGCTTCCGCCGCCAGCATATCCGCATCCTCCAGCGGATAGGTGGAGGCCGCAATGCCGGACACCCCGCCCTGAAACAGCGTGGAGCAGGAGGAAATGCAGGTCATGAGCAGCAGTATCGCGGCGGCGATACCGCCCGCGATGAGGAAGCCCTTCTTGTGCCGGACAAAAAAGCTGCCGAGTTCCTTGCTTCCCTCGGCGGCGCGCTTTGCCGCCTTTGCGGTGGTCTCGGACGCTTTGACGGTATTCCTCGCGCCGTTCCCCGCTTTTGCGGCGGCGTATTCCTTTTTAATGGCCTGCTTCTGCTTCCAACGGGAATAGGGATTGGAAGCCCTGCCGTATTCCTGCTCGTACTGTTTGTTCAGCGCCTTGAGATTGGCTTTGTCTGCGGCGGCTTCCGCCTTGTCCGCCCTGCGGTAGGGCTTTTCCGCATGGGAGCGGTGCGCCGATTCCGCAATGCGCCAGGTGCGCTCCGCCGTCTCGGTCAGGGTGTTCGCCGCCTCCGTGCCGGGGTTGTCATCGCCCTCCTCCCGGAGCTTGCGGTGGACTGCGCTGCGGACGGTATCCAGCGGCGCTTTCCTTGCGGCGTGCGCCAGCTTGGAGGGCGGACGCTTTTTGTCCGCCTCCTCAAAGAAAAGGCGCGTCGTGACCTTGCCGCTCTCACTGTCCACAACGCGCTTTTTGACCTTAACGGTTTTCTTGGGAATTTTCGCTTCGGCCTTTTCCAGCTTAACCGCCGCCCTGTCCGCCTTGCGGACGACGCGTTCCAGCTCCGGCAGGGCGCGTTCTTCATCGGTGAAAATCAGCCTTGGCGAGCGTTTTGCCATATTCATCACCTCCTGATGGGACTGCTGATGGGTTAAAAGCGTTATTCAAACAGAATTTCATCCGTTCTCTCCAGAAAATGCCGCTTGCCCGCCGGGGTGATTAGGGTATAGTGTCCCAGCTTGCCGCGCTCGGTGTAGAAGTCCCTCACCAGAAACAGACCGGTGCTCTTTTTGACCGCACGGGGAAAGAGCTTGCGGTTCTTGTCCCGGAACAGATACTTCTTTTCCTCCAGATACCGGGTAAACTGCTTTTCGGGAACGCCCAGCTCCTTGGCGGTGGTGCGGATGTTGGTGCAGTCCGCAGGGTCAACAAAGGCGTCGTAATACTCCGCTTTGGGGAGGGCAAGCCGGAGACGGCGGGTCAGCTCCCGGTTTCGGGCGTTTTCGCTGCGCAGACGGTTCAGGTACTCCGGCACGGCCTCGGGGTGCGCCTCCAGCGCATCCAACAGGCTGTCCGTCATATACGCGCCGTGCTTGCGGATGGAGGGAATGACCTCATGGATGATCCAGCGCTTGAAGGCTCTCGCTTCCGGCTTTTTGGAACAAAGGATCAAATGATAGAGTCCGGCTTCACTTACTGCATTTATTTCAATCGTCTTATCGGCGTTCTGGGGGTGGGGTACTTCAAGTAACCCACCTTCATCCGAGTCCAATCTGGACATTGCGCGCGTAACCTGGTTCAATCCGAGAGCTTTGCACACATCAACCGCAACAAACCAAGGAGCACCGTCTTTCAGCACGGAACGTACCCGACCAAAATCTGCGCTTTCAAAAAACATAAGGTGGTTATCCATATTCTTTTTTCCTTCCTTACACTGTAATTGCGTCCTTCGCTTCCTCCCCGGTTTGTTCGGAGAGGTCGGACAATTTTGTCGTGATGATTTTGTACAGCTCCGTATCCTTGGGGAAGCGGTCTACGAAGGGCAGGATCACGCTGCCGTAGAACAAAAGCCCCTCGCCCTCGGCGGATTGGGTCACATACGAGAGCTGATGGGGCGAGATGTTGAGCTGCTTCGCCAGAATCTGCCGGTCGCCGGAAGCCTGGTTGAGCATATACACATAGTCGGAGTTTTCAAAGATGTTCTCCACCTCACGGCTGGAGAGCAGGTCTTTGACGTTCTGGGTGATGCCCGTGGGAACGCCGCCCCACTTGCGGAATCGCTTCCATATCTCCACCGTATACGCGGCGGTCTGCTCCTCCTTCAGAAGAAGGTGCATTTCGTCGATATAGTAGCGGGTGGACTTGCGCTGCTCCCGGTTAATCGTGACGCGGTTCCACACCGCGTCCTGCACCACCAGCATCCCGATCTTTTTGAGCTGCTTGCCCAGCTCCTTGATATCGAAGCTGACCACGCGGTTTTCGATATTCACGTTGCTGCGGTGGTTGAACACGTTGAGGGAGCCGGTGACGTAGATTTCCAGCGCCGTGGCGATATACTGCGCTTCCTTTTCGTCCTGCCTGCGAAGCTCGTTGTACAAGTCCTCTAAAATCGGCATCTTCTCCGGGCGGGGGTCGCTCAGGTATTCCCGGTAAACAGAGCGCACACAGCGGTCGATGATGGTCTTTTCCACCGGCATGAGGCCGTCCTTGCCGCCCACGATCAGCTCGCACAGGGACAGGATGAAGTCGGATTTCAGGCTCAGCGGGTTTTCGTCGTCGCTGTAATTCAGGTTCAAATCCATGGGGTTCAGGTAGTCGGTGGAGGTGGGCGAGATTTTTACCACCTGCCCGTGCAGGTGCTCCACCAGCGGGCCGTACTCCGCCTCCGGGTCGCAGATGATGATATCGTCATTCGTGACGAGGAACACGTTGGCGATCTCCCGCTTGGCGGAGAAGGACTTGCCGCTGCCGGGCGTGCCTAAGATCAGCCCGTTGGGGTTTTTCAGCAGCTTTCTGTCTACCATGATGAGGTTATTGGAAAGGGCGTTCAGCCCGCAGTACAGGGCTTCCTTGCCGTCCTGAAACAGCTCCTGGGTGGTAAACGGCACAAAAATCGCCACGCTGGATGTGGTGAGCCCCCGCTGGATCTCGATCTGGTTCAGCCCCAAGGGGAGGCTGCTCATGAAGCCCTCCTCCTGCTGAAAGTCCAGCCGCGTGAGCTGGCAGTTGTACTTCTGGGCGATGGAGCCCGCCTGAAAGACGTTGTTGCCGAGGCGCTGCCTGTTGTCCGCCACGTTCACCACAAGGAAGGTCAAAAGGAACATACGCTCGTTGCGGCTTTGCAGCTCCTGCAAGAGCTTTTTCGCCTCCGTGCCGTAGGTGGCAAGGTCGGAGGGGATAATATCCATATCGTAGCCGGAGCGCACCGCCTTTTTCTGCTCCTCAATGGTCATCTTCTGCAAATCGGTGATTTTGCGCTTGATGGTCTTGATGGCCTTCACCTGATCCACGGACTGGACGTGCATACTGACGATAAGGGAGCTTTCCATATCCAGAAAGTCCGCCAGCATCCGGTCGTTGAGCTCCGGCGCTAAAATCTGTAAGAAGGATACGCAGCCGGTCTTGCTGCCCACGCCGAAGCTGCTGCCGGTCTTGAACTCAAAGGCGCTGGGCGCGATGAAGTCCTTCACCGACAGCCCGGAGGGGGCCAGCCAGTCCCACGAAAAGCGGAAGGGCTGCGGCTCGTCCATGTGGAGCATCCCGTGCAGCAGGCGCAGGCGCTCCATCCCGTTCAGGCTCTCTGCCATTACGCCCAGACGGCGGAAGTTGTTGAGGATATCCGTCTCGATGCGCTCCAATCGGGGCTTTGCCGCCCTCAGGCTGTCCGCCTCCACTCCAAAGGTCAGGTACTTGGTCTTAATCAGCCCGTTGTTGCCCCGTGCAAGCTGACTTTGCAGCATCGCGGTGTACTCGGTGCGGAGCTTGTCGAAGCAGTCGCCCTGCAAGGGGATGGCGATGCGCCGGGCGTAGGTGTCCCGCGTGGCGGAGAGGTTGATGAAGGAGAGCTGGAAGCGGATGGAGGAATCGAAATAGTTGAGGAAGTCGCACCAGCCGTCGAAAATAGCGGTCTTGTCCTCGTTCTGGTTGAGCTGGTAGTTGATATCCTGAAACTGCACGGTTTTCGTGTAGTAATTGTCCGTCACGCGGCACACGCCGTCGGGGTACATCCGCTGAAAGGGGATGCTGTCCTGGGCGGACTTCTTTCGTTTATCCTGACGCTTTGCTCTTGCAATCGCCGCGTCGATCTGCTTTCGCTCGGCTCGTGTGAGCTTTCTTGCGGGGGTTTTGTTTGTGGACAATCGCGTAGACCTCCTTATCCAAAATATCCTGCCGGTTCAGCAGGTCGTAGAAATTGTTCGTCCTGTACGGGCGCTGCTTGGGACGCAGGAAGCACACCTGCACGATGTTGCGGATGAGCTTCTCCGGCGGCTGACCGTTCTTTTCATACATGGCCAGCAGGAAGAAGGGCAGCATGACCAGCATCATGCAAAGGGCTGCCGCGCTGCTGCCGATATGCCCCTTGAGCAGAAAGAAAAGCGGTACGCCGATGAGCGCGCCGCCGCCGAAGCACAGAATCTGCCGTTTTGTTAAATTGAACATGACCTTGGTTTTCACCGCGTTCAAGTCCTTGGGTACGGGAACGTATGCCAAATTTCATCACCTCCGTCAGTGAGCATGGAACAGGCTCCTGGCAAGGGAGCTTGTCTTAAACAGCGTGAAGCACAGCAGCACCGTGTACCCCATGCACGTCCATATGGCTGCCGAGACGCTGCTCTCCACCACGATGTTCTGGATCAGCACCGCGTAAATCGCCACGCAGACGATGATGAGGAAGCCCTGAAAGCCCAGCGCCAGCAGGCTTCTGAGATAATTCTGGCCCATCTGCCCCCATTCCCGGTTGGCCATGGTCGCCATGGGGATGGGCGCGATGGAGGTCACGCAGTAGATCTCGATCATCCTGCCGTAGCAGATGATGAAAATGCAGATGGTCAGCGCCCACATGGAAAGATGCACGACCACGGACTCCAGCCACAGCCCCAGCAGCGACCAGACCTCCATATCCAGGAGCTTTGCTTCAAATCCCGCGATATGCTCGGTGAGCGTCAGAGATGTGTCCGATACGATGATGCCCGACGCGCTGTTTACGACGCTCTGAGCCGCTTCGAACACGCCCATGACGATGTTCCATGTGTTGGTGACGATGAGCACGGCGCAGGCGGTCTTGAATATCCACTTGAAGAACATCCAGGTGTCCACGTCGTGCATATTGTTCTTTTCCGTAATGAGCTGAATCAGCTCCAGCGTCATGACAAATGCGAGGATCACGCCCGCGATGGGCAAAATCACATTGTCCGACAGCGTTCGGATCATGCCGTAGACGCCGCTGTTCCAGCCCTGGGGCGTAGCGCCCACCTGTCCGGCGATGCCCGCCACGCGGCTGTTCACGTTGTCAAACAGTCCGTTCACGTTGTCCATGATGCCGCTGATCAGCAGCTCCTTCAGCCATTCGGTGAATTTCTGCCATATCAAATCCAATGGGCTTTACCCTCCTTTCCCGCAGCGCCCGCCCTGGGGGCGGACGCCGCGAAGGATTCGTGCGGGCGATTAACCGAACAGGCCGGAGAGCAGGGGAACGAGAATGACGCCGATGAGCGCCACGCCGCCGCCCGCCATGAGCTGCTTCATCCCTTGACTTTTTGCACCGGGGTTGTCGTTTCCGTAGC
>ERZ791919.3040-NODE-3040-length-10966-cov-7.165979_pt1 | contig 10966 bp, 7 predicted proteins | sample MGYA00510137_ERZ791919 | MGnify/ENA primary metagenome ERZ791919 (study PRJEB30046, sample SAMN00792059) | human gut metagenome | study: EMG produced TPA metagenomics assembly of the A metagenome-wide association study of gut microbiota in type 2...
GTTTTGACGATTGAAGGGGGAAATTATCGGGTGCAGAAGAACGTTTTGCCGCAGGCGTAGGGTCAAACAGAGACACCCTAGAAAAAAGAGAATATTATCAGATGGATGACATCAAATGGTTGGAGAAGAAAGGGGCGTGAAAAGGGATAAAAAGCATTATTATGGAGAGAAAAACCATAAAAAAGGAAACAAAGAATGAGTGGAATAGCGTTATTTCATCAGTAGCTTGAAGTAAGACATCGAGTTGGCCAGCCGAGCGGTTTGCGGGCATTGGTGTATTGAAAGTATGCATTGGCATCTGGATGTTACTTTCCGTGAAGACGCAAACGCAAAAATCGATAAAACTGCTGCGCAAAATCTGAACATCATTAGAAAATGGTACCTCAGCATTTTGAAGGTCACAGAATTGTCAAAGCGCAAGCTATCGATGAATAAAAAGCGGTTTGCTATCAGTTTGCGTCCCACTATGCTCCTTGAAATAGTTCTCGATGCTTAAAAACTGCCAGGAATTTAGTATAGGGGTGAGCGTTTATGCAATCGTCGTGTGCGGATTTGTCATTTTCTTGCTTTTCCTGCCCAAATGTGCTATCATTATAAAAACGCTGTCAAGTGTTAGAATAGGCCTTGGCGGTATGGCTGTAATAGAACGAATGCTCTTCCAAGCGGCTGAGCACTTTTTTATATCGGTACGGAGGAGATATTTTATGTCTGTGAGTTATAAAAAAGACACCGGAAGATGCTTATCAATGAGACATGAAGAAAAAGGATCTGTGCGAAAAGGCGGGAATCAGTCCAGCACCCGTCACTAAAATGGGATGGAATGGGCATGTCACCACAGAGATACTCGTGAAGATTTGTGCGGCGCTGGATTGTAGAATTGAGGATACTGTGGAGATTGTGCCGGATGAAAATTGATTTCAAGGATATATTACTTGAGGTGAATTTATGGAAGTGAATCAGCTGGTTGCTCACTATAAAGCGAATTATGAACGCAAGGTGTTTATGACTCGGTTATCCCACGCTATGCAGAATGCATATCTAATGTATATGACTATCCGTCCGAGCTCAAAAACTTTGCGGATACCTTTTTGGCGTACCTTCCATTCTACATTCGGAATTCCGACTATTTTGAGACTGTCGACGAAAATGAGGATATTGATACGCAACTTATAACAAGATCAAAAAACATGAGGAAGAACAGCAAAATTATTCCTCATCGTCAAATTGCGTCCGATGGTATCTATGGCGAATTATTTCTTGACTTTTATTTGCGTATTGTTAATGACAGAAAAGCAGTTATAACTTATGCTAATAAACGTTCGTTTGATTCGAATTACGAGTCTACAGGACCTGATAATATTGTTTACTTTTTGGACGAAAACAAGAAAATAAATATCTGTTTTTGCGAAGCAAAGTTTGTAGCTGGCGCTGCGAATGCGAAGAACAATTTGATTGAGGATATTGTTGGAAAGCCTAATACGCATGGAAAAGCAGATGGAAAACCCGCACATATTAGCGCTGCATATCTAAATGATTATTTTCAGTTTATCGTTGAGAAGGGTAATGCAATCCAAGAGCCAGATAAAACTATATTTAAATCTTTTTTTACTGATTTAAATGCACAGTTAGATGGTGGAAATGATTTCGTCTCCGTACTCATAGCACACAATATATGCGTTAATTTTATTTTCTTTGCAATATTTGATAGCAAGCAGAGACTTCCCGAAAAATTAGAACAGCATTATAACGATATACACAGTCAATGCGAGCAAAGCATTAAGTCCATTGGATTCACGAACTATAGAGTCGAAATTGTATTTGTTCCTACCGAAAGTTCAACAATGGACATTAAACGGGCTATGGAGAAATCTTATGAATAATACAGAATTTGTGTCTGCACTTAATGAGTATTCTTTTAGTGGCGAAAATGATAAGATTCTCAAAATCCTTAACGCGTTATTTGATTCTGGCGAATATAAAGCATATTTGAATCTTGTTTTCAATGCGATTTCACTGACACAAATGTATGGCTTCTTGGCTTATCTTGATACCAATGAGAGGGCTGCCTTTTTATCATGGGATAAGGTGCGAAGTGATTCTTATGTTGGAAACGTAATGCCGTATTACAATAGTGGGCAACTTTCTTTGTTGTTAGAATTAAAAAAGCATCAGAAAATCTTTCTATCTGCGCCTACCTCTTTTGGGAAAACCAGCTTGCTTCTTGAGTTCATAATTCAGCACCACAAATCTCTTACTAATGTGCTGATTATTGTCCATACAAATTCATTGCTCGAAGAACTATATATTAAACTTATAAACAACAATAGGGCCTTCGAAATGAATTATTGTATATCTACCCAACCGTACTTCAGGCAAGGTTTGCGCAATTTTCTGATTGTTACTCCAGAGAGATTCCTCTTATTATACGAAGGTTGTGACTTATCATCTTTTGACATCATTATCATGGACGAAACCTATAAGATAGTTGACTCAAAAAATGAACACATTAGCGATTTTATTGAGGCGCGGTCAGTTAGGTTTCGAAAAGTCGCGGACATGATTGGACAAACCAATAACCGGCTGATATTGTTATCTCCCTTCACATATGAGTTAACTGATTCTATGGGAAGATATTTGACTCGACACGGAATCAAGAAAATCGATCGTAAAATAGAGTATGTGAACAAGGAGATTTACCGGATAGTTGACACTGAATCATTTAAGAATCACTTCAAAATCAGAGTTATTGGCTACACAAAGTCGGCAAGTATTTCCCAAAAAACAAACATTCTTCTTCGAGTTTTGCAAGATGATAAAAATATAGTTTATGTATCTCAATATGCGAGAGCCTACGAAATCGTCGAAAGGTTAGACTGGACAAGGAGAATAAAAGTTACAGAGCGCTATTTGAAATTCATAGCCCATTTGGAAAAAACATATTCGATTGACGATGCTTACGAGTGGAAAATAATAAGTGCACTTAAGAAAGGCGTAGGTATTTATATTTCGCCATTGCCAAGATATATCAAGAGGGAGATTATCAACCTTTTTGAAGACGATGTGATTGGAACGCTTATAGTTACGACTTCGTTTACAGAAGGTGTGAATACAAGTGCAAGTAACTTGATTTTTACCAGCTTAATTAATGATCCGACGACCAATCGATTGTCTGATATAGATGTACTGAATGTATCTGGACGCGCTGGTCGTTTCGCACGAAATAGTATTGGCAAGGTGTATTGTATAACATCAGAAGTATATGAAAAGGTTACTCAACTGCAACGAGAAGCACAGATAAGATTAGAGAATTACAATTATTGTACGCAGGGGCACAAAAGAATCGATTATGAAATCGATATGATTGAAGATGAATATCTATCTGAGGCTGAAAAGGAGGAAAAAAGCAAAACGCTTGAGGAAATGTTAGCATTGGGACTTACGGCAGACGATATGCGTTTGTCATTGAATGTTTCAACGAAATGGAAAGTTGCTCTTTACAAATATTTTCGGTTGCATCCAGAGCAAGTTACAACTTCATATGAAAAAGCAAAAGATATTCTGGAGGCGCAGCCCAAAGCCAGAATCGAATCCTTAAACTATATCTTCCATATTCTTAAAGCAGCTTTCGAAGCCGCCAACATCGATGGGTTTGAATGTGAGCCATATGAAATAAGAGCTTTTGACTCTCAAAACAATTTCATTTGGGGAAGATTATATCGTGTATACTGCTCTGGTAAAATAGCGAATGTCATCTCCAGTAATAGGAAGTATATTACAGGGCGATATGAGGGTTTCATAAAAGAACACAACCTTACACGAATCAAAGAAAAGCGGGTGATGCAGCAATATTTTAATGAAGAAAAACTTGGTTGGATATTGCGATATTACAAATCCGATTTGACGCCGAACATTGATGCTTTTTACTCAGAGACTTTTAAATTTATTTCTTCCATCATTCAATATAAAATTCCTTTCTATACATCATTTTTCGTATCGATTTTAAAACTATTTCTTCAAAAAAACGCCTTAGATGCATCATTGGATCTGTCCTGCTTAGATGCAAAGAAAATAACATTACTGTTTGAGGATGGTAGTGTTTACGATGACTATTCAAAACTCATAGATTATGGCGTTTCGAACGATTTGGTTATGAAATTGCATGATGGGCACATTACAATTGCAGAACTACAAGAGGAGCGGTACGACAAATCGATATTCGATGAATATGAACAACTGATGTTAAGTGATTTTCTCTCTATTTTGTAAGTCCTTTAAATAAATTCCGATTTAGGGACTACTGTCGTTTCTACAAATATTGTTGATGATTTCTTTGCTGCGGTATGGTATAGTTACTAGTATAGACCAACGATCCGGCGTCTGCCGGTGCTAACATGAGCTACGGCTCGGTCTATGAAAAATAAGTGAGCTGACCGCATGACGGTCAAAGGAGGGCTTTATTATGCAAAAGACGATTTGCGAGTTATTCGCAGGCGTCGGCGGATTCCGATTGGGATTCGACCGACTTGAATCAGGCTGGGAGACTACATGGTTCTCACAGTGGGAACCCGGTGCAAGGGCACAATGGGCACATGACTGCTATGTGCAGCACTTTGGAGACAGTCCTGACATGAATAATGAATTTCATACTGGAGAAGACATCAGCACGATGGACAAGCAGGCCATTCCCGACCACACACTTCTCGTGGGGGGCTTCCCTTGTCAGGACTATAGTGTGGCACACACCCTGTCGTCTTCTCATGGTATCGAAGGTAAAAAGGGCGTGCTGTGGTGGCAGATAAGAGATACGATCATCGCAAAAAAACCACCGTTCTGCATCTTCGAGAATGTTGATAGATTACTTAAATCTCCGGCCAAACAGAGGGGACGTGACTTCGGCGTTATTCTTGCGTGTCTTGCCAAGGAAGGCTATAGTGTGGAGTGGCGAGTTGTTAATGCAGCACAATACGGTGCAGCGCAGCGTCGCCGTAGGACCTTTATCTTCGCTTACAGAAACGACACGATTTATGGACAGAAGATGGGCGACATATCTGCAGATATGATCATCAAAGATGGTGGCCTTATGGCGAAAGCCTTCCCCATTCAAAACATGGGCCGGATAACGGAGACGGTTATCGGCGATGACATCGTAGATGTGAGCGATAACTTTGCCTTCGCATTCGAAGCCGCAGGCTATATGCGCAAAGGTAGAATTTATACAGCAAAAATAAATGAGCAGGAAGAAGAACCAATTTCCCTTGGGAAAATCCTTCAGAAGAATGTTGATGGTAAATTCTATATTACTAACGATAAAATGCCAAAATGGACATATCTTAAAGGTGCAAAGAAGATTCCAAGAAAATCAGCGGATGGTCATGAGTATACATTCTCAGAAGGCCCCATTGCTTTCCCTGACCCGTGGGATAGACCTGGCCGAACAATGTTGACCAGTGAGTCCACGCTCAACCGTTCCACGCATGTTGTGTCAGATCCGGGATCGGGAAGCCTTCGGTTACTGACCCCGGTCGAGGCTGAGCGCCTCCAGGGTTTTGATGACGAATGGACGAATACAGGCATGCCTGATAGAATGAGATATTTCTGTATGGGTAATGCCTTGGTCGTACCGATGATAACCCGGATGGGTAGTATTCTTGATGAAATAATCGAATTAGAAAACTAACACGCAGGATAGGAGTGATAATATGTCTCCCGTGGAACGCCGCATGAAGGATGTCCTTCGCTGTCCTGAAAAACAGAACAATTACGATGCAACGAATATCGATTCGATTTTTCGTTACGCCCTGGGTATCGAAGGAAAAACACTGCTGGATATTCTACAAGAAGCAGGTCTTACAGAAGAAGAAATTGCATGGGTCCGTTCCAAAGAGTCTGATAAGGGTTTGCCTGGAAAAATTGTTGAAGCTTCGTACTTTGGCTATGAACTCAACAGTCGACAGGAAGCCGATTTTGAGAACGTTGGGGCAGAATTGAAAACCACGGCTGCGGACTATGATAACGCAACATCTCACTATAAATCAGGTGAAACAGTCAGTGTAACACAAATCGATTTTCGTGGACCAGTCGAGACGGATTTCTATGCATCTCACCTGTATGACAAGTTAAGGATGCTGATAGTCATCTTTTATCATCGTGATAAAACTTTGGCATCCAAATTGTTGTATGAAGTGTTTTTTGCAAGTTTGTTCCGTCCCTCAGAGGAAGATTTGGCAATCATTAAGAGCGACTATCGGGAAATTATCCAGAAAATCAGCGCAGGACAGGCACATACACTTTCCCGTAGTGATGGTACTTATCTAAGCACCGCTCCTAAAGCAAGAAGAAGCACCAATTTGATTACTCCCTATTACGGTGGAGAGCGAATCGTTAAGCGTAGCTATACATTACGGAAAGAGTATGTAAATGTTATTCTGAATGGATACTATTCTCGCCCTGAGCCGGAAGAACGCTTAATAACAGATATTCGCGAACTGGAACGCATGAGTTTTGCCCAAATCATTCAGAGCAGATTTGAGCAATATATCGGTTTGGACATTTGGGATATTGTCGGAACTTTGAATCTCCATGCAGAGCAAACACGGGATGCCCTTGGATTACCGGACATTCCTGTGGGAGTCATGAATAAAGCCACGCTCCCAATTATTGCTGCCCGGATGCTTGGTTTAAGGTCTCTGAAATCCGAGGAATTTACTAAGGCGGGTATCGTTGTTAAAACAGTTTTCTTTAATCGACACGGGACAAATAAAGAAAAATTCAGACTTGGCGATGTGGATTTCATGGAAATTTACAATGCCCCCGCACCGAATATTGAAAGCGAAATCGATGACGATGGCAACGAGGAAGAGGTCATCCGAACCGGCTGGGAGGATAGTGACCTTTTTGCGCAACTTGATAGCATAAAGTATCTTTTTGTTGTTTTCCAAGAAGACGTTGATGGGGATATTATTTTCAAAGGTAGCAAAATGTGGGCAATGTCAGACGAGGACATCGATGAAGCGTGGCGGGACTGGATGGACATTAAGGCTGTGCTTACTCACGGAGTGCAACTGACCATCGGCGAAGATGGGCGTACATACAACAACTTTCCCGGTGTTGCTGATGCAAGACGTGTCCACTTGCGTCCTCACGGTGCAAAATCATTTTATGTAAATGCTGATGGAAGTTCGTGGGGAAATGGACGTATAAGTGACACTGAGCTTCTGCCTGATGGAAGAAGGATGACGAGGCAGTCTTATTGGCTCAACAACAGTTTTATTCGAGAAATTGTTCGTGACCTAATTGATATTGACTGATTTTCTTGAGGAGAACTCGTCATTACGAAGGCGGTGACTATCATTGAAACACCCCAAATCGTACGACTCCACTCCCGAGACCCGAAAGCGCATGTCCAAGGTCAAGCTGAAGGGCGGCAAGGCAGAGACACTTTTAGCAAAAGCACTTTGGCATCAAGGATATCACTACCGAAAGAACGACAAGAGACTGCCTGGTTCCCCAGACATAGCGATACTAAAATACCGTATCGCTGTCTTTGTGGACGGCGAGTTTTGGCACGGAAAAGACTGGGAAGCCCGAAAAATGCGACTTAAACGGAATCGCGAGTATTGGATTGAAAAAATAGAAGAAAACATGGCTCGCGACTTTCGGGACGACCAGCTGTTGATGCAGGCTGGATGGGTCCCCATTCACTTTTGGGAAAAAGAAGTCATCAACGACTTATCGACATGTGTTGCTACGATTGAGGAAGTCATCCTTGCGCAGCTGATAGATAGCGCAGATGCTCAAGAATCCATTGACTATGAAGAGTAATGCCAATGCCCCGCCTGGGAGTTACATTTATGGAGACTATTAGGACAGTAGAGCTTTTTGCAGGCGTAGGCGGTTTCCGCTTAGGCTTGGAATCCGCGTCTGATAGGTTCAAAGTGATATGGGCAAACCAATGGGAACCGTCTATGCGGGCGCAGTATGCTTTTGAGTGCTACACCACGCATTTCGGCAATAAAAAGTACCATGTTTGCCAAGATATCGCCAAAGCTAAAATCGATGTACCTGGCCATGATTTGCTTGTTGGAGGATTTCCGTGTCAGGACTATTCTATCATGAAGAAAAATTCTGCAGGAATTGAGGGGACTAAGGGCGTGCTTTGGTGGCAAATAGATGATATCCTCAGAGAAAAAAGACCAAAGTATGTGTTGCTGGAAAATGTGGACAGATTGATTCGTTCCCCGGCCAAACAGCCCGGTCGTGACTTTTCCATCATATTACGCTGTCTCTATGAGAAAGGCTATTCCGTAGAATGGCGAGTCATCAATGCTGCTGACTATGGATACGCTCAACGCCGGCGGCGGACCTTTATCGTGGCCTATCATAATCAAACGGAGATTTTTCGCAATTTTGCAGAAGCAGTATGTGTGCAAGGTCTTAAGTCTATGCACAAGCATGTTATGGAGAATGGTATTTTAGCAAAAGCGTTCTCTGTTCAAAATCATAGCAGGTCATATGTTGAGAGTTGGATTGACGAATTAGAATATGCTGATATTTCAACTGTTTCAAGAGATCAGCGGGTATATTTATATAACGCTGGCGTTATGATGAACGGACGGATATACTCTGTTGATGTGACTCCGCAGCGAGTAGAGGCCACGCCTCTAAAGGATATATTAGAAACAGGTCAAGTGGATGAGCACTATTTCCTTCGTACCGAAGACATGCCCCGATGGACCTACTCCAAGGGGGCAAAGCGTGAGAAACGGCAGCGGCGAGATGGCAGTCAGTATTATTTTTCCGAGGGCAGTGTCCAATTTCCAGAATCGCTGGACAAGCCATCAAGAACGATGCTGACCTCAGAGTCCCAGGTGGGCAGGACTTCTCATGTCGTACAGGACCCGATAACTGGCCGTCTACGAGTGCTGACTCCAATTGAATGCGAAAGATTAAATGGTTTCCCAGATGACTGGACAGATACAGGAATGCCTGAGCGAATGAGATATTTTTGCATGGGTAACGCCTTAGTCGTTCCGCTTGTAAAGAGAATAGGAGGCGCATTGTTAAATACGGGGATATAATCACACAAAACGGAAATAGTTTGCGTGTATACCCTTGACAATGATGAAAGTAGATGATAATCTTGCCATGAATTATCGGGAACTCAATCAAATGCAAGAACTGTGAAACATTATAGAAAGCAAGACCGGCTGTGATTTCAAGTTTTGCAGCTGCGGCTCGTGTGCCGTGGACGGCGGTCATGACAACCTTCGCAGATGCGGAAATTGCGAGGATTGGGAGAAACTGTCTGAAGTGAAGGACAACAACGCATTGACTTGATTCTGTCTTGCGAAAGTTGATGGTGCCAGCATATCGCTTATCATCATTCGCAATGCCACCACGAACTGCCCAGGGCAGCTATCACCATAAGAAAAGAACCTCTCAGCATAAATGCCAATAGACGCAAAAATATGCTTAGTGGCATAGTTAAATTGAGAGTCCATACCACGGGTATCCTATATTTCAAAGGGGGCTGTCTCAAAATGTTTTTTCAAAATCATTCGAGGCAGCCCCTCTTTTGTAAGGTAAGCGCTCAACAACCACCCGCCTACCCAACCTCTCTACAATATGAGATAATACTCCCAAATCTCGAATAGCTGACCCTCAGCTATTTGAGAAATTGGAGCAAAGGGTGATTTGAATGAGTGACGTACTAAAAATCCGGGATGAATACCGGCAAATCCAAAGGGCGGCGGTAATTCAGGAATGCAAGGCCAGAGGGCTGACGAACAAGGAGTACTGCATCCGGCATGGGCTTTCGAAAAAGAGCTTCTATTACCAAAGGTGCCATTCGTATTTCACTGGGAAAGTATAATACAAAGAAAGACACTGAGGAAATTGCTTTGAATATTAGTAGTTAAGCAGCTCGGGAGAAAATAATTATACCCCATTATACCCTTGATTTTACGGGTATAATGGGGTATAATTCTGCATAGAATAGTATCTCACAGGAGGTGCGCTATGGACTTACCTGAAATGCAGACTCGTGCGGAGGAACTAGAGCAGCAGATCGCAACTCTGCCTGCCGGTTCTGTTACGAAGAAAACCGTCAGCGGCAAGGACTATTTCTACCACCGTTGGACGGAGAACAAGAAGCGGCGGGAGAAGTATATTCCTGCTGACGAATTGGAAAATTTTCGCGCACAAATCGAGCGGCGGAAGGAACTGGAGCAGGAACTGAAAGCGCTGAAAAAGCAGCTGCCCAAGGCGAAATCTGCGAACCCTTCTGTGTTTATTACCAATGTCCGCACCGGCGAGGCGCTGTGTTCCTTTGCGGCATCTGTTCGCGGCTATCGCAGGCGCGAGTGCTTCCGGCAGCTGCACGACTTTGTCTACGGCGAGCCGCAGGACAAGGTATTCATTCTCTACGGCCTGCGCCGGACGGGGAAAACCACCATGATCCGCCAGATTTTCGCGGAGATGAGCGACGCAGAGCTTACCAAGGCAGCGTTCATTCAGATCACCGCAAAAGACACGCTGGCAGACGCGAACCGTGACCTCAAAGTGTTGGAAACGCAGGGTTTCCGCTATGTGTTCCTGGATGAAGTAACACTGATGGAGGATTTCATCGAGGGCGCAGCGCTGTTCTCTGACGTGTTCGCAGCCTGCGGCATGAAGATCGTGCTCTCCGGCACGGACTCGTTGGGCTTCCTCTTTACCGAGGACGAGCAGCTTTACGACCGCTGCATCCTGCTGCACACCACCTTTATCCCTTACCGGGAGTTTGAATCTGTCCTCGGCATCCACGGCATCGACGAGTATATCCGCTACGGCGGCACCATGAGTCTCGGCGGCGTCCACTACAACGAGACCTCCACCTTTGCCAGCAAGGAAAGCACCGACGAATATGTGGACACCGCCATTGCCCGCAACATCCAGCACTCCCTGCGCTGCTATCAGTATGAGGGAC
>ERZ791919.3051-NODE-3051-length-10944-cov-5.050785_pt1 | contig 10944 bp, 9 predicted proteins | sample MGYA00510137_ERZ791919 | MGnify/ENA primary metagenome ERZ791919 (study PRJEB30046, sample SAMN00792059) | human gut metagenome | study: EMG produced TPA metagenomics assembly of the A metagenome-wide association study of gut microbiota in type 2...
TGGATCGTGATTTATCGTGGTTTCCCAAGGCAAATCTCAGCTGATTGATATGGTGTCGTGACATTATTCCATCCCTGAATTCTTTCTCCCCAATATCATCTTCAAATCCACCACCGCAACCGTCCCCATGTTCCGCAGCTGCTCCATATCGTTGTAGGCTTTGCTCACAGGCATTCGCGAAAAATACCCCTTGTAGAAAATATCAACATCTGCTATAATCAAAATGTATTGATATGTCCTTTGCTCTAACAAATGGTGCGAAATTGGTGCGGCGATTGTTGCGCTAACTTGAAAACAGCTTAGAGAAGTCAAAGGAATTTAAAGGAGAATGAGACAATATGAAATTAGGTATCGTAGGCCTGCCCAATGTGGGCAAGTCCACTCTGTTTAATGCCATTACCAATGCCGGTGTGCCTGCGGACAACTATGCGTTCTGCACCATCGACCCCAATGTGGGCGTGGTTTCCGTGCCGGATGAGCGGCTTACCTGGCTTGCCGAGCTGCATCAGCCCAAGAAGGTCACCCCTGCTGTGATCGAATTTGTGGATATTGCAGGCCTGGTAAAGGGCGCTTCCAAGGGCGAGGGCCTGGGCAACAAGTTCCTGAGCAACATCCGCACCACCGACGCCATCGTCCATGTGGTCCGCTGCTTCGAGGATGCCAACGTGACCCATGTGGAGGGCTCTACCGATCCCCTGCGGGATATTGACATCATCAATCTGGAGCTGGTCATGGCGGACATCGAGATGGTGGAGCGCCGAATCGACAAGTGCCAGAAGGCGGCCAAGGGCGGCGACAAGCGCTTCCTCAAGGAAGCCGAGCTGTTTACGGACCTGCTGGCCCACCTGAATCAAGGCAAGCTGGCCCGGACCTTCGAGTGCAGCGAGGAGGATATGGCCCTCATCGCCACCTCGGACCTGCTGACCCTGAAGAAGACCATCTATGTTGCCAACCTGGCGGAAAACGAGGTCAACGACCCGGAGAGCAGCCGCCACTATCTGGCCGTGAAGCAGCTGGCCGATGCCGAGGGCAGCCAGATCATCCCCATCTGCGCCAAGCTGGAGGCCGACATCGCCGAGCTGGACGACCCCGACGAGAAGGCCATGTTCATGGAGGAGCTGAGTGTGAAGGAATCCGGCCTGGACCGGCTGATCCGCAGCAGCTACACTCTGCTGGGCCTCATTTCCTTCCTGACCGCGGGCTCCGACGAGTGCCGGGCCTGGACCATCAAAAAGGGCACCAAGGCCCCCCAGGCCGCCGGCAAGATCCACACCGACTTTGAGCGGGGCTTCATCCGCGCCGAGGTCATTGCCTTTGAGGATATGAAGGCCTGCGGCACCATGGCTGCCGCCAAGGCAAAGGGGCTGGTCCGCAGCGAGGGCAAGGACTACGTCATGAAGGACGGCGACATCGTCAACTTCCTGTTCAACGTCTAAAAATCGCAGAACAAATCCGGGGTCTGTTTTGACTCCGGATTTTTTTGCAGACAGGCAAACACTTTCCGAATGCTTCCGTCTTTACCGGTGAAAGACAAAAGGAGGTGCATCCCGTGGAAGATGCCGAGAATTTTTTCTTCCTATGCTGTCGTTCAACGCTGTCCGGCCGAAAAGGCCGCGGAAAGCCAGCCGCTGCTCACTGCTTTGGCCGAAAGCCTGATGCTTTCTTCCGGCTGAATATGCAGCAAAGCCCAGCCGGGACATGGCTGGGCTTTTGAAATCGGCGCTTTAAGGAATGCACAGGAAAAGTCCGTACAGGGCCAGCAGGTGCAGGGGGTAAAAGATGTAAAAGCCCCAGGAGATCGCTTTGCTCCTTGTGCGCTTCTGACCGGAATAGAGGGCGATGGGGACCATGGCCAAGGCCCCGAAGAGCTGGACCGATACGGATAAGCCGAATATCCGAATATTGGCGCTGGGCATGATCCCGTTGATCAGCACCATTCCGACGGCCTGAATCCATTTTCCACCGGGAAGCTCCCGGGTCAGGGCAAACAGGGCCATCAGCAGAATGCCGTTTCCACCATAGCTCAGGTGCAGCGCATCTGCAATGAAATAGCATGGCACGATCAGCAGAATCTTCCACACCGGCTGCTTCACCCGGCCCATGCCCTCCACCATAACCGCGCCCAGAAGCAGCAGCCACAGCACATTCTGGTGCGCCCAGGGGCTTCTGCCGCCGTAGAGGACGAAATCGTAGATCGGTTCGGAGATCACCGCCATAGTGCCCAGCCGCAGGAAGTACCGCCCGGGGCTTCCGGTGTGGGCGATTCCCTCGGTGATCAGGAAGCAGTAAATGGGAAATGCCAGCCGCCCGATCACCCGCAGCCACATGGGCAGCCCAAACACCACCGCCGTGTGATCGATCAGCATGGTCACGCAGGCAACAAGCTTCAGCGCCTCCTGGCAGAGAAGACCTTTCTTTTCCATACGTCATCCCTCCTTTTGCGCCCATTATACCAGCCGCCGTCCCAAAACGCAAACCCCAAAGAAATTTCTATTGCTTTTTCACGGGAAATCCTGTATAATATCTCCCGTATCCGGGTGTAGCGCAGCTGGTAGCGCGCCTGCTTTGGGAGCAGGATGCCGCAGGTTCGAATCCTGTCACTCGGACCAAAGCTGGGAGCGTTCCGCAAGAAATGCTCCCAGCTTTGCTGTGTACGGGATTCGAACCAAATTCCGGCTTGACGGAATTTGCTCTATGATGTTATCGAATCCTGTCACCCCGCACCAAAAACGGGAGCGTTCCGTAAGGAATGCTCCCGTTTTCTGGCTATTTTGTGCTTTTTTAGGCCATATCTACAAAGCCCAGCTTGATGGCGCTGTAGTCGATCTTGACATCGGCGGCCTCAACGGCGTTGTTGATGAAGTCGTTGGACATCTGTGCAAGCATATCGGATTCTGCCTGGGATTCCCACAGCAGATGGGAGCCGCAGAAATACATGATGTGGTAGCCGTACTGGGTCTTGACGATGCCGTAGTCGCCGACCTTCCGGTCAGCATCGAAGCACCAGTCGTTAAAGGCCTCCACCATCTTCCCCTCGGTCACGCCGGAGTACAGGCCGCCGTTGGTATTGGAGCCGGTGTCGGCGGAGTTTTCGTTTGCCAGGGTGGCGAAGCTGTCCTCGGTTTTGTCGCCGGAGAGCCACTGGTCCAGGATCTCCTGGGCCTTCTGCTCGCCTGCGGCCCAGGCCTCGTCGGAAAATTCCTCGGTGGTGACGGTTTCAACGGTGGCACCCTCGGGCAGGATCAGGATGTGCCGCACATCCACGGAGCTTGTGGTCTTGTCCAGACCGTTGTCTGCATATTCTGCCTCGTGGGTGTTGAAATATTCGGCGATCTCCTCGGCGGTGGGGGCGAAGCTGCCGGTGATCTCATTGTAGTAGTCGCTGCTCAGGAAGTACATTTCCCAGAAGCTCTTGTAGTCCTCCAGAGTGGCGCCGGCGCTGAAATTGCGCTCGATCATGGCGGCGGTGTCTTCAAAGCCATTGTTCGTGGCGGTCTCCAGCAGGCCGTCCTCCATGGTGTTCATCTGCTCCCGATTCTCGTCGCTCATCTGGAAGCCTGCTTCCCGGGCCTGCCGGGCGACGGCCTCAAAGATGGTCCAGTTGTTCAGCGCATCCTGCAGGAAATACTGCTCCCAGGTGAGGCCATCGGCAACGCCGCAGACCTGGGTGTCCATGCTCTGGGTGTGGTCCAGGCCGAAATACTGGGCATAGGTGCCATACTGAGCATAGAAATTCTGAACGGACCGCCAGTAGAGGATCTGCAGCTGGCCGTTGGTCAGGGTGCTGTCTCCGGCGGTTGCCACGATGTCTCCATTGGCGGCCTTTGCCTCCTCGTCGGAGACGGTGTAGCTGCCCTTACAGGTCACGTCGTCCGGGTTGCCGTCGGCGGGGACGGTGGCCTCGGTGGCCTCGGTGGCCTCGGTGGTCTCGGTGGTCTCGGTGGCCTCGGTGGCCTCGGTGGCTTCGGCGCTTTCAGCGACTCCCGTGCTCTCCGGGACCTCAAGCTGCTTCTGCTTGTCCTTGCCGTCCAGGATCAATACAGCCAGAATGGCGGTCAGCAGCAGCACCACGGCCACGCCGAGGGCAATGGCGGAGGCACTGGTAATGCCCTTTTTCACAGGGGCGGACTCGGGGGCATTCGCAGATCCTTCCTCAGGGGCATTCGCAGATCCTTCCTCGGGGGCATTCGGAGTTTCCTCCACAGGGGCGGCCTCGGAAGCGCTCTGCGCATTCTCAAGGGGGGCGGCCTCTTCGGCGGCAGGCTCCTGGGGGGTATCCGGGGAAGCAGCTGCTTCCTCAGCGGCCGGGGCATTCTCCGGCTGCTCTTTTCCACAAGCGGGGCAGACGGTCAATTCCTCGTCAAATTCCTCGCCGCAATAATGGCACTTTTTCATGGGTTCCTCTTTTCTCCGATGTTCGGAATGATAATCCTGCCAAGTTTACCATGTTTGTTGGAGAAATGCAAGCAAAAAACAGATTGTTTACAATTAAGAGACAATTAAGAGACCTGCTTTTTTGTTTTCTCGCGGTCTTGCAAAGAATGGGGGAATATGCTATTATATAAGATACATTTTAATGGAATCCTATGGGAATTTTCGGCGCAGGGACATTTTTGCACGGACTTTTTCAAAATCCAAATCCAATTTTAAGGGAGCAGCCCAATGAATACAAAAACCACCGTCATCAACCAGGAGCAGCTGGAGGCGCAGTTTGCCTTCTGTGATAAAATTGCGGCCTATTGGCAGTCCCAGGGCCGGACACCCACGGCCTATGTGGAGACCTATGGCTGCCAGCAGAACGAGGCAGACTCCGAAAAGCTGCGGGGCTACCTGACCCAGAGCGGCTATGCCATCGTCCAAAGCGCCGAAGGGGCCGACGTGGTGGTGATGAATACCTGCTCCATCCGGGAGCACGCCGAGCAGCGGGTTTTCGGCAACCTGGGGGCGCTGACCCATACCAAGCGCCGCCATCCGGAGCAAAGAATCTTCCTGTGCGGCTGCATGGCGGGGGAGACCAAGGTTTCCGACCGGATCAAAAAGAGCTTCCCCTATGTGGACGGCGTTTTTTCTACCCACCATCTGTGGCAGTTCCCGGAGATCCTCTACAACGTGCTCACCAAGAAAAAACGTCAGTTCTATATTGAGGATGAGGCGGGCTCCATTGCCGAGGGCATTCCCCAGGTGCGGGATTCTTCCCTGAAGGCCTGGGTGTCCATCATGTACGGCTGCAACAATTTCTGCACCTATTGCATTGTCCCCTATGTCCGGGGCCGGGAGCGCAGCCGCCGCCCGGAGGCCATTCTGGCCGAGTGCAAGGCGCTCATTGACAGCGGCTGCAAGGAGATCACCCTTTTGGGCCAGAACGTCAATTCCTATGGCAAGGACCTGGACTGCGGCGTGGACTTCGCGGACCTGCTGGCCCAAATCGCCCAGCTCCCCGGGGACTTTTTGATCCGCTTCATGACCAGCCACCCCAGAGACGCCTCCGAAAAGCTCTTTGACACCATGGCGCAGTACCCCAAGATCGCCAAGCAGCTGCACCTGCCCTTCCAGTCCGGCTCCAGCCGGGTGCTGAAGGCCATGAACCGGCACTATGACCGGGAAACCTATCTGCAAAAGGTGGAGTATGCCAAAAAGGTCATGCCGGAGCTGGTGCTCACCAGCGATGTGATCGTGGGCTTCCCCGGAGAGACCGAGGAGGAGTTTGAGGAGACCATTTCCCTTATTGAGCGCGTCCACTACGACAGCCTGTTCACCTTTATTTTCTCCCCCCGCACCGGCACCCCGGCGGCCAAAATGGAAGACCCCACCCCTAAGGAGGAGAAAAACCGCCGCTTCGACAAGCTCTGCGCCCGGCAGAACGCCATTTCCGAGGAAATCCACCGGGGCTATGTGGGCAAGACCCTGCGCTGCCTGGTGGACGGCAAGGATGGGGACCAGCTCACCGCCCGCACCGAAGGCGGACGCCTGGTCCGCTTCGACGGCCCCGAGTGCCTGATCGGAAGCTATGAGAATCTGCGCATCACCGGTGCAACAACCTGGAGCTTAACAGGAGAATTAGGCTCCCCTGAAAGGGGAGCTGTCAGCGCAGCTGACTGAGGGGTCCCGGCTTGGCAAAAGGCCAAGCCTCGCCGTAGGCGAATGAAACCTATCGAAGCTGGTATTCCAAGAAGCCGAACCCCTCAGTCTCGGCTTTGCCGAGCCAGCTCCCCTTTCAGGGGAGCCATAGAAAAACTGAGATATAGAAAAGGAAGTAATTATGGCAAAAGAAGAACTGACTCCCATGCAGCGGCAGTATCAGGAAATGAAGGCCCGGAATAAGGACTGCATTCTGTTTTTCCGCCTGGGTGACTTCTATGAGATGTTCAACGAGGATGCCAAACTGGCAGCCCGGGAGCTGGACCTGACCCTGACCAGCCGGGACCGCAGCAAGCCCAAGGAGGAGCAGACGCCCATGTGCGGCGTGCCCTACCACAGCGTGGATGCCTATATTGCGCGGCTGGTGCAGAAGGGCTATAAGGTTGCCATCTGTGAGCAGATGGAAGACCCGGCCCTGGCCAAGGGACTGGTGGAGCGGGACATTACCCGCATCATCACCCCCGGCACCGTCACCGAGAGCTGCATGCTGGAGGAGCGCAAGAATAACTACATGGGCTGCGTCTTCGGTCAGAGCGGCCAGTTCGGCCTTGCCTTTTGCGACCTGTCTACCGGTGCGTTCTTCGCCACCACCTGCTCCGACCCCAGAGCCGTTGCTTCCGAATTGGGGCGCTTCACCCCCAGCGAGGTGCTGCGCTTTGGCCAGGGGGTAGAGGATGAGGCCATCTCCGATGTGCTCTTCCGCCGCCTGAGCTGCTGCGTGGACGAGGGCAAGGCAGAGGACTTCGATTTTGAAAAGGCCTGTACCTGCCTGGAAAGCCATTTCGGCCGCTCTGCGGAGGAGCTGGGCCTTGCCTCCTTCTCCGCAGCACTGACCGCCAGCGGGGCTCTGCTGCAAACCCTGCTGACCCTGCAAAAAAATGACCTGAAACACATCCGGGAGCTGCAATACTACACCACCGGCCGGTTCATGGAGCTGGATCTGGATGCCCGGCGGAACCTGGAGCTGACGGAGACCATGCGCTCCAAGGAGAAAAAGGGCACCCTGCTGTGGGTGCTGGACAAGACCCACACGGCCATGGGCGGGCGGATGCTGCGCTCCTGGCTGGAAAAGCCCCTGCTTGACCCGGCAGAGATCACCCGGCGGCACGCCGCCGTGGAGGCCCTGGTGGAGAGCCCCATCGCCCGGGGCGAGCTGGAAGAGGCCCTCAAGGATGTGACGGATCTGGAGCGGGTCATGACCCGCATCGTCACCGGCACCGTCAACTGCCGGGACCTGCTGGCCTTTGCCCGTGGGCTGCGGGCACTGCCTCAGGTGAAAACGATCCTGGCAGAGCTGGGGAGCCCCCTGCTGCAAAAGCTTGCTGCGGCCATTGACCCGCTGGCGGACTGTGCAGACGGAATTGAAAAAACCATTGTGGACGACCCTCCGCTCACCGTCCGGGAGGGCGGCATCATCCGCAAGGGGGCCAACGCCGATGCAGACCGGCTCCGGGACATCATGGACGGCGGCTCCGGCACCATTGCGGCCATTGAGGCCAGTGAACGGGAAAAGACCGGCATCCGAACCCTGAAAGTGGGCTTTAACCGGGTGTTCGGCTACTATATTGAGGTTTCCAAGTCCTTTATGGACCAGGTGCCTGCAAATTACATCCGCAAGCAGACCCTTGCAAACTGCGAGCGCTACATCACCCAGGAGCTGAAAGAGCTGGAAAACCAGGTGCTCACCGCCAAGGACCGGCTGACGGCTCTGGAATATCAGATCTTTACCTCCCTGCGGGAGGAGCTGGCCCGGCAGGCTGCCCGGGTTCAGGAGTCCGCCTCTGCGGTGGCGGCGGCGGATACGCTGTGCTCCCTGGCCGCCGTGGCAGTGCAGCGGGGCTACTGCCGCCCGGAAATCAGCCTGGGGCCGGAAATTTCCATCACCGACGGACGGCACCCTGTGGTAGAGGCCATGCTGAAGGATACCCTGTTTGTGCCCAATGATACCGCTCTCGGCGGGAAGGACAACCAGGTTGCCATTATCACAGGCCCCAATATGGCGGGAAAATCCACATATATGCGCCAGGTGGCCCTGATCGTGCTCATGGCCCAGATGGGCTCCTTTGTCCCGGCCCGGGCCGCCCGAATCGGCCTGGTAGACCGGGTGTTTACAAGAATCGGCGCCAGCGACGACCTGGCCTCCGGCCAGTCCACCTTTATGGTGGAGATGTCCGAGGTGGCCTCCATTCTGAAATATGCCACTTCCAGGAGCCTGCTGATTCTGGATGAGATTGGCCGGGGCACCTCTACCTATGACGGCATGAGCATTGCCCGGGCAGTGCTGGAATTTGCCGCCAGCCCCAAAAAGCTGGGGGCAAAGACCCTGTTTGCCACCCACTACCACGAGCTTTCTACCATGGAGAGCAAGCTGCCCAATGTGAAAAACTACAATATCGCCGTGAAGAAGCGGGGAGACCAGATGCTTTTCCTGCGGAAAATCGTCCCGGGAGCTACGGACGACAGCTACGGCATTGAGGTCGCCAAGCTGGCGGGCCTGCCGAACAGCGTCATTACCCGTGCCCGGGAGATCCTGGCAGAGCTGGAAGCGGAGGGGCCCCAGTATGTCCCCGTCCCCCGGAAGCAGGAGGATGACCAGGTGAGCCTGCTGGACCTGTCCGCAAACCGGGTGTGCGACGCCCTGAAAACCATCCAGGTAGAGACCCTGACGCCCATCGAGGCCATGAATCAGCTCTACAAGCTGCGGAAAATGCTTGACGCGTGAATTCCGCAAATTGGGGGTTGTCTACGAGTTGACAGTTGACAATTGACAGTTGACAGTTAAGGCATTTCCTTCGGAAATAAATTTAATAATTTCAAAATTGTCCCGAAGGGACACCATAACTGTCAACTGTACACTGTCAACTGTCAACTCATTCATCTGCAACCCCCAATCTGCATACAACCAAAGATTGGAACGATCAACATGGCAAAAACATCCCTTTCCGCCCCCATCCCTCGCCGGGATGAAACCATCGTGGGCTTCAGTTGGTTTGGCTTTCAGCTGCTGCTCCTGCCGAGCATCCTGACCGGCCTCAATGGCCTGCTGAAAAAGCCGCTGTCTCTGGCCGAGGTGAATTTTACCTTTTTTCTCATCAATTTCCTGGCAACCCTTTGGATTTACCATCGGTTTCTCTCCGGCTCCTGGAAAAGCGTAAAGGCCCATCCCATTCTCTTCGGACAGGCCATTGTCCTGGCGCTGGTGGCCTACTGGCTCAGCACACTGGCTATGAACTGGGCCATCCGGCAGCTTGACCCCGGTTTTGTGAACCGGAACGACGCCTCCATCGTCTCCATGACCCAGGGCAGCTACTACCTGATGCTGCTGGGCACGGGCATTCTGGCCCCGGTGGCGGAGGAATGCGTTTATCGGGGGCTGGTGTTCCGCAATATCTATTCCACGGCCCCCTGGGCGGCATATCTGGTGTCCATGGTGGCCTTTTCCATGGTGCATATCGTCTCCTATGTGGGAGCCTATACCCCCTTGCAGCTGGTGCTTGCCTTTGTGCAGTATCTGCCCGCCGGTGCGTGGCTTTGCTGGTGCTATACGAAAAGCGGCAGCATCTATGGCCCAATCGTTATGCACAGCCTGATCAATCTGTATTCCCTGAACCTTTTGAGGTAATTTTATGCCGAAAATCATCCAATTATCCCCTCATATTGCCAATCTGATCGCCGCCGGTGAGGTGGTGGAGCGGCCGGCATCCGTTGCCAAGGAGCTGCTGGAAAACGCCGTGGACGCCGGGGCCACCAAGGTCACCGTGGAGATCCGGGACGGGGGCATGACCTTCCTGCGGGTGACGGACAACGGCTGCGGCATGACCGCAGAGGATGCCCGCACGGCCTTTCTGCGCCACGCAACCTCCAAGCTCCGCTGCGCCGAGGATCTGAATGCCATCGACACCATGGGCTTCCGTGGGGAGGCTCTGGCGGCCATTTCCTCCGTCAGCCGCATTGATCTGCTGACCAAGACCCCGGATTCCCTGACCGGCGTCAGCCTCCATCTGGAGGCCGGGGCGGTGACCGAGGAGAACGAGGCCGGCTGCCCGGACGGAACCACCATCATCATCCGGGACCTGTTTTACAATACCCCGGCCCGCATGAAATTCATGAAGGCCGATACGGTGGAGGGCTCCCGGGTGACGGGGGCGGTGCAGCTGCAAGCTCTGGCCCATCCGGAGGTTGCCATCTCCCTGATTCGGGACGGCAAGACCGTTCTGTCCACGCCGGGCAACGGCGGACTCCGGGCGGCGGTGTACTGCGTCTATGGCCGGGACTTTGGAAGCATGATCCCCGTGGACAGCACCTGGGAAAAATACCGTGTGACCGGCTTTGTGTCCAAGCCCACGGATGCCCGGCCCAGCCGGAATTTGCAGACCTTTTTCGTCAATCACCGGCCTGTGAAATCCAAGCTCCTGGTCTCTGCCCTGGAGGAGGCCTACCGGAATCAGCTCATGGTGGGCAAATTTCCAACCTGTGTGCTGTGTCTGGAGCTTCCGCCGACGGCGGTGGATGTGAATGTCCACCCGGCCAAGACGGAAGTGAAATTTCTCAATGAAAAAGCGGTTTTTGACTGCGTGCACTATGGGGTGCTGGGGGCGCTGAACAAGACCTCGGACCGGCCCCAGGTCCATTTTTCTCCGAAAAATACCACCTTTTTCCCGGAGACCCAGCCGGAAAAGACGGCTGCGGCAGCGCCCGGAAAGGACTTCTTCCGCACCATGACTGCCCAGGACTACCAGGCCTTCTCCAAGGCTGTGCAGTCCGCACCGCAGCCCGATCCCGCCGCAGCCAGGGCGGCTGCGGCCA
>ERZ791919.3054-NODE-3054-length-10939-cov-3.267824_pt1 | contig 10939 bp, 9 predicted proteins | sample MGYA00510137_ERZ791919 | MGnify/ENA primary metagenome ERZ791919 (study PRJEB30046, sample SAMN00792059) | human gut metagenome | study: EMG produced TPA metagenomics assembly of the A metagenome-wide association study of gut microbiota in type 2...
ACCACATAGGTAGATGGGTCTGTTATGTTATAAATGGAATACATTTCTTGGATACGTTTGGTCTCGGCCTCGGCATCGGCTTGCTCTTGCTGGGCTTGCAGGAAGTCCCGGTCGGAAGCCATACCGCTCCGGGCCATATCTTGGGTAGCCTCCAAGTTACGGTTAGCGATAGCCAGTTGATGCTCGGCCTCCTTTCGCTGCTTGTCGATATCAGCGATCTCGCCGCTCCGGATCACTGCTAGGACATCTCCTTTCCCTACGTAATCGCCAACTTCCGCATGAACGGAGGTGACATTTCCACCAAACATCGGATACACATGGGCCACTCGCTCCGGATTGAAACTGACACGGCCATTGAGCAACAACTCGTTGGTTAATGGTGTGTCACGAACCGTATCCAGTGTTATAATCTCCTGTAAACTGTCATTTAATAGTAAAGGTTCCCGGGTATCGACCGAGGTGGTCGCCTGTTTCCCGCAGGAACATACCAAGGGTACTAAAAGGATGCATGTGATTAGATGCTTATTCATATCGTTTGATTTGCTTTTAATAGTTGAATACATGGCTACCCGTTACGGTATTTACCTCCTCCAAGGCCAGTAACACTTCTTTTTGAGTTTGGTAAAGTTGCAGGCAGGTTGTTTTGTAGGTCTCATAATAATCGATAAACTCAAGGAGACTGATATTCCGTTTTTGGAAATTCGAGTTCACGCCTTTGATAATCAAGGCGAAATCCTTCTCCAACCCATAGTTCGAGGAACGATAGAGCTGAATCGCCTTTTCCAACCGGGCATAGCTGGTGAATAATTCATTCTCGGCTTGTCGACGGGCGTATTCTTCCTTATGTGCCTTTTGAGCGACAGATATTTTCGCCGCCCTGATATTCCCTTGATTCCGATTAAATATAGGGAGAGAGACGCTCAAGCCGATCGCCCAATAATCATTGATAAAGTTACCCGCCTTATCATACGTACCCTTTACACTCACTTCCGGGAAAGCGAGGGAACGTTGTAATCTCACGTCCGCCTCCGAAGCCTTGACGCTTGCTTGCGCCAACTTAAGATCCGGACGTTCGTATAATAAAGAGGTCAATTCAGAGAAAGGAACGGAGTCCATATCGATCTGGTTCAACACAGACTCATCGAATATCGGCTCGAAGGTATCATTGCCGGATATTCCTAGTAAAAGCCGCATGTCTCCTTGAAGGGAGATAACTTGGTTGGCGATATCATTCCGCTCTTGCCGTAAAGAGAGTAATAGGGCCTCGATACGGGACTTCTCTAATAAAGAAACATTCCCTTTCTCATTCTGCTCCTTGAGAACCACCAACAGATGAGCCAATGAATCAATCTCACGATCGTAAATAGATTGGGATTTCCGGGTGAAATAAAGCGCTATGAATTTCTCCTTCAACTCGCTCCGGAGGGTTCTCAATACCTCTTCGAATTGGTAAAGGGCCATTTCCTTATTGATTTTCTCCAAACGGACACGTTTGTTTCGCTGACCGGCAATATAGATCAACTGTTCCACCTCTACGATCGTTTCCCCTTGTTTCCCGAAATCAAAGTAACGTCCGTTCAATCGGTTATAAACATTTTGCTCCAAAGAGACCACGGGATTCTCGAAAAGTTTGGCCTGTACCACCTGAGCCTCGGCTATATCGATATTATACCGTTCGGCTATCACTTCCAGATTGTGTTCAGAGAAACGTTGCTCGGACTCTTTCAAGGAGAGGGAGACAACAGAGGCTTTCGCCCCAGAGAAAAGAAGAGATAAAAAAAGTAAAAGAGTGACTCGTCTGTCCATTTGCGTTAAATTTTACGCAAAGGTAGAAGTCACTCTTTTATCGCTTATGAATATTTAGTTAGAATACTCTTAGGCCAAATTAGAAATTTATTAGAGAGATTTAAAGTATAATATCGTTTTCTTTAATCCTTCCTCCAAACAAACCGTAGGTTCCCACCCATCTAATTTCTCTTTGGCCAACGTAATATCGGGCTTACGTTGCTTGGGATCGTCTCCCGGCAACGGGCGGTATACGATCTTAGAGGAGGAGTTTGTCAAACGGATCACGATCTTGGCCAACTCGTTCATCGAGAACTCTCCCTGATTTCCGATATTTACCGGGCCGGTAAAATCATCCGAGGTATTCATCATGCGAATCATCCCCTCGATCAAATCGTCTACATATTGGAAACTACGAGTTTGGTTTCCATCCCCATAAATCGTAATGTCCTTATTTTGTAATGCCTGTATAATGAAATTAGAGACGACACGGCCATCGTTCGTACTCATATTAGGCCCATACGTATTAAAGATGCGGATGATTTTAATGCGAACCTTGTTTTGGCGATGGTAATCCATAAATAAGGTCTCGGCGCAACGCTTGCCCTCGTCATAACAAGAGCGAGGCCCTATCGGGTTGACATTTCCCCAATAGCTTTCCGGCTGCGGGTGTATCATGGGATCTCCATACACCTCACTGGTAGATGCTTGTAATATCTTAGCGTTCACCCGTTTTGCCAGACCTAACATATTGACCGCTCCTAACACGGATGTCTTGATCGTCTGTATCGGATCTATTTGATAATAAACTGGAGATGCGGGACATGCCAAATTATAAATCTCATCGACCTCGGCTTGGAACGGTATAGAAACATCATGCCTGATCAACTCGAAATGTGGATTTTTCAGCAGAGGAATCACATTCTCCTTACTTCCCGTAAAATAGTTATCCAGACAAATTACTTCATTTCCTTCTTCTAAAAGACGGGCACATAAATGAGAACCGATAAAGCCGGCGCCCCCGGTGATAAGTATTTGCTTCATTATATTAAATTTATTTCGTGAATTTCACCCTATAAGGTGGATCCGGACGTAAATAATCTATATCCAGATAAGGAATCTTAGGATAGATCAAGTCCAGATAGCGGAGGTCTAAGGGGCCGGGAACGACTTCTATCCGTACCTTAGCGACACCTTTATCGATAAAATCCAATATCTCGGCGGCGCTCGCTGATACATCAATGATTCGTTTTCTATAACGAGGTCCACGATCCGTTACGCATACAATGGTACTTTTCATATTCTCCAAGTTCGTGACTCTTAAAAAAGTACCAAAAGGATACGTACGATGCGCGGCGACTAATTCTTCTTTATCATGAACCCTTCCACTGGATGATTTCCTGCCGTGGAAACGATGATGGTAATACGAAGCAAGTCCTTCCTCCTGTGCCCATATTCCTTCTCCACACTTAACTGCGGCAAATATAAGTAATATGTAGAACAAGCGGAAGGACATGTACCTTTTTTAATCAATTATTGAAGCATTTTTCCATTATATTCTCCGTTCAAAGTTCCTAGAAAAACAACGATTTTTTCAACTTCTACATCATTGATCTCCTTTCCGATCTGGAACTCATGCATGATACGGATCGCATCCTCCACGGAGGCTACGGTTCCGTCGTGCATGTACGGATAAGTCAGCATCACGTTACGAAGTGTCGGGGTTTTGAACTTATGACGATCGGATTCTTTCTTAGTCACGGCATAGCGTCCGTTATCACCGTCCGTCAACCCTGTATTCCGGTAATCGAAATAGCTGTTCTTGATACCCATGAACTCGTAAGATTGACCACCGACATTTACACCAACGTGGCAAGTAGCGCATTTATTGTCCTTGAATAGTTGATAGCCCTCTAATTCTTCCGCTGTAAGCGCGTTTTTATCTCCCATCAAGTATTTGTCGAAACGACTCGGCGTAAGCAAGGTCTTCTCAAACTCAGCGATAGCGTCCGTGATCGTGGATTGAGAATAACCTTCCGGATACACTTCCGTGAATTTCTTCGTGAAATCCTTATCTTGCGCTAAAGCCTCGCAAATCTGGTCGAATGAGGTACAACCCATTTCCACTGGGTTCAATGGAGGACCAGCCGCTTGCTCTTTTAGGTCTGCCGCACGTCCGTCCCAAAATTGAACGAAATTAAGCGCCGCATTATATACGGTCGGAGCGTTAACACCACCGAACTGTCCATTAATACCTTCCGAATATTGCTTACGGTCTACACCACCTGTGTTCAATCCGTGGCAAGTAGCGCAAGAGATCGTATTGTCCGCAGACAAACGAGTATCATGATACAGGGCAAAACCCAACTCTACCTTCGCCGGATCTGTAGGCAAGCTCTTCATTAGAGGCTGAAGAGGCTCATTCTTAAATTCTTCCGCTACGGTTTCGGTCGTGAAACGATCTTTACGGACATTCTTCGCCCATGAGATGATCACCGCTTTCTCATTGTCGTCAAGGCTGGTTCCCCAGTGCATCGGCATATGGGAATACTTAGCCGGGGGCATAGAGCCGCTTAGGGCCGTATTCTCCACCTTCGCCAAATCAACCTCTGAAACGGGCTGCCCGTTCTCCAAGGCTTCCACCATAGCAGTCAAGTCCACATAGTGAACGGCCTCCTTCATGTCTGCCTGTACTACGGGACCGATCAACGGTAAATTACCGTAAAATGGCAGAGGCGCATTTTCAGAGTGGCAGGCCAAACAGTCGTTTTCCCGCAGGATAGAGGCCACTTGCTTACCTTCATTGTCGGCAAATTTCTTGTATTCGGAAGAACCGCACGAGGTAACCGCAAAGGCTAAAGCGCAGAGTCCTACCGGTAATGCCGTCATTTTAGCATAAATTGTTTTACGCATAACTATATTTATTTAGATTTATTAAGTGCAAATATAGAACAATTCACTTACATGTACCCTAAAAGCCTTGGATTTCATTGATCAGTTTTATCTATGGGAAGATAAATAGAATCTATGCGGTGGGCTTCCATCCGCAGCATCGCGGCAAGCTCCTTCCTATAATGCCCAGTATGAGGTTCTAACAATGGGCAATATAAGGATGTTACAATGCCCATTATAAGCAGCTAACAATCGCAGTTATAAGCAACCGCCAATCGCTATGTGGATAATCCGATTTTTTTATATAGCTTTGTCTCATTATGTATAATCAATAAATTATAAGGCAAAGATGTTTAAGAACAAAGTTGTATGGATTATCATCGCTATCGTAGCGATATTATTCTTTTGGGTGAAAGGCGTGTATAATAATATGGTAACTCAAGACGAAGGCGTGAAAACCGCATGGAGCCAAGTTGAGAACCAATATCAACGCCGTATGGATTTGATCCCGAATCTGGTAAATACGGTAAAAGGATACGCCGCGCATGAGAAAGAGACTTTAGAAGGTGTGGTCAACGCTCGTGCCGAGGCGACGAAGACTACGATTGATCCTTCTAACCTTACTGAGGAATCCTTGAAGAAATTCCAGTCTGCACAAGGAGAGTTAGGAAATGCCCTCTCCCGTTTGATGCTTGTTTTAGAGCGTTATCCAGACTTAAAAGCGAATCAAAACTTTATGGAGCTTCAAGCGCAATTGGAAGGGACCGAAAATCGTATCTCGGTAGAGCGTAAACGTTTTAACGAGGTAGCTCAGTCTTATAATACCTATATTCGCCAATTCCCGAACAATATTTTGTCCGGAATGTTCGGCTTCCAATCGAAAGCTTATTTCGCCGCTGAATCCGGTGCGGAAAAGGCTCCTAAGGTAGAATTCTAATAGCCATTCGCTGAATGAGTGAGATAAAGAATATAGGATCTAGGTGCAAGTGTCCGGTAAGCCTTTTATGGATCAGTTTATTGCTGGTTGGTTTTGCCTCTTCTATTTTCGCGGCAAAGGATTATTCGATCGAGACCATTCCGAACGTACGTCTTTCCAACCGGTTGAACCATGTCAGTAATCCGGATGGTATCATTACCCCGGATGATGCGGCACGTATCAATCAATTATTAAATGTAGTGGAAGATAGTCTCGGTATCGAGGTAGCTGTCGTTGCCGTGAATAGCATCGGGGATCAGGATGCCCGGATGTTCGCTACGGATTTATTCAAACATTGGGGATTGGGACAAAAGAGCAAGGATAATGGTTTATTGATCCAGTTGGTGACGGAACCTTCCCAACGTTCGGTCGTTTTCGAGACGGGATATGGTATCGAGGGTGTCCTCCCCGATGCGATTTGCTACCGGCTCCAGCAGCGGTATATGATGCCCGATCTAAAGGCCGGGAATTATAGCGCCGGCATGTTGAAAGGAGTCATGGCGGTTACCAAGTATTTAATGTCCAGCGACTATGAACGGGCAGGCATGACTGGCAACCGTTCTTCTTCCTCGTCCGATGATGATTTTATGTGGATATTCGTGGTGGGGATTATCGGGATGATCGGTTTCTCGGCGTTTATCGCATACTTAAAGTATCGTCCGAAGGCATGTCCCCGTTGTGGAAAGAAAACCTTTGTGTATATGGGGCAGCAGGTGATCCGGGAAGCGACTCGTTTCTCGGAAGGTCTGGCCGAAGATGTATACCGCTGTAAGAGTTGCGGGTATACAGAGAAAAAAAATCGTACCATCGACCGCATACACCGAGGAGGAGGTGGCCCTATTATTATGGGGGGCGGTGGTGGTTTCGGAGGTTTTAGCGGAGGCGGCGGTGGCGGCTCTTGGGGAGGTGGAAGCTCCGGGGGTGGCGGTTCGATCAGTCGTTTCTGAAAATACGATTATTCGCATTATTTTATACAAGCGGTCACGTAAAACCTTATGTGACCGCTTGTGTTTTCGTATCTTATTGCTCTTTCAGATAGTAGTCGGAAAGTATATCCCGTACCTTCTCGGGAGTAACCCTTCCATAGACCTTCCCGCCGATCATGACCACCGGAGCTAATCCGCAAGCACCGACACAGCGTAAGCAATCCAAGGAGAACAAACCGTCCGGTGTAGTCTCTCCTACCTTTATTTCCAATTGACGTTGCATTTCTTCCAGAACATTTTCTGCGCCACGCACGTAACAGGCCGTTCCCAGACAAACAGAGATGGGGTATTTCCCTTTGGGGGTCATCGTAAAGAATGAGTAAAAAGTAACTACGCCATATACCCTTGAGACCGGGATATTCAATTCGGCGGCGATAACCTGTTGGACTTCCGGTGGTAAATATCCGAACAAGCCTTGGGCGGCGTGCAAGATATTGATCAACTCCCCGGGATCGTTGTTGCGTTCAGCGCATATCGCATGTAGCTCCGCTACTTTTGTTTTAGGCAAATGTATCTCATTCATGGCTTATTTACTTTTTTCGGTTTCTATATACATACCGATTACTTCCTTACGATCTATGTAATGGGTATGCAGTAATTTATGGGCTTTCGGTCCGCAAGGCTCTCCCAAATACTCGCTGTATAATTGCTGGATATACGGATTCTCATGGCTCTTGCGAAGCGGTTTGTTAGCGTCTTCCCGGTAAAGAGCGGCGGCACGCCGGCGAAGTACCTCCATACGGCCTCGGTGGAACGGTTGTCCGCCACCGCCGATACAGCCTCCCGGACAAGCCATCACCTCGATCGCATGATAAGGAGAGGTACCGTTCTTCACCTCCTCGATCAATTTGCGGGCATTCCCCAGACCATGAGCGATACCGATCTTTACCGAAGTCCCATTAAAATCGATCGTAGCGCTACGAATACCTTCCAGCCCGCGTAACTCCTCGAAATCCACTTTATCCAGATTTTTCTTCGTATATAATTCATAAGCAGTACGGCAAGCGGCCTCGATAACACCTCCGGTAGTACCGAAGATCACGCTCGCTCCGGTAGATTCACCCAACGGGCGATCGAACTCACCATCCGGCAGTTCATTGAAATCTATATTCGCATAACGGATTAAACGGGCTAACTCACGGGTATATATCGAATAATCTACATCGGGATTACCTTCCACACTAAACTCCGGGCGGCTAGCCTCATACTTCTTCGCCAAACAAGGCATGATAGATACGACTACCAAATCCTTACGGTCCACTCCCAACTTCTCGGCGAAATAACTCTTGGCGATCGCTCCGAACATTTGCTGCGGGCTCTTGGCTGTAGATAAATGATCCCGTAACTCGGGGAAATGTTGTTCCACAAAGCTAACCCAACCCGGACAACAGCTCGTCATTAACGGTATTTTCACCTCTTTGTCTCCATTCAGGTAACTACCTAGGCGATGTAATAATTCCGTTCCCTCTTCCATAATGGTCAAGTCGGCGGCAAAGTCCGTATCGAATACATAATCAAAACCCAATTGACGCAAAGCTGAAACCATCTTGCCTGTAACCAATGTACCCGGCTCATACCCGAAATCACGTCCCAACGCTGTGCGAACCGCCGGCGCTGTCTGGGCGATAACAATTTTAGTGGGATCAGCCAAAGCGTCCAAGACCGGCTGTTGCGTATTACGTCCGCTAAGCGCATTAACAGGGCAGACGGATACGCATTGTCCACAATACGAACAGGTACTTCCGGCCATATCCCGTTCAAAAGCAGTCGATACGGCCGCGTTAAATCCACGGTTCACGGCAGTCAAGGCGCCAACTGTCTGTATCGTATTACACATGGTCTCACAGCGGCGGCACATGATACATTTGTTCATGTTCCGCACAATGGAAGGGGAACGGTCTATCGTAAATGTGGACATCTCTCCCTTATACCGGATCTCACGGATTCCTAAGTCATGTGCGATCTTTTGTAACTCGCAATGTCCGTTGCTGCTACATGTCAGACATTCCGCCGGATGATTCGAGAGGATCAGCTCCATCACCGTCCTACGGGCATTCATCACCCGGGGGGTATGTGTCCGTACGACCATGCCTTCCGTACATTCCATCTTACAGGATGGGGCTAGATTTCTACGTCCCTCGATCTCTACGACACAAATACGGCAAGCTCCCGGATTATTCTCGTAGTGCAAGTCCTCCAGTTTCATATAACAGAGTGTCGGGATGTGGATACCTACACTTTTTGCCGCATCTAAAATGGTGGTTCCTCTCGGCACTTCCACCTCTTTATTATCTATGATTAATTGAATTGTTTCCATGCTTATAAATAAATTTAGTGGACATAAATCGCTCCGAACTTACACTTCTCCATACAGGTACCGCAACGGATACAAGCTTGCGGATCGATAATATGAGGAATCTTCCGTCCACCTGTAATCGCATGCACCGGACAAACACGGGCACAGAGCGTACATCCTTTACATTTCTCCGGATTGATGAAATATTGAGTAAGTTCCCGGCATTGATGAGACGGACAACGATGCTCCCGAACATGCGCCAGATATTCATCGTAGAAATTATCCATCGTAGATAAAACCGGATTCGGGGAAGTCTGTCCCAAGCCGCATAAAGCGGTATCCTTAATCACCATCGCCAGATTCCTTAGACGGGTCAAATCCTCTTCGGTTCCGTTTCCACTCGTAATTTTCTGCAATATTTCATGTAAGCGTTTATTACCGATACGGCACGGTGCGCATTTACCGCAAGATTCCTCGACCGTAAAGTCCAGATAGAACTTAGCCATGGCTACCATACAATCATCCTCGTCCATGACGATCATACCTCCGGAACCCATCATGGAACCAGCGGCAAGCAAATTATCATAATCGATAGGAAGATCTAGATGCTTTTCTGTCAAGCAACCTCCTGACGGGCCACCGGTTTGCACAGCCTTAAACTTCTTTCCATCCTTGATACCTCCCCCAATTCCAAAGATAACCTCACGCAAAGTCGTACCCATAGGAACCTCGATCAGCCCCACATTGTTTACCTTTCCAGCCAAGGCGAACACCTTTGTTCCTTTGCTTTTCTCCGTTCCGATACTACTGAACCATTTAGCGCCTCTTAACAAGATCACCGGGATATTCGCATAAGTCTCTACGTTATTTACATTGGTCGGACAACCTTTATACCCGTGTTCACTAGGGAACGGCGGCTTTACGGTAGCCTCGCCTCGCAAACCTTCCATACTGTGGATCAAAGCGGTCTCCTCTCCACAAACAAAAGCTCCGGCACCGTACCGGATCTCGATATCGAATGAGAAATCAGTCCCAAATATATTCTCGCCCAGCAATCCATATTCTTTCGCTTGCCGTATGGCTATTTTCAAACGTTCAACGGCTAGCGGATATTCGGCACGGATATATACCAAACCTTTGCTAGCTCCCGTACAATATCCATTAATCGCCATAGCCTCCACAATCGAATGCGGGTCGCCCTCCAATATGGAGCGATCCATAAAAGCGCCCGGGTCGCCCTCGTCCGCATTACAAACCACGTATTTTTGAGGCGCTTGTACCTTACGGGTAATCTGCCATTTCAAGCCTGTGGGGAAACCACCGCCCCCACGACCCCGTAAACCACTATCCATGATTTCCTTGATTACTTCCTCGGGAGTCATTTCCACAAGGGCTTTTCCTAACGCTACATAGCCGTCACGAGCGATATACTCATCGATATTCTCCGGGTTGATAAAGCCACAATTTCGAAGGGCGATTCGTAGCTGTTTCTTATAGAATCCGATATGCTTGGAGTCCGGAACCAGCTCACGGTTCTCTGGATTCATATAAAGTAACCGTTCCACTTTACGGCCTTTTACCAAATGCTCCCGTACGATCTCGTCCGTATCCGATGGTTGAACTTGTACGTAAAAAGTGTTATCGGGGATCATCTTAACCACCGGACCCTTCTCGCAGAAACCGAAGCATCCGGTACGGATCACTTGTGTATCCTCTAATCCGTATTGCTCGACGGCGGCTCTCAGATTCTCGATGATCTGCTCGCTTTGTGATGCACGGCAACCTGTGCCACCGCACACCAATATATAATTCGTGTATTGTGCCATTTATGTAAGATATTAAATTTCTTATTCGGGTTTTACGGTGGTGTAAGTTACAGGAATGATGCCGTCTACCAAGATACCCTTACGGATATACTTGTCTATGATCTCTTCTACTTTTGCCTTATCGACATAACCGAATACCAACGGCTCCTGACCCGGAAGCTTGATTTCGATAGTCGGT
>ERZ791919.3058-NODE-3058-length-10913-cov-2.171763_pt1 | contig 10913 bp, 4 predicted proteins | sample MGYA00510137_ERZ791919 | MGnify/ENA primary metagenome ERZ791919 (study PRJEB30046, sample SAMN00792059) | human gut metagenome | study: EMG produced TPA metagenomics assembly of the A metagenome-wide association study of gut microbiota in type 2...
AACTATTTCTTGAAGGTATTTAAATATAAACAAATTAAACCTAAATTTCAAAAAGCCGTGTTAGCTTGTGGAATCGTTGGGTTTGTATTTCAGGCCACAGGTGTTATTGCTTTAGCAACCTCAAAAGAGATAGATTCTACAGAATTGCAGAAGCGTATAGCAGAAAATGAAAAAGCAATAGAGGCAAATAAGAAAAACGCAAAATCGGATGGTAGTGTTGAAAAAGGCAAAGTTGACGACTATGCTTCGAGTGGAAACTCACAGAAAGTATCGGATAAAGGATTGTTTTGTTTAGGGGATTCTGTCATGTTGTCGGCATATACAAATATTCAAGATATTTATCCGGATGCAACAATAGATGCAGCTGTTTCAAGACAAATATATCATGCTCTAGACATTTTAAGTTGGTATCAGTCTCAAGGAAATATTCATAATACAGTTGTGATTTCACTTGGAACAAATGGTGTTTTGGATGAGAATACAGTTGAACAACTGTTAGAAATGATTGGTAAAGATAAGTCTATATTCTGGGTCAATGTGTATGCGCCTGGAGTTGAATGGGAAGCTAGTAACAATAAATATCTGAATGAATTGGCTAAAAAACATTCAAATGTAACGATTATAGATTGGAACTCTTATATTTCTAAGCATACAGATTTATTAGAAGCAGATGGAATTCATCCGATTGAAGAGGGCGCTGATGCATATGCTCATTTAATTCAAGAAAAAATTAATGAGGTTATGCAAAAACAAAAAGAGATTGAAAAAAAAGCGAATAAATAAAAGACTGCAGAGGAATTAATCTTCTGCAGTTTCTTTTGTATATGAATCTAAATCATTTGGGAAATTGATTTTATTTAATTTTTTGATGCTAAGTTCGATTGAAATATCAATATCTGCACTTGCTTTATCTACGGTTTGTTTACCTGTAAAGCTTAAAATCATGTGTGAGATTTTTTTGTTTTTGATAGTTGCTTCAAGCGTTGCATCATCTAGTTTTATAGATCCCATATTATCTAGAAGGGTGGCTAATTTAGATGTGTTGACTTTAAAAGTATATGTATCATTTTCTTTTTTAGAGGAATCAAATAATTCGCATAATTGATCGTCAGTTAAATCTAGAAATGGGTTGTATGTATTTAATTTTGAATTCTTTTTAAGTCCAATCTTATCGACTGTACTTTGGGTTTTTGTGCCCATAGAATTTAAATATGTTTTTCCATCTTTAATGTAAAAGTTTAAAAAATTATTTTTCACATGATCGCCTGCAACTAAACCGATTGAAGTAGCAACTTGTAGATCTTCTTTTTGAAGAATTTGTGCATCAATATTCATTTTTGAATCTTTCATATCCAATGTTCCATTGATTTGGGCGCTTTTTAGATTTAATGTATTACCTAATGCATCAAAGAATGTAAGGATGTCATCATTGTTTTTTGAGTTTGAACATCCTGCAAGGCTAAGCGATAAAAAACAAGTTATAATTAGGGTTAAAAATTTTTTCATTCGGAACTCCTTTAAACGTTTATATTGTATGCATAATTAAAGGGGATGTCAAAATGGACAAATGAAAAAGCACCTACTTTGTGCAGGTGCTTAAAAAGGATAGGCAATATTTATAACTCATTTTTTAAATTTTGTCAAGTTTTTATTGACATTTGGTGGTTTTACTAGTAGTATAATAAATTGCATAATAGTGTGTGTTTTCAGATGAAAACCACCTAGTATAGTACAAATTCGAACGAAAGGATGGCATGCATGGACAACAACAAAGCATATCGTATTGTCTCGTGTGGAAAAAAATCTTCCCGCCGAGATTACTCAAAGGTTAGTGGTAAATTAGAGTTACCTAATCTTGTCGAAATCCAGACAGATTCATTTAAATGGTATCCAAGAAGTATTTGAAGAAATCTATCCAATTGAAAACTATGGAAAAAACATTCGCTTAAATTTCCTTCGTTATCATTTTGAAGAACCAAAATATAACGCAGAAGAATCTATGTATAGAGAATGCAACTTTGCAGCACCTCTATATGCAGATATGGAATTGGAAGTTACAGACTCAGAAACTGGGGAAGTTGTAACTAAGAGTGAAGAAGTATATTTAGGGGATTTCCCTTTAATGACAGAAACTGGTACATTCATCATCAATGGTGCAGAACGTGTAATCGTTAGTCAGATCGTACGTTCTCCAGGAGCATATTTTGCGGACAGTTATGATGAAAAAACTGGTAAACAAAACTATAGCTGTGAATTAATTCCAAGTCGTGGTACTTGGTTAGAGTTCATGACTGAACAAAAGAAAACTACAAACGGACGTTTAATTAATGTTTCTATTGACCGTCGCCGTAAAGTATTATTCAGTATTTTATTCAAGGCGATTGGTATGTCTTTGAATATCGGAGTGAACGAAGATACTCACGATACATCAATGATGGAAACATTCCTTCATGCAATGGGACGTAACTGGTCTGATGTAGCTACAGATGCAGAAGATCGCGAATACATGAATATGTATTTGTTGTTGTATACTGCTTTCTTCGGTAAATATGAAGAAATCGAAAACACTTTATTGAACGATAAAGTAAAAACAACTCAGGAAGCTTTACTTTCTTTCTATGAAAATCAAAGAAGTGATGAAATCCCTACATTAGATGGATCAATCACTTTGATGCAAGCAAAATTCTTTGATCACCGTCGTTATGACTTGACAAAAGCTGGTCGTTATAAATTACGTAAGAAATTAAATGCGATCGACCGTATGTATGGTATGAGCCTTGCTCATGATATTGTTGATGTAAATGGCAACGTATTCATGGAAAAAGGTACTATGGTTCACCGTGATGAAAGAAATGCATTACGTGAAGAATTGGCTAAGGGTACTTATTGTGTCGCTTATCCATTCCGCTCAGAATTCCATGAAGAAGATATCGTTTCAATTCCAACAAGCTGGACTACAGGATTAATTGGTCGTGTATTAGCTAGTGATGTTGAAACAGAAGATGCTTATTTAGATGCTGGTACAGTATTAACTGAACAAGATGTTTTAGCAATCCAAAAGGTTGTTGAAAATGTTGATATTTTTGCAGGATTGTTTGCACAACCAGTTAAGTTAACAGCCGAAAATATGGATTCTGTATTTAACTATGGTCAACGTTTATATGCTCTTGGACGTTTAACAAATGCTCAAGGTGAAGATATTGTTGATGCAGATATGGAATTAGTTGCGAACCGTTATATGGTTGGTGTAAGTCCAGATGCCATCGATAGTGATGTTGAAACACAAGTTAAACAACGTGCTTTAAGTGAAGATATCACAGCATGGTTGATTGGTGCATGTGTTCAAGAATTATATATTATTGACGATAATGGGGATGAAGTCCGTGTTGCTGGAAATGACCCATTCGCAAATAAACACACAATTACAGTTTCAGATATGTATGCATTCTTCTCATATAGCTTAAACGTTATGGAAGGTGTAGGAACAACAGATGATATCGATATGTTAGGTAACCGTCGTATTCGTTCTGTTGGTGAATTGATTCAGAACCAGTTCCGTATTGGTTTATCTCGTATGGAACGTGTCGTTAAAGAACGTATGTCAATTCAAGAAATGGATAGCTTAACTCCTAGAAAATTGACAAACATTCGTCCTTTGACAGCTGCAATTAAAGAATTCTTCTCTAGTTCACAGTTATCACAGTTCATGGATCAACAAAACCCTCTAGCTGAATTGACAAATAAACGTCGTATTTCAGCCTTAGGTCCAGGTGGTATCAGTCGTGATCGTGCAAGTTTCGAAGTACGTGACGTTCACAACTCTCACTATGGTCGTATTTGTCCAATCGAAACGCCAGAAGGGCCAAACATCGGTTTGATCAATAACTTAACTACATATGCTCGTATCAATGAATATGGATTTATTCAAACGCCTTACCGTAAGGTAAATGCGGATGGTACTGTTAGTGAAGATACAGTTTACTTAAGTGCTGATGAAGAAGCAGATTATGTAATCGCTCAGGCCAATGAGGTTCGCGATGGTCATTTAGTAAATGAACGTGTCGTAGCTCGTAAGGCTGGTGAAACTATCATCGCGGATCGTAATGAAGTAGAACTTGCCGACGTCAGTCCAAAACAGATCGTATCTGTAGCGACTGCCTGTGTCCCATTCTTGGAAAACGATGATGCGTCTCGTGCCTTAATGGGTGCCAACATGCAGCGTCAGGCCGTTCCATTATTAGTTCCTCATTCACCTTATGTAGGTACTGGTATTGAATATAAAATTGCTAAGGACTCAGGTGTTGGTATTGTCGCAAAACAAGATGGTGTAGTTGAATATGTAGATGGTTTGCGTATCGTAGTTAAAGATAATGAAGGTGAAAACCACACTTATCAGTTACGTAAGTTTGCTCGTTCAAACGCAAGCACTTGTATCAACCAACGTCCAATTGTAGAAGTTGGTGAAAAGGTTGAAAAAGGCGATATCTTAGCTGATGGTCCAAGTATGCAAAATGGAGAATTGGCTTTAGGTCAAAACGTTGTTATTGCATATACAACATGGCATGGATATAACTACGAGGATGCCATCATCATGTCAGAACGTATGGTTAGTGATGATGTATATACTTCAATCCACGTAGAAGAATATGATATTGACTGTCGTGAAACTAAGTTAGGTCCAGAAGAAATCACTCGTGATATTCCTAACGTTGGTGAAGCAGCCGTTCGTAAGTTAGATTCAAATGGTATCATCATGGTTGGTGCCGAAGTTAAAGAAGGAGATATCTTAGTTGGTAAGGTTACTCCAAAAGGACAAAGTGAAGTTAGTCCTGAAGAAAAATTATTATTAGCAATCTTTGGTGAAAAATCACGTGAAGTTCGTGACAATTCATTGAAAGTACCTCATGGTGGTGCTGGTATTGTTCATTCTATTCGTGTATTTAAACGTGGAGATGGATCGGATCTTCCTCCTGGAGTAAATATGCGTGTTAAAGTATATATCGTTCAGAAACGTAAGATTTCTGAAGGTGATAAGATGTCTGGTCGTCACGGTAACAAAGGTGTCATCTCTAAGATTTTACCTATCGAAGATATGCCATTTATGGCTGATGGACATCCAGTTGATATCTTGTTGAACCCATTCGGTGTACCTTCACGTATGAACATCGGACAGATCTTAGAAATCCACTTAGGTTACGCTGCTCGTAAATTAGGTGTTAAATTCTCTACTTCAGTATTTGATGGTTTATCAAATGAAGACTTACAAGATGTAATGCGCGAAGCAAGCATGACTGTCGATGGAAAACAGGTATTATATGATGGACAAACTGGACAACCATTCGATGAACGTATTAGTGTCGGTGTAATGTACATGATCAAGTTGGCCCACATGGTTGACGATAAACTACACGCTCGTGCTACAGGTCCATATTCTTTAGTTACTCAGCAGCCATTGGGTGGTAAAGCTCAAAATGGTGGTCAGAGATTTGGAGAAATGGAAGTTTGGGCATTGGAAGCATATGGTGCTGCCCACACATTACAAGAAATCTTGACAATCAAATCAGATGATATTCAAGGTCGTATCAAGACTTATGAAGCCATCATTAAAGGTAAAGATATTCCAGAACCAGGTGTTCCAGAATCATTCCGTGTATTGATGCACGAATTACAAGGTTTAGCAATCGATATTCGTTTGTTAGATGAAAACAATAACGAGGTTGACATCACATTAGATGATGATGACCAGGACGTTCATCCAGCTCAACCTTTACCAGAACAAACACAAAAGGAAGAGCTAGTAGATGATATTGAAGAAGAAAATAACGAAGAAGAGGAGGCGTAGTATAAAATATGAGTATTAACAATTTTGCCTCGATTCAGGTTCGCTTAGCGAGTCCAGAAACGATTTTAAAATGGAGTCATGGTGAAGTAACAAAGCCTGAGACAATTAACTATCGTTCACAAAAAGCAGAACGTGATGGTTTATTCTGCGAACGCATTTTCGGTCCAACTAAGGACTGGGAATGTGCTTGTGGTAAATATAAAAAAGTACGTTTTAAAGGTGTTGTATGTGACCGTTGTGGTGTAGAAATCACAAAAGCAAGCGTAAGACGTGAGCGTATGGGTCACATCCACTTAGCTGCACCAGTAGCTCATATTTGGTACTTACGTGGTATTCCTAGCCGTATGGCATTGTTGTTGGATGTAACACCAAAACAATTGGAAGAAGTTGTATATTTCGTAAGCTATATTGTTACGGATCCAAAAGAATCTGGTTTAGCTTATAAACAAATTCTTTCTGAACGTGAATTCCGTGAAAACCAAGCTATTTATGGTTCAACAGGATTTACAGCTCAAACAGGTGCTGAAGCCGTACTACGTTTATTACAAGATGTTGATTTAGAATCTGAATATCAAGAAGTACAGGATGCACTTGAAAAAGCACAAGGTGAAAAACGTAAGAAATTAATCAAACGTTTGGATACAATCAATGCATTCCGTAATAGTGAAAACTTACCAGAATGGATGATTCTGACTAACATTCCGGTAATACCACCTGATTTACGTCCAATGCTTCAATTGGATGGTGGTCGTTTTGCGACAAGTGACTTAAACGACTTATATCGTCGTGTTATCACTCGTAACAATCGTTTACGTAAATTGTTAGATTTGGGTACTCCAAATATTATCGTTCAAAACGAAAAGCGTATGTTACAGGAATCTGTAGATGCTTTAATTGACAATGGTCGTCGTTCAAAACCAATTACAGGTGCTGGTGGACGTGCATTAAAATCATTGTCTCATTCATTAAAAGGTAAACAAGGTCGTTTCCGTCAGAACTTATTAGGTAAGCGTGTTGACTTCTCTGGTCGTTCTGTAATTGCCGTTGGACCAGATTTGAAAATGTACCAATGTGGTATTCCACGTGAAATGGCAGTTAACTTGTTTAAACCATTTATCATTAATGAAATCGTAAACCAAGGATTAGCACAAAATCCTAAAAATGCAGAAAAATTAATCGAACGTCGTGATCCTCGTATCTGGGATGTTGTTGAAACAGTAATCGACGGATATCCTGTATTAATGAACCGTGCACCTACATTACACCGTTTGGGTATTCAGGCCTTCTTGCCTAAATTAGTAGAAGGACGTGCAATGCGTCTTCACCCATTAGTATGTACTGCGTTCAACGCCGACTTCGATGGTGACCAGATGGCCATCCACGTTCCATTAGGAGAAGAAGCTCGTGCTGAAGCATTAGTTATGATGCTTGGTTCTCACAATATCTTAGGTCCTAAAGATGGTAAACCTATCGTTACGCCAGGACAGGATATGGTTATGGGTAACTTCTATTTAACAATGGAAGAAACAAAAGAAGAATTTTTTGCAGAAGCTAAACACTACGAAGAAGTTGGCTGCCCATTAGAAGCAGCTCACTGGCACCGTTTTGGTGAAAGTGAAGGTCATGTATATACAGATGAAGATGAAGTTATGATGGCATACCAGTCGAAACAAGTTCACCTTCACACTCGTATCGCATTGCCTGTATGCAATATGCATAAAACATCGTTTGATGAAAAACATAAAAATGATTATTTAATTACAACAGTTGGTAAGATTGTGTTCAACTCAATGTTCCCTGAAGATTTCCCATATATTAATGAGGTATCAAAAGAAAACTTTATTAGCACTCCTGATAAATACTTTATTACTCCAGGACAAAACATTAAAGAATACATCGAAGCTATGCCTTTAGTTGATGCGGTTAAGAAAAAAGATTTAGGTAAAGTTATTGCCGAAGTCTTCAAACGTTATGATGCAGATCAAACTGCTGAAATTCTTGACCAAATCAAATCTTTAGGATTTGAATATTCAACAGTAGCTGGTATTACAGTTGCCTTGTCAGATATCGAAGTGGCTCCTCACAAAGATGAATATATCGATGAGGGTCGTGTTAAAGCCGATCAGTTGAAACACTTACAACGTAAAGGTATGTTGACAATGGAAGAATGGGAACGTCACTTATCTAAGATGTGGGATGATCAAAAAGACAAGATCGTAACATCATTGATGAAAAACTTGCCTCGTAAAAACCCAATCAACATGATGGCGACTTCTGGTGCTCGTGGTAACGCGTCAAACTTTACTCAGTTAGCTGGTATGCGTGGTTTAATGGCAAAACCTGGTCACGCTAAAGCTGGTGCTGGTGAATATGTACCAACCATCATAGAAGTTCCTATCTATTCTTGTTTCCGTGAAGGATTGAACGTAAGTGAGTTCTTTATCTCGACTCACGGTGTGCGTAAAGGTCTTACAGATACTGCCTTAAAGACAGCCGAATCTGGTTACTTAACTCGTCGTTTGGTTGATGTTGCCCAAGATGTAATTATCAAAGAAGACGATTGTGGTACAGATAAAGGTTACTGGATCGAAACATTAATGGATCGTAAAACAAACTCTGTTATCGAACCATTACAAGATCGTTTAGTTGGTCGTTATTCTAAACAAGATGTAACAGATCCAAAGACAGGTGAATTAATTATTGCGAGTGATGAATTTATCACTGATGAACTTGCTAAGAAAATTGTAGATGCTGGTGTTACAGGTATGTATATCCGTTCTGTATTTACTTGTAAGTCTCGTTTAGGTATTTGTCGTAAATGTTATGGACGTAACATGGCTACTGGTAAAGACGTTGAAGTTGGTGAAGCTATTGGTATCATGGCGGCTCAATCAATTGGTGAACCAGGTACACAGTTAACAATGCGTACATTCCATACAGGTGGTGTTGCCGGTGCCGGTGCAGAAGATATCACTCAAGGTTTGCCTCGTGTTGAAGAATTGTTCGAAGCTCGTTGTCCAAAAGGTGTTGCGGTAATTGCTCAAATTTCAGGTGAAATTACTTCAATCGAACGTATTGAAGGAACAATGCGCCAAGAAGTTATTATCACAAACGAACACGAAAGTGTTTCTCATAAAATTAACGCGAACCAGTCTATGCGTCCATGGGTTCAAGTTGGTGCAAAGATTGAAGCCGGTGTTGCGTTGACTGAAGGTCCATTAGATCCAAAAGAATTATTACGTGTTGCTGGTGTACGTGAAGTTCAAGACTATATCTTGAAGGAAGTTAAGAAAGTATACCAAAGCCAAGGTATCGAAATTAGCGATAAGCACTTGGAAGTAATGATCAAACAGATGATGAAGAAAGTAATCGTTGTCGATAGTGGAGATACTGATTTAAATGTTGGTGTTCAATTATCATTGAATAACATTACAAAAATCAATCGTAACGCATTGTTAAGCGGTAAAACTCCTGCTACATTCAAACCTGTATTATTAGGTATTTCTAAGTCTTCTGTTGAAACAGATTCTTTCTTATCAGCCGCTTCATTCCAGGAAACTACAAAGGTTCTTACAGATGCGACTATTAAGGGTAAAGTTGACCACTTAATCGGTTTGAAAGAAAATGTTATTATTGGTAAGCTGATTCCTGCAGGTACTGGATGCCAGGGAGATCGTCCACAAAATCTAATTGTTGCAGAAAAGGCAAAAGAACTTCGTGACAAACGTATTGCACGTATGAAAGAAGTTCATGATGAAGAGTTTGACAAACTAGTATCTGGCTCTGATGATAGAGATATGATGGATAGTGTAGAAGCTTCAGTAGAAGAATCAATTCTACAAGATGCAGAAACTGCAGACAATAATTCAATGGATATCCAATCTGAAGAATAAGAATATAAGGAGTAGGTAGATACCTATTCCTTTTCTTTAGGAGTAAAAATGGAAAAATATTTTGATTTAGGTAGAGCGTATTACACATATTTAAAAAGCAGCACAAAGAAAGATCAATGTACTGTTAGTGTAATATGTGATGATATTGATATTAAACATAACATAATGGATGGCCTATTGTTTGCAGGTGCCTATATATATGATGGATACCAAGAAAATACAGATGGATCTATCACTGTTTGTGACGGAAACATTTCAGTTTATGGATGTGAATTGTCAGATTTAAAGTATGAGAATTATATATCCAATTCCAATGCTACTATAATAAAAAAGTAGGGCAATTGTCCTACAAAATTTGAATATTATTTTTTAAGCATGTATCGACCATGTCTTCAGGCCATAAGCTTGCCTGGACTTCTCCGATATGTGCTTTTTTTAGTAAAAGCATACATAGTCTGGATTGACCGATTCCTCCACCTAAAGTGTATGGTAATTCTTTATTTAGAATGGCTTTATGGAAAGGTAATTCACATCTTTCCAAACAGTTTTCTTTTTTCAATTGTTCTAATAATGTATCTTCATCCACACGAATTCCCATAGAAGAGATTTCTAGAGCACTTTGTAGTGGTTCATACCAGAATAGGATATCTCCATTTAGTGTCCAGTCATCATAGTCTGGAGCACGACCATCGTGTTTTTCATTGTTTGATAATTTATCACCAATTTGCATCACAAATACGCAACCATGTTCTTTTGTGATGGCGTTTTCTCTTTCTTTTGCGTTCATATTTGGATACATATCTAATAGTTCCTGAGTTGTGATAAAGAAAATATCATCAGGTAAATGATTAACTGCCTGAGGGTATTTGTACCAAACTTCATGTTCCATATGCTTGATGACTTTAAAGATAGTACGTACATGTTCTACTAATGTTTCTTTTGTGCGTTCATTTTTAGAAATGATTTTTTCCCAGTCCCATTGATCTACATAAGCAGAATGAATGTTATCTAATTCTTCATCTTTACGAATGGCATTCATATTTGTATATAAGCCTTCATGCAATTTAAAGCCATATTTCTTTAAAGCCATACGTTTCCATTTTGCTAAAGAGTGCACAACTTCCATTTGTTCACCAGGAAGTTCTTTCATGGTAAAAGATACGGGTTTTTCTGTACCA
>ERZ791919.3068-NODE-3068-length-10891-cov-9.219546_pt1 | contig 10891 bp, 9 predicted proteins | sample MGYA00510137_ERZ791919 | MGnify/ENA primary metagenome ERZ791919 (study PRJEB30046, sample SAMN00792059) | human gut metagenome | study: EMG produced TPA metagenomics assembly of the A metagenome-wide association study of gut microbiota in type 2...
AATAGGAAATAGCGTTTTTTAAGAAATTTTCCGGAAAAACGTTCGTTTATTTGGACAAATATAGAATTTTTTAACCCAAAAAACAATCTTGCTAAAAATATTTTTATCTTCAGCACTTTAAGGTAAGAAAAAAAAATTAAAATTTTCCGGAAAAATGAATCCAAATAAACGAACGTTTATTTAAAGTGATTTGCTGAAATGTAGAAATATGATCGTCACATTGATTTTATTTTATTGGTTATAAACGTTCATGAACAGAATAAAAGAATTTGTATTAAATACATTTTAACCATGAGAAAAATAATATTGTTATTTTTTATATTCTTGTCGTTCTTTCTTAATGCACATGAACCTAATTATGGATTGTATTTTAAATCCCATAAATATATGGGTGCGGAGCGTACGGCATTGGTTCTTAATAACAACAAACCTTTTAGACTGAATAAAGAATTTATTCTTTCATTCGATATGAGTTTGAGAAATGGGTTCATTTTCGGTACTGTATTTAAAATAATAAGTGACACGCAAGATGTCATATCGCTCAATTTTATTGCTGATGAGAAAAATAACCAATATCCTATACTCTCTATAAATGATAATATATACCCTATAACCAATAGAATAGAATTGAATAAATGGTTCTTTGTGAATATTCGATTCTCTGCGAAGAAAGATTCGGTGCTGTTAGATTATGACAAAATACATCTGGCAATACCTTTTTCTTTTAAAGATTGGAGAGAAGTGAGCCTTTATTTCGGAGTATGCAGGCATCCTAATTTCTCATCGGCCGAAATTCCTCCGATGAATGTCCGGAATATAAAAATTCATTCCAATAATAAATTGATTCGATATTGGCAACTTAAACGGCATACGATAGATTGTTGTTATGATGAAATCCAAGATATTCCGGCCATTGCCGTAAATCCGGAATGGATTATTGACAATCATACACGATGGGATTTTTTATATTCCAAAGAATTTCCAGAACTTACAAATCCCCAATATGCCTTTGATCCTCAAAAAAATCTTATATACATAGTTCCTGACCATAAAACGGTTATATGTTATAATCCAAGGTCTGGGAAAGATAGTACCATCCTTGTAAAAGGGGGGTATCCGGCATCGAGAAGTACGAATCAACTGATTTTTGATACGGTAAGGAACAAACTTGTTTCTTATAATTTGGATGAACGTACCGTGTCTGAATTTTCGTTCGAGAATGAGTGTTGGAGTAAAGAAACGCCTCCGGTCAAGGAACATGGTTTTTGGCATCATACTACATCCTTTTATGAAAAAGAACATTCTATATTTGCTTTTGGAGGATATGGTTTTTATTTATATAAAAATGATTTGTTCAAAATAAGCCCTGAAAAAGCGGAATGGGAAAATGATAAACTTATTGTGATTCCTCCGAGATATTCTTCTGCATCGGTGATCGTTGATGATCATCTTTATATTTTCGGTGGACGCGGATGTAAAACCGGCAAGCAAGAACTGAATCCGCATATATATTATGATTTATATTCTGTAAATCTGAAAACAAAAGAGACGAAACTTATTCGGCAATTCAAAGAAAAACGGCAATTCTTACCTTGTGGAAATATGATTTATAATTCTGCAGATTCTTGTTTTTATGTCTTGACCAATTGGCAAAAGGGAACTTTGTTTAAGATTTCTTTAAATCATGCAGACTTGCAAGAGGCATCGAGCCCTATAAACCAGTCGGTAATAGAATCGGATTATACATTTTATACATTGTTTCATTCAGAACGTGATTCGAAATTGTATGCGCTGTTTTGTAAAAATTTTAAGACAGGAAGTTCTGATATTTCTATATTTGAGATAAATTATCCTCCGATAGCTCAGTCCGATATTGTGCAGGAAGTTCCGGACAAATCTGCTCAATTGATATGTTGGGGAAGTTATATTGGATTAGGGATTGTTTTGCTGTCTCTGATTGCAATTTATATCTATCGGAGAAAAAAGAGAAAAAGTCGTTTTCAGGATATGCTCCATGAAACAGATGCATTCGAACAACCTCATACCAATAAGACGAAAAATAATTCTCGACAATGTATCAACTTGCTCGGAGGATTTAATATCATAGACAAGGAGGGACGGGATATTACCGTACATTTTACTCCTATATTGAAGAATCTCCTGCTTCTTATATTATTATATAGCGAAAATGAAGGAAAGGGTATAAACAGTAAAAATATAGAAGCAATCTTGTGGCCGGACAAAGAAGAGAAGTCGGCACGTAATAATCGTAATGTTTCCATTACTCGGCTTAAAACCCTTCTTTCTGAGATAGGGAATATTCAACTATATAATGATAATCGATTTTGGAAGTTGACTTTAGGAGAAGACGTGTCTTGTGATTATTATCGGGTATTGGATCAGATAAGAAAGATCAAGGAGCATCCGGAATTAAAAGAACGGTTATTGCCCGAAGTGCTTGATTATTTAATGTTAGGGCCTTTGCTCCCTCATACGCAGATAGATTGGGTTGATAAATTTAAGAGTGACTATACGAGCCTTGCTATTGATTTTTTGAATAGACTTTTGCAGGAAAATGATTCTAACGATGTAACCAAGTTACAACTTACGGATGTAATTTTTCTATATGATTCGTTAAATGAGGATGCTTTAACTATGAAATGTTATATTCTGTATAATTCTGGGAAAAAAGGTCTGGCAAAAAATACGTATGATAATTTCTGTAAAGAATATTTCTCTTTATTGGGTGAAAAATATAAATATAGTTTAGCTCAAATTTTGGAATTTGCAGAACATCAGGATAAAGTGAAACATGCATAAAAAAGACGTGAAATGACCTTTTCTGTTATGAATTAGACGTATAAAATAGTAGTCATAAAAGTAGTGCTGCTTTCACTTATTTATAGGAATGTTATTTTTATTGGTCTGGATTTTGCATTAAAAAGATTCTGATACTATAAGAGAAAGGGGCTATCCGTTTTTTTTGGATACCCCCGAGTGCAATTGAGCAAATTGTAACGTTATTTTATAAATTTCTTTGTAACGACTTTCCCTTTTGACGATGTACATTTTACGATATATGCACCACGTCCCATATTTTGAGTAGTTATAACAGTCGTGTTTTTTTGCTCGGCAACTTTATATCCGGATATAGCGTATATTTCCATATCGACTGGTTCTGTAACTCGGATTTCTTTGTTGCTGATAACAATTTCAGGATAAGATTCTATCGTATTGGTCGAAATTCCTGATAATTCACCATTAAAGTCGGGATCTACACTTCCGGTAAATCGTACAAACCAATATTGGATATTATTATCTGCATATATCCAAATTTCATCACCGGCATTATATGTGTAATCTGTTGAGAATGGCTCAAATCCGTTAGCTCCTTCTACAATATTCGTGTTTCCGGTAGTTAATACAGATATTGTGCCTGCATTGTATTTGCTGATAATAACATTTCTGTTTTGTCCCGTACTTCCGGTAATTGCACCTACGGAGATCGATCCATCCGAAGTAGGTTTAAATTTTATGACGCGGTTTGCCGGGATATTTGTATCAGGATCGATTTTTGAATCGCCTCCGGCTTTTAATTGTCCTGCTAATTTGGTTTTTGTTCCATCGATATTGAAACTTTTATTACTGGAGGCCCAAGTCATGGTTAATGTTTTTGAAGACCCTTCTGGTGTAGGACCTACATATATAACCAGTCCGTCTTTTATACATGTTTCTGTAAACTCTCCTGTCGCACTGTAAAATGTTGATAAATCCCATAATTTATTGCTTATTACAGGTTTTTCTCCGTTAGGAGTATATCTAATAGCATAAAAGTTTATTCCGGCATTGGTTGTGAGAGTAAGAGTCGTTGCAGGACCGGTATAATTCATAGTTATGTAATCTGTACTTTCATCTCCTTCAGCTTTTGTGAACAGAGTATATCCTTCTATGGTGAATGATCTTTCCGGTTCACTGGTACTGCTCGATAGAGCTGCTATTTCGATTGTCCCCGGTCCGGTTACAGGAAAGGTGAGGGAGCGATCTCCTCCACCGGATTTTAATCTTTTAGTATATTGGTCAGTACCGAAAGTTTTGGTATTGGGTTCTACTGTCCACACTTTACTGGCATTAATCTCTAATCCGTTTATGGGTGTATTTTCCGTAATTGTTCCATCAGGGAGATTTTCAAAAGACCATGTCGTAGTTTGCGCTTTAATTTCTAATGAAAGAGCTGCGAATACAAGAAAAGTAGTAAATGTCTTTTTCATATATATAAATTTTAGTTAATGATCGATATGCAAATGTATTTGTATCGAATGCTTTGGAATAGGAATTTTTGATGCTTTATGTGGATAAATTGGAATAGGAAAGGAAATCTTTCTTTTGTCCTGTTTTTAGAAAGGTTTTTATTGATTGATTTGTAAGGGAAATTATAGAGAGGTTATAGAACTTGTCGCACATTTGTACGTTAGTTAATAGATACATACCTTTGAATAGACATGGAGCAAGATCGAAGAGCTTGTGGTTCAAGAAGCCGTTTGAATTTTGTCCCGGTCAGGTTTTAAAATTTCTTTATCGAAAAAATTAGATAAGCTCATTAGGGGGGGTAAAATAAAAAAAGACAACTTTAAAGCTGTCTTTTGAGCCGATAGAGGGATTCGAACCCACGACCCCGAGATTACAAATCACGTGCTCTGGCCAACTGAGCTATATCGGCAAGTGGGTAAGCGACCTACATCGCGTCGCTACGACCGGCTACCCTTGCTGCGGTCAAGCCCTGGGGGATTGACCGGGAGCTGACCGTGTAGGACTTACCCGGCTGCAAAAGTAGATATTTTTTTCTGTTCCGCAATAGCTGTGTCTGAAAAAAATATATAGAAAGAATTCATTCGTTTAAAAACTAAATAGTTAGTTCAGTATATTTTTTTGTTTATCTTTCTCTGATTAATCCTAATTTGCACATTTTATTGTCTCATATCGAAGTTCATGACATAAAAAATAATAACTTTGCCGTTGTTGATAAAATAAGTTTTATAGCAAAATAAGGTTACGAATGTTACGAGAAGCACCTAAAAAGTCGATCGCGCGTTACGCAATGGAATATGGAGTTTATTTCGGAATATATTTGATTGTGAAATTTGCATTGACGACATTTAGTTTGAATAACTTTGTCGCGAATTTTGTATCGGAAGTTTTATTGATAGCGATTCCGTTTATACTTTATTATATTATGCGGCATTATAAAAAACAAGACGGAGGAAATGTGTGTTTCTCACAATTGTGGATGTTCGGAATATTTTTGTTTTTCTTTGCATCGTTGTTGAGCGGAGTTGCCGAATATGTTTATTATAGATATATAAATCCGACTTACATAGAGATGCAAATGGCTGCAGTACTCGACCTGATTGAGAAGATGACACAAGCTCAGGATTCGGAAATGTTACAAGTGATGAGGGACGGCTTGGCAAAAGGCGGAGCTCCTTCTCCGATTGAGATGGTATTTCAGACGATTTGGGCGAATGTGTTTTTCGGGTCTCTGTTATCTATAATTATAGCTTTGATAGTTTCCCGAAAAAAGAAAATAAAAACCTTATAAATTAGAGTATGGATATTTCATTAGTTATACCATTATATAATGAAGCTGAATCTCTTCCTGAACTGACGGAATGGATTACCCGGGTGATGAATGCGAATAAATTTTCGTACGAGATATTATTCATAAATGATGGAAGTACCGATAATTCGTGGAAGGTGATTGAGGAGTTGAGTGCAAAAGACGAGCACATCAAGGGCGTTAAATTCCGCCGTAATTATGGAAAATCTCCGGCTTTACATGTCGGTTTTGGTAGAGCTGAAGGAGATGTCGTAATTACTATGGATGCCGATTTGCAAGATAGTCCTGATGAGATTCCGGAATTGTATCGTATGGTTATGGAAGATGGCTATGATCTTGTATCGGGCTGGAAGAAAAAACGTTATGATCCTTTATCGAAAACTATTCCTACGAAGTTGTTCAATGCAACGGCAAGAAAAGTTACCGGAATATATTTGCACGATTTTAATTGTGGATTAAAAGCATATCGAAACGAAGTGGTTAAAAGTATCGAGGTATATGGTGATATGCATCGGTATATACCCTATTTGGCAAAAAGTGCAGGCTTTTCGAAGATTGGGGAAAAAGTAGTTCACCATCAGGCGCGCAAGTATGGTGTGACGAAATTTGGTCTGAGTCGTTTTGTAAATGGCTATTTAGATTTGCTGACCCTTTGGTTTTTTAATAAGTTTGCGGTGAAGCCGATGCATTTTTTCGGATTTTTGGGAAGTCTGATGTTTGTGTTGGGATTTTTCTCGGTAATAGCGGTTGGTGTATATAAATTATATTCGATGTATCATAATATGCCGTATCGATTGGTAACAGATTCTCCGTATTTTTATCTTTCGCTTACGGCAATGATTTTGGGAACTTTGCTTTTTTTAGCAGGTTTTTTAGGAGAATTGATTTCTCGGAACTCAGTAGAACGTAATCGATATAATATTGAAAAAGAGATAAAATAATTTCCGGATTAAAGATATAAAATTATGAAAAAGACCGATGGTGATAATGAAGGTTTCGATTTGCTGACTTTAGCGCGTCTGCGATGTTCTGTCCGGGCATATACATCTCGTGCTGTAGAATCGGAAAAGCTTGAATATATATTAGAAGCCGTTCGATTAGCTCCTTCGGCAGTAAATTTTCAGCCTTGGCTTTTTATTGTAATTCAGGATGAGAAAGACCGGAAAAAATTACAACAGTGTTATGACCGAGACTGGTTTACTCAAGCTCCGGTTTATATTGTTGCATGTGGAGATCACCGACAATCATGGAAGCGGAAAAGCGATATGAAAGATTTTTGTGATGTGGATGTTGCGATTGCAGTCGAGCATCTTTGTTTAGCAGCAACGGAACAGGAGTTAGGCACATGCTGGGTGTGCAATTTCGATACGAAGTTATGTGCTGAAATCTTGAACCTTCCTGAGGATATCGAACCTCTGGTTTTAATACCGATCGGTTATCCCGAAAATCCCGATGTATTCGCCTCTACACCGAAAAAACGAAAAGCGTTTAATGAAATTGTAAAATGGGGAAAATATTAGATATTATTTTAGTAGTTTTTTTGCTGGGAATAGGATTTGTATCATGTGGAGACGATGGCTGTATGGAAAATCGTAGCAGTATCCCGTTGATAGCTTTTTATTCCGATGCCGATACGACTCAACGAGTTGCGATAGACTCGCTGACGGTATGGGGAATAGGGCAGATAAATGATTCTTTGCTTTTGGATACAGCCTCGGTAAATCAATTCATGGCGCCATTGAGAGATGGTGTAGATACGACAAAATATGTTTTGCGCTATGACCAGGAAAACCTGAATCCCAGATACAAATTCGATACGTTGACATTTGTATATCATTCGTATGTGAAATTTGAATCGGCCGAATGTGGTGCAATGTTTAATTATGTGATCGATGATTTTAGATATACGACTCATCAACTTGTCTCAGCGACATTATTGACTAAGGAGATCGATAACCTGAATATTGAGAATGTAAAACTTTTCTATCATGTTGAAGAAGCGGAATAACTTGCTATCGGTCATTTTTTTGTTGATCGTTTCTGCAACATTCGCTCAGCAACGACAGTCGACAAATTCAGTTCCTCAGAAAAAAGAGGAAAAGAAGGAATCTAAATATAAATTCCCATTATTGAACGGACTTATTTTGGGCGTTGATTTGTATAATCCTGTAGCGAATTTGTTCGGGCAGAAGTATGGAAATTATGAAGCGAGTTTGGAGTTGAATATGTATAATCGCTTTTTACCTACTTGGGAGATTGGGATAGGGCGTGCCGATAACAGACCTGAAGAAATGAATTTTACTTATGTCGGTAAGCCTGCGCTTTATAACCGTATCGGTATAAATTATAATTTTCATTATAATAATGACGGTCCTGGAACTTTTTTCGTAGGATTGCGGTATGGTTTTTCTGCTTTCAAGTATGATATAACGAATATAACATTAGAATCTCCCTATTGGGGAACTTCTTATAGTGAGAGTATTACCGGACAAAAATCTAAAGCACAATGGATCGAGGCGTTAGGCGGTATTCGTGTTCGTTTGTATAAGGATTTGATGATGGGGTGGACTGTCCGTTATAAATGGCTGATAAAGGCAAAAAGTAATGACTTTTCTACTCCGTGGTTTATCCCCGGTTATGGGAATAAAGGTTCTGTTTTGGGGATAACGTATTCGATTTACTATAAATTCCCTTTGAGAAGAAAGGTGGCTGATAATAAAACAGATGCGTCGGTTAAAAAATAAGATTTATAACAAAAGGCTGTTTTGTAATTCAACAAAACAGCCTTTTGTTATGGGAATTATACTCTTGTTAATTCGTTTGAGAACTGTTTTCTTTTATATGAATGGCATATCCGCCGCTACGTGCAATAGGAATAGCTAATTCTGATTTAGAATTTACTCGATAGTTTTTGATGGTATAGGATTGTGGACGGGTTTCATAATCGGCATCTTCTCCATCAGCATATATAGTTGCGATATAGTTCTTGCCCGGATCAAGAAAATTTAAGCGGATATTTGAGACTCTTTTATTTTCATCTGTAATGCCACCGATGAACCATTCGTCTTCCCCTTTCTTTTTTCTGGCGATAGTGATATAATCTCCGGGTTCGGCTTCCAATATTCGAGTATCGTCCCAGTCAACAGGAACATCCTTGATAAATTGAAAAGCATCAGCAAATCTTTCATAATTTTCCGGTAAATCCGCAGCCATTTGTAAAGGACTGTACATCGTTACATATAAGGCCAATTGTTTTGATAATGTTGTGTTAACCCTATTTTTAACATTTGGATCATAATAGCTAAAGTCTGTTTGGAAAATTCCCGGGGTATAATCCATCGGACCTCCGATAAGCCTGGTAAATGGTAATATGGTCTGATGATCTGGTTTGATATTTCCCAATGCCTCATATTCTGTTCCTCGAGCCGATTCTGCAGCCAAATAATTTGGGTAAGTACGATGCATTCCTGTCGGGCGTACAGGTTCGTGAGCATTAATCATGATTTTATAGTCAGCACCTTTTTCGATAGCTCTCAAGTAATGATTTACCATAGTTTGTCCATAATGATGCTCTCCCAAAGGAATAATTGTTCCCACATATCCCGATTTTACGGCATCATAGCCGTTATCTTTCATAAATTGATAAGCTTCATTCATTCGGCGTTCGTAGTTTGGAATCGAAGCTGATGTCTCGTGGTGCATAATCAATTTCACTCCTTTTTGTGCCGCATATTTTTTGAGCTCATTTAAATCGAAATCCGGATAAGGTGTAACAAAATCGAAAACATTCTCTTTCATTGTTCCAAACCAATCTTCCCATCCGATATTCCAACCTTCCACCAATACTCCGTCAAAGTCGTGTTTAGCTGCAAAATCTATATAGCGTTTCACGTTCTCAGTGTTCGCTGCGTGGCGTCCGTTCGGTTCTATCCGAGAATAGTCGATTTCATCAAGCTTTATATTAGACGTGTCTGCATAAGCCCAGGAACCTCCATTTGGAATGAACATTTCCCACCAAACACCTATATATTTCATTGGCTTTATCCATGAGGTATCTTCGATTTTGTTGGGCTCATTTAAATTGAGAATGGTCTTTGACGCCAGAATATCTGCAGCATTATCGCTTATTAATATTGTTCTCCAAGGAGTTTGAGTTGCTGTTTGCATTCTGCCTTTTCCTCCTAACGGGTCTGGAGTCAAATGTGTTGATAATATCACTCCGGTACTATCCAGTTCCAATAACATAGCAGGATAATCTTTTAAAGCAGCTTCATGGATATTTATATAGACCCCGTTACCTTTAAGCATCAGAGGAGTTTGTACAGATATCTCTTTAGTTGGTGTTTGTGCCGAGATTTCTTCGGTAGCGGCATCTATTTGGTGTGAGACTTCTGATAATAATGATGTCGTATAATTATATTCGTTTGTATCGTAGTCTCCTCTTATCCAAAATGCAGTATAATCTTTTCCTAAATTAAATTGAGTAATTTCTTCGGCAATTGTAAAATAAGAAAGATTTTTTTGATTTGGAAATTCATACCTGAACCCAAGTCCATCATCGTATAATCTGAATCGTATAATAACAGTTCTTTTCGGACTACCTTGTTCCAAAGTAATTTCCAGTTCATTATATTGATTTCGTATTTTTTTTACCTCTCCCCATACGGGTTACCATGTTTCATCAAAAGCAGATGTCGAACTTTTTAATATACTGAAATTATCTACCATAGATGGAATATTTTTCATTTCAAAACCAAGTCTGCTTTTTTCAATAATTATTTTCCCTTTATACAGTAAGGAATAATACGGAATGCCGTTATCGACGTGAAATGTCAGATTTAATTGGCGATTAGGTGATTCAATACTTTGAGCGTGTCCTGTGAGTACCATAATAAAATAAAGAAATAAAAATAAGTTTCTGTACATAATATGTTTTATTTGCCGTTATTTAAAAGAAATGTATTTATAGAACAACGGAGACCTTAGATTTGTTATTGTCAATTTTTCTTTTTTATGAAAGAGGTATTTTCAGAAAATACAAGCTTAATATGAAATGATCTCAGTTTTATGTAGCTTTTTATTCGAAAAAAAGTTTTTGTATATAATTAGGTTATTTACAGGCAGTTATAGAAATATTTATTGTGGGTATATAAAAAAAGGCCGAAAAAAATTTGGAGGTAAGAGTGAAAGTTCTTACTTTTGCACACGCTTTTCGGGAGAGAGGGGCAGTAATGGAAAAAAGAGGGATTTTTTTTGGAGAATAAGAATGAAATCCTT
>ERZ791919.3084-NODE-3084-length-10826-cov-2.869836_pt1 | contig 10826 bp, 6 predicted proteins | sample MGYA00510137_ERZ791919 | MGnify/ENA primary metagenome ERZ791919 (study PRJEB30046, sample SAMN00792059) | human gut metagenome | study: EMG produced TPA metagenomics assembly of the A metagenome-wide association study of gut microbiota in type 2...
CGTTTGACCTGCCTATCATAGGCTCGGTTATTGTTGTTTTGCCCTCAAGAGCCGCCTTGAAATATTCACGATCGGAATATTCGTTGCCGTTTGACGCCTGACCGTTTTTATCAATCACAGTGCCTCTGTCAAGGCCGAAGGTTGAAGCAATCGAGTCTATTTCGCTTTGCTTCTGACCTTTGGAATATACTAACGATGATAATTTCGGGTTGCAGCCTGCCTGTATTGCGACATTAAGCATTGATTTCAGTTCCCAGGAAACTCTGTCTGCGGCTACTATAGCCGTTTCTGTGAGCGTCTGATCGGTCAACGCTTTTGTGGTGCTGTAAATGATTCCTACAGATGCAAATGTCGCCACAAGAAGCGAGATGATTATAAGTAATACTGTAAACAGTGTCATTTTTTTGCTGATAGATTTCATAAGTGTCTGCCTCGATTCCGTACCCTCATCGAAGATACAATTTTATTCAACACATTAATTATAACACTCGCGGTAAAAAATTGCAATATTTCACTGCTTATTTTAGCAATATTAACAAAAATACGGTGGAAAATTTTAACGTCACGCCAAATTTGCAAAATTTTCGATTTCTTGTATGGACATTTATCTTCACTGCGGTGTATTATGTATGAAGATGTACATTTTCGGCAAAAAGAAAAAAGGGAGGGGTTTTATGTCGGATTATTCTTCTGAAAATATAAGAGAAAATATGAGCGGCACTTTGTCACAGTGTACAGAGTGTGCTTTATGTACCTCAGAAATGTACACGATACTGAGGACGCAGTACATAATACTTTTATGAAACTGATTGAAAAGCAAAAGTGCTTTGAAAGTACCGAGCATGAAAAAGCATGGCTGATACGGGTATCTCAGAACGTATGCAAGAATATGCTCAGGGCGAACAGCAGGCGGTGTGAATCACCGACAGGAGATATTGCAGTGAATGACAGCTCTGCGGTAAGCGATGTAATGATTGAACTGTCGGCTCTTCCCGATGAGCTTAAGATACCCGTGTATCTGTTCTATTGTGACGGCTATAACAGTAAAGAGATCGGCAGTATGCTTCACATAAGCGCATCGGCGGTGCGCTCACGGCTGCAGAAAGCGAGAGAGCGTTTAAAAGAGCATTTAGGCTCGGAAAGGAGTATAGTATGAGTATCAGAAACGAATTTGAGAAAATCGATCCTACGGAAAAGCAGAAAAAAGATATTTTCAGACGTATAGAAGAAAGCAGTAAGGTAAAGACGGATTTCAGGCATCAGGTTATTCGTTATACATCGATAGCGGCTGCGGCAGTATTGGTTGTCGGAACGGCGGCAGTCGGCGTGCATTTTGTGACAAAGGGCAACGGTATTGATTACACCGTCAGCGGCAGTTCATCGGGTGCTGACAGCGCTGTCGATGCTTCTGCAAGCAAAGCGGATTACAGCAAAGACAATGTTCAGGACGGAGAAAATATCTCGAATGTCAAAGACAGTTTAACAGACAGCTCAGGCTCTGAAAACTCAGCAGGGTCATCTGCCGATTACGATTATGCCGTTATAAACGATGATGTTATGTGGGGAATAGGAAAAACCGTTTATGAAATCGAAGAAAAATATGGCACTGTAACGGCGGAAAACGACAACGTGTATACATTTGAAAACGGATATGGAAAATACACATTCGGTGACAGCTGCGAAGCCATTTGTGAAATTTCGGTAAGGAATTTTCTTGTCGGCGATATTTCAACGGTCACACTTGAGAATTTCGCTTCAAAGTGCGGTTTTGAAGCTGTGACGCTTAGCAATGGCAATGACTCCGACACGAAGTACGACGGCTTGAAAACAACATACTACAAGCATCCGTCCTACGATAATGTGACTTTTATTATGCTCTGCAAGGAAAGCGGATTTGACGAAACCGCCACATTTGACATTCGCTGCGATGATGCGGCTGATACCAAAACACAGCCTGAAATAACAACGGACGATAACGGAAATTGCCTTATCAACAAGGCGTTTCATGATAAAATAATGAATGATGAACTTACCGATGACGAATTCACAAAGTTGATTTCGTATGTGTATACGGGTGATATAAGCATCAATGAACAACCGAATTCGCTTGTAAAAGCAAGAACCGAATATAACAAAACGATACAGCGGACGTTCAACAGATTTATATTGTCCGGCGGATATGAAAATGACGATGAATGGCATATTACACCTGCGACACCGGGCAACTGCCATAGTATGAAAGAATGGTACGATACCGCTTGTACGTTATATGCCGATATGCCGGATTATGATACATTCCTGAGCAGATACAGTGAGTATTTCAAATTTGACGAGCAGGGAAATTTCTACTATGCGACAGGCAGACCCGACGAGCAGTTGATCGGCGGAAAAATGCCGTTCAATGCACCGACATATAACATTTTTGACGTGTCACCACGCTGTTTTACAGTGAATGAGAGTACAAGCGGCGGAACGGGACTCAGCATCGGCGTTCTGTATTTTTACAGCGTAGGTACAGATGACACGACTTACGGCGTAAACGTTGCTTATTTTGATGTAAAGAAAACATCGGAAGGATACAGATTTATGAGAAACGAAAACAGTTAAAGTATAGTATGAAAGGCAGAGCCGCGGCTCTGCCTTTCAGTATATGTTTTACTTTTTACTTTTTCTGCCTTTTTTGCAATTGTTGCAATTATTACAACTCTTGCACGCCGAACAGTCGCCGGAGCAACCGCCGTTTCTTATAATATGTATGATCACAAGCACGAGAGCGATTACTATCAACGCAAGCAGAATAATGCTCGGTATATTCATCTCATCCATAATTTCACCTTATGCAATGCCGAAAATCATTCCGACACAGCGTACAAGAAGCGCCATTATCCACGCAATAGCACACTGCATAAACACTGTTACTGCGGCAGAACGTACACTTCCCAGTTCACGCTTTACTGTTGCTATAGCGGCAACGCACGGGGTGTACAGCAGAGTAAATACGAGGAACACAATAGCCGTAAACGGTGTGAAAAGCGTCTGTATCTGCGAAACATCTCCGCCGAGCAGAAGAGTAAGGGTGGAAACAACGCTTTCCTTTGCGGTAAGACCTGTGATAAGAGCGGTCGAAGCTCTCCAGTCGCCAAAGCCCAGCGGTGCAAATATCGGCGCAAACAGACTGCCGAGCATCGCAAGCAAGCTGTTTTCGGCGCTGTCAGCCACATTGAGCCGTATGTCGAATGTCTGCAGGAACCATATAACGATAGATGCCGCAAAGATTACGGTAAACGCTTTCTGGATAAAGTCCTTTGCTTTTTCCCATATAAGCTGACAGACGCTCTTTACTCCGGGCAGACGGTAGTTCGGAAGCTCCATTACAAACGGTACGGGTTCGCCGTGAAATACGGTTACTTTGAGTATAAGCGAATAGAGAATACCGCAGATTATGCCGAACAGATACAAGCCTACAAGCACAAGCCAGCGGTACTGCGGCTCGAAGAATGCGCCTGCGATGGTTGTATATATAAGTATCTTTGCGGAACAGCTCATAAAGGGAGTGAGCAGTATAGTCATTTTGCGGTCACGTTCACTCGATAATGTTCTTGTAGCCATTATTGCAGGTACGGAACAGCCAAATCCCATCAGCATAGGAACAAAGCTTCTGCCCGAAAGACCCAGCTTTCTGAGCGGCCTGTCCATTACAAACGCAACTCGTGCCATATAGCCCGTATCTTCAAGAATAGACAGGAAGAAGAACAGCGTTACTATAGTAGGCAGAAAGCTCAGCACACTGCCTACGCCGGCGCATATTCCGTCTATTACCAGCGAATGCACTACAGGGTTTATTTCAAATGCGGTAAGTCCTTTGTCGATAAGGTCGGTGAGAAAATCTATGCCCATTTGCATAACGTCGGAAAGTGCCGCACCTATCACGGAGAACGTCAGAAAGAACACAAGTGCGATTATGCCTAAAAAGCAAGGGATAGCCGTGTATTTTCCTGTCAGCAGACGGTCGATTGCCATACTGCGTTTATGCTCCTTGCTTTCGTGCGGACGTACTACGGTTTCACGGCACAGCTTTTCAAGGAAGGTGAAGCGCATATTGGCAAGCGCCGCTTCTCTGTCCATGCCTGTTTCCTGCCGCATTATGGAAACAAGGTGGTCGAAAGCATCGTGCTTTTCCTCAGGAATGGTGATTTTTTTCTTTATCTGTTCATCGTCCTCAACCAGCTTCGTTGTGGCGAATCTTACAGGAAGCCCTGCCGCCCTTATATCCGGCTCAAGCAGTGTTGCGGCTGAATGTATACAGCGGTGAACAGCGGCAACCGGGTCGTGCGGATCGTCACTGTCGGTGCAGAAATCCATACGGGCGGGCTTTTCGCCGTATCTCGCAATATGTATCGCATGGTCGATAAGCTCGTCTATACCTTCGTTTTTTACGGCGGAAATCGGCACTACGGGTATTCCCAGTATCCGTTCAAGATCGTTTACACGGATAGAACCTCCGTTTGCCTTTACCTCGTCCATCATATTGAGCGCAAGCACCATAGGTATGCCAAGCTCCATAAGCTGCATCGTAAGATAAAGGTTACGCTCGATATTCGAAGCGTCAACTATATTTATGATACCGCTGAGATTATTGTTCAGCAGAAAATCACGGGTCACTATCTCTTCGCTCGAATAAGGCGAAAGCGAGTAGATGCCCGGCAGATCCGTAACGGTCGCTTCCGGGCGATTTCTGATAGTTCCGTCCTTGCGGTCGACCGTAACACCGGGGAAGTTTCCAACGTGCTGGTTTGAGCCTGTAAGCTGATTGAACAGCGTTGTTTTTCCGCAGTTCTGATTTCCTGCTAGAGCAAATGTAAGCGGTGCGCCTTTTTCAAGCACTATTCCGTGTTTCAGATGCAGCTTCTCGTATTTGGCAAATTCTCCGACGCCGGGGTGAGGCGTATCGTTTCGTCTTGATCCTGCGGCTTTAAGGGGGCTGTCTTTTTTATGTACGTTTTTTACAGTGACCTTGCGAGCCTCCTCAAGCCTCAGGGTAAGCTCGTATCCACGCACCTCAAACTGCACCGGGTCGCCCATAGGTGCGACCTTCTGCAAGGTTATTTCAGCATCGGGTGTAAGTCCCATATCAAGCAGGTGGTGACGTAATGCTCCGCTTCCGCCGACCGTTTCGATATATGCGCTTTCTCCCGGTTTTAATTCATCCATTGTCATTTTGACAAGACCTCCGTAAACATTATGCTCTGTTCCGATCAATTCTGTAATCTGTATGTCTCAGGCGTAATTCAGCACTTTCGCAGGTTTAAATATAACCTGTCAGAACAAAACCGACAGGTTTTATCATCTGCGTTTTACTGCGACAGAACAAAATGTTAAAAATACTGCGGCTGTTAGATATAGCTAATCCAGCCCGATTTAAGTATATCACGGTAAAACGGAGTAGTCAAGAAAAAAATGGTTAGAAATAGCTAACTAAACGGCTTTGTTATGCGGAATTACGGGCTTAACCCGTGCGGAACATTACGGTTTTCAGTGCAAAAATTTTATATTCTGTGATGAACCGATTATGTTGTAATTTCGAAAGCGGTTTATCCGAGAACGGATTGAAGGTTTTATATTAACGGATATAATCACAGGCATTTAACATTGCAAGATAAGTGACTTATGCCGTAGAATACAGTTTGCCTGCTCAGAAGCATCTGCGTTTTCGAACAGGCTCCGTTATGAAGATCATCAGTATAGATAACAATGTCGGCAAAAAAATACGGCTGCCGCAAGATACGACAGCCGTAACAATATTTACTTTTTTGCAAGCTCGTATGCTCTTGCGGTACAAGCCTTACAGCATTCATCGACCGTATCTGTGAGTTTACCCTCATACAGCTTGTCAAGACCTGCTATAGTCGTTCCTCCCGGAGAAGAAACCTGCTTTATAAGCTCGTCTACCGTCATGCCCGAATCTGTAAGCATCTTTGCCGAGCCGACAAGCGACTGTGCAAACAGCTTAAGTGCCGCATCGGGATCAATGTCTACGCTCTTTGCGTAATCTACGAAGCCTTTTGCAAAAAGATAGATGAAAGCGGGAGAGCTGCCGTTTACGGCGATTATTTCTTTCATCTTGTTTATCGGCACTTCCTCTGCGATACCGCAGCTTTCGATAACCGATTTTGCAAAAGCAAATTCTTCATCGGTCACACCGTCCGCTCTTGATATTGCGCTTGCACCAAGACCGAGCATCATAGGGGTGTTCGGCATAACAAGCACTACCTTTGCGCTCGGTATTGTATGACTGCGGATAAAATCCTCGGATATTCCCGCACAGATAGAGATTATTACCTTATCGTGCGTTACTTCCCCTGCGACAGTGTCAAGCACTCCGCCAAGCACCTGCGGCTTTACCGCAAGCAGTATGTAATCGCACTTTTTAACAAGCTCACATTCGCTCTTGCAGGGCTTTACTCCGAATGCCGAAAGTGCTTCGAGCTTTGCCGTATCCTTGTCATACGCCGAAACGCTTATCTGCATATCCGATGAGCAGATACCACGCATTATCGCACTGCCCATATTACCTGCGCCTAAAAATCCAAGTTCAGTCATACTAAGTCCTCTTTTCTTGTATCAAGCCGAGCGTTTTTCTCTGAATGCCGCACGGTATGCCACCATAACAGGATAAAGCACCAGCAGAAGTATGAATACCTCTATAGGCAGCATCGTGAGATTTTTTACTATTCGTGTCGTTATCTTTACCCAGAATACCTCCGGTGCAAAGTAGCCCATTATCACCATTGCAATTGTATTCAGGAACACATTGCAGAAAAGATTGACGCAGAACTTCGCCATAAATATTCTGAACACCTGAAAGCCGTTTGTCTTGAGTCCGCCGAAAAATGCGGATCTGCTTGAAAAATCGAGCTTCACGGGATTAAGTCCGTACAGGAATATGCCGTAAATTACAGCACCTGCGACTTCGACCAGTGTGAATATCGGTGAAAACGCACCGGTAGGCTTTACAAGAAAACCTATTACATCGGTGACAACGCCTGCAAGTCCTGCCACAACAGGACCGTACAGCATACCGATAGCCGCAAGGCCTACAAACGCAAAGCTTATCTTGAGCGTTTCGCTCGGCATGATCATAACGAATTTCAGCGCTATCGAAATACCGATAAGAAGCGCCGTTACTGTAAGGCAACGAATAGATTTCAGTTCCTCGAACGACTTTTTGAAATTACGAAAAAACGCCATATTTACCTCCTCAATGACGCAAGCTGACGCAATCGCATAATGCGGGATAAATACGGCGATTATCTCTTATATGCAACAGCGAGATGCGGAAAACGTACCGCCACCTTTCAGTGTTCGTCCTGAGGACAACTCCCCGTCCCTCAGGCACTTTACGCACGTTAACCTACTCTGTCGGCCGCACCGTTAAAATTTCGGTGCAGTCTTTTTATATAACGGAAAACCGTTATAAGCATTCTTTAAATCAGAAGCTGATCTCATTAGCGATCTTGTACAGATCGTGAGGAAATTCCTTCTTCATCTTGAGAGCTTCCTGAATGTCATAGTCTACAACTTCGTTATGCTGAAGACCTACAACACGGTTGCCGATGCCCTTTGAAAGAAGATCAACGGCATAGTAACCGAGCTGGCTTGCTGCTACTCTGTCCTGAACTGTGGGGCTGCCGCCTCTCTGAACGTGACCGAGAATTGTAGCACGGCTCTCAACGCCTGTTGCCTGTTCGATTTCCTTAGCGAGCTGTTCGCTTCCGCCGATACCTTCTGCAACAATAACGATGAAGTGGTGCTTGCCGCTCTTCTGTCCTTCGATTATCTTAGCGATAACATCGTTTACGGTGAAGGGCTCTTCCTTAGTAATAATGTATGTCGCACCGCAGGCGATACCTGCATTGAGAGCTATGTAGCCTGCATTTCTGCCCATAACCTCAACTACGGAGCATCTGTCGTGTGACTGTGCTGTATCACGCAGTTTATCAACCATTTCAACAACTGTGTTCATAGCTGTATCATAACCGATGGTGTATTCGGTCATAGAAATATCGTTATCTATAGTGCCGGGAACACCGATACTCAGGATGCCTCTTGCAGAAAGGTCAGCCGCACCTCTGAACGAGCCGTCGCCGCCGACAACTACAAGACCCTCGATACCCTGTTCTTCACAAGTCTTCTTAGCCTTCTGAAGACCTTCTTCATATCTGAACTCTGCACATCTTGCCGTGTAAAGCATGGTGCCGCCTCTCTGAATTATATCAGATACGCTTCTTGCATCAAGAGGAACAATGTCGCCGTTGATAAGTCCGTTATATCCTCTGCGGACACCTACGACTTCCATTCCCTTTGCAATAGCAGCTCTTGTTACCGCACGGATAACGGCATTCATGCCCGGTGCGTCGCCGCCGCTTGTTAAAACGCCAATCTTTTTCATAATATCGTACATCCTTCCTTAGAGGTCACCCTCCGAGATTATTTTACACACACCTTAGTTTACTCCTAAAATGCAATTTAGTCAAGGGGTAATTTCATTTTTTCGACTTATTTTATGATTATATTGTTTTTGCCGCAAATCCCGTTCAATTTTTGTATAAAATCACTGTTCAAATCAACGGAAAGAGCGGGCGGCAAGGTTATAGTTTCCCTTGTATCCTCAAAGCATATCTTCGTAAGAGTGTTGCCTTTGTTTACTTTAAGAAGTGCCTTTACAGCGGGAATATCGGCATCGTCACGGGAGGAAAACCTTATATACAGCACAGCCGCCTTATTCTGCCCTGTGTTTCGGCTTTCGTGCATTTTCCGCAGCTTAGCAAGATCAGGCTGTGTTATCGCATTTATCAGCAGCTTGGGGTCTCCCTCGTCCTCCGCAGATACCGTACCCTCGAAAGCGTAAACATTACCGGTCCTTAGCATTGACGAATACTGCTCGTACAGCTTCGGGAATACAAGGCACTCGATTTCTCCGCTTGCGTCTTCTATTACGATGAAGCCCATTGTCTTTCCCGATTTCGTAATATGGTTGCGTACAGATGTAAGCAGTGCCGTTACTCTGACATTTTGTTTATCCTTGTTGCTTTCAAGTATACTGCCGATATTTTCATATCCGGATTCACGGGCAATCCTGTAAAACGGATCTGCAGGATGTCCGGAAATATATATTCCGAGCATTTCCTTTTCGTATGACAGAAGCTGTGCGTGTGAATATTCATCGGCAGGCTTTATCTGAAACGCGCCTTCGTCCGCCGCATCATCTTCGCCCATAAGGCTCATCTGCCCTTCAAGATCGTGGCGCTGTGAAAGAGTATCAAGCATCAACTCAAGGGAAATCATCATTTCACGGCGGTTATTGCCCAGTCCGTCAAACGCTCCGCACTTGATAAGCGATTCAAGCGCACGTTTATTTATATTCTTATCCGACATTCTTTCGCAAAAGTCGAACAGCGACTTAAACGGGTGCTTGGTTCTTTCTTCTATAATATCGGCTATCATATTAGCACCGACATTTTTTATTGCAAGAAGGCCGAAACGTATTCCGTCATTTTCGCAGGAAAAGCCGGTTTCGCTGTAATTCACATGGGGCGGAAGCAGTTTCAGTCCGTGCTGTGCAAGGTCACCGATATATTCGGCGGTCTTGCCGCCCCAGCCTATCACGCTTGTAAGCAGGGCGACCATATATTCCTTATAATAATGACATCTGAGATATGCCGTGCGGTAAGCGAGCAGTGAATATGCGGCGGCGTGGGATTTGTTGAAGGCATAGCTTGCAAAGCTCATCATATCATCGAATATTTCTTCGGCTACCTGTCTGTCAACGTTATTTGCGACAGCACCCTCAACAAATGTCGCACGCTCCTTTACCATTACCTCAGGCTTTTTCTTTGCCATAGCTCTGCGGACAATATCGGCTCTGCCGTATGAATAGCCGGCAAGCACACGGCATATCATCATTACCTGCTCCTGATATACGATACAACCGTAGGTTACGTCAAGTATGCCCTTTAAAAGAGGGTGCTTGTAGCGTATTTTTTCGGGGTTGCGGCGGTTTGCAAGATAGGTCGGGATCGAATCCATAGGTCCGGGACGGTATAGTGACAATGCCGCAGTAAGATCCTCAACAGAGCGTGGTTTCATACGGGATAAAAGCGAGGTCATTCCGGCACTTTCAAACTGGAATACTCCGAGAGTGCCGCCCGATGACATCATATCGTATGTTTCGGCATCGTTTTCCGGTATCTTTTCTATATCAAAATCGGGACAGCTTTTCACTACGAGCTTACAGCAGTCCTGTATCACGGTAAGATAACGAAGTCCGAGAAAGTCCATTTTCAGCAGTCCGAGCCGCTCTATAGCAGTCATAGTGTACTGCGTCATAACTTCGCCCTCGCTGTTCTGATACAGCGGCACATAGTCTGCTACAGGGTCACGGGTAATTACTATGCCTGCGGCGTGGATAGACGTGTTTCTCGCCATACCCTCTATCTTTTTTGCGGTTTCTATAAGCAGGCTGACTTCGCTATCAGATGATGCCAGCTTGACAAGCTCCTTCTCACTTTTCAAAGCGCCGTCAATCGTGGAGTGCATCGACATAGGGATAAGTTTTGCTACGGTATCCACCTTGCCGTAAGGCAGACCCATAGCCCTGCCTGCGTCACGGATAGCGCCTCTTGCCGCCATTGTACCAAATGTTATTATCTGCGCCACATGATCCCTGCCGTACTTTCTTACGACATAGTCTATGACCTCCTGCCGCCTTATATAGCAGAAGTCAACGTCGAAGTCGGGCATAGTAACACGCTCGGGGTTTAAAAAAC
>ERZ791919.3094-NODE-3094-length-10785-cov-13.032246_pt1 | contig 10785 bp, 10 predicted proteins | sample MGYA00510137_ERZ791919 | MGnify/ENA primary metagenome ERZ791919 (study PRJEB30046, sample SAMN00792059) | human gut metagenome | study: EMG produced TPA metagenomics assembly of the A metagenome-wide association study of gut microbiota in type 2...
CCTACACCTCTCAGATGGTCCGTACCATTAAGTACTTCGCTGAGAACTGCTAATCGCGCAGCTGCGTTAAAAATTGGATGATTTGTCGGCCGGAGTTTGTCTTGCTCAACTACGAACAAGCTTGATTTGGTACGATAAGCTTATCTAGCAATTTTTCACCCTTTCTTTTGTGGTCCGCCATGAAGGAAAGGGTGTTTTTTTATGTGTTTGAAAGATCTCCGCGATGAATTTATCTACGACTGTGAATGCCGCCATCTGGCTAAAGGCTCCCTGCGCAATTATAAGGCTGCGACCCGTTTTTTGCTGGAATATCTGGAACTGAAGCAGATCACTGAGCTGGAAGACGTCCGTCCGCGCCACATCCGGGACCTGATGAAGGAGAAGCAGGACGCGGGTAGCACGTCCCGCTATATCAACGACCTGCTCAAGGTGTGGCGCACATGGTTCAACTATCTGGTCAATGAGGGCTATCTGGAGGAGCGGGATAATCCGGCCAAAAAGGTAAAGTGCCTCCGTCAGCCCCGGACGATCATCGATACCTTTACAGTGGCTGAGATGAAACGGATGATCCAGTTCTACGACGGCAAGGATTTTCTGGAGGTACGGAACAAGACCATCATCATGCTGCTGTTTGATACCGGGATGCGCTGCAACGAAATGATCCTGATGGAGCCGGAGGACATCAAGCAGGACTATATTCTGGTCAAGCACGGCAAGGGCAGCAAGGAACGGGTCGTGCCAAAATCGCCCGCACTTTCCAAGCAGCTCGTCAAGTACTGCACGCTCCGGGATGGCTACCTGAAAGAGCACCCTACCCGCTACAAGAATCTCTTCCCCAGCAAAACAGGCAAGCCGATGACCGATGAGGCCGTGGCACGGATATTGAAGTATGCCGCAAAAGAGGTGGGGGTCTCGCCCTCGGTGCGGGTCAGCCCTCATACCTGCCGCCACACCTTCGCACAGATGCAGCTGAAGAACGGTCTGGATCTGTACAGTGTCTCCCGCCTGATGGGGCATGTCAATATCATGATCACCCAGCGCTACCTGTTGGGCATCAAGGATAAGGACATCGTGGATCGCGGTACCCAGACCAGCCCCCTGATGAACCTGTAAAAACTGAATCGTACACTTCAAGAGTGGCCCCGCCGGGTGGTGGGGCTGCTCTTTTTTGTTTTAATTCTGTTGATTCGATTGTAAAAGAAGAACAATGAAAAGTGAAGAAGTGAGTCTATATCTATTTATAAAAAGAAAAAACATAGCTGGAAAAATAATGCAAAAAAAAATAGACGATAATGCGATGAAATTTTTTGCGTTAAAGAAAAGTTAAGGAATGCCTATATATTATAATAAGGTACTTATATATTTATAATAAGGTGAGTTGAATGACTTTGAGAATTAACAAAAGAAAATAAAACGATACAACGAATAAAAATGACCGTTAAAATTTAGTGAAATTTTGCTGATTTGAAATTCATGAATTCTAATACAAAAAAGCAACATTATGGAATCAACAGGATGGATTCAAATGATTGAGAAAAGTACAGGAATGGAAATCGAGAATACTGACAACAGTAGCGTACGGAAAGCGGGTTAGATGCAATGACGGAGTTGATCCCGACAAGGCGACATAACAAGTGCGTTGATATGCTGTTGTGCGGGATACGAAAGCAGAACGAAATGATAAAAAGATATGACTAGTATTCTTATATGTTTATGGCGCGGGCGGCAGAGGTGATACTGGTCGACGAAGTGACATGACTGATATCTTGATGTGTTGGTTGTACGTGCAACAGAAGGGGTGGAGAATGCTTGACATTTCTTACAACCTGTGGTATGACACTTGCATTGCTGTAAACTGGCCTTAGAGCCTCTACAACGGCTTTTTGACACCTGCGTAATTGTTTTACAGTAAAATCTGAAAAATGCGCAAGAGATGCTTTGCAGCGCGTATGGTGAAACTTTTTTGAAAAACCACTGGACAAGCGATTGGAAGTGTGTTATGCTTATGCACCCGAGGAGGAGAGAGCGGCCGGACAAGCCCCGGACGTGCTCGACATCCCGACAAGCGTGCCCCGTGTGCGGGGGGCGGTGACCGAGGCGACTTGGAAGCTGCCCCTGCACGACGGAGCAGGCGGCTGCCCTGTGAAAGCGGGGTGGAGCACCTTGAAAACTGAACATCGTCAAAAATTTATTTGGACAAGGAGGAATGTGAACATGGAAAAAAATGACATTTTCAATACGAATCTGCTGCAGTTGCCCATGAAGGCACAGGTGGCCTGACGAGGGGGTGGTACAGGATATCGCGCCCGTTGCAGCGCCCGCAGACCTCGCTGGGGGAGTAGCGGAGTTTGAACTGGACGCTTTGAACCAGAGAGGCGTTGTTCTTCAGCGGTTGAGCGATGTGACGCCCAAAAATCATGAAATGTTGGCATCCGGACGTCTGCAGTGCGGCGAAATCACGCTGCTTTGCGGTGACGGCGGTGTAGGCAAGGGGCAGTTCGTGGCGCAGATCGCGAGATCCCTGACCATGGGCGAGGCTACGGAGGTTTTTCCGCAGGCACCCGAGCGCACGGGCAACGTTGTGATCCTTGCGGGCGAGGACCCCATCGATGCTGTGCTGTGCCCGCGTATGGCTGCTGCTGGTGCTGATCTGGGCAAGGTTGTGGTGATCGATTCTGATGTATACTACAAAAAGAAGGGGAAAATGCCCTATCTCGGCGACCCGGATCTGGTGAACTGGATCATTGCGGCGAATCCGCTGGTGCTGGTTATTGACCCATTACAGGCGTTTTTGCCAAATTATGCCAATATGAACAACCGCCAACAGATGCGGAAGGTGCTTCAGGACCTGCGCATGCTGGCACAGCAACAGGGGTTTGCCATCCTGCTGGTGACCCATACCAACAAAAATCCATCCGCGTTTGGGCGCAAGCGCCTGAATGGATCGGGGGAGCTTTGGGACACCGCCCGCAGCGTGCTGATTATGGGGCATACGAGGGATGGCAGCAAAAGCTACGTCTCCCACGAAAAGAGCAGCTATGGTGTACCGGCGGATACGATCCTTTTTACCACCGAGACGGTAGAGGTCAGGGGGATCAAGACGGTAAGGCTGAAGTTTGACTCGACTTCGGATTGGAAGGACGAGGATTTTTGTCGGGAGAAGCCGGACAATAAAGGGCAGAAGTATGCAGAAGTTCAGAGAGAGCTTCTGCGTACGTTGAATGCCGCCCCGAGAAATTGTATGGTCAGCAAGGAACTTCAGCGGCTGGTTTTGGGAAAAACTGGATGCAGTAAAAGCACCTATAACCATGCGCGCAGCGCACTGAGTGGCGATGGTCTCATCAAAAACGTCCGGCAAATTGTACCAGAGGTCGGAGTCTGCGGCGTTACAGCCTTGACACAGAGCACGGCAGTGGCGTAACGGCTGCTGAGGGTGTATGATTGCAATTTTGCAATGTTGGAGAAAAATGTCGATGAAAGGCGAAAAAGAACAATTTCTGCTTTTGCAATGTTGAGCCCTGCTTTGCAAGGCTGAGGTCGCCATAACAGGGGCAAAAAGGAGGAAGTGGCATGCAGTGCAGTAGACCGCTGAAAATCCCATAGCGCTGGTAGGGTGAAAGATCTGACCCGCTTTGGCACTGTTGGGAGCAGACAGCAAGACCGTTCTAAAAAACACGATTCAATTCAAAAGGAGGACCATATGACAGATAGAACATAGCGCCCGGGCAGCACCCTGCCAACAAGGGAAACTGTACACGGACTCTGGCAAAATAAAAAAATATAAGTTGGGAGTGTTGATGTTGCTAAAAATTTGGAAGAATTATTATCTGGACGCGAGCAGCGTGTATTACACGTTGAAAAAGGCGCATACGAAGGCCGATGGCGGGGTGGAGTACGATATTTGCACCTATCATGCAAGGCTGGAGGAGGCACTGGCAGAAGCTGTAAGACGCACAATTCGTGAGGGAGTCGCCAGCGGGGAGCTGAAGGAATGGGAGCAAGTGCGTGCCGAACTCCAGCGGTTGGAGAGCGAGGCGCGGGGGCTGCTGCAGTCCATCTGCCCGGCGGACAAGACTTTGACCTCAACTCTGAAGAACAACAAATGTGCATAATGAAAGGAGAAATGATATGATCGAACTTTACTTCAATGATGCAAATCTTCTGCCCGAGAACCGTGAAGAGGAGCAGTATGCCGAGGTGACACTCAACAGTGAATTTTAAGGAAAAGGAGCTATAACATGGTTGAAAATAACGTAAAAGAGAACCTGAATCAGCGTTGAGCCGTGGCTGAACAAGGACGGCGCACCGCAGCTAAAGATTACCAAGCTGCCGGCAGTGAACAGCGCGCCCAAGCAAATGAGCAGGCTGTGGAATGGACAGGACGTCCGGAAGCAGTGTCATGCTAAAAAAGGAGATTAAAATGAGCTTTTTAGAAGATGTATTTCAGACCGCTGACGAGATCAAGCAGAGTCAGGAGAGGTTCAAAAGTGCTGTGGAGGCAAGCTTTCATCAGCTGGATGTGCTTATTCGACCGTATTTGGGTGAAGCGCAGAACGAGGCCCTATCTGAAATTCTGGAAGGGCTGGTCGCGTCCGTTGCCGAGCATTCGTTCCAAATCGGCTACAGCAGCGCCATGCAGACGTTTGCAGAAGCGGCGGCAGCACTCGAGGCAGGGTCCAATGTGCAACAGTAAAACAAAAACCGCCTTACCTGCGCCAACAGGTAAAGCGGCTGTAGAGACGGGAAAAATCTATGTGTGTATGTTCCCGCCCCTATAATAGCACAGAACGAAGCGTTTGACCAGAGCCTTTTCTGGCAGACACTGACGAACCGGCGCATGGTCTGGCAAGATGGCTGGGCTGTGCGCCTTATATTATTATAGAGGTTATTACATGAAAATGAAACTGCCCTTTGACGGCTTCTACTTAAAGCTTTTGGATGAACAGAACGGAACCCACGAATATGAGGAATATCTACGCAACTGCAAGGAGAACCCATTGACCGAGGAAGAACAGCGGGAATGGACAGAAAGCACCCGTGCAGCGATTGCAGAGCTGGAACAATTGAACGCAGAGCCGGAGGGAATATCCAGTCCCCAGACGCCAGAGCCCGCCGAGCTGCAGGAAGGGTGCTGTGCCGGACAGGAGGCAGAGGAAGCGCTGGAGGTGGAGGTGACTGCAGCGGAGGAGACGTCTGTTCCACAGGGAGAGGGCGCTTTGCTGCTCCCGGCGGAACCGACAGTGATCCCGGAGGTGGTCAGCGAGCCGAAGCGGATACGCATCACGAAGCTGGTGAAGGAGGACTATAAAAATTGGCGTGACGGTACCAGAATTGTCTTTGATGCAGGCGTGAACTCAGGTAAGACCTACTTTATCCTGAATGTTCTGCTGCCATGGGCATATCAAAAGCAAAGGAAACTTATATATCTTTGCAATCGTATCCCCCTGCGAAATGAGATCCAACAGGAGGTGGAGCGGCTTGGAAGGACGGAAGAGAAGGTTGGGTGTTGGAATCATGACCTTCGGCAGTTCGTTTACGAAACCAGAGTAACGAATAAATATAAAGATACGATCCGGGTAGAGACCTATCAGTGGATGGAGTCGTTCTGCAAGGGCAACCCGAAGGGAGTAATGAACTACTTCAAAAGCTTTAACTATATAGTGGCGGACGAATACCATTATCTGTTAACGGATGCAGCGATCAATAAAAAAATCGATCTCTCCTATGTGACGCTGAACGATCTGACAATGTATCGCCCGGTGATCTTTATGAGTGCAACCGCACATCCGTTCTTTCACCGTTGGCGGGATAAGACAAATGAGGTCCTGCCAGAGAACTACTATCATATCCCATCGGACTACAGTTATGTGGAGCGTGCGGTCTTTTACTGGACGGATGCTGAGGAAATCAGAATAATCCGACAGGAAGCAAGGCGGGGAAAGGTTTTGGTATTCGTCGATCGGATGGCTCAAATAAGAAAGCTGGTGAAAGAATTAGAAGACGAGTTTGCAGGTGAGATCGCCACGGCATGCTCGCCCTATCGCCCGGAAGCAAGAGAGTTTGATGGGCTGGAAGAGGTGCTGCAGGATGGGAAACTGAGCAAGAGGATCACAATTGTGACGACCGTGTTCTACAATGGTGTCAACATCAAAGACCCGGAATTGATCTGTATCATCAGCAGGCTGTGGGATCCGATCATAAACGCGCAGATCTTGGGACGAAAGCGGCCGGTAAGCAAACAGGACACCTGCGCAGTGTACTTTAAAGGCTACAGCAGCGACCGGATCAAGCAGGAACGCGAACATATCAGAAAAAGACAGCTGGAGCCAGCAAAGAAATGGAAAGATGGAAAGTCTGATCCTGAGGTGTGGCAAGAGTACCTGCATAAGCCGGGTATTGTGAAGATGCTGGATAAGTACAGCAAGACGGTTAACCGCGAGGAATACGGTAATGGCTGGGAGTGGAGACGCCGCGCAGAACATCAATACCTCGTTCAGATGGATGCGCTCAAACTGATGATGGAAAAAGGCTATCAATGGGGGATGCTGTATGCTGTTGCAGAAAGTGATGCGCTTCTGAGCAAAATCGAACCGCTACGGTTCAAAGAGCTGGAGGACTATATTGAAGAGCATCTAGAAGAAAAAATTCCTTGGGAAATCATGCGCAAAGAACTCGTAGAAAGAGGCTGCATCACAAATCCAAAAGATCGGCATAAGAATCAAAATATGCCTGAATTAAGGGTAATCAATAGCAGATTGAAGGATTACAATGCTTGCGTAGAATCTGTACAAAAATGGATTGGAACTAATGAACGTATGAGATTCTGGATACTGCACAGATTACATACATGATTACCGCTCAAATTTTCACTTTTTATATTATACAATGTGAATTTTTAAGTGGTGATTCATTCCATATTAATTCTATACTTATTAATTATTTTGCGACAAATGAATTGAGATCAGTGAGCAAATGCGAGCTGATCGTAGATTCTTTGGAGCAAAAAAGAACGATGGTAATCGTTTGGCTGCAAGCAGGTCAAGAACTATCAGCAAGAATTAAAGTGGACTGTTTAACTGTGGCTTGGTATCTGATCAATAGGAATTTGTCGATGATTGGTAAATAAGTGCTTGTGTCTGTGTGTGATCTGATGAAATAGTGGTGCAGTGTGGATTGTGTGGCCTCTGGTAAGCGTCTGCCCGGCGGATGGTATCACAAGCTGTTGTCCTATCTGGATTGACACAATTAAAAAATCAATTTCAACCAAAATATGGCGCGTTAGTGTTGACTGACATAAGGCTGCCTACGTGGTGGACATCGTTTGATGACTGAATTTTGGGCTGTCAAAAGGGAGTCGCATTCCACGACCACCCTGACCTCGTACCAAACAACACGCCTCTGTCAAGACACAAAAATACCCCACTGCTCGACATAGAGTAGCGGGGGGGGTGTTGAGGAGTGCTTATTTTAGAATAAAGAGATCGTCATAGCGGGCGACACCATTATAGAGCAGCTCGAGCATGGTCACGGCAGAGGGACGACCATTCAGAGGATAGCCAGCCAGCTCCTGAACGCGATCAGGGCAGAGATCCCATGCGACCTTGGATGCCCGGCGGATCGTGCTCTGGACTGCTTTGGGCTCGTATAGCTTCTTGTCGGCAATAGGCGTGTAGATTTCTTTCTCTACAGCTCGCAGGCGGTCTTCGTCCTCGGCAATCAGCGTCAGAGCTTGTGATAGAATAATGTAGGCGTTCATGTTACGGGTGATCCCGACATAGCGCAGTACATCATTGATACGGGCGGATAAATCGGAAGTAACCATTTTGACATCATCCCTATTACATATATTTGAATCAGTTCCATCCTGTTCGAAATAAATGTAACGCAAAATATGCCAAAACTGGCGAAAAGCGTCCAAATGAGTCGTAAAGTGCTGAAATGTGTCGAAACGGCACGGCGGAGGCGTGAATTGGCAGGGTACTTGTCTATGGTATATACGGTCTATAAGGGCGTTGGTTTTGGACTGACGTGACAGACGGAAGATTTCCATAACGCCGCGCAGATTATATGTAATAATATTACGTACCTTCGTTATACCACCCTCAACGGTGGTCAAACTGACCACTGTTGAAAGTGGGGCGAGACGTTCGGCGTTTCGTTCGCAGCATGAGGGGTATTACAAACTCCATACCCTGTACTGTCTGGTACGCTCCCATTGCCACAAGTGACGATGGTCAAAAATGTCCACCGTGCGCAGAAGTGTGCTATGACCGGGTGTCCACAAATCTACAACCCTTTGATTCTAAAGGTAGCAAAACGCGATCTTTGAACCTATCGCTCACAATTGAGTAATGTATAGGGGGTCACTAAATTGATGACCCCTTTATTGATAGGATTCCACAGCAGGCTGGGGAAATAGCAACCCCCGGATTGATGGGGGATTCGCTACACAGCTGAAAATTCAGCCATCAACATTTTCCACACAAGTAGAGAAAGACCTGTATTCTAGTTATAACCCTATTTTCCAGAAATGGAACAAACTCAATTATCAAGCCGTAAATCCGCCGGGATATCTGCTGTCTGATATTAAACGCCGCTCTTTAAGTTCACTTCTTGACCGGATACCAAGTAAAAAAGAGCCCTGCTACTCGTGCTGAGCGGCAGAGCTCTGTTGCTATTATAGGAAATGATGGTTGGTGTTAGCGTTCAATGATCTCAGTGGTAACTTTTGTTTGACCCTTGCCAAAAAGTCCGGCATAGCCAAAATCAGCCAAATCCTTGAGCTCCTGTGCTTTTTCTCGTGTTTCACGGTAATCTTCACGAAGCAGAGTATCTCCATTTTCATCATGGAATACCGTTTTGACAACGAATTTATTTTCAGCCATAAGCTTACCTCCTGCTGCTGATAGAAGTGGTGACGATGGGCGCGATGTCTATTACCGCAGCTTTCTCATATAGTCTTGGGACGTTCTTTTCTGGCTCTCGTAGAAGGTAACGCCAGTAACATCATCCACGACCAGATCATCATAAGGGATGCCCTTTTTGTTCAGATGATCAATGAACCAGCGCTTTTTCAGATAGCACCACGGGGTTCTGCTGAGGTCGCCGTAACTCGATGCAGGCCGCTCACATGCGTTGTAGGTTTTGCCGCAGATGCTCCACCATTCTTTACGCACCCGCTCCCGCATTTGCAGAATCTCAGAGGTGCCATGAAGGCCATGCTCCTCGCCATACTGATAATCTGCCTTCTTGATTTTTGCGTTCTGTCCCGCGCTGACTGCACCAGCTGCACCAAGACCGAACAACCCTAAAAATAACGAAAAAGCGCCTGCCATAATAGTTCCCTCCTGTATTTTGAAGTGTGTTTGCTTTTGCTGTACCTGAAGTCTACCAAACGATGCGTCCGATAAGATGGACTTACAAGTGTGCTGTTAAAAATATGGAGCATTGTGGCTGCCGTCGCGCGGACTGATGGTTGACCGCACTATAGCAGGCAAAAAGTCTCCGGTAAGGCCTCCGGTGGCGGGGAGCACCTCACTCCGTCAGCCCCAACAGATAATCGGTCGACACCTGATAGAATTGGGCAAGCTGGATCAGATGAGGGATCTCGGGACATTTGTCGTGCTCCCATGCGTAGACTGCCCGGCGGGTTACATCCATAGTTCGGGCAAGGTCGGTCTGGGTATAGCCGTGCGTCAGGCGCAGATGCTGCAAACGTTCTGATATAATGGTCATAGCTGCTCTCCTTCAATATGATGGGCGTCCTCTCACAGCCCGGCGGATCTCTGTCTTTACGGGTGCACTTTTAAACAACGTCAAGGGTAATGGTGCCGCTCTCTTTGGTGATGATCTCATACTCGGTGGTCTGGATATCCCGCAATACCAGCTTTTCGATGCTCAGGATGCTGGCAAGGGGGACAGAAAGCATGGTGTGTTTGGCCATGAAATGCAGCTCTGACTTGTTCCGGTGTGTATGCAGCTGGATGTCTTGAAATGCGATGTCTGCCCCGGAAAAAACGGCGCACCCACTGGCTTTGCACTCGGATGTCTCGGCAAGAAAGGTGTCAATAGCGATTTTATAAGTATCCATGAGGAGCCTCCTGTAATTTTATATATAGCACTACTCTCACTCGTGCCCTCGCTCTCTGTCCTGCTATGATTAGTCGGCCTTCACAAACAGCTCCATGCAGTCCGCGCAGATGACCCGCACGTCCTTGGTGCTCCGGATGATAGTGCCACACTTAGGGCATACCCACCGCCGGGTGCTGCTCTTTGCTTTGGGAGGCTTGGGCGCTCCGGTCTGGCTGCTGCCGGGTGCTTTGCTGCCTGCTCCGGTGCCTGCCATATCCGACCATGCCAACCGCTCGCCCATCTGGATATCCTGCCAGCCTTGGAAGATAATGAAGTCCAGCAGCTCCTCGGACGGGCTCGTGATGGTCCAGCCGTATTTCTCGTGGTGGTCGACGGTCAAGCCATGTGCCTCGGCCTGCTCCTTAAAGCGCCGGTTGTGGTAGACCCCGTTGTTGCTGGTGTCTTTGATACCGGTCTCCATGCAGTACTCATGCACCATCTCATGCAGCAGGGTGGAAGCGGTCTCCTCGATAGGACGGTCAAGGGTAGCCGACGAAATATTGATCTCATACTTGTTCTCACCGCCTGCCTGCCAGACTTTGGAACAGGTGATATGACCATAGGCGGACGGGGTCTTTTTCAGGCTGATGATAGGTTCGGGCAGCTTGCCTGCAAAGTAGTGCTTGTTGAGCTCGCGGAACATCTTTTCCAGCT
>ERZ791919.3098-NODE-3098-length-10775-cov-6.053545_pt1 | contig 10775 bp, 11 predicted proteins | sample MGYA00510137_ERZ791919 | MGnify/ENA primary metagenome ERZ791919 (study PRJEB30046, sample SAMN00792059) | human gut metagenome | study: EMG produced TPA metagenomics assembly of the A metagenome-wide association study of gut microbiota in type 2...
CACTATGATACTTTCATCCTGCGGCTGCAAAGTATCGTGGGCTCTCCGAGGGGGATGCGGCTCCTGCGGGAGCCTTGGCCGTTGCCGACGATGTACCACATCATCAGCAGCGGCATGGACACCAGCGTTTCCGTACTCCCGTACTGCACCGCTGCCGTCCACAGTCCAGCTCCCAATCTGCGGATTGAGAGCCGGGGACGGGGGATGCGCTTTGAGGTGTGTGACGGTTGTGACGGTTGTGACGATTGTGACGGTATTTTTGATACCGCCCCCGCTGCCAAAATAATCGTCACAACCGTCACCAATCGTCACACCTCCTGCTTTCGCAGTCGGATGAAGCTGCCATTCCGTGTCCGCTTCATGGTGTATTCCACCCCATATTCGTTTTGCAGTTCCCCCGCTTTCACGTTGAGCTGCCGGGTCAGAATATTGGGCGGCATCTCCTCTTGCAGAGCCGCTGCCAGTTCCGTGGCGCTGCCGCTCCACTCTGGGGCATCCTTTGTCAAAAGGCTTGCCACTTTTTGCAGCAACGGATCGGGCGGCTGTTTCCAGAGTTCTGTTTCCGCATGGTCTAACTCCCAGGTGAGCCTTTCCATATTCCGGATCAGGTGCAGCCGCTGATCCGGCTGGTCACGCCCCACAATGTCCAGCGTGGCATTCTGGTCTGTGCGTTTTTCCTTTTGAAGCAAGAACGCTCCATCCGCACAGCCCAGCAGTCCTGTGGTGCCGGAGATCATTTCAAACTTATCCCCGGAGGGCTGCTTCCGGGTGTGATGTACCAAGAGCAGACACACGCCGTTCTTGTCCGCGAACTGCTTCATCCTGCTAACAATGTCATAGTCGTTAGCATAGCTGTAAGCGTCTGTGCTGACTTCCCGGATTTTTTGCAAGGTATCGATAATAATCAACCGGGTGTCTGGGTGTTCCCGGATGAACTTTTCCAGCTGTTCATCCAGTCCCGCTCCCAACTGCTTGGCGCAGATTGCGAAATGTAGCTTGTCCGTGCCCTCCACGCCGAACATCCGGGACATTCGTTCCTGCAATCGCTGGTAGTCATCTTCCAGCGCCAGGTAAAGCACCGTGCCTTGGTGGACTTCATACTCCCATAGCCTTTGCCCGGTGCTGACATGGTAGGCCAGCTGCGCCATGAAGAAGGATTTGCCCACCTTCGGCGCACCGGCGAACAGGTAAGTGCCGGAATAGAGCAGCCCCTCAATGACCGGCTGTTTGCTCTGGTACACAGTCTCATACAGCTCGTTCATGGAAACCGTGTGCAAATAGGCCGGGTCTGCCATACGCTGCATCTGCTGGAAAAATTTTCTTGAGAAATGTCCTCCAGGTCATTGATTTCCGGGGATTCAGCTGTTATAATCTCAGTAGTTTTTGATTGGATTGACTGCCCTGCATCTGCGCCAACAGATGCGTTAAGGGCGGTCTTTTCTTTTGTTTCATTCATTCGCATCTTCTCCTTTCAGTCCTTGCATGGTGACGGCAATAAGATCAATGGTACGCAGCAGTTCATCGGGAACGTTGTTTCCCGCAGAAATGCGTTCCAGCTCTTCATGTATTGCCGCCATCTGCGTTTTCAGCGCCTTATACACTCTTGGATTCGGTTGCACGACCACTTCTCGTTCCATGCACTTTCGATAACAGTATTCCTGCTTGGGAAGTCCGGACAGGGCAACAGCTCTGTTCAGTTCTTCCTGTTCTTCGGGGGATACCCGGAATCCAACCGTAATACTACGGAAGCGATTGTTCCTGTCTACATTCTTTGCTGACATAAAATCAAACTCCTTTTCCAATGTCATCTAATTTGTTTGCCATTTCTTTCTGTTTGGATGGGAACAGGTGGGCATATCGATAGGTAATCTCAATGCTTTCATGCCCTACCCGGTCGGCAATGGCAACCGCCGAGAAACCCATGTCAATCAGCAGGCTGATGTGGCTGTGTCTCAAATCATGAATCCGAATGCGCTTCACGCCGGCCGCCTTTGCGCCCCTGTCCATCTCGTGATGAAGGTAATGCTTGGTGACAGTGAATATCCGGTCTTTCTTTTTTAGACCGTACTGCATTCCGAAGAACTCTTTCATCTCTGTGCAGAGAAAATCCGGCATTTGAATGGTACGATTGCTTTTCTTTGTTTTGGGTGAGGTTATGATGTCCTTTCCTTTGAGGCGCTGATAGGTCTTGCTGATTTTAACAGTACCGTGTTCAAAATCAAAATCCGCAGGCGTCAGCGCCAGCAGCTCTCCTTCTCGGATGCCCGTCCAATAGAGCATCTGAAAGGCGTAATAGGAAACGGGCTTGTCCATCATTTCTTCCGAAAATTTTAGATACTCCTCCTTTGTCCAGAACAGCATTTCCTTTCGCTCTTCATTGCCCATATTTCCGGCTTTGGCTGCCGGATTTGCGTGAAGATCGTAGAATCGAACCGCATGATTGAAGACTGCGCTAAGCTGATTATGCAGCGTCTTGAGATAGGTTTGAGAATACGGCTTGTGGTTTTTGTCCCTGTAGGCAAGCATCTCATTCTGCCATGCAATTACATCTTTTGTGGTGATCTCGCAGATTTTCCGCTTGCCGAAATACGGCAGCAGCTTCTTTTGAATGATATTCTCCTTGGTTTGCCATGTACTTTCTTTCAGCCGTGCCTTGAGATCTTTGGTATAGATTTCGCAGAAAGCTTCAAAGCTCATGTCAAGGTCTCCCGCATTTTGCTGCTGAAATTTCTGTTCCCATTCCTGCGCTTCACGCTTTGTAGAGAATCCTCGCTTACACTTTGGCTTGCGTGACCCAGTCCAATCTGTGTACTGGGTCACCACATACCACGAACCGTTTTCCTTGTTTTTATAAGCTGGCATCTGTGTTCATCCTTTCTGTTCCGAAGAACCGTTCGTTGAAATACTGTCTGTTAACCCGCCCCGCAATGGTGAGGAAGCCTTTTTCCTTCAGCTCTTCATTGAGCTTACGAATAAGCTTGTAGGCGTAGGGCTTCGACACATCCAATTCCGCTGCGACTTCATCCACTCGCATAAATCTGTTGTCCATAAAATCCCTCCTTTCTGATTTTTGGTTATACTTCTCCTTATTTAGTGTCGGATACTTTCTGGCCGCCTCCGATTTGCCCGGGCGGACACATCATACTGTGATGTGCGGCAGTTATTCAGTTGTTGAGCTTAACTGTTTTTGTTTAATCTCGTGTCAGCATTATACTAAACAAATTCAGTTATGTCAAGAGGCTGCAGAGAAAATACTAAACTTTTTTGTTTCTTCCATCTTGACATGTACTAAGCATTTAAGTTATAATCAAGGCATCGACGCAGAAGGAGTGCAAAACTATGGCAATCGGTGAGAGAATTCGATTTATACGCAACCTACGCGGCATGACGCAGAAATGGCTCGGTCAGGCCGTTGGCTTTCCAGCAAAGACAGCAGATGTCCGAATGGCGCAATACGAATCCGGCTCCAGGACACCAAAAGAGGACCTGGTAAAGGCAATCGCCAACGTTTTGGAGGTTTCCCCGCTGGCACTGAAAATCCCTGACATAGACAGTGATCTCGGTTTTATCCACACGCTTTTCGCCATTGAGGATATTCATGGAGCCAGAGCGGAAAGGCAGGGAGACGAGGTTCATATCATTTTTGATGGCAACAAGCGGAACATGGATGCATCTGTTTACGAAATGCTGTCTGCCTGGGCTGAACAGTCCGAAAAGTTCAGAAACGGCGAGATCAGCAAAGAGCAGTACGACCATTGGCGTTACACGTTCCCCGCAGAGGACACCACACAAATCTGGGGCAAAGTACCCTCACAGGAATTTAGCGATGCATTTGTGAAGTCGCTGAAAAAGTATATTAACGATTAAAGCAGGACGCAAAAAAGCCCGTACTGACCATCCGATCAGTACGGGCTTAATGCTAATATGAATCCTTGTGAGGCGTGGGAAATTATCCCTTACCCACAAACCACTTGCAATGCAGAATAATTGTACTGCAGTGGGATCTTATCAAAACCTTATCAGAGGTGGTTTAAGGCATTCAAAAAACTGTTGGTATGTCTACACTTTTTCGGTTTTTGCCTATCATTCCCACTCCACCGTTGCCGGCGGTTTGCTGGTCACATCGTACACCACTCTATTGATGTGCTTTACCTCATTGGTAATGCGGTTGGAGACGGTGGCCAGGATGTCGTAGGGGATGCGGGCCCAGTCGGCGGTCATGAAATCGTCGGTGGTGACGGCGCGGATGGCCAGGAGGTGGTCATAGGTGCGGTGGTCGCCCATGACGCCCACGGTGCTGACGCCGGGGAGGACGCAGAAGAACTGGGCCATCTGGCGCTCATAGCCATTCTTGGCCATCTCATCCCGGAGAACCCAGTCGGCCTCCTGGAGGATTTTCACCTTCTCGGCGGTGACCTCGCCGATGATGCGCACGCCCAGACCGGGACCGGGGAAGGGCTGCCGCCAGACCAACTCGTGGGGAATGCCCAGCTGCTCGCCTACCCGGCGGACCTCATCCTTGAAGAGGCTCGCCAGAGGCTCGATGATATCCAGGAACTTCACATCGTCGGGCATTTTGACCTTGTTGTGGTGGGTCTTGATCTTATCGGCGTTGCCCTTGCCGGACTCGATGCAGTCGGGGTAGATGGTGCCCTGGGCGAAAAAGGCATCGTCGCCGCCCTGGCGGCGGACCTCGTCCCAGAAGACCTTATAGAACTCGGTGCCGATGATCTTCCGCTTCTGCTCCGGGTCGGTAACGCCCTTGAGGCAGGACAGGAAGTGCTCCTGGCAGTTGACCCGGACGAAATGCATGTCAAAGAGGCTGGTGAAGGTCTTCTCTACGAAGTCGCCCTCGTCCTTGCGCATGAGGCCCTGGTCTACGAAAACGCAGGTCAGCTGGTCACCCACGGCCCGGCTGATCAGGCCCGCAGCCACGGAGGAATCCACGCCGCCGGACAGGCCCAGGATGACCTTCTTATCGCCGATGCGCTCCCGCAGGGCCTTGACGGTATCCTCAATGAAGGAATCCATCTGCCAGTCGCCGGTGCAGAGGCAGACATTGTACAGGAAGTTTTTGAGCATCTGATTGCCGAACTGGCTGTGGGTCACCTCGGGATGGAACTGGACGGCATAGAGCTTCTGCGCCTCGTTCTCCATGGCAGCTACAGGGCAGTTATCGGTGGAGGCGGTGACCTCGAAGCCCTCCGGCAGCTGATCGACCCGGTCCGTATGGCTCATCCACACGATGCTGCTCTCGGGCACATCGGCAAAGAGCTTGGAAGTTTGCTTTTTCAGGTTCAGCTGGATCTTGCCGTATTCGGAAGTCTCAGCGGTGATGACCGTGCCGCCGGCCATCCAGGCGGTGAGCTGGCAGCCGTAGCAAATGCCGAGAACGGGAATGCCCAGCTTCAGAACCGCAGGGTCATAGTGGGGGGAGGACATATCATAGACGCTGTTGGGGCCGCCGGTGAAGATGATGCCCTTGTAGTCCCGGGCCTTGATCTCAGCGGGGGTAATGGCATCGTACTGCTCGATCTCCGCATAGACATGGAGATCCCGGACTCTGCGGGCGATCAGCTGGTTATACTGTCCGCCGAAGTCCAGCACAAGAATTTTTTCCAATCGGGATACCTCCGTATTGTATTATAAACATTAAGACATTGAATCTATATCGGGAAATATAGGGGGGCTCTGAATAAATCGGCAAGAGCTGTCAGCCGCAGGCGATTTGTTCAGAGTTTCCCGAGAATCAAAGATTGATTTCCGCGGTCTCCCGCTTGACGTCGCCAATGAGCGGCTCGATTTCCTTCAGGAAGCGGTCCACCTGCTCCGGGCAGCGGCCCACATAGAGCTTGGGATCCAGCAGGGCCTCGATCTCCTGGGGGGTCATGCCGAATTCCTTCCGGGCGGAGAGCAGCTCCAGCAGATTGCAGCTTTCGCCGTTCTTCATCCGGGCCGTGGCCTCCATGGAGCAGGAGCGAATGATCTCGTGGAGCTCCTGGCGATCACCGCCCCGCTTGACGGCCTCCATCATCAGATTCTCAGAGGTCATGAAGGGCAGATACTCCCGAACCGTGCGCTCCACGATCTTCTCGTTCACGTGGAGGCCATCGGTGACGTTCTGAGCAAGCCTGAGCACGGCATCGGCGCACAGGAAACCCTCAGGCAGGGAAATGCGGCGGTTGGCGGAGTCGTCCAGGGTCCGCTCCAACCACTGGGTGGAGGCGGTCATGGGGGCGTTCAGAGCATCCGCCATGAGATACCGGGACAGGGAGCAGATGCGCTCGCAGCGCATGGGGTTGCGCTTATAGGGCATGGCAGAGGAACCGATCTGGTTCTTCTCGAAGGGCTCTTCCACCTGCCGGTCATGCTGCAGCAGGCGGATGTCGTTTGCCATCCGGTAGCAGCTCTGGGCAATGGAGGACAGGACGTTCAAAATCCGGCTGTCCAGCTTTCGGGGATAGGTCTGGCCGCAGACGTCGAAGCACTTGTCGAAGCCGAAGTCGGCAGAGATCATCCTGTTCATCTCGTCGATCTTGGCGGTATCCCCGTCGAAGAGGTCCAGGAAGCTTGCCTCGGTGCCGGTGGTGCCCCGGCAGCCCAGGAAGCGCATATTGTCGATGACGAAGTCCAGCTCCTCCAGGTCAGAGGCCAGGTCCTGCATCCACAGCGTTGCCCGCTTGCCAACGGTGACCAGCTGGGCGGGCTGGTAGTGGGTGTAGCCCAGGGTGGGCATGGCCTTGTAGGCTTCGGCAAAGTCCCGCAGGTTGGCCAGGACCTTTTTCAGCTCCTCTTTCAGGTAGCGCAGGCCGTCCCGGTAGATGACGATATCGGCATTGTCCGTGACATAGCAGGAGGTCGCGCCCAGGTGGATGATACCGGCGGCAGAGGGAGCCACCTGACCGTAGGCGTACACATGGGCCATGACGTCATGGCGCACCAGCTTTTCCCGCTCGGCGGCCACGGCATAGTCAATGTCGGTAATATGCGCTTCCAGTTCCTTGACCTGCTCCTCGGTGATGCCGAGACCCAGCTTGTGCTCGGCCCTGGCAAGGCTCACCCAGAGCTTGCGCCAGGTCTGGTAGCGCACATCCTGGGAGAACAGGTGCAGCATATATTCGGAGGCATAACGGGAGGACAGAGGGGATTCGTAGCGGTCTGTCATATTGGCCTCCTTTTAGCGGTAGATGATGCTGTCACGCTCGGGGCCTACGGAGACGTAGCCGATGTGGCAGCCGATGTTCTTTTCCACGTACTCCACGTACTTCTTGGCGTTCTCAGGCAGCTCGTCCCAGGTGCGGCAGCCGGAGATATCGCACTTCCAGCCGGGCAGGTACTCCATGACGGGCTTGGCGTCCGCCAGCACTGCGGGGAAGGGGAACTCCTCGATTTGCTTGCCGTCCAGCTCGTAGTGGGCGCAGACAGGGACCCGGTCCATATAGCTCAGCACGTCCAGCTTGGTCAGGGCAATGGAGGTAGCGCCCTGGCAGCGGATGCCGTAGCGGGTGGCCACGATATCGATGGGGCCTACCCGGCGGGGACGGCCGGTCTTGGCGCCGAACTCAAAGCCCGCATTGCGCAGCTCGTCCGCTTCCTTGCCGAAGAACTCGCAGGTGAAGGGGCCTTCGCCAACGCAGCTGGAATAGGCCTTCACAACGCCTACGATGGAATCGATCTTCACATTGGGTGCGCCGGAGCCCACGGGGGCATAGGCGGCGATGGGGTTGGAGGAGGTGGTGTAGGGGTGGATGCCGTAGTCCAAGTCCCGCAGAGAGCCCAGCTGGGCCTCGAAGAGGATCTTCTTGCCCTCGGCCTGTGCGTCCCGCAGGAACACGCCGGTATCGGCAATATAGGGCTTGATCTTCTCGCAGTAGTCGTCAACCCAGGCCATGAGTTCCTCCATGGTCACGGGTTCGGCACCGTAGACGCCGGTGAGGGTCAGATTCTTCCACTCCAGCAGATCGGCCAGGTGCTCCTTCAGGTGCTTGGGGTACAGCAGTTCCCCGGCCAGGACGGTCTTCTTGGCGTACTTGTCGGCATAGAAGGGGGCAATGCCCTGCTTGGTGGAGCCGTACTTCTTGTCGGCCAGGCGGGCCTCCTCCAGGCCGTCCTGGAGCCGGTGCCAGGGCATCAGCAAAGAGGCGCGGTCAGAGATCTTCAGATTCTCCGGAGTAATGGCAACGCCCTGGGCGCGGACCTGCTCCATTTCCTTCCACAGATTCTCGGGGTCCAGCGCCACGCCGTTGCCCAGAATGTTCACAACGCCCTTGCGGAAAATGCCGGAAGGCAGCAGATGCAGGGCAAATTTGCCGTACTCATTGATGACCGTATGACCGGCGTTACCGCCGCCCTGATAGCGAACGACGATATCATAGTCCTGGGTCAGCAGGTCTACCATCCGGCCCTTGCCCTCGTCGCCCCAGTTGATGCCAACGATTGCGCAGTTTCCCATAATGTGATCCTCCGATTTTATTACAAATATTGTGTCTTTTGGTACCTTTTCTATACGCACGGAAGCTCCGGTGGGCTTTTTCGCCTGCCGGAGTTTCCAGGGGTTTCCGTTGTTCTTACTTCAGGTGCTCCTCGAGACGGCGCATGATCTCGGCGTAGGCCTCCTCCACGCCGCCCAGGTCCCGGCGGAAGCGGTCCTTATCCAGCTTCTCGTGGGTCTTTACATCCCACAGCCGGGAGGTATCGGGGCTGATCTCGTCGGCCAGGACGATGGTGCCGTCGGACAGACGGCCAAACTCCAGCTTGAAGTCCACCAGGGTCACGCCGCAGGTCAGCCAGAAGGCCTTCAGGGCTTCGTTGATCCGGAAGGAGTAGTCCTCAATGGTCTTGATCTCCTCGGGGGTGGCCAGCTTCAGGGCCAGTGCATGATAGGTATTCAGCAGAGGGTCGCCCAGCGCGTCGTTTTTATAGGAGAACTCGATGGTGGGATGCTCGAAGACAATGCCCTCTTCCACGCCATAGTGCTTGGCAAAGGAACCGGCGGAGATATTCCGGACAATGACCTCCAGCGGCACAATGGAAACCTTCTTCACCAGAGTCTGGCGGGAATCCAGCTCCTTGACAAAGTGGGTGGGAATGCCCTGCTTTTCCAGCATTTGCATCAGGCGGTTGCTCATCTCATTGTTGATAACACCCTTACCGGCAATGGTGCCCTTTTTCAGGCCGTTGAATGCGGTGGCATCGTCCTTGTATTCCACGATCAGAAGCTCGGGATCATCGGTCTTGAATACTTTCTTTGCCTTTCCTTCGTACAGCTGCTCCAGTTTTTCCATAATGTAACGTTCTCCTTTTTTGGCAGAAAAATAAATGGACAAAACGAAAAAGAGACAAAGCCGCCCGGGGCTTTCACCCGTAGACACCTTCCGTCTCTACCTTAGAATTTTACAATACCCGACAGCCTTTGTCAACGGGCACAAGAACAAAAGTTTCCACCGGAAAGAAGGCTACCTTTTCGCAAAATGCCGGTAGCGGCTTCGGCACCGCTACCGGCAGGCAAATTCAGAATTCCGGGTCTTCCGCAGAGGCAGCATTCTCCGCCGTTTCCTTTCTGGGGGGCATACCCTTCTCCAGGTTCCGGGAGAGGAACAGGAACACGGGCACCAGGAATCGGAAGAAAACGGACAGCACCAGATACACCGCCGCGTTCTGGGGATCGCAGGAGGCATAGACATCGTACAGCGCCATGAAATACAGCACCACATAGACAATGGCCGCGCAGGCAACCGCCAGTGCCAGGCACAGCACGGTGAGGATTGCCCCCACGCTGGCCCCGGCAATGGCTGCAATCGTGCCGACAACGATGCCGCCGGTCAGCACCCAGCTGGCGCCCGTCCACACCAGCAGACTGATCCGCTTGTGCCTGATCTGCCCCTGGGTGAGGTAGCGGTACTGGTCGGATAGGGAGCCCAGCACCCACAGTCTCGCCACAGGCACCCAGGCCAGCCAGGGTGCCGCAATGCCTCTGCGCTTGGCGACGGTGTACAGGGACAGCGCCGTGAACACATAGAGGGCAATGCTCACCAGAGGTGCCACACCGCCGGTGAGGAGCTTGCCAAAAATGGACAGGGCCCGGTCCACATAAAAATAGCTGATTTCAGGGATAAACATAGATTTCCACCTTTCTTTATTTAAGCTTCCCCTCCGGGGGAGCTGGCAAGGCGTTCGCCCTGACTGAGGAGGGGCGCTCTGGGCAAGAGCGGTTGATAAATAGGCACAGCTCCCACTCATAATGCCCCTCTTCCGACCCGCCTGGCGGCGGGCCACCTTCCCCGGAGGGGAAGGGTTTAGGCGCTTCTTACCGCACTGCGGCGGGGAGCCAGGCGTAGCGGCCGCGGAGCCAGGCACGCAGGCCGCTGCCGGTGACGGCGACGTTCAGCTTGCGCAGCAGGGTCTGGATCGTGCGTTCCTCATAAACCTCCGGAGGGATGTCGCCATAGGCAGCACCGGACAGGGGCCCCCACCGTCAGCGCCGCATACAGCGCCGCCCACCAGAGAACGCCATAGATTTTTGCGAAAGCCTTCTCCGGGGTCAGGAAATCCACCTGCTGCCCGCGGGGTGCTCTTTTCTCATTTTCCAATCTTTTCTCCCCCCGCTCTTTCGGCAGGGCACAATATCCCTTGTATATATCTGTCATTATAGCACAGCAGCAGACAACAATGCAACGCCTTTATGACATTTTCCCAAATATACAAAAAAGCTCCCCCGAGGGGCAATGTCAGCAAGTTAAGCTGACGAATCCTCCTACCCTCAGGAATGAGATGGT
>ERZ791919.3108-NODE-3108-length-10743-cov-3.102171_pt1 | contig 10743 bp, 13 predicted proteins | sample MGYA00510137_ERZ791919 | MGnify/ENA primary metagenome ERZ791919 (study PRJEB30046, sample SAMN00792059) | human gut metagenome | study: EMG produced TPA metagenomics assembly of the A metagenome-wide association study of gut microbiota in type 2...
CCTTTTCGGAATACTTTCTGTCGATCTCTAAAAGCCGTTCGGTGTGTTCGTCATTTGCGCGTTCTATCGCGCGGTTCCGCTCGTCAGAAAGCACAGAGGCAATATCGAGTTGCCCAAAAAGAGAGTCGCTTAAGATAGCCAGGCTATCATTCGCAAGCCTGGTTTGTTCCGCCATTGTGGCTTCATAGTCTGCTTTAGCGGCCTTGCGCTTTTCTGCGGCCCACTCTTCCGTGTATTCGTCACTTGTGCCGATCATTTTTTCGATTGTGGCCAGCTGGTTATTGTAGGACGCCTCTGCAGCAGCCTCGCCGGACTGGAACGCCTCGGCGATCGTATTCATGGACTTTTGGTAATTCTCGGACGTAATCTCTCCGGCTTCCGCGTCCATCTTGATCCGAGTATAGGCCGCTTTGGCATAGGCCTCTTGTTCTTTGGCTTTTTCTTTCGTGAGGCCGGTAATCCGCTCCAGAAGGGTGTTAATTTCTTCGACCTCTTTGTTTATCAGGCCTCCACGCTCTTCGCTGGCGGTCCTGGCAATCTCAGTAATCCGTTCCTGGGCTTTGGCGATTCCGTCATCAATTTCGGCTATTTTTTTATCATCTAAAACCAGGCCGCTAGACACCCCATCAAAGAGGGTTCCTGCAGTTTCGGCCGACTGGCTTATCTGGGCATATTTTTCAGCTATGCCGGAAGCAACTTCGCTATATGCCTCTTCTATCCGGGTCGCATTTTCTTGGGCCGCTTCAGCAGCTTCCCGCATGGGGCGGTCAAGATTATCGGAAATCGCTTTCCCTATGGAGATTGCAGCGGTGACTCCGGCGGCCAGTATCCCTGCAGAGCCAAACACTTTCCCGAACGACCCAGCAAACCCAGATATACTGCTTCCGGCTTTTGTCAGAGAGGCCCCAATTCCATCAGCCGATCCAACAAACTTCCCGACAGCGGAAACGGCGCTCCCGAGCCCCTTGGTGAGCGTGGATAGATAGCCTGTGACCGTTTGAAGCGCCTTCCAGCCCTTAAAGATACCAATAGCAGTGGTCGCCAGCGGAATGATCGTGTCCAGGTTTCCGGCTACCAGATCAAGGGCTTTGGTAAATAGGGGGAGCACGGTCTTTGCAACGTCCCCTATTACCTTCCCGAGCTCGGTAATAAACTTTTTTACGCTATTGATGCCCTTTTTTAGGCCGCCTGACTCCAGGGACTTTTGGATGTCCTTGATCATGTCCTTGATGGGCCGCTGGAGTTCCTTGGGCAATAGGCTGGCGATCCCGTCCGCCAGAGTAAATACCAGGCTTTTTGCCGCCTCAAGAATGCGGGTTTTGTTGGCAACAATACCATCCGCAAAGGACTGGATAAACCGCACGGCGGCCTCCACCATGGCAGGGGCGGCCTCGGCGGCGCGGGTGGCTACATCGGCAAAAACACTTCCAAGCTCATTGAGCAGCCCGGAAAGCCCGTCTTGCTCAAAGGCCTTGGACAGGCCGTTGACCATTTCGGTAGCATCGTCGACAATATCCCGCAGGGGCGTTTGAACTGATTCGTATACCTGGATACCAAGTGTTTCGGCAGCCCCGCCCAGCTCTTCGATTGCGCCCTTGAGGTTGTCTTGCATGATCTCGGCCTGCTCTTGGGCCGCGCCGTTGGCGTTATTGATCTGCTTGACGAGCTTTTGATAATCCTCCTCGCTGGCGTTTACGATAGCCAGCAGGCCGGACATGGCTTCTTGGCCGCCGAGAGCAGCAGTCATCTGAACCTTTTGCTCCTGGGTCAAGTTCTTGAAGGACGCTCGGAGCTGCCCCATAACCTCGGAAAGCGGGAGCATCTGCCCCTCTGCATCGGTCATCTCCAGGCCCAGGGCTTTGATGGCTTCCGCCGCCTCCTTAGGCGGCTTGGCTAGCCGGGTCAGCACAGACCGAAGGGCCGTGCCAGCCTGTGATCCCTTAATGCCGGAATTCGCCATAAGCCCTATGGCAACCGCCGTATCCTCGATGCTATAGCCCAAGCTGCCAGCAATAGGAGCCACATATTTGAAGGTTTCGCCCATCATGGCAACGTTGGTGTTGGACGAACTGGAGGCCTTGGCCAGAACATCGGCAAAGTGCGCCGATTCCTGGGCCTGCAGGCCAAACGCGGTCATGGCGTCTGTTACAATATCCGACACCAGGGCCAAGTCCTCACCGGAGGCAGCGGCAAGGTTCATTACGCCTGGCAGGCCGTCCAGCATGGCCTGGGTATCCCAACCGGCCATAGCCATATACTTCAACGCCTCTGCGCTTTCGGAGGCAGAGAACTTGGTAACGGCGCCCATCTCTTTGGCTTTTTCGGTCAGGGCTTCAAGCTGTTCAGCGCTCGCCCCGCTGATGGCGGCCACTTCGGACATGCTGGCCTCGAAGTCAGCCCCGATTTTGATAGCCGCGCCACCCAAAGCGGTCAGCGAACCGGTTACAGCAGCCAAGCCCTTGGCGGCCATGCTTCCGAGGCTTTTCAGGCCGGCGGAAAACCCGCTGCCGTCAATGCTGGTATCGATTTTGATAGAGCCATCATATGCCATATAAAACACCTGCCTTGTCGTCATAGACCAGGCAGGCACTTGCTCGCTACTCTACGGTGCGGCCATTGGCTCTGTCATCTGGCGGAAACCGAATCAAACATATCTTTTTGCAGCGGGGGCACTTTATCTCCGCCACCGCCACCACAGCTTTCATAAGTGTTTGCCCGCAATACGGGCACTTTATCCTTCCAATTGATTGCCCTCCTTTTTGGTATAAGAAAACCCCGGCCCGTCAGGGTCGAGGCTTTGACTTGTTTTTTTATGATGCCGACGGTATCAGCAGCCGGAAGGTTTCGCGGCCCTTGGGCGTGACCATGGTTTGGGTTCCGGCCCATTGAGTCTTTTCGTTGATGCACTCTTTGACCGTAAATAGATCATCCACATACTGCGCATATGGGAGCAGTCGGCCCTTCTTATCGCGGTAAAGGTATTTGCGGTCCAACAGGAACCGGACGAACACCTTTTCCTTTGTGCCGAGCTCTTTTGCCGTCTCCCGGAGGCCGGTCAGAAGGTTTCGGTCTACCAGGTGGTCGAAATACTCGGCCTTGGGCCTGGCGATCTCCAGGTCAACGGTCAATGAGGCATTGGCGGCCTCCAGGGCCTTGCGCTTGTCTTTCTCGTCCTTTAGGGCCACAACCACCTTGAGCAGGTAGTCAGGGTTCATGATCGCCGCCTCCAGGGTTTCCGGGGTCATGTAGGCCCCGTGCCGGCGGATGTTCGGGATAACCTCATGGGTGATCCAGCGCTTAAAGGCCTTGGCCTCTGGCTTCCGGCTGCCCAGCACCAGGGCGTACAGGCCAGGCTCGTTGACGATATTGGTATCACCTCCGGATAACCCTAGATTCAATCTAGCCTTCTCGTCTTCGTCCAGCCTCTTGATTGTATCAGTAGGATTTCCGATTTCTAGCGCCCGGCACACATCAGCCGCCACGAACCATGGTTCGCCGTCCTTCTCCATCACACGGATTTTTCCAAAGGCTTCGCTCTCAAAGATTTTCAGATCGTTCATACCGCAACCCCCAATCTTGCTCCGGCGGCGGCAGCTTCGGCCATGGCCCGCCCTACAACGTCGTTATTCCTGCACAGGAGCATGCTTCGCCCGTTTTCCTTATTGATCACGATAATCCAGTCTGATCTCAATTCGGGTATGATTTTGATATGCATATAGTTACCTCTTATTTGGTCGGTTTGACCTTCGGAGGCAAGCATGATATAATTTACTTGCTTGACCGAAAGGTCGGGTTGTGCGAAGAGCTCGGGTCAACTTTTGCAGGGAGACCGGGCTCTTTTTATTTGGCTGTATCCAACGATTCCTTTACCAGTCGAATGCCTCGATTTACAACATCGGTTCTAGTAGTCTTTAGCGCGGCGGCACAATCGTCAAGTGCCCGCAATTCTTCATCATTCAACCGAAGTTGAAGCCTATGTTCTTTCCTGGTAATACCAATCATTGGTCGCCCTATCTTTTTAGGGCTCACTTGCTCACCCCCTTTTGTACTCCTATAATATATTGTAGGAGTACAAAAGTCAACCCCTCCCACGAAAAAGGCGCCCTGATTTCAGAGCGCCCTAAGCTGGCTGTTTTATTCGGCTGTTACGGGAACCTTGAAGGTTATTGCTGGCAAGTCATCATACATATTTGTCCTAAAATATATGGTCACCTCTTCGCTCTCTTCGGCAAGGCCAAATGCCTCCCCGGCTGTACACTTGGCCCCCTTAGGCGTTTTCTTTGGGGATTTTCCAGCGTCGGCAGGATATGTATCACATACATTGCCTCCGGCATCAATAACTTGGAAGTTTGAGCTAAAGTAGAACAAATCCTCACTGCTATCAGTATTTTCGTAGGTATAGTTGATAATAATCACTTGGGCCGGATCATCATCAGAAAACCGGTTCCTGTCGCTCGTTAGGCTAACGCTGTTGATGGTCAACGTCCCCAACTTTATGCCACCGTCTATAATATCCACGGTTTCGCCAATGCCTACAGGCGCAGGGGGTTCATACCGCACGGTAGAAACAACATTTTCAAAATCATCCAAGCAGCTTTTTACGCTAAACGCCGGAGTGCCTAAGGAAATTGTCGCATAGCCCATTTCATATGGCATGGCGTAAAGCCTATAATCTACTCTCGTGTCGTTAATCATGCAGGAGAAATCCAGTCTTACACACGATACGCCATTAACCGTGACATACTCTCTACCTATTTCATGGTAATTATCGGTTTCAGACTTGAAAGCATCAACCATTCCATCGACATATCTGTCTATGTCGCCTTTTCCGTTAGTTGTCGTAACAGTTATGGAGTGAAAATCATTTGTTTGTAGCTGTATGGTTGTTTCGTCGCCCTTTTTGGAAGTCCATGTTGCAGGCACATTAAATTTTAATCCAGACAGTTCGTGCTCGATATTGGTAGATTCATCGAAGTCGTTTAGTTCTTCTGGCGCAGCGGGCGGTTCAGTCGCCGCTGTGGTTGTCGCTGTGGTTGTGGTTTGTAGATTGGATGCAGCCTCGCTACACCCGGCCATCCCGGCAGCCAACAAAACCGCCAGCATCGCCAAGGATAATTTCTTCATTTTCTTCATAATACTCCCCTCCTTTTCCATATTCTACCGTACTCAGGAGGGGAATTCAATTGATAAACGAATTTTTGTTCCGTTTCCCGTGAAACGTTATAGCTTCCCGCCGTTCATGAGGGTCTCAGTTACAGCGTCGATCCGTTGCTGGGCTTCATCGGATGTAGGTATGGCGTACTCCCGCTGCAGCCTCTGCATACGCTGGCGCTCCTCGCCTTTGAGCTTGGAGAGGTCGGCGGCGCGGTAGCCCATGATCTCAACAATGCGGTTCCCGCTTTTTAGGCCGTCCAGGAGGGCACGGAACTTCCACCAATGGAGACCGGCGGTCTCCAGGTCTATCCCATAGTCGCCCATGAACGCGGCGAAGATGAGGTTCGCGTCATGTTCAAAGCTCAACACCTTGCGCACCGGGGAGGCCGGCTTGGGCCCTCCGGCTTTCGCGGCATGGCCGCACCGGTAAAACCACACCAGGCGCTCGCAAGCCGCCTCCAGATCATCGGGGACTACGGGATAATAAAGTATCAAAGCCCTGGTTATCATTTCATCGGGCGGTATTGCGGATCCCATCAGGCGCTCAAACTGCAGCCCTATGCGGTAATCTGTCCGAATCTCATACTCCGCACCCGCCACCTCTACGGAGGACGGGGCTCCATCAGTCAGCAGGTTCACGGGCCAGGATTTCAGCGACGGCTCGGGCTATAGATTCCGGGTCGTGTTTGGCTGCGGGCTTGAAGGCCAGCGGGGCCTTGGATGCTGCCCGCAAAGTATCCACCTTGAGCGCCGAAGCTTGTGATTTGAGCTTTGAGGTCATGTCCTCCATAAGCTTTTTTTGGTTTTCAATCTCGCCTACCAGGCGGGCGAAGGCCTCCATGGCCTCCACGAGGCTGCACTTCCCGCCAAATACCGCGCGGTCTGTCCCGTCCCCAAAGATCATATTAAACGCCTCGAATACAGCACGGCATTGAGCGCGGATCATATCTGGGGCGGTCATTTGGGACAAATCATAGTTGTCCATGGCTTCCGAAACGGATTTCATGGCCGCCTCAATAGCCTCTAGCTGGTCAGCGTCGGTCACATCAAGCTCCAACTCGGTTCCGTTGATGATTATTTTGCTCATGCTTCCTCCTACGCCACCGGGGCCCCTGCCTCGGTAAAGGTCTTGGTTTTGGTGTTAAACTCGCCAATCACAGCATCACCGATGGCGTTCATGTTGCCGTCGATGGATACGATCTCGCCTCCGGCGCCAGAGATGGACGAAATTTCAAAGCCCACTCGGAATTTCCGGGCATAGTAGGTGTTCTCTTTTTCCGCTACGGGCTCATAAAGCCTGACGCGGATATAGTCAGCCTCGACGCCCAGCTTCTGCTCCTCGCCAATGTCCCGGATAAACTCGACCACAGCATTGTCCTTATACAGATCAGCCGTGATCGGGAACTGGGTCTGATAGCCGGTGGTAAGGGTGGTGGCTGACTTATCAGCCGTATAGTGCTTTTGGGTGGTTTGGGCGTTGGGGTTTTCATCGATGGTCTCAAAGACGCTCATAAGGTGGAAATCTGCCACGCCGGTGGCTCCGATGTCCAGATAATCAGCGATAAGGTTTCGGGTGACTACAGTCCCCTTGGATTCTACGGTTCCGGACATGTTTTATCCCTCCTGAAAATATTGTAGTCGGCATTGGATTTGATATTTGCCGGTGCTGGGCCCTTTTGCAAACAGGTAGGCCGTGCTTTGCGCCTCGATGAGCTGGGCCTGATTGCCCTGCGGCAGCTCGGGCAGGTTCCCGCTCTTGGTTTGGGTCTCGAGCCAACCTGCGATTAGCTCAAACAGGCCGCTGTTGGCGATGTTCTGGAGCGCGTCGGGCCCATAGTCATTCACGGAGCGAATGACGAATAGGTACTGCCGGATAGAGCTGCCGTCGGTATAGCGCTTGACAATCTCGGTGGCGGGCGTTGTGTCAATGGAGTATTCCAGCCCGCGCTCCGGTAGGTAGTCGATATTTAGCGGCTTATCGCCCAGCAGAGGGCAGCCCAGGAAGTAATCCCGAAGGGCCCCGATGATCGAGCTAGCCATTTCCGCCTCCTATCTTCTTGGCTCCGCGGATTATATCGGCCCCATGATCCGCTTTCATCCGCTCGAACCAGTGTCCGCCGCGCTGGTCATCATAGGGCCGGGAGTCTGCCGTGTCATAATACTGTGCTGCGGCATAAGGAGCGATCCAGTTTACTTCCCCGCTTCCAATTTCGGTTCCGAGCGTCCCGGATTCTTTGAGCATGCCGGTCTGGAATGGGATATAGGGGTCGCTGTAGCGGAGTACCTCGCTATCCACAAACTGCTGGGCAGCGTTAAGATTGCGAGTCATGGTGGGGCCAATTCCAGGGGCCCACTCTAACACGGCTTTTACGCTGCCGCCCGCCGTTTTAACCTCCACGATTTTCCCGCGCGGGGTTTCGATGGTCAGGCTCTTATTTTTCGCCATTATTTTCCCTCGATTTTTAGGTGTTGGAGCATTGGACTGCCGCGCCGGTTATCCCATGCGGCCGTGACGGTGAACTTTTCGCCGCTGATTTGTCCGGGTGCCTGGATATTCCCGGTTAAACCCTTTGCCACAATGTCCCCTGGGCGCAGTGTCCACCCATCCCCGTCATACTGTTCCGGCGGCACATAGCCGGGGGGAGCGGATGCTGCAGGGATACGGACGGTATACAGGTCAGCAGTCATAAGCCCGTCAGCCAAAATGGATGCCGCCTGCTTGCCAAACCAATTAACGCGGGGGATTTGAGTGCGCTTCCATTCGTGCAGCCTTGTTTGCGGGTTGTACAGCTTGTTATAGATGGTTATATCGGCATTTTCCAGCATGGTCTACCCCCGCATATCTCAGTGGATCGCCGGGCAGCAGAAACAGGTCTGCCGCCTCCATACGATCAGCGTCATACTGCTTGGATGCAGCGCCCGAATCCTCATAGGTCACGCTATATCCATCAACATTTTCGCTTTTTATCCCTCCGGCTCCCTGCTCTGCCGCCCTCTGTTGGTGGGCATATACCACTTCGGCCACGGCACAGACAGCCATGCGCACATCGTCCGTCACGGTTGCCCCGTGTCTCAGCCTCCCATAGGTGATCCGGTCAATATAGGCGGATGCATCTCTGGCAGTGGCAGGCCAGCCAGATTCGGGGATCAGGTTGCCTTGGTAGGCCCCCTGATAAAAGTCATAGTCTGCATACATTCACGCCCTCCTACTTTGCGGCCGTCATCGTTACAGCCACCGGCACGGCAGACGAGGCAACGGAAACAGTGCCGGTTACGGTGCGGTATCCGGGCTTCTTGACGCTGTAGGGGTACTCTCCGGCACGCAGGTAGAATGCGGCGGTGCCTGCAGAGCTGGTTTTCAGGCGGCTACCGTTTACGTTTACCACGGCGTCAGCAATGGCAACAGGTTCCTCGGCGTCATCCTTAACGGTAAAGGTTACGGTCTGCGCAGTATAGGCAGTGGCAGGCTCAATATACGCAAAGGGTACATTCAGGCGGTCAGGATTCAGGCGGGTGGCAGGATTCGGCAGAGCCCATCCGAGCCGCATGACTACGCGCAGGGCAATCATATCCTGCTGGGCCAGGTTGTAGACAATCTCCTTGGTGGTCGGATCCTGGATTACGCCCTGGTCAAGGATTTTCACCGTGATGTCCTGACGGATGGAATAGACAAGCTGCTGCCAGTTGCCGGCTACCATCTGCGCAACGCTGGTGTCGAAGGAGCCGTTCTCGGGGAAGTACAGCGGAGCACCGTCCAGCCCATACCGGGTCGGCCCCTGCATATCGGTCACGAAAATGGGGCGGGAATTATCATCTTTGATGCCTCGGAGGGCCCCGCGCGACGCCATGGACGCCACTACTCCGGTCACGGTATATCCAGCCTGCTCCACCTTGCTCAGCATACCGGTGGGGCCCATCAGCAGATCATAGGTGATGCCGCTGGATGCAGCAACGTTATTCCCGGCCTGACGGGCCATGGTGATCACGTCGTTTTGCCATTCCGCCGGCCTGTTGACACCGAAGATGATCGCCTCATCCACGCTCTTTCCGAACGCCTCGTTTACGCGGGGCGTTACCTCTCCCATAATGTCAAAGCTTGCGTCGCTAACCACGGCCTCAGGGATGGGCACAATCACGGCCAGCTCGCCGGCGGTCAGGTATACATTGTCCCACGCCTGCGCGCTGGTCTGCTTGAATCCGGTATCTCCATTCACCCAATACGCCAGTGGCATCATGGAGAGCACCGGCACCCTGGTCTGCGCCGAGGTCATGTTGGGCAGTCGGCGGCCTAGCTGCATAACAATGGACTGCTTAGGGGCGTCCTGGAAAATCGAATTCGTGATTTGTTCGCGGATCAACGCCTCCGCGTGCTGCCTGTCAATGCTGTTTGGCATGTTTTACTCCTTTCCAAATGCCGCTCGGAATGCGGCGTTCACCTTGTCTCTGTCGGTTTGCTCGGCGGGTTTTCCAGGCGTACTCCCGGTAAAGCGCGGGGGAGCATCGCCCTGGAAAGCGTTTGGGTCGCTTTCGCGGTAGGCTTTAACATAATCGTCAAATCCCATCAGCTTGCCATCCTGGACGGGCAGCCCCTTGGTTTTTAGATCGGCCAGAAAGGCCCTTTGGGCACTTTCGCTGGTAAACCTCAGGCCCCCGGCAGCGGTTGTTGCTGCATGGTCATATTCCAGCGCTGCAATTTTTGCGTCTGCATCCCGCTGTGCCTGGGCTGCCTTTGCCCTCCATTCGGGATCATACCCTTCGAGCTTCTGGCTGGCCGCTTCCAGGCGTTCCCTATAGTTGTCTCGTTCTGCGGCCAGGGTAGCGGTGGCGGCCTTTTGCCGCTCAATGTCCTTGCCGTTTTCCTCCATGATGGCGTCAAGCGCCTCCTTGGAGATGTCGGGGATCAGTTCTCTGACGAACTCTCGCTTCACGTTTTCCTCCATCCGCACGCTTTGAACGGGGTCGCATCCCTCGCGGCGCCTGGCTTTTTGTGGCTCCAGGCCGGCCAAATTGGTATGAAAAAAGCAGCCTTAAAGCTGCTTAGTCTTGATTTTTTATGGCTTTGTCACCCTTGCCAGCGTTCCGTGCTCGTCATCCTCAATAATCTCCCATCGCCCCCCGGGTGAGCTGCGGTCAAGGGGCCCGGGGCGAAGCGACGAATAGAGATAATCCTCGCCGCTATCATCTATAATGCGAAGGGCATATTTGCAAAGCCCGGCCCCGTCCTCTACTGCAATGCAGGTGTAAACCTTGCCGTCGGTTAAGCTGTCTACCCCAAACGACTCGCCAATATACCGAACCTTCATCGTAGTTTGCCTCTCTTCCATTTCGCGCTATATTGTTTTCCGTTTAATTCATACCAATGTACTTCGTAACGAAAATACTTAGATTGAATTATACCAGTTTTCTTCTGCCACTTCAATATTTCGCCGCCGTGCTGGTGGGAAAGCCTATCAGCAGCCCTCAACGTCGTGGATGTACCGGCGCCTGCAATTACACGAACATGTTCGATCTTCGCCCCTTTGGGTATAATCCCGACGATCTCATCGGTTTCGGGTGTAGACTGCAAAATGCTATCGTCTGCCTTGATCA
>ERZ791919.3114-NODE-3114-length-10729-cov-7.907626_pt1 | contig 10729 bp, 16 predicted proteins | sample MGYA00510137_ERZ791919 | MGnify/ENA primary metagenome ERZ791919 (study PRJEB30046, sample SAMN00792059) | human gut metagenome | study: EMG produced TPA metagenomics assembly of the A metagenome-wide association study of gut microbiota in type 2...
TTAGAAAAAATCATCACTCACTCGTGGCACTCTTACATTTTACAAGTAGAGATTACATCTCTTGATTATAGATATGCAGCCTTTGAAAGATGTGCAGATGTAATAACATCTCTGATTCTAAAATATGGACCGGCTTTAAAACGAAAATGGAATCTAAACGAGTGGATTAGGAATATTCAGGCAGAGAGTCTATGGAAAGACATAGCTTGCAAAAGATATCAGCGGTATTTTATTTGCATGATGAATATGAAAAGTCTTCCTGTATGACAAAATCAAATTGACTAATACTAATTAGCAATATATAATATAGACAAAACGAAAATGACATGAACGGAGGAACAATGAAGTGGAGAAGGTTATAACACTTGAGGAAGCATTAAAAAGAATTGAAGAATTAGAAAATGAAAACGCCGAGTTACGTGAAGAATTGGAATATTATAAAAATCGTAAATTAAGCGGAAGGCAGAAGCACAATGCAAAATGGATGGCTATTTACAATGATTTTGTTGCCGGTTATGAAAGTGGAATGACTATGGTAGAGATTGCAAGAAGGAATAATGTCAGTGAGAGAACGATTTACAGATATAAAGCGTATTATGACAAGATAATTCAAGGTGCAAATAATTCACCTTGAACGTAGGAACGGAATACATGAGGCCGAAAAATGACCTCAAAATCAGGAAAGGATATTTATGGCAAATTTTTCTAGAAATATTTCAGTAATCAAGGATTGTGATAATAAAAAGATTGTTGTTATAAACGACATTATTTTTAAGGGGAAACAAATTAATTGGGAGGAAGTTGAAAGATATCTTAAGCAGTATGTCGGAGAATTTTACAGGATTGCAGAAGATAATGACATTGTATATATAGGAACTGATCTTCCAGGAGAATATGCAGGTTCTGTTTATACGAAGTCACTCAAGGGTGCAAATGCAAAAGCAAAGGCGAATGCAGTACAGGTTTTGCCTGAAATGATTGAAATTGCATCAAATGGAATATTTGAAATCAATCGAAAGGATAAACATGGAAGAAATGCTAAGAATGGTTGGTATCGGTATGATTCCAGATTTGCAATTCCTGTCTATAGTGATTGCGGAGAATTGGAGAGATATAATATTTTTAAAGCACGCTTACTTATTAGGCATGCAGCAAGTGGAAAAAAGTATCTTTATGATATTTTAGAAATAAAAAAAGAAACGAGCAAGTCCTGTCAGGCATAAACCTTACCCGGTAAAAACCCATTTCTTATTTCTTTATGGTAAGTCATGCAGAAAAAAAAGTCAAGAAAAAAATAAAGATAATCTTATCTGTGTAGAAGATGGAATTGACAGCTCAAAAGAAGCCGGTAAGCTGCTTATATCTATTATTGCTGCTGTAGCAGAGATGGAACGTGAGAACATAAGAGTTCAGACGATGGCCGGACGTGAGCAAAAGCCAGAGAAGGAAAATGGAACGGTGGATTTGCACCTTATGGATGGATATAAGCTGGAAAATGGAGAGCTTGTCATTGCAGAGGATGAAGTGGAAATTGTTCAAATGATTTTTGATCGGTATATTCATACTAATGATGGAATCAATGGCGTTGCCAATTATTTGAATAATCATGGTTATACAAAGAAATTACGTCAAAACGGAACAATCCCAGGTTTCTCATCAAGTGTTATCAAAAAGATTATTGATAACCCGGTGTATATGGGGAAGATAGCATACGGACGCAGGCGCACCGAAAAGAAAACAGGAACCCGTAATGAAACGCATGTAGTGGAACAATCGGAGTTCCCTGTATAGGAGGGAATCCATGAAGCTATTATTTTTGAAGAGGACTGGAATCTTGCACAGGAGAAACGCTCTAAAAATAATTACAGAAGAGAAAAGATTCATGATCCGGAGCATGCACATATTTTGTCAGGAATATTGAAATGTCCATGTTGTGGAAAAGGAATGTATGGCAACATTGCAAAAGCAGTTATCTGTATTAAACGCAAATCTCCATCAGGCAGAGACAATTAAAACACGTCTTGAACAGCAGATGGATAATCTGGATGTTACAGATATTCATTACGATAAAAAAATTTTAGATTTACAGAGACGATTAGATACCCAATATGATAAAATAGATGAAGTGGAAGAGGCAATCGCAGATTTGAAGTCTCAGGTATATGAACTTAAGAAAAATCAGATTGATGCTGACAGCATATACGGCTTTTTGAACGCATTTAATGAATTATATGCAGAATGTACGGATGCTGAAAAGAAACAGTTTATGCAGGCATTTATTGAGCGTATTGATATATTTCCAGAAAGACGAGAAGATGGTGATTGGATTAGGAATATCAAGTTTCAATTTCCGGTACCGATTCTTAGAGATGGCAAGGAAGTAGTTCGAGTTGATGGTATTTCTTTGGATAAAGAGCAGTCTGATGCGCATACTGTTACCTTGGAAAAGTTTCCAACACTTGAGTCCGTAGTTCTGCTGTCACGAGTGTAAGCGAAGCGAGAGCAGATTACGGAGGACCATGCGATAGCTGTCCGCGAGTGGCAAGTGCGGAGCACGCAGACAGAGCGGAAACAGCGAACCGCAGAGACGGTTGTCTTGCTTTCCAAACTTCACGAGGCGAAGCATCATGTGAATGAGAGACTGGATATGGATGAGATGGATTTGACAGTTGCTGAAAGTAAGGCTACTTATGAGGAGATTAAGAAATATGTGGCTGAGCATTATGACGGGACGAAGGTGTCTAATCTGTATATTGCACAGGTTAAAGCTAAGTATGGAATCATAGAGCGTGAGAATTACAATAAAGCAAAGTCAGATGATGCCAGACAGCCTAAGTGTCCGAAGGAGAAGGAGAATGCAATCGTAGTGGCACTGAGATATTTTCAGATGATATAGAAGACGAATCAGTAACTGTAGAATAGGTTGGATATTAGGTAAAGCATTCAGTGCAATAATGCATTGAATGCTCTACTTTTTTAACGATATGATGTTGTATCGTATTCTATTTTTGACAAAATAGAGATGGTTTCCATTTCAAAAGAGGTATGGAAATAAAAAGTGTCAGAAATTCGGCAACAGGCATTGCAGACCAAAGACCGTATAGCCCAAACTTGACTGGTAAAACAGTAAGAAATAAAATCAACAATGCAAATGAACGTAAAAATGTTATTAGCCCTGATAAATGGCCTTTTCCATAGGACATAAGCCGGATTGCAGAAAAAATATTGATTCCGCTAAACAGGAAACCAAAACCATAAATTCTCATGCCGGAAACAGCAAGAGAGAATACCGGACTGGTTGAATCTGAAAAAAAGGATACTCCCAGTGGTGCAAGACTATAAGTTAATATATAGATTACGATTGGAGCAACCATAAAAAAACGATAGGCATAACACTCTAAAATTCTGCAAACATCAACTTTTTTATTGCCATAGGCATAGCCCAGCGGAGTGGCAATCCCCATGGAAAAACCAAAGTAAATGCCTGTAAACAGGAACTGGAGATACATAATGATGGATACGACAGCTATTCCATTCTCTCCTGCAAAGGAAAGTGCTGTACGGTTAAAAATGATGGTTGTAACGGCAATTGCAATCTGATCTACAAACTCAGACAATCCATTTATTATACACCGGAAAGCTTCTCTTATTGACAGATGATGTAAGGTAAATACGAGATAGTTTTGTTTTCTTATAAAATAATAGACACCCATAAAAAAAGAGGCTGCCAGTCCGAGTATGGTTGCAAGAGCTGCGCCCATAATTCCCATATTTAAGGTCTTGATAAAGAAGAAGTCCAAAACAATGTTCAGTACACCGCCTGTCAATGCAGTTGCAAAGCTATAGGCTGGAGAACCATCAACGCGTATAAAATAAGTGAAAAGCTCTTTGCCGATAACTATGGGTGTGCCGATAAGCCAGAAGATTGCATAAATTTTGCAGTCTTTCAGAGTGACATCAGTTGCTCCAAGCATAAGCAGTATGGATGATAAATTAAAAATAATGCATGCAGATATCAGACTTCCCAATAAAATAGAAAAAACAAAGCTGACAGAGAAGGAGCGGTTTGCTGCTTCTTTTTCATTTCCCCCAATATATAATGCAGTAATGGAACTGCCACCTGTTGCAAAGATCAGAGCAATTCCGGTAAGTATATTTACAATAGGGTAAACAATATTGATCGCTGCAAGAGCGTTTGTTCCGACATAACCGGACACAAAAATGCCGTCAATAATTGTATATACAGTGTTGAACAGAGAAGTCAGATAGGCAGGAATAATAAAACGCAGTATTCTTGAAAATCGGACATCCTTTTCAGAAATAAAAGTAAGTGTATTTTGCATAAGCCAGATACCTCCTGTAAAAATGATAAACCTTAAAGGTACTTGAAGGTCAAGAAAAGAAATGATAATCTGTTTTCAGTGGAGGCAGGAAGATTAAAAATGCGTGTACAGAAAAGAGGAAAACAATGGCATATCATTTTCGGATTGGAGATATTTCACATTTCTTTGACATACCGGCATCTACACTTCGGTATTGGGAAGATATGGGTGTGATTGCACCGGCAAAAGATCAGATAAACAATTATAGAGAGTATACGGTAGAGGATCTGATGAGTATTTCAGATGTAATATTTTACAAAAATCTGGGACTTCCGTTAAAGAATATCCGCCAGATAGAAAGCACGACACCGGAACAGCATTATCATCTTTTTGAAGAAAAAATAGCGGGACTGCAGCAACAGCAGATTGCGTTGCAACAGAGGATGGAAAGATTGCGTTGTCATATGCAGGCTATACAAACATTAAAAGAACTCAGAGAGAATCCTTATCAGGATACGGATATAGATACGGATTGTATTGTGTCTTTTGAACTGATTGAAAGGGACAAATTGCGTCGCTATATCGAAAATCCATATTTATATTCCAGAGTACAACATTCTGAAAATATGCAGTCTGAACAAAGAGGTATTACGATAGTGAAGTCGGATTTGTCCGCCGAATTACTGAAAGAACAGATTATATGGGAAAAGAAGAATAACAACAGATATATCACATTCCTGATGAAAGAAGAAATCACCGAAGGATTTCCTAACGATTTGATAAGACAGTTACAGCTGATCCAACAGAAGCACCGGACAGGAGCAGTCATCAGCCGTTTTCTGGTTTGTGCACAGGAGGAAGGAAAGATTTATGATTTTTATAAAACTTTTGTAGAAATTATCTGAAACTGCAACTTTTACGGCAGAGTTGGAATCTATATTATAGAAGTGCTTCTATAAAACAAAATAAGGAGGAGTTGAGCAAAAGATGAAGCAAGATCGATAGGAGACTTGCAGGTATTAATTATTAAGGATTAATTATTAAGGATACAAGTAAGACTTCCTGTCACAGTTAGTGGATAATGTACAGATTTACGAAGAACGTAAAGAGAATGGACAATGGCTGAAATCCATAGAATTTAAGTTGCCGATTATAGAAAAAGAGTTCATACTAAGTTTGGACAACGATACACAAAATGAGTCCGTAGTTCTGCTGTCGCGAGTGTAAGCAAAGCGAGAGCAGATTACGGAGGACCATGCGATAGCTGTCCGCGAGTGGCAAGTGCGGAGCACGCAGACAGAGCGGAAACAGCGAACCGCAGAGACAATATGTTTATTATCCAAAATCCATGAAGCAAAGCACCATGTGAATGTGAAACTTGATATGGATGAGATGGATTTGACAGCCGCGGAGAGCAAGGCGACTTATGAGGAAATAAGGAACTGGATACAGGGGCAGTATGGATTTCATGTGACGAATCTGAATATCGCTCAGATAAAACAGAAGCATGGAATCATAGAAAGAGAGAATTACAACAAAGCGCAGTCGGAGGGCAGTAGACCGCCGAGATGCCCGGAAGAGAGGATTAATGCAATTGAAGATGCAATGAGACATTTTCAGATGATTGATTAAAAAGTACCCTATATATGTGGATTTGAAGAGGTGAGATGGATGCCGAGTGAGATCTTTTCTATTTCAATGTTACGTCAGGTGATAGATTACATCGAAAAAAATCTTTTGGAGGATCTGACGCCAACCGATATTGCTGTACATTTCTACATGAGCGAATCGTCATTGTCGGTGCTTTTTAAGACGGTTTGTGAGATGACGATCATGGAATATGTGCGGCTTAGAAGGCTGTCTCTGGCATCGGAGGAATTGGTATCGTCCGATACGCCCATTATCCAGCTTGCATATAAATACGGTTACGAGACACCGGAAGCCTTTACCAAGGCTTTTTCAAGATTCCATGGCTTTCCACCGAGCTTTGTCAGGCGAGGTTTTTCTGTATCAAAGGCATTTTTGCCGCTGGAAATAGAAGTTGACATTCGGGGTGGCTTCAAAACTGTGGAGCTGACAAAAATATGTTCTGAAGGACAAGAACGTATACTCTCTGTAGAGTATAATACCCATATCTCAGATAAAGGAGGAAGCAATGTGGGTAACGGAGAGTTAAAATACCGGATTAATACCGGCAAAATGCAGTATAAGCGAGAATGGGAGATACTATGCTTGTTGGCGAAAAATTTACAGAAAGTTCGCATTCCGTTTAAGGTTGACGGGAAAACTTTGATCTTTGCGCATGGACTGGAAATACCGCTGAACAAGATATGTCTGACTTTTAAATGGAAGGATGAGGAAGATGTAAAGGAGTTCTTTCATACCAATACGTCAGCACAACAAATAGAAGAAGGCTTTAAATTCTTTGATGTAAATTATGATGAATTGAAGATAAGGTGCATGTTTTACGGAAATTGTCCCGGAGATGATGCCGACGAATTCCTGTATAAAAACACAGACCTTGTTCAAATGGACATGTTGAGAGTTCCCGTTCAATCACTGGAGTTTTATTACGAAAATGCAGAGAAAGATTCGGAGTACTACAAAATGGTGGAGGGAGCGTTAAAGAAAAATGAGGGATGACAGCATTCAAAATAAAAAAGCATGGGAATACGATGCTTACAACTTTTGGGTCAGAACAGCCGGAACACCCGTGGAAAGAGCTTCCCGGGACAAAGAAAACCCGAAACGGATGTTAAAACAGTATGCAGATTATTTTGACTCGTTTGAAGGGGTAAAAGTTGCCAATATCTGCGGTTCATGCGGCAAAAAGGCGATTCCGTTAGCTTTGCTTGGTTCGGATGTTACAGTTTTTGATATTTCTGAGGATAACAAAAGGTATGCGCTTGAAACAGCAGATGCCGCCGGAGTTTCAATAAGCTTTGAGGTCTGCGATATTTTGGAAATAAATATGGGAAAATATTCAGGATACTTTGACGTAGTATTTATGGAAGGTGGTGTTCTGCACTATTTTCACGATATTAACAAGTTCATGAAGACTATGTATGCTCTGCTAAAGTCTGGTGGAAAAATGATTTGCAGTGACTTTCATCCGTTCACCAAGATTTCGGATATCCTTCATTTCGAACAACCCACGATGAGCTATTTTTCTACAGATGTATTTGAGGGTGAAATGGCTCATGCAAGATTTTATGATGATGAGATTCGGAAACAGATTCCAAAGTGCAGTTACAGGAAATATACGATAAGTGAGATCATAAACGCCATCATCGGAAACGGTTTCACCTTAGAAAGGTTCGATGAGCATCCTGCGTGGGAGAATGAAAAGCTTCCTGGAGAATATACGGCTGTGGCTAAGAAAATGTAAAAATGAAAAAACTCTTGACAAAAACAAATGTAAGCTCTATATTGCCAAGTGGAGATACTATGCTCAAAAATTGAAAATCCATATAAGCGTACAAAGCCTGAGCCCTTATGGTTTGGGCTTTTTCTGATTTCGGCAATTGGATTACATGCCTAGATTCTGAAAAACAGGTGGACAAAATATACCGATTTTTAGCATACATTATTCACAAAAATAATTGTACAAGATTAACGAAAAAACGAAAGGAAGGTGACTGACATGTAGCAGAAAAAAAGAATATTAACAATACAGTAACAATTAACGCGACGGCATCCGTTTGGATGTCTTTTTATTTTGCCAAGAAAAGGAAGAGAGCAAATGCAGAATCAAGGATACATTTCATGCAACAAACAGATTCATCAATTACCGAATCCGGATTGTTATCTTCGCATGAAGAGAATAAAACAGTTGTACATGGAATTATATAAAACAGAAAATATTGAGAAATTCATAAGTATTATCATTCCTATTGAAAGAAATGCTGCGGCATGATAGAATAACCGTATAGACGGAAATAAAATCAATAAATACGGATATATAATATGACGGAGGAACACACATGATTATCAGTGAAAGAATTTTTTACATAATGGAGCAGAAGAACATGAGCCAGTTGGAACTGTCGAGAAGAACCGGTATTGCAACAAGTAACATCAGTGACTGGAAAAAGAAAAAGACAAATCCAAAAGCAGACTGTCTGTTATCCATATGTGACGCATTGGATATTACACCGGAACAGCTTTTAACGGGAAAAGGAATTGATCCGGAGTATAAAGATGCAGATATGGATTATGAAGTTACCAGGTCGGATATTAAGATATTGAAGCATATTCACAGTCTTGGAGATGATCAGTATAAAAGACTGATGGCATATATGAAAGCATTGCAGAAACTGGAGCAGATGGAAAGCATTGTGGAGGAATAATGGAAGAAACAAAAGAATTGATTACTACGGATGATATTCGTAGTAAGGTGTATATAATTCGTGGTCAACAGGTAATGTTAGACAAAGATTTAGCAGAACTTTATGGGTATGAAGTAAAACGATTAAATGAGCAGGTAAAGCGAAATATTAGCAGATTTCCAGAGGATTTTATGTTTCAGCTGAATAAAGAAGAAATACCAGAGAAATTTTCAAAGTCGCAAATTGAGACTTTGAACGAAAAGAGCAATAGGCAGGGTTTCAATATTAAAAAAATGCCGTTTGCGTTTACAGAACAGGGAATTTATATTCAACAGGCAAAGAAATCAATCTATGTTGTGGATGATTATATGAATGCAAAATCATTACAACACCTTTCACAGAAAACAGATGGCGTGGAAGTTGTTTTATTCACAGAGAATGGAAAAGGTGGGAGAGGATTTCTTACGAACTCTTTAGTGACGGATTTTCAAAATGAATATCCAACGATTCGGATTAAGCCGAATCCTGATTGTCACGACAGATTGATTGTACTTGATTATGGTGAAGAAACCGAGAAGGTATATCATTGTGGAGCATCCAGTAAGGATGCAGGGAAGAAACTTTGTGCCATCAATCAGATTACAGAGACAGCAATCATTCATCCGGTAATAGACAGATTACTTTCATTGCCAGATAAAAAAATATAATTAGCGGTCATACTCTGACCGAAAAAATGATATTATGAGGTGGTAAGAATGTCTAAAGAAAAGATAAAAGTGTATCTTTACACCCGTGTTTCTACAACCATGCAGATAGACGGATATTCTCTAGATGCACAGAAAACAAAAATGAAAGCCTTGACAGAATGGTTCACAAGGCGTTCTGCCTTGAATAAATGGCAAGAACATGCGTAATCCGGTGTAACTTAAAAGCTTCCCGTTTGGAGCGGACAGCCTTCCCGCTGAAGCGTGCAGGCTGTTCCGTTCAAGCGGAATACGCAGATAGCCACGAAGAGCTTCATTAAGAGCTATGCCGCCGTGTGTCTTGAAGGTGCGGTTATCGTGCTTGTCTGCATTATCTTTTCCCTGTTTGCTTCTTCTCCGCCCGTAGTCAATCCCGATGCGGCTGCGGTATCTATGGTGTGGAGCTATATCGGGGAGCTTGTATTCAATATGCTCGTCCTTGTCGGTGCTGTCAAAATGGCAGACCGTGTTGTAAGAGAAATGATGGGCTTGTAAATGTAAATTTTTCTATATCCGTTGACCTCGTTGTATGAAATGAGTATAATATGGTTAGAATATTACTATCACGACTGTTTTAAGGAGGTGCAAATATGAATATTCGTCCATCAGCAGCAATCCGCCAGAACTACAACGAGATTGCAGATATGTGTCGTAAAACGGCAGAGCCGATATTCCTTACAAAGAATGGTGAAGGAGATTTGGTTGTTATGGATATTGAAACTTATAACCGTCGGGAAAAAATGCTGAAGCTAAGAGAAGAACTGCTTGCTGTCGAAGAAGACAGAATAGCAGGAAGAAATGGCTGCACTCTTGATGAGCTCGATACTTACCTTGACGACGTAATCGCAGAGGTATAAGCCTATGTCAGATAAAAAATATAAAGTCATTGTTTCCGACAGAACAAAGCGTATGTTGGGAACACATATCCGTTTTATGGCACAAGTTAATAAAGATGCTGCCAAAACGAAAAAGCAAGAGCTTATGGAAGCAATGCGTTCTTTAGAACGTATGCCGCAGCGTTTTCCGTTTTTTGAAGAAGCGTATATGCCGACGAATAAATATCATAAGATGTTTGTTGCAAAGTGGTATCTTGTTCTTTACCAAATCCAAGATGATACGGTTTATGTGGATTATATCCTTGACTGCCGTAAAGATTACAGTTGGCTTATCCGTTAAAACAGAATATCAAATACACAAATCGTCACTTCACAGCAGGTGGCGATTTTTTTGTACTCAAAAAGGAGGTGCTATGATTGGAAGTCAAGATAAATAAGGAAATCTGTAATTATACGGAGAGTATGTTTTTTGGACTGTCCCTCAGACAGTTCATTTTTTC
>ERZ791919.3126-NODE-3126-length-10701-cov-2.093274_pt1 | contig 10701 bp, 8 predicted proteins | sample MGYA00510137_ERZ791919 | MGnify/ENA primary metagenome ERZ791919 (study PRJEB30046, sample SAMN00792059) | human gut metagenome | study: EMG produced TPA metagenomics assembly of the A metagenome-wide association study of gut microbiota in type 2...
GCTGCTCCACATTTTGTATGCCACGATAAGTTTGCCGAACTGGGTTCCCCAGTCGCCGAGATAGTTTATGGCAACGGTTTTGTAGCCCTCAAAATCAAACATATTGCGGAGCGCGTTTCCGATGACAGTCGTACCGACGTGTCCGAGATGGAAGCGCTTTGCGATGTTGGGAGAGGAAAAATCAAGACAAATCGTTTTGCCCTGACCGCTTCCCGTGCTGCCGAAATTCGGGTCGGCGTTGATTTCTCTGAGTTTTTCGGCAAAATATTTCTTTGAGACAAAGAAATTCAGATACCCGTTCACAGCCTCGACTTTTTCGAATGCGGAGTCGGCTGACAGCTCATTTGCAAGGTCGTTTGCAATAAGCGGGGGCGCTTTTCTGAGCAGCTTCGCAAGACGGAAGCAGGGGAAGGATATATCGCCGTTTTTCGGGTCGGCGGGATGCTCAAGAAGCTCGGCGGAGGAGAATTCCACACCGCGCGCGGCGAGCAGATTATCGATTTTTTCGGATATAAGCGTTTTGAATTCTTTCATAACGTAAAAACCTCATCCTTTGAGACGGGATTTGAATCGTTTCGTTCAAGTCTCATCTGTATATGATATCACATTTTTGTCCTTTTTTCAATAGGTTTCGGCTCGTGAAACCGCCGTTTTCAAAACTTTTTTCGCCTTATTTGCTGTTGAAAAGGAGCAATTTCCCGCAAACTTATCTCAGCCCCGCCGGAGCTCCGCCCGAATAATTCTTTCTGTGATGCCTCGCGGGACGGCTGAAATCCGCGGTAATGCCTTGATTTTTTTTTGCCTTTGTGCTATCATTGGAGCATGACTATATGTGTGGAAATTGCCGCAGAAAATGAATGCCCGGCTTGCATTATGAATCGAAATCGGGAATAAAGCTCTCTTTTGCGGCACTGCCTTCCTGAAAATAGCCGTGTTTCAAGCCGATAAGCAGGGCATAAGAGGTCACTTTTTCGTATTCCTCTCGCGTTACGGTGCGGTAAAGCTCGTCGGGCAGGTTTTTGCCGAACGGCGTGTACTGGCTCATTATGCTGATGAGCTGGCTTTTTCCGAGATTTTTCTTTATTTCGTCAAGCACGTCAAGGCTGTCGTCGGTGCAGCCGGGGAGTACGAGGTGGCGGACAATCATGCCCTTTTTCATAAGCCCGTTTTCGAAAATATCATCGGGCTGAGCCTCGCGCATTGCCTTCAGAACGTTCAAAGCGACCTCGGAATAGTCGCCGGCGACCGAGTATTTACGTGAAATTTCACTCGAAACATACTTGAAATCGGGCAAAAAAACGTCAAAAATTCCGGCGAAATTCCGGAAAAATTCCGGTGTCTCATATCCGCTGCTGTTCCACACGAACGGAACGCCTATTCCTCCGTCCTTCGCTTTTATGACGCTTTCCATGACGACCGGTGCAAAATGTGTGGGGGTGACGAGGTTGATGTTGTGCGCGCCCTGCCTCACAAGGTCGAAATAAATGCCGACAAGCTCATCGGCGGTAACGCTTCTGCCTTTTTCGCTGCGGGAAACGGTGTAGTTCTGGCAGAAAACGCATTTCAGCGAACAGCCCGAAAAAAACACCGTTCCGGAGCCGTTTTTGCCTGAAATACAAGGTTCTTCCCACATATGAAGCGCCGCCCTCGCGATGCGGGCGGTCGCCCTTTCGCCGCAGAAGCCCGCTTTTTCGGTTCTGTCTGTCCGGCAGTTTCGCGGACAGAGGGTGCAGCAGTGCGCCTGCTCTGCCGAAAATTCCGATATATCAATGGTTTTCATGCTTTTTTGCCGCCTTTCTCCGCGCTGTTTTCTGAGGTGTCGGACCGTGCGACTTTTCAATTGCACGGTGCTTCCTCAGTATTGTATCACAACGCGGCGGGGAAGTAAACAGGCGGATAAAAATACTGTTTACAATACATAATTTTCCGGAGATTTTTTATGAAACGTGTTGTTGTTTGTCTTTTGCTTTCGGCGATCCTGCTCGCCGCCTGCTCAAACGAAAAAACGGAGGAAAGCCTTGCGCCGTCTGAAGATGCGGCTGTGAGTACAGCATTTTCCGAGGAGGCGGGTGCCGTCAGCGGCACTTCATCCGACGCGGAGGAAAGCAGTATGAACGAAAATACAAAAAAAGTGCTTGACGGCTCGAAGCTGGTGGTTTTCGGCGATTCGCTGACGGCTCTCGGCAGCTGGGGCGAAACGCTTGCGGATGAGCTGAATATGTATTATTTCAACGGCGCCATGGGCGGAATAACCTCAGAGGAGGGGATCGGCAGATTCGGTGCGTTTGTTGCAAACCGCGAGCCGGATTTTGTGACCCTCTGCTTCGGTATGAACGACCTGCTCATGACGGCTGAAAACACGCCCAAGGTCAGTGTTGGGGACTTCAGACGCAACATGATAAAGCTGGTCGGTATGGTGCGCGAAGCGGGCGCCGAGCCGATCATCGTGACGACAAATCCGCTTGTAAATGAAGTGTTTTTCGCAAGTCAGGGTCAGAATCCCGATTGGTACAAAAGCGTCGGGACGCCGCTGGAATGGCTGGACCGCTATAACGAAGCGGCAAGGGAGGCTGCTGCCGAGACAGGCTGCCTGCTTGCCGATGTGAGGAAGGCGTGTGAAGGGCTTGACCCGAGGGAGATCGATGCGCCGGACGGAATCCACCTCGGGGAGAAGGGAAACCGCATTTTTGCCGAAACGGTGAAAACTTGTCTTGAAGCAAGCTTTGAGCGTGACGAAACGATTTTGCCCGTTGAAAGAAACGTATATAGCGAAGTGAAAAGCGGGTCGGCAAGCGTTATTTCGTTTGACGGAAACGATTGGTACACCCCGAAATCGGGCGAGATGAAATTCGTTACAAAGGACGGCGCGCTGAAAATCTCAAACACGACGGGACTCTGGCCCGACGGGCAGTATGTGCCGTCGGTACCCGTTGCGATTGACCCGGCAAAAGGCAGTCTGCATGTTAAAATGTCAACCTCGGGAGCGAGTGCAAGCGTGCTGCTTTTCTTCGGTTTTGCGACTCCGTCGGCATACACGGAGGGAAAATATATTGTTATAAACGAATATCTCGGCGTGGAGAGAGACGGCTATACGGGTGATATCAAGCCGGCTCAGAGCTGTGATGTCAGCATTCCGCTGTCGTCTCTGAAGCTGTCGGAGGATTGCTATACCGATGACGGGCTGCTTGTCATTTCGGGAGTCAAGCTGTTTGTCGCGGGTGCGGCGTATCAGCCCGTTACGGTCGAAGCGCTTGAGGTCGTTTGGGGTGAATAAGGTATTATGAAAATTCAGGCAATCCAGAAGCTGACCCTGCTTGATTTTCCGGGCAGAGTCGCCTGCACGGTCTTTACGGTCGGCTGCAATCTGCGCTGTCCGTTCTGCCACAATGCGTCTCTTGTCAGGGGCGGCGACGGCAATTTCCTCACCGAAGATGAGGTCTTTTCGTTCCTCGGAAAGAGAAAAGGCGTGCTTGACGGCGTGTGCATCACGGGCGGCGAGCCGCTTATCAATGAGGATATCGGCGCATTCACGGAAAAAATACGGGCTGTCGGCTACGCGGTCAAGCTCGATACGAACGGAACATTCCCCGACAGGCTCGAAGCGCTGATTTCGGGCGGGCTTATTGATTACATTGCGATGGATATAAAGTCGTCGCCCGACAGCTACGACACTCTATGCGGAGTCGGGGTCGATATCGAAAAGATAAAAAGCTCGGTTGCGCTTATTAAAAGCAGCGGTATTCCGCATGAATTCCGCACAACGGTGGTCAAGGGGCTGCATACACCGGAGGACTTTGAAAAAATCGGTAAATGGCTGGACGGCGAGCCGTATTATCTTCAGGCGTTTGTCGATTCCGGCGATATACTCGGCGGTGAAAACGGATTTTCGGCGTTTTCGGCTGATGAGATGAAGCGGCTTGCGGCGTCATGCGGCGCAAGCGTCAGGGGAGTCGGTTGATACGGTATTATTGATTTTGTTATGTCTAATTTGTTTTTGAAACTCAAGTCAAGGCTCAATGCCGCGCCGTCGTCGACCGACATGACTCAGGGAGAGCCGTGGAAGCTGCTGACCTCGTTTGCGCTTCCCGTTTTGTTCAGTCAGATATTCCAGCAGCTTTACAACACCGCCGACAGCCTTATTGTGGGCAGGACGCTGGGTATGGAGGCGCTTGCGGCGGTCAGCTCGTCGGGCAACCTCATTTTTCTGCTTGTCAGCTTCTTTATGGGTATGTCAACAGGCGCAGGCGTTGTCATTGCAAGGTACTTCGGCAGCGGCGACAGGACGCGCGTCCGTCTCGCAATGCATACGAACATCGTGCTTGCGGTGACTGCGGGCGTTCTGCTTTCCGTTATCGGCGTAATCGCGACGCCTGCTCTGCTGGAGCTTATGGACACCGACCCGGACGTATTGCCCGAGGCGATCGAATATTTCAGATTCTATTTCATGGGCGGGCTTGCGGTCGTCATGTACAACTTCTGTACGGGTACGATGAACGCGCTGGGCGACAGCCGCCGTCCGCTCGTTTATCTGATATGCTCGTCGGTCATAAACGTGCTGCTCGATCTGCTGTTTGTGGGCGTTTTTCGCTGGGGCGTCTGGGCTGCGGCGTTTGCCACCACTATTTCGCAGACGGTGAGCGTTGTGCTCTGCCTCTCAAACCTCTTTTCACGGAAGGATGAGTTCAGACTGTCGGTGAAAGAGCTGAAATTTGACGGTGCGAGCCTCAGAGAGATCGTACGCATGGGTGTTCCGAGCGGCATTCAGAACTCGGTTATCGGGCTTGCGAACGTCATTGTTCAAAGCAACATAAATTCCTTCGGAAAGGTTGCGACCGCAGGCTACGGTTCATATGCAAAGCTGGAAGGCTTTGCGTTCCTGCCCATCAACAGCTTCACCATGGCGATGACCACGTTTGTCGGTCAGAATCTCGGTGCGGGCAAGACGGAGAGGGCAAAGAAAGGATCGCGGTTCGGTATCACCACGGCGGTCATCATGTCGGAGCTTGTCGGAATCGTGTTCTTCATCACCGCGCCATTGCTTGTCGGGCTGTTTTCGGATGATCCCGACGTTATTGCGGCAGGCGTCAGACAGGCGCGCATAGAGTCGCTTTTTTACTGCCTGCTCGCGTTTTCGCATGCGGTCGCCGCAGTCTGTCGCGGCGCCGGCAAGGCGTTTGTGCCTATGGCGGTCATGTTCTCGGTCTGGTGCATACTCCGCGTCATATACATAACGGTGATGATGCACTTCATTCACGAAATCGGGCTTATATTTTGGGCGTACCCGCTGACATGGGGCATCAGCTCTGTCATATTCGCAATATATTACAGGTTCTGCAACTGGGAGGGAGATAAAAAATGAAGCTCGGTATTCTCATTCATCCCGACGAGCTTTCGGAAAGCTGGGTCAGGCGCATATGCGGCTCGGAGCTTTCGCTTTTCGGGCTTCATCCCGTCGGCGGAAACGACGCTCCGGCAAGCATGGCTGAGCTTATACGCGACAGGGAAAGGCTTGAGCCTTATCTCGCAGAGATACGCGGAAGCGGCATCGGCATTGAACACGAAATGCACGCGCTGAGATGGTTTGTTCCTGCCGGACTTTCGGAAAAGCATCCCGAATGGTTCAGGATGAACGGCGACGGTTTGCGCACGACCGACCACAACATCTGCGCGACAAACGGCGAGGCGCTCGCATATGTCGAAAAGCGCGCGGAGGAGGCGGCAAGGCTGCTGCCGTCGTCCACGCACAGGTATCACTTCTGGATCGACGACGTTGACAGCGCGAAATGCCACTGCGAAAAGTGCGCGGCGTTCACTGCGTCGGATCAGGCACTTCTCATATACAACGCAATTGCACGGGGAGTCAGACGCGCCGACCCGTCGGGCAGGCAGTGCTATCTCGCGTATCACGGTACATTGGCGGCGCCGACTCACGTCATGCCGGAGGGAAATATTTTCCTTGAATATGCGCCCATGGACCGCGATTTCACCCGTCCGATCGGCGATGTGGGCTGTGAAAAAAATGTGAGGCAGGCAGAGGTCCTCGATGCGCTGCTTGATCTTTTCGGCTGTGAAGATGCGACGGTCTGCGAATACTGGCTGGACAATTCGATGTATTCGGGCTGGAAAAAGCCGCCGAAGAAATTCACATGGGATGAGAGCATATTCCGCGCGGATGTCGGATATTATGAGTCAAGGGGATTCGGCACGGCAACGACATTTGCCTGCTATCTCGGTGACGAATACCGCGAGGCGTGCGGAGAGGATGCGGATATTGACGGATATTTGCACAAAATTTCACTCTGAGACGTGAAATGTATTGACTTCTGTGAATATACATGATATACTTGATGCAAGAAAACTTTGAATGTGAGGTTGCTAATTTATGAAATTCTGTTCCAACTGCGGCGCACAGTGCGAGGACAACGTCGTTTTCTGTCCCTCCTGCGGCAACAGCTTCGATCCCGCAAAGGCTTCGGCGGCAAGCGCAGACCCGTTTGACCACACTGCCGAATTCGACCCCAAGGATATTTCCGATAACAAGGTCATCGCAATGCTTTGCTATCTGCTCGGCTCCATCGGCGTCATTATCGCCCTTCTTGCGGCGAACAAGTCCGATTACGCCGCTTTCCATGTGCGTCAGGCGCTCAAGTTCACGGTTGTGAACGCTCTGCTCGGCATTGTCGCGATAGTTTTCGCCATTACCATTGTTGTTCCGATCGCTGCTGCCATCTGCGTGGGTATCGTTTCGGTACTCAGAATCATCGCGTTCTTCCAGATCTGCTGCGGCAAGGCGAAGGAACCCGCTATCATCCGTAATCTCAAGTTCCTCAGATAAGACAAAAAGCAAAACGACTGCCGGACGGCAGCCGTTTTTTATATTCGGCAGATCTATTTGTTGCTCATTTTTTCCTTCATACGGGCGGCGTTATCAAGGATACGCTTGCGGATGCGGATGCTTTTGGGCGTTACTTCGATAAGTTCGTCGTCATTGATGAATTCGAGCGCTTCTTCAAGCGAGAGCTTACGCGGAGGGGTCAGCTTCAGCGCTTCGTCGGCGCCGGCGGAACGGATTGCGGTGAGGTGCTTTTTCTTGCAGACGTTGACGACGATATCGTCGCCCTTGGAGGAGATGCCGACGACCATGCCGCCGTATACCTTTTCGGCGGGAGAAACGAACATCGGTCCTCTGTCCTGCGCGTTATATATGCCGTAGCTGGTGCATTCGCCTTCCTCATATGCGATAAGGGAGCCGGTGAAGCGCTTGGTTATTTCGCCCTTCTGCGGTTCGTAGCGCTCGAACACGGAGCCCATTATACCCTCGCCCTTGGTATCGGTCATGAATTCTGTCTTGTAGCCGAAAAGTCCGCGGGTCGGGATGAAGAATTCCATGTGCATACGCTGCTCGACGGGGTGCATATCGACAAGCTCGCCCTTACGGTAGCCCATCTTTTCCATTACCGTGGAAACGCAGCCCTGCGGTACGTCGATGACGAGGCGGTCAATCGGCTCACAGAGCTTGCCGTCGATTTCTTTATATATTATGCGGGGGGTGCTGACGGTGAATTCGTAGCCGTCGCGGCGCATGTTTTCCATGAGTATCGAAAGGTGCATTTCGCCTCTGCCGCATACGCGGTAGCTGTCCGACGAATCGGTTTCGTAGACGCGGAGGCTCATGTCCTTCATGGCTTCTTTGAAGAGGTAGTCACGGATGTGACGCGTGGTGACGTATTTGCCTTCTCTGCCGGCGAACGGAGAGTTGTTGACGCTGAAGGTCATTTCGATGGTCGGTTCACCGATTTTGACAAAGGGCAGCGGCTCGGGCGTGTTGACATCCGTTATGGTGTTGCCGATGGCGATATCGTCAAGTCCGGACATACAGATTATGTCGCCGACCATTGCGGTTTCGGTGGGTACGCGCCTCAGACCGTCGATCTGGAACATGGCGGTGATACGGTTTTTGCGCATGAGATCGGTGTTATGGTAGTCGCAGACGGCAATCTCCTGCTTGAGGTTGAAGGTGCCGCGCTCTATTCTGCCGATGGCGATTTTGCCGACATAGTCGTTATAGTCAACGGAGGAGACGAGCATCTGTGCGGGGGCTTTTTCGTCGCCTTCGGGAGGCGCGATGTGTGAAAGTATGAGGTCAAAGAGGGGAGAAAGGTCGGTGCCGGGTACGTCGGGCGACAGCGATGCAAAGCCGTTCCTGCCGGAGCAGAAGATAACGGGGGAATCAAGCTGCTCGTTTGAAGCGTTCAGCTCCATCAGCAGCTCCAGAACTTCGTCGGGAACCTCGTAGCAGCGTGCGTCGGGTCGGTCAATCTTGTTGATGACGACGATTATGCGGTGCCCCAGCTCGATTGCCTTCTGAAGCACGAAGCGTGTCTGGGGCATGGGACCTTCGGCAGCATCGACAAGAAGAAGCACACCGTTGACCATTTTGAGAATACGCTCGACCTCGCCGCCGAAATCGGCGTGACCGGGGGTATCGACTATATTGATCTTGACGCCCTTATAGAACGTTGAGGTGTTTTTGGCGAGGATGGTTATTCCGCGCTCTCTTTCAAGGGCGTTGGAGTCCATCACGCGTTCTTCGACGACCTGATTGTCGCGGAAAAGTCCGCCGAATTTCAGCATCTGGTCGACGAGCGTCGTCTTGCCGTGGTCAACGTGGGCGATTATTGCGATGTTTCTGAGATCGTTTCTTATCAAGTTATATCATTCCTTATACAAATTTATCTAACCGAATCATTATATCAGCTTTTCTTCGATATTTCAAGGGCTTTGAACACATTTTTGCGCACAGAGGCATAAAATATTGCAGAAGGGAGCTTGATTCGAATGGACAAAAGCAACAATTTCGGCACTTTCAGAATCGTGCTGAGCAAGATAAACGACAAGACCCCCGCAGGCGGCGCGAAGGTCGAGGCGGGAGACAGCAGAGGTGTTGTGTCGTCGGTTTACACGGACAGCCAAGGGGTCGCAACGATACGGCTGGGGTGTCCGAGATACATTTCATCGCAGAGAGCCGATGCTGTCGGCGAGCCGTACAGCGTGTATGACGTTATGGTCACGCTGGCGGGGTATACGCCGGTTCTTTTCAAGGGGGTGCAGATATTTTCGGGAATCACGACGACGCAGTTCTACACCATGATAAAAAGCAGCGTAAATCCCCGTACCAAGGTGTTTGTCTGGCAGACGCCGACGCACAAGCTGAATTCTCCGCTTCCGGCACTGAAGGCGGGCGTGCCTCAGCCGGCAGTACGGGCTGCGGCAATCACGGCAAACCCTGTCGTTGTGCCCGAAAACATCACGGTGCATCTCGGCCCTCCGAATTCGGATGCGGAAAATGTGACGGTGCCGTTTATATACTACATAAAAAACGTCGCGTCGAGTGAGATATATCCCACATGGCCGGAGGCGGCGCTGAGGGCAAACATTCTGGCACAGATCACGCTTGCTCTCAACCGCATTTATACCGAATGGTACCCGTCGCAGGGGTATGATTTTGACATCACGTCATCGACGGCGTATGACCAGAATTTTATCAACGGCAGGGCTGTTTTCGACAGCATTTCTGCGATTGTGGATGAGATTTTCACAAATTACGTCGCACGTGCGGGAAGCGTCGCGCCTGTTTACACGGAATACTGCGACGGTTTCATTGCGCAGTGCGCAGGTATGTCGCAGTGGGGGACAGTGGAGCTTGCGAACCAGTATTACACGCCGCTTGACATACTGAGATATTATTACGGCGACGATGTTTACATCAAAAAAGCGGTCGTTCAGGAGTCGGCGCCGTCGTCGTTCCCGGGCGACCTGAAATACGGCGACGAGTCAGAGGATGTTGCGTTGCTTCAGGCACGGCTGAACCGCATTGCGATAAACTATCCCGCGATTCCGTTTGTCGAGCTTTCCGACGGCGTGTTCAGCCGCGACACCGAAAGGGCTGTGAGGGTGTTCCAGCAGGTTTTCGGGCTGGAGCCGACGGGTGTCGTGGACGAGGACACGTGGTACAGAGTCACGTTTGTTTACAACGCGGTGAAAAAGCTGGCTGAGCTTGGGAGCGAGGGCGAGAGCGTTTCGAACGACGGATTCCCGGGCAGGGTGCTGCGGGTGGGCGACCGCGGGCTGGACGTCTTGCGGATGGAATACTATCTGCGGCGTATCTCGGAGTATCTGGGCAGTGCCGTTGTGCCGCCGCCGACGGTAAACGGCATTTTCGACGTTGACGGCAGACCGTCCGTCGTGGGGTTCCAGAGGTATTACGGGTTGGAGCCGACGGGCGAGATAGACGAGGCGACGTGGAACGCGATCGTCAAGGTTTATTACGATATTCCCGGCGACAGGACGCCGTCACTGATCGAATATCCGGGTAAGCCGATAGGCAGGGGCGACAGGGGGCAGGACGTGCGCTTCATTCAGTCGGTGCTGAACACGATCGGCGAGGCGATACCGGAGATACCGCAGCTTGATGTTGACGGCGTTTTCGGCGCGCGGACCGAGGCGGCTGTGCGGGCGTTCCAGAGCTATTTCGGGCTGAAGGCGGACGGCGTTGTCGGTCCGCTGACATGGGCAAAGCTCAATGAGGAGTATTCGGGGCAGATTGGGGACGTTGGGTGAGGTGTTGACGGACGGGAAGACAAATTAAGACGGGGGAGCAAACACCCTCACTTCGCGTGGCTCGTTCGTGCGTTTCCTCCC
>ERZ791919.3134-NODE-3134-length-10682-cov-15.177849_pt1 | contig 10682 bp, 9 predicted proteins | sample MGYA00510137_ERZ791919 | MGnify/ENA primary metagenome ERZ791919 (study PRJEB30046, sample SAMN00792059) | human gut metagenome | study: EMG produced TPA metagenomics assembly of the A metagenome-wide association study of gut microbiota in type 2...
ATCCGCAACCGCATCGGCGAGGGCTATCTGATGGGAGGCGAGGAGGAATGAAGCGGCTTTCCCTGCAGTGGCGCATCACGCTGATGACCGTCCTGCTCATCGGCATCACCTGCGTGGCCATGAATTTGCTGCTGTGCTCCTCCGGTGTGTACTATATGGACACCATTGCGGACAGCTTACAGGGCGGCGGCACGGTGATCCTGAATGATGGCGGAGCGGCGAGCTTTGACCCGCAGCTCATAGCGCCCAACGAGGAGTTGACCATCGTCGTCGATGGGGTGCAGGGGCGCTTCCGCACCACCAACTGGTACATCACGGCGGCGGTAACGCTGCTCAGCGGCATCCTCGCCTATTTTGTCAGCGGACGCGCCCTCAAGCCCCTGCGCAGCTTTGCCTCGCAGGTGGAGCAGGTGCAGCTGAACAATCTTGCCGATATGAGGATCGATGAAGACGCTATTTCGGAGTTCCGGCAGCTGAGCCGCTCGTTCAACCAGATGCTGGAGCGGCTGAACAACGCCTTTTCCGCCCAGCGGCAGTTCACCGGCAACGCCGCCCACGAGCTGCGCACGCCACTGGCACTAATGCAGGCGCAGTTGGAGCTGTTTTCCGCGGAGCATCCTGATGTGCGGCCGGAGACGGCGGAGTTCCTCACGCTTTTGCGCGAGCAGACGGAGCGGCTGGCACAGATGACCAAGACGCTGCTGGAGATGAGCAATCTGCGGCAGGTGGCGCGGAACGAGCGGATCCAGCTCGCTCCCATGATCGAGGAGATCTTCACAGATCTTGCGCCGCTCTCAGATAAGCTCGGTGTCACGCTGACGGCGGAGGGCGACGGCATTATGACCGGCAGCGATGCACTGATCTACCGGCTGATCTTCAACCTGACGGAGAATGCTGTCAAGTACAACCGGCCGGGCGGCTCGGTACGGGTTTCTGTCACTCAGGAGTTGGAAAAGCTCCTGCTCCGCGTCTCCGACACCGGCTGCGGCATCCCGGAGGAGTATCAGCGCAGTATCTTCCAGCCCTTCTTCCGGGTGGACAAGTCTCGCAGCCGGGAATACGGCGGCGCAGGACTGGGGCTCTCACTGGTATGGGAGATCGCCGACCTCCACGGCGGCTCCGTTTGGGTGGAGAAAAGTTCGGAGAAGGGCACTACCATTGCGGTGGAGCTGCCAACGCAACAATCAGCGAAGCCCTAACCCCCTTTTATTTTGGTCAGCTTGAGCAGGCAAAACGGCCTGAGTCCTGCGCACAAAAAGAACACCCCCGCGCCTTTGGGCCGGGGGCGTTCTGCTGTGATAGGGAATGTCAGGTGGAAGAGGAAAGCATCTTTTGCAGCTGGGTCTTGGCCCGGTAGTAGGTCACCCGGGCCCATGCGGCGTTGTGGCCGAAGATCAGCCCGATGCGCTCAAAGGGCAGCTCGCCGAATACCCGGAGGCTGAACACCTCTTTGTAAGGCTCGTCCAGCGTGTGCAGACACTGATGCACGGTGAATGCCGCATCCTGATCGACCAGCAGCTGGGCAATGTCCGGAGTGTCGGCGGGGGCGGTTTCGGCATCTTCCAGCGGGGCAGTGTGCTTTGTCCGGCGGCAGTGGGAATAATAGGCGTTGCGGGCCACCGTGAACAGCCAGGCCCGTACATCCTGCCGGTCGTCGTAGTCCTTCAGACCGTCCAGTGCCTTGAAGAAAGTTTCCTGCGTCAGCTCCTCGGCCAGCGCTTCGTTGTGGGTCAGGCCCTGCAGGAACAGAAACACATCCCGGAAATAGAGCCGGTAAACGCTGTCGATGTCCATAGGCTCAGCCCTTCTTATAGTCGATGCCGTATTCCTGGTCGGTGCCGTAGGCGTAGTCGAAGGTACCGTCCGGGTTTTCCTGCACGATGTAGCGGTCTACCAGCTGTCCATCGCGGTAGTACAGGGTCTGGTCTGCGCAGTCCACGGTCAGCAGCTGGGTGCGAGACACCATGACCCATACAGTGGATCGATCAGAATCCACCAGGGCTGTCAGTACCCGATGCACGCCCGGAAAGCGGTAGCGCATGGCCCGCACAGTGATCTGCGGCTTGCCCCAGCTGAAGGTGCCCTCCATATCCAGCCAGACACCCTCGCCCTGCACTTCCAGAATGCAGATGTCAGCGCCATTCTCTTTGCGGTTGTATGTCCAGAAATGAGCCTGCTCTGTGGTGGCCGGGACGCGGGCAGTGCCCATCCAGAATATCATTGCCAGAGCGCACAGGGCAGCCAGCACAGAGCCGATTGCTGCACGGAAGCTCCTTCTTTGCAGGGCGGCCCTGATCCTGCGCAGGGGCGCATCCGGCTGCGCTTCCGGCCGTACCGGCACCGGCTGCTCCATCTGTCCCAGCTCGGCGCGGCAGGCTTCACATTCGGCCAGATGCTCCTCCACCAGCGCGTTGCTGGCCTCACTGGTGATATGCTCCGCATACAGCGGCAGCAGGTCACGGATGATATCACAATTCGTTTTCATCGTCTTTTGCCCTCCTTTTTCATGGCCTTTCACCCCAATAACGCAGAAAAGGAGAAAGCGTTACAGGTTTCTGCAAATTTTTTGCAGGATCAGCCCTTCTCCTGCCAGAATAACCCGCCGCTGGTCTGGAACAGGGGCCAGGGGTTCACGCTCTTGCTGCCGAGCTTGAAGTCCATGGTCAGCTCCTCGCCCAACACGCCGACAGCCTGCCCCCGCTCCACGGTCTGGCCGCGGGTCACGGAGAGCTCCTGCAGGCCATACAGATAACTGCGCACGCCGCAGCCGTGGTCGATGACCACGGTGCTGCCGGTGAGAGCCAGATCGCCTGCAAACACCACCACGCCATTCGCCGGGGCACGGCAGGGCTCACCGGGGATGGTGTAGAGCCGGGTGGAGTTGGATCGGCTGCCCTGCTGGCCGCCGGTCACCTTGACCTGACCGAAATCCACCAGCGTCATGTAGTTTTCTGCCGGGCAGAGGAAGGCACCGGCCCAGAGCTTTTCCCGCACGGGCTGCTCGTACAGGGGCCAGATGTTGTTCCGGAACTCGGCGTTGGCAGCCTCGGTGGATGCAGGTTCCGGCTCCACCTCCACGGTGCCGAAATCCTTGGGCAGAACGGTCAGCGTCCGGGCAAAGGTCTCGCCGTTGACGGTAACGTTGACCGTGTGCCCACCCGCCGAAGCGTTGTAGGCGGCGGGGATGTAGGTGCGCCAGCCGCTGCCCAGCCGGACACACTGAACGCTGCCCAGGTCGGTCTCCACGGCGGGGGCGGTCTCGCCGGTCAGGCCGGTGATGGAAAGCGCCGCCACACCGCCCTGCTCCAGCCGCTCGGTGGAAAGGGCGACCTCCGCGCTGGCCTGCAGAGTGAACCGGAAGGAGTAGCTGTACCAGCCCGTGGGTTTGGCCGGGTGCTCCACGCCCAGATTCTTGCGGATGGCACCGGTGGAGCCGCCCTCAAACTGGGTGGCGAGATAGTCCTGCGGCAGCCGCCAGACCGTCAGCTTTGCCTTGTAATCCCCGTTGGCAGGGAAGAGAAAGTCCTCGTACTGAGAGGCCGACCCCGCAAACACGATGCTGCCGATGTCGGTCTCGATGGTCAGGGTGGTGTAGCTGGCCCAATCGGGCAGGGCGAGGGCCGGGTGTGCGTCATACAGCACGCCCAGTTTCTGCACGGTGAGCGTTTCGGGGCTGGTGAACACCTTATCGAACACGCCGCCCAGCAGCGGCACCTGCCAGCAGGAGCCGTTCACTTCCAGCGCCTGCCCGCCGAACTGCATGTCTGCCGCCGGGCGGGCCCCTTCGCCGGTAAAGGAATAGCTCACGGTCATCACCGCGCCCAGCAGCACGGCAACGCCCAGAATGACACCAACAACCCACAACAAAAATCGTTTCATGGATATGTACTCCTGTTACAAAGCCGCATCCCTGCACTTGGCTCCCCTGCCAGGGGAGCTGGCCGCGCCGGAGCGGGGAATGAGAGGTTGATTTCAAATCAATGCGGCGTATAAAAAAGCGCACCACAGCTTGCAGGGACAAGCCGGGTGCGTTTTTCGGTGTTTGGTTTATTCTGCGGCATCCTCGGCAGAAGGATCTTCTGCGGGCTGCTCTGCGGCAGGCTCAACGGTCTCAGCCTTATCCTCGCCAAACAGCAGACGCTCGTACTCGTCCAGCTCCTTCTCACGGCGGTGCAGATAGACAGCCACGGCGGCCAGCGCACCGGCCACAGCGGCCAGCGTGGCGATAACAGCGATCAGACAGGATTTCTTCATAGGACACACTCCTTTTCTGGTGGGGAACGGTGGTTCATGGAACCGGAGTTCATTTTGATAAGGCTATTATACCCGGAAAAGCAAAAAATTACAATCCGAAATGCAGAAATTTCATCAATCCGGGCAATCACAGCAATTTGGTCAGCAGCAGCTTTTTGTAGACCTTGAAGGCACCGGGCAGGGTGTACGCAGCCTCCAGCTGCTCCTTTCCGGCCCAGACGCAGCCTGCGGGGGCGGGCTGCTCCGGCACAGTGAGGAAATAGCCGCTCTGGTGCCACTCGATGTGGGTGAAAATGTGCTTGGCCGCAGGCAGGGGCGTGAAATGTGCCCCTGTGCAGTCCAGCCCCAGGGCAGCAAGGCGGGCGGCGGTCTCTGCGGCGGTAAGGGTGGTATCCTCCCACAGCACCGGCTGCCACAGCCCGGCCAGCAGGCCCTTGGCGGGCCGCTGCTGGAGCAGCACCCGGCCCTCGTTCAGCACCAGCGCCACCGTGACCGGTGTGATGCGCCGGGCCTTGGGGGGCGTTTTCTGGGGCAGGGAGAGGGCGGTGCCTGCGGCCCGGGCCCGGCAGAGCGTGCCCAGCGGGCACTGCTCACACAGAGGTGCGCCGTTGGGCAGGCAGACCAGCGCGCCCAGCTCCATCAGGGCCTGATTGTAGTCTCCGGCTTTTGCGGGCGGCTGGTGCTCCATGACACGTGCCGTGAACTCCCGCTTCACCTGCGGGTCGGTGACCAGCCGGGGGTCGTTGTAGAGCCGGGCAAACACCCGCAGAACGTTGCCGTCCACGGCGGGCACCGGGAGACCGAAGCTGATGGATGCAATGGCCCCCGCCGTGTACTCCCCGATGCCGGGCAGGGCCAGCAGGGCGTTGTAATCAGCAGGCAGCTGCCCGCCGTACTGGGCGCAGACGATCTTTGCCGCTTTCTGCAGGTTGCGCACCCGGCTGTAATAACCCAGCCCCTCCCACAGCTTGTGCAGCTTTTCCTCCTCACATCCGGCCAGCGCGGGGATATCCGGCAGGGCGGCAAGGAAGCGCTCGTAGTAGGGCAGCGCCGCCGAGACCCGGGTCTGCTGCAGCATGATCTCGCTCAGCCAGACATGGTAGGGCGTGGGGTCCTCCCGGAAGGGGAGGATGCGGCGGTTGGCGTAGAACCAGTCCAACAGGGCAGGAGCGATATTTTCCACTTGTATTTATCTCCTTGTTGAAAACAACCCTCTCCGTCATTGCTCCGCAATGCCACCTCTCCCGAGGGGAGAGGCTATGCTGCCTTTATCCAAGAGCCGCAATAGGCTCCCCCTTCGGGGGAGCTGGCAAAGCCGACAGGCTTTGACTGAGAGGGTTGAATTTAATCCTTAGAAACCGTAAGCGGTGCGGGGGAAGGGCAGCACGTCACGGATGTTCTGGATGCCCGTGAGGTACATGATCATGCGCTCGAAGCCCAGGCCGTAACCGGCGTGCTCCACGCCGCCGAACTTGCGCAGGTTCAGGTACCACTCGTAGTTGGTCTTGTCCATGCCCAGCTCGTCCATGCGGGCCACCAGCTTGTCGTAGTTCTCCTCGCGCTGGCTGCCGCCGATCAGCTCGCCGATGCCGGGCACCAGCATATCAGCTGCGGCCACGGTCTTGCCGTCCGCGTTCATCTTCATGTAGAAGCTCTTGATCTCCTTGGGGTAATCGGTGACAAAGACGGGCTTCTTGAACACGACCTCGGTCAGGTAGCGCTCGTGCTCGGTCTGGATATCCACGCCCCACTCCACGGGGAACTGGAACTTCTTGTTGTTCTTCTTCAGGATCTCGATGGCCTCAGTGTAGGTGATGCGGCCGAACTCGCTGTTTGCCACCAGCTCCAGGCGCTCGATCAGGCCCTTGTCGATGAACTGGTTGAAGAAGGCCATCTCGTCGGGGCAGTTGTCCAGCACATAGCGGATGACGAACTTGGTCATGGCCTCGGCGGTGTCCATGTAGCCTTTCAGATCGCAGAAGGCCATCTCGGGCTCGATCATCCAGAACTCGGCGGCGTGGCGGGTGGTAAAGCTCTTCTCCGCACGGAAGGTGGGGCCGAAGGTGTACACCTTGCCAAAGGCCATGGCCATGGCCTCGGCCTCCAGCTGGCCGGAAACGGTCAGGTTGACGGGCTTCTCAAAGAAGTCCTGGCTGTAATCCACGGTGCCGTCCTCGTTCTTGGGCACGTTCTGCAGGTCCAGCGTGGTGACCTGGAACATCTCACCGGCACCCTCGCAGTCGGAAGCGGTCAGCAGGGGAGAGTGGGAGTAGATGAAGCCATTTTCCTGGAAGAACTTGTGGATGGCGTAGGCAGCCACGCTGCGCACGCGGAATGCGGCGTTGAAGGTGTTGGTGCGGGGGCGCAGGGTGGGCATGGTGCGCAGATACTCCATGCTCATCTTCTTTTTCTGCAGGGGGTACTCGTCGGCGGGGCAGTCGCCCAAAATCTCCACGCTCTCGGCGTTCAGCTCAAAGGGCTGCTTTGCCTGCGGGGTGAGCACCAGCTTGCCCTTGATGCGCAGGCTGCTGTACAGACCGGTGTGGATGACTTCATCGTAGTTTGCCAGCTTACCGGCTTCCAGCACGACCTGCAGGGTCTTGAAGCAGCCGCCGTCCGACAGGGCGATGAAGCCGATGTTCTTGGAATCACGGATGTTCTTGGCCCAGCCGCACACGGTGACCACCGTGCCGTCGGCGGGAGTGTTCTTGTACAGCGAGACGATCTCAGTACGTTCCATCTTTCTTTCCTCCGATATAAAAATAAAAAGACAGCTTTGCCCTGAATTTTCAGGGCGAACAAGCTGTCTTGTAATGTCCGCGGTGCCACCTGAATTACCGGAAGTGTCCGGTCGCTCGCGCGCTCCAATAAGCGCTGCCCTGGTAACGCTGGGCTTTGCGGCGCACCTACTGGCGGCGGAATGCTGTGTTCAGCTTGCAGCTCCCGGGTGTTCGTTCACGCATTGGCCCGCACGCGGCTCTCAGCTGCTGCCGCGCTCTCTGTAGCGTCCGGAATGCGTTACTTTTCCCGATCCTTGCTTTTCAGTAATTCTAAAAATAGCACAGCAACACCGGTTTGTCAATCGGCTTTTTGTGGAAAAACGGTTGAATTCTGACGGAAAGGATGCTATTATTTATTCTGTTATAGTATGTGCATTGCACAAAACGGAACAAACATGAAGATTGGCTTTGTCCTGAGGAGTAGAGCATGAACGAAAATCAAACCACTTACCCCACCGGCGCACAGGATGAGGAAGAGATCGACCTCGTCGCGCTCATGGTGACCCTTCTGCACAAGCTCAAGCCCATCCTGCTGACCGCGGTTGTCTGTGCTGTGATCGCTGGCGGCCTTGCCGGGGTAAAGATCCTGCGCGGCGGCGCTGTTTCGGCAGAAGATCAGGTTGCTTATGAAGAGGCTCTGGCTGAGTATCAGCAGAAAGAGAAGGATTATGAGTTTGCTGTGCAGCAGTACGAGCTGACGGCGAAGAGCAACGAGGATGCGCAGTCTAGTGTGCAGGAAGCACTGAAACAGGCACAGGACTATGCAGAAAAGTCGCTGCTAAAAAATCTGGACGTTTATAATGTCTGGACGGCGCAGGCTGACCTTTATATTGACAGCGGCTACAAAATCCAGCCGGGTTCTGCGTATCAGAATGTTGACCCGACCGGTGCGTTGCTGGCTGCATATCAGAAACAGCTGGTCAGCGGTGACTCCATGAATGCTGCCGCTGATGCCGTAGGGGTAGATGTGCGCTACCTGAAGGGCGTGGTCACGGTAGAACTTTCCCAGAACGACAATGGCGAGTATAACGGCGTGATGACCTTGCAGGCGTATGCTGCAGATCAGCAGACCGCAGAGAAAATTCTGAACGCGCTGCTGGGTCGTCTGGATCTGATCCATGATAAAGCGGCAGCTGCTGTGTGCAGCCACAGTGTACGCGTGATTGATCAGAGCGTGACACAGGGGGTCTCCACGGAACTGCGTGCGTTGCAGCAGACGAGCAATGAAGATGTTCAGAATCTGCAGAGCCAGCTGGTGGAACTGCAGAGTGCCCGTCAGGCGCTGGATGACAATCTGGCTTCTGCTAAGAGTACTTGGGAGAGTGCGGAGGAGCCCGCACTGGACGGCGGCGCTGCCTCCTCGGTGGCAAAGTACCTGCTCATTGGCTTCCTGCTGGGCGGTGTGCTTGCCTGTGGCGTGGTCGTGGTCAGGTTCCTGCTGGACGGCATGGTCTACTCGGCCAGCGAGCTGAACCGCTCCACCGGCCTGCCCGTGCTGGGCGCGCTGGCCAGCGACCGCACCAAGAAGGCCGGGAAGCTGGATGCAAAGCTCTATCAGATGGAGGGCCGCCCCGATGGCAGCGCGGACGCTGAGATGCTCTGCCTGATGGCTCAGACCATCCGCAGCCGCGCCCCAGAGGCGAAGAATATTCTGGTTACCGGCGATCTGCCTGCGGACCAGCTGGAAGCACTGGCTGCTGCCCTGCAGGCCACGGAGCCCCTGCGCGGCCAGAGCGTGACCGCCGCCGAGAGCATCCTCAAGGCCGCTGCCACCGTGCCCCATGTGGTGGCTGCCGATGCCATTGTGCTGGCTGCCGACTGCACGGTCACCCGCACCGATGCCGTGCGGGAGCAGAACGAGAAGATCGTTCGGCTGGGCAAGCAGATCCTGGGCTGCATCGTATACGAATAAACAATCAAAAATGCCGCTGGTCAGCCAGCGGCATTTTTGATTGCCTGGATCAGCCCATTGGCCGCCAGCTGCCCGGCATAGAGGGCCTCGTTCAGGTTGTTGCCGTGCCCGCCGATCTCTATGAGCAGGCTGCCGGGGGTCAGATCCTGATTGTAGAACCGGTAGCTGAACAGGACCGGGCGGGTGAAGCCGGGGTACAGGCCCTCCATGGCGGTTTCCCAGGCAGCGGCAAAGCGGAGGTTGAGCCTGTAGTTGGGCAGGCTGACCGTGGTGCCGTTGTCGCACCCGCAGATGATCATCACCTGCGCTGCCTGCCGCCCGTTGACGGTGCACACCGGGGCCATGCGGGAGCCATTCTCAGTCTCGATGGCATCCCGGTGGACATCCAGCACGATCTTGATGCTGGGATACTGCGATAAGTATTGCTGTACCACCGCGCGGCTGTTGGCATAGCTGCCGGTGTAGCTTGGGTAGTCGTTCAGGGTCTCATCGTGCAGGGTATTGAGCCCGGCGGCGTTGAGGGTGTCCGCCATCACCCGGCCCACGGCGCACATGTTGAGGTCCCGGTCGGTGGTGCGGGAGCCGTCCCCCGGGCGGTACCACAGCCCTGCTGAGAGCCGGTAGTCCTCAGTGGCATGGGTGTGCATGATGAGGATCTGCGGGTCGGGGCTGTTCCACTCCACCGCAAAGGGGAGCGGGTTGGTGATCTCGGCGGCAATGTCGGCGCTGGAGACGCTGGTGTTGTTCTTGATGCTGCCGCTGCCGCAGGGAATGTATTTCTCCCCGCTGCCCTGCGGATAGTTCTTTTCCAGGATGGCCCCGGCTCCCTCCGGGCGGGAATCGTCGCCTTCCAGCGGGACAAGGTAGGCTTCGATGTCACCGGCAGGCAGGGCGGGAGCCTCCTGTGCAGGCTCTGCCTGTGTTTCCTGCGCGGGTTCGCTCACGGCCTGTGCGGCATTCTCGGAGAGGTCTTTCCGGCTCAGGTAAAGGGCGGTCTGCACGGCTGGCAGCGGCCCGATGACCACCGCCGCCAGCGTGAGGAGCAGCTGGTGCGCAAACAGCGCAAGCCCCAGCGCAAGGCCTGCCGCCGCTGCAAAAGGCAGGGGATGCCCGCACCCCGCCATTTCCCGCCTGCGCATGGAACCTCACCCCCTTCTGCAAAATAGATATGAGAGAACCGCTCCGTCAATGCGAACGGATTGCTGCCTCTCCCAGTAGGAGGGGCAGGCCGGCAGCAGCATAAATCTGGCCCCTATCAGGGGAGTAGACGAGCGAAGGCAAGACCGAGAGGGTTACCCCACCAGCCAGCACAACTGCGCCACACTCAGCTTTGGCTGCAGGGCCCGGTTGATGGCAGCCCCCAGCAGGGCCGCGCCGTGGGCGATGACTCCGTCCAGATCCCGGGGCGTGACGACCAGATCCCGGCCCTCCTCGGCCTGCATCAGGGTGGGGATGCCCGCCGCAAGAACAGGCACACCCAGCCGGGCGGCATCCAGATGCCGGGAGTGGTCGGGCTGGGCCGGGTGGAGTCCGGTGTCTGAAAACTGGAGCGTCCGGCTCAGCCGCTCCGGCTCGGCAGAGCAAAGGCTGTCCACACAGAGCAGGGCGGCGGGCCGCAGCTCCCGCACCAGTGCCCCGGCCAGCTGCTGTAAGCTCAGGCCCGTGGCCGCCGATACCCCCGGGGCCACAGCCGCCACCGGCCGGATGCCCTGCACCGGGACGGCATGCTGCCCCAT
>ERZ791919.3156-NODE-3156-length-10613-cov-4.323546_pt1 | contig 10613 bp, 9 predicted proteins | sample MGYA00510137_ERZ791919 | MGnify/ENA primary metagenome ERZ791919 (study PRJEB30046, sample SAMN00792059) | human gut metagenome | study: EMG produced TPA metagenomics assembly of the A metagenome-wide association study of gut microbiota in type 2...
GGGGCCGCCCTGTGGAGGACGAGGGCCGCGCGGAGGACGGCGTCCCCAGAAGATGGGGTGATACATCACCGTCGGCACGCCCATGCCGGGCATCATGTAGCGGCGGCGATAGCGGCGATATCGCATGCCGTCAAGCATGATCCAGAGGACAAAGAATATGATGAGGATCATGATGAACATCACACCGTTGGCCGCCTCGTCCAGCGCCGCCTCGCTCTGCTGATACTGCTGGCTCAGCTCCACATGGAGCGCGGCGCAAAGCGAGCACACCGCCGCGTCATAATCGTCCTTCTGCACGTTATCCGCCATGCAGGAGGCAACGAAGCTCGGCGAGAGCGAGCTGAGCAGGTCGTAGAATTCGCCGCTTGCGAGCAGGTAGTAGTCCTGCTGCTTTTTTGCGATGAGCAAAACGGCGTCATTCTCGCCAAGCTCCATCTCCATGGCGCAGTCGTACGCCGCGTTCTCCATGTCGCTTTCCGATTCCGTCGTCACGACGGCCATGATGCTGCCAAACATCTTGTCCCAGTTGGCGTTGTAGAGGCCGATAGCCTCCTCAGTCTTGTCGGAAAGAACACCGGCATCATCGCGCACATACTGCGTAAAGGCCGCCGCAGAAAGTGAGGGATCGAGTTTTTCTCCGCCCTCCGGCGTAGAGACGGCGGGCGCCTTGTGCAGTCCCCACGCACTGGATGCGACGATCGCCAGAATCAGCACGGCGATGGCGACGCCGCGTTTTTGAAAGAATTTCATATGCTTCTCCTATCCGGAGCGTCTCAGCTTCTCAGCTCCATGAGCTTCTGCTTCAGCTCACCTTCGATACGGCCGAGCTCGACCTCCGCTTCCTTGCGCTTCTGCGCTCCCTCGCGCTGGATGTTCACGACCTCGTCGAGCGTGGAGACGAGCTGCTCGTTCGTGTGCTGCAGCGTCTCGATATCGACGATGCTGCGCTCGGCTTCCTTTGCCGTGGCGATGGTGCCCATCTTGAGCATGTCGGCGTTCTTCTTGAGAAGCTCGTTCGTCGTCTGCGCCACCGCGCTCTGTGCGGCCGTGGCCTGACGGCTGTGCTCCATGCCGAGCGCGAGCACCATCTGGCTCTTCCAGAGGGGGATGGTGTTGACGAGCGAGGACTGGATCTTTTCGACCATCAGCGTGTCGTTGTTCTGGAGAAGTCTCGTCTGCGGGCCCATCTGGAGCGACACCATGCGCGTGAGCTCCAGGTCATGCAGCTTCTTTTCAAAGCGCTCGCACTTCTGCGCGTAGTCGTTGTAGGCCTGCGCATCCTCGGCAAGGCCGCTCGCCTCCGCCTTTTTGCGTAGCTCCTCGAGCTCGCCGGAGCGGACCTCGGCCAGACGCTTTTTGCCCGCGATGATATACATGGTCAGTTCTTTGTAGTACTTGAGGTTCAGCTCATACATCTGGTCGAGCATCGCGATGTCCTTCATCAGCGTGACCTGATGCTTTTCAAGCTCAGAAACAATGCGGTTCACGCTCGTCTCGGCCTTGCCGTACTGCGCGCGCATCAGCTCGAGCTTATCCTTCTGCTTGTGGAACAGGCCTGCGAAGCCCTTCTTTTCCTCCTGACCAAAACCCTTGACCTCGACGACGAGGTTCGAAAGCGTCTCGCCCACCTCGCCAAGGTCCTTGTTGCGCACGGAGGACAGTGCATTTTCCGAGAACGTCGCAACGCTCTTCTGCGCGGCCACGCCGTAGTTGAGCACGAGGTTTGTATCCGTGATGTCGATCTTTTTCGTAAAATCGTCGACGGCTTTCTTCTCCTGCTCGGTGAGCATGCTCTCATCGACCTTGACGGGCTCGACTTCCTTTTTCTCCGCCTCGGGCGCAGCGGGCGCTTCGGGCGTGAGCGTCAGCTCGGGAACGGCCTCCTGCGCCGCTTCGGTGGGATTCAGGGTCAGCTCGGGCATCATGTTGTCGCTCATATCATTTCTCCTCCGTATTTTGGCTTTGAGTTTGTTCTTTTTCGTGCTTTTTGATGCGCTGGATGCGGCGCAGGCACAGCAGCGTGGCCAACGCCCAGATCAGCGCGGAATAGTAAAGCGTATCCCTGTGCAGATGCAGCGCGCCGATGATGCTTGTCACACACATGATGGCAAAGATTGCACAGAAGATCGGGTCGAGCCACACGCCCTTGAGGCGCTTCATGATCCATGCGTTCACCTTGGCGTTGAACGCCATCACTTTCTTTCGCATCGCTTACTCCTTTATAGCTCGAGCTTGATGTCGTCCTGCGAGGCGGTCGCCGTGCCGGACTCGGCATGCAGCTCACCGTCGTCCTCACTGAGCCCCTCGCGCTTCATCATGTTTTCAAGCACCGTGATGTCGGTGGAAATATCCATCGCCTCGCTGCCGAAGAGCATGTCGAGCTGCTTTTCAAAGGCGGCGACGATGGTACTCATCATACTCTCCACGCGCTGCATGGTCGCGTCGATGTTCTCGCCGCTCACGCCCTGCGCGCCCATACGGTCATAGGCGTTCAAGAGCTTAAGGGTCGTGGGCAGGTAGTAGTCCATGAACTTGCGGATCTGCGGCAGCTTCGACGGGTCGGATTTGACCTGCGCGAAAATTTTCGCGCTCAGGTCCTCGAGCCGGTCGATGTCGGCGGAGATCTTCGCGTCCTTGATGGAATCATTCAGACGCTTCATCTCGGAGATGGCAAGATTGCCGTCCTTGATCATCTTGTCAAGCTCGGGGTTGCCGGTGCTCTCTTCCTTTTTCGGCGGGTCGGGCACCGTGACTTCGACCGTGCCGCACACGGCGTTCATGATGAAGAACACCACCCCCGACACGACCGCCACAAAGAGGAAATGCGGTACGCGGTAGAGCGGGAACAGCAGCGCATAAATGACCCATGTTCCCGCCGCGGCATAATAGGGAACGGTGGATCTGCGTTTGACGGTTGCCAAGGCGATCGCCTCCTGTTTTCATAAATATTTTGACTGATATATGATATCACATCGCATCAGCGCGGTCAAGCAAAGCAAGCGCTTGAAACATTGCAATATCGCACTTTTTACAAAAGAAGGCGGCGTCCGGTCCAGGACGCCGCCTTCTTGCAAAATACTGCGTTTTTCTTATTCGTTTCGGATGGCTTCGAGCGCGGAGATCTTGACCGCCTTGTTCGCGGGCTGATAACCGGACACCAATCCGACCATCACTGAGAACACCAGTGCAAAGATGATAAGCTCAGGCTTGATGACGGAAACGCGCGTCACGTTCTCTCCGCCGATGAGCGCCTGCTTGATGAGTTCCCACGTCACTCCTCCGCCGCCGAACGCGCCGAAGGAGAAGAGATTGATGCCGACAGAGATGATATAGCTGAAAAGGAGTCCCAGCACGCCGCCGAGAAGTCCGATGCTGCCGGCCTCCATCAGGAACATCGCGCGGATATCGCGCACATAGCACCCAAGCGCCTTCATGATGCCGATCTCCTTCGTGCGCTCGGAGACGGACATGATCATCGTGTTCGTAATGCCAATGGCCGCGACAAAAAGCGAGATCGCGCCGAGACCGCCGAGCATCAGCTCGATCTGGCGGGTCTGCTTGTTGAGCTCGTCGCGCATGCTCTGCATGGAATAGGTGCTGTAGCCCAAGTCCTTGATGGACTGCTCCACGTCCGCCACGGCGTCAAGGCTCTCGGCCTTGACATTGATGGACGAATACTCGAACTTCGTGTCGGTCTTGCCGGTCAGGTCCTGAATAAGCGCTTTGAGCGCATTGATGTCCATCATCACGCCGTCGTTCGTCTCGTAGCCCTTGCCCTGATCTTCCTTCAGAACGCCGACGACCTTGAGATCGACGCTGTAGGGCGTCGTCTCATTGCCGGAGTCGTCCCAGGAGGTCAGGAGCATCTTCACGTCCGTCTTGAGCGGGTCAAAGAACGGGTCGGGGACATTTTCCGTGTCGATATTGCCGTTTTCGTCCCAGTTATATCGGTCGACATAATTTCTGCCATCCGGCATCAGGGTATCCTTAAAGGTGTAGGCAAAGTACTGGCCCACGACCACCTCGTCGCTGCTCTGCGGATAGCGGCCCGCGATCAGCTCAAAGCCCATGTCCTCAAGGGCGCTCACGTCAATGCCGGCAAAGTTGCCCCAGGCGGCGCTGTAGCGATCGTTGATGCCCGCCTTGAACGAAATGTTGTAGTTATCAAGGCCTGCCTTGGGCATGACGGCCTGCACGCCCGCGATCTCGCGGAAGCTCTCCACCGCCTTCTCATCGAGCTTGCTCTCCGTCTGCGTGCCGGTATTCTGGTTGTAGCCGCGGTAGACCTCGATGATGGAGAGGTCGCCCATATTTTTGAGCATCTGGTCGTAGGACTCCTGCATGCCCGCGCCGATGGAGACCATCACGATGATGGACGTGCAGCCGATGAACACGCCCAGCACCGTCAGGATCGTGCGCCCCTTGCGCCGCGACAGGCTGTCGAAGCACATTTTCAGGATGTCTGCGAATCTCATTTTTTCTGCTCCTCAGCACCCGTGGCCGCAGTCTCTTTGCTTTCAGCCGCCGCGGCTTCCGCTGCCTCCTTCTTCTCTTCGGCGATCTCCTCTTCGTCCCACTTGTCCCAGAGGGCCTGCTCGGCCTTCTGCTTGGCTTTCTTCTTGCGGATGCGCAGCACAATGAGAAGGACGATGAGCGCGGCGACCCCCGCGATGATGACGTACTTCCATGGGAAGGTGTTTGCCGGCTCGGGGTCGATCATGCCGGGGTCGTCCATGCCGGGGTCAGACGGCTCATAGGCCATGGCCTCGACCGTTGCCTCGAACACGCGCTCTTTGGTGTTGCCGTTGGAATCTTCGTAGGTAATGACGATCTTGACCTGATTCTCGCCCTCCAGCTGCGGGGTCACGGCAAAGGCGATGGTGCCGTTCTTGCCGCCGTCGATCGTGCCGACGCGCTGATAAGGCGTGGGGGAATCAATGTCACCGGAGATGGTCGCCTCGACGTTGCTGATGGCGCTCTTGCCCTTGTTGACATAGTCGATCGTCAGGCTCGTCTCCTCGCCGACGTAGCCGGTGTAGGCGGTCTTGGGTTCGCTCAGCTCAAAGCGGTCGGGCTGGTAGAGCGGCACGCTCAGCGACAGCGTGGCGTTGCCCGACTTTCTTGCGTTCTGGTCAACATATTCATAGGTCACGTCAATCTTGACGTCCTGCGCGCTGGCGCTGATGAGCTGCGCGGCCTTCATCGGCACGGTGACGGTCTTGCTGCCGCTCGCGGCGACAGATTCAAAGTAGAACGTGTTCGTCGAGCCGTTGAGCATCAGGTCCTGACCGCCGGTGACGGTGACCATGACGTTTTCGATCTTGATGGTCTTGCTGGTGTTCGTGAACGAGAAGCTCAGGTTCGTGCTTGAGCCCGCCGCAACGGACGAACCGCCGTAGTTGTACTTCGAGAGAATGACGATGGGCGTGGGGCTCGCAATGGTCTCCTCGTCCTTCGTATCCTTGGTAACGGTGGAGAGAACGTTCACGCTGCCGCTGGCGCTGCCGCCGGTGAGCTGCGTGCCGTTGTCATAGTAGAACGACAGGCTCGCGTCGATCGTCTGCATCTGGGACTCGATCTTGTCGGGCGCCTTGACCGTCACAGTGACGGCCGTGTCGCGGCCCGCGCGGATATCGTCGAGCATGTAGTCCTGGCTGCCCATGATGAGAAGCGATCCGGAGGATTTGAGCGTCAGGATAGGGTCGCGCATGGCGGTCGTGCCGGCGTTCTGGATGTAAACGGTGATGGTCTTCGTCTCGCCCGCGGCAATAGACGTGCTCGTGCCGTCGGAGTTGAAGACGGCGCGCGGCTCGGGAATCACTTCCGGCGTCGGCTCGGTGTAGGGCACGCACTCGCGCACCGGAACGGTGTTGCCGTCCTGATAGCCGCCGCCGTTGCCTTCATAATAAATTGTAAAGGCAAGCTGCTTGCCGCTGTCGCCGGTGTAGGTCAGGCCGGTGAACGTAACGGTATATTCGCCGTTCTGTCCGCTTGCAACAGCGCTCGCCGTGCCGTCCTGAAAGCTGTCAAGGCCGCGCACGACGCGGATCGAATCGTTGCTGCCGTCCGTGCGGGATAAGTAGACCGTGATGTCCACCGTATCGCCGGTGTAAATGCTGCTTCTGCTGGCCCGGTAGCCGGTGATCAGAAAGCTGGTTCCCGTCCGTGCCGTCGTGCCTCCGCCCGTCGCTTTGGCGTCATTCACAGGCAGCAGCGCTGCACACAGCACAAGGGCAAGGCAGAGCGAGAGCAGGGATCTTGAGATGCGTTTCATGTTCGATTTCCTCCGTTATTCGATATAAGGTGCGGCGTCGATCTCCGCCTTGACCTGATTTTCTACGTTGCTGACGATCCTGCCGTCGATGAGCGTGACGATGCGGTCGGCATACTCGGTCATCTCCGGATCGTGGGAGACGAGCACGATCGTCTGGTGAAAGCGCTTGGCAAAGCCGCGGATCATGTGCATGACCTCTTTCGTCGTCTTCGAGTCGAGGTTGCCGGTCGGTTCGTCGGCGAACACGACCTCGGGATGCGTGACGAACGCGCGCGCGATGCCCACGCGCTGCTGCTGTCCGCCGGACATCTGGTTTGGAAAGTGGTCCATGCGGTCCTTCAGTCCCACGCGGCAGAGCATTTTCTTCGCCTCCAGCAGCCGCACATCCGGGTCGATGCCCTTGAACATCAGCGGCATGGCCACGTTTTCCGCCGCCGTCAGCTCCGGCAGCAGGTTGTAGGACTGGAAGACGAAGCCGATATGCTTCTGCCGGAAGGCCGCGAGCTGATTTTCGTTCAGCCGCGAGATCGGCACGCCGCCGATGCGCACCACGCCGCGCGTGGGCTTTTCGAGTCCCGCCAGCTGGTTGAGCAGCGTCGATTTGCCGCTGCCGGACGTGCCGAAGATGCAGCACACCTCGCCCCGCGGGATGTCGAGGTCAATATTGTGCAGTGCGACCACGTGCTCCTGCCCCATCATGTACACCTTTCGGAGCTTTCGCACCGAAATGACGGGCTTCTGGTCATTTGCCATCGCAGTTTCTCCTCAATTTTAATCTTGGGTCCATTATAATCTCATCTTATGAGGAAGTCGTTACAATCAGGCGCGATTTGGTTACAAATTATTTAAGAGTTCCTTAATTCTCGCACCGAGCCTTTTCCTGTATTATTTAGACGAAATTTATCGAAAAATGTTTCATCCTTTTTGAAAAAAAGCGGCGGATTTTTTGATCCGCCGCTTTTCGCGCTTTTACGCTCAGTTCATCGGCGCATCGGGCACAACGTAGACCGTCATGCTCTCGCCGCTCGTGTCGATGGGCAGCGTGTCGTCAAGGGGCTGCGTCAGCGCCGCATCCGCATAGAGCGTGCAACCGCTGCGGCAACAGATGTTGACATACGTCCCCCTCGCCACATGGTATTCATTCACCCACCAGTCTTCGCCCCCTTCTTCCGCAGGGAGGCAGACCGTCAGCAGGCAGGCGGGTCTCGTGTCGTCCGTCGCGTACACGACATCGTTCAGAAGGTAGCGGCCTGACTTGTAGGGTTCTGTTTTGTAGGGTTCATCGTAGCTCCAGTTGTAGAGTGTCGTGCCCATCTCCGTCGCGCCGCCCTCGCCGTCCTCGATGTAGTCGGTCACGGACATGGCAAGCAGCTCGCCCGTCTCGGGATCGGCGTAGTAGAGGGTGGTATAGTAGTAGCCGCCGGCGTCTTTAAAGCGCGTGGTGGTCGAGAGCAGCACCGCGCCGTCCTGCTCGCTGCGCTCGTCAAGCGTTTCCTCGGCATTCTTGGCGGCGGGGTCAGTGCACTGCGGCAGCATTTCACGGAGATACTCCGTCCCCTCGCCCGGAATGGGATAGATGTTCAGGCTTGCGTTATCGTCGCTCGTCATGCGCGTGGCGTACAGTCTGCCACGCCCCTCGCTCCACAGTTCTTCCTCGCCCGGGCCGCTGTTGGCGGTATAGTTGTAGTGCGAGGACATGAGGATCGTGCTGTCGCCCCCGTCCGTGTACTGCAATCTTGCGTTGTAGGTCACCTCGCCGTCCCGGTCGGTGCCCTGAATGTTCACGGTCACGGCGTCGTACTTTTCGAGCAGTACGCACGGATCGTTGACCTCGCGCAGCGTTTCGAGCGTCACGTCCATCGGCGTGTCGTCCTTGCCGCCGTTCCCATCGTCCTTGCCGCCCTGCGTGCCGCAGCCGGCAAGAAGTGCCGCGACGCAAAGCGCGGCAATGCCTGCTTTCTTCCAGTTTTTCACCTTGGTTTCCTCCTTATTTGGGTGCGGACTCACGCCCGCGTTTCAAATTCTTTTAACGGTTTTCTTCCAGCGGCACGATATAGACCGTTGCACTCTCGCCGCTCGTGTCGATGCCCGCCTGATAGTCGATCTCCTGACTCAACGCTGCATCATAATAGATATTGCTGCCGGTACGGCAGGCAAACATGGCATAGCTGCCGCGCGTCACGCGGTACTGCTGTGTTTCCTCGTCCGCTGTGCCGGGGTCGTAGATGAGCGTCAGCAGGCAGGTGTCAGCACTGTCGGTCTCGTGCAGTGCTTCGCCCGCAAGGTCACGCTCAGGCGCGTAGGGCTCATCGTAGCTCCAAGTGTAGCGCATCTTGCCGTCAAAGGCCTCATCATCCGCAGCATGATCAGTCACTGTCATGGCGTGAAGCTCGCCGGATCCAGGTTCAACTTCGTAGAGCGTCTTGCTGTGATAACCGCCAAGGTTCGGATATGTCACACTCCCGGAGAGCAGGTACACACCATTCTGTAATCCGATCGTTTCCTCGCTCTCCTCGGTGCCCATCTCAAATTCCGCAATTGCGGGCAGATCAGCAAGAACATACATCTCGTAATCTATTTTGGTGAAGCAGGTCATCATCGTTCTCTCTTCGTTCGATGATCGATCCAGATACACTTTTCCGTTTGCCTGCGTCCAGCGCTCTTTTGCACTGACCGGATAATTCTCGCTCGGATCATACCCATAATGCCCCCAGGACACGACATTTCCATCCGCATTACGGGTGTACTGCACTCTGGCGGTATAAGTCACATCGCCATTTTTATCGGTGTACTGTACATTCACCGTCACGACCTCATGTCTTTCGAGCAGTGCAAGGGGTATATTGATCCCTCGAAGATCCTCGACGGTATAATCCTCGCCATCTTTCAGCCCACAGTCGCCTCCGCAGCCCACAAGTAAGCTCGCAGCGCATAAAGCAACGGTGACGGCTCTCTTCCAGCTTTTCATGGTGTGCTCTCCTCTCTCATCTCCCGTCAGTCTTGATCGCCGCTTTTCACATAGACGGTCGTGCTGCCGCCGTCCGGCCACTCGATCTCAGGGGTTTGATACTCCTGCGTCATGGCGGCGTCGTAGTAAAGCATGACGCCCTTACCACTCTCTGGGGAAAAGTACGCTGCGCTCGGCACGGTAAAGTGCTGCTCGTGCTCCTGCGCGGTGCCCGGGTCCCACACGAGCGTGATTTCATGCTTGGGAACATCGTCCGACAGCATCAGCGCGTAGAGGTCTTCCTCCGGTTCATAAGGGCGATCATAGCTGAACGTATAGCTTCCCGTGGCAAAGCAGGTGTCTTTTCCCTGCAAGTCTTTTCTGTGCCGCTCCGACTTGATCGATATCAGGTCATCGGAGGTTGGATCGACATAGAGCCATCGCAGCGAGTAGTCAGTGTCATCGTCGGTGATATAATGTTTGATTGGAAACACGAGCTGGCCGTCCTGCTCATACGGCTCTTTGACCTCCACCGTGATACCGTCACCGGCCTCGGGCAAAAACGGTTCCCGCGCGGTACTTTCTTCGTACCACTCATCCGTTCCGCAGGCGATCACACTGGCAATTCGAGCGCTGCCGTCATCATTTGTTCCAGCGATAATGCACATACCGTCCGGCACTTCATCCAGGCAGACATTCAGGCTATAAATATCGTCTGCGCCGTACTCATCATAATACCAGCCGTGGCTCCAGCTTTGCAGCCGGCCTTCTTCGTCGCGCGTGTACTGGTCAGTGCTCTTGACGTCCTGACCGCCGTTGCTGCTGTCTGTGCTCTCCCGTACAATAGTCACCACCTTGTGCCGTTCAAGCAGCGCAGAGATCTTATTCCTCTCACAGATGTCTTCGTAGGTGATCTGCAGCTCGTCGGCGCTGTCGTCATCGTCAAGCCCGCAGTCGCCTCCGCAGCCCGCGAGCAGCAGCGCGGCGGCAAGTGCGAGGGCACTCATTAGTCCCCAGCGGTTCATTTTGTTTCTCCTCTCATCGTCTTCTTTCCATCTTGATTATGCGGAGCTTTTTTCGTTCCGTACATTCTCTTAGACGAGAAATCTCTCAAAAAGTTTCACCCTTATGATTTTTTTAAGAAACTTTTTTCTTTCCCGTGCGAGCTCTTGCATTTTCCGCCGACGCGGCATACAATGAGGACATATTTCACCCGGGAGGGGCGTTTTTATGAACTATATCGGCATCGACCTCGGCGGCACGAACATCAAGGGCGCACTCGTGAGCGTGAAGGGCGAGATCTTAAAGGAGCATTCTATCCCGACGCGCGTCGATCTCGGCCCCGAGGCGGTCGCGGGACGCATCGGTCAGGTCATCGCGCAGCTCTCTGAC
>ERZ791919.3162-NODE-3162-length-10593-cov-2.705542_pt1 | contig 10593 bp, 7 predicted proteins | sample MGYA00510137_ERZ791919 | MGnify/ENA primary metagenome ERZ791919 (study PRJEB30046, sample SAMN00792059) | human gut metagenome | study: EMG produced TPA metagenomics assembly of the A metagenome-wide association study of gut microbiota in type 2...
CTATTGCAACAAAAATATTACTAAAACACTTGAAACAAAGAAAAAATTAATATATTATAAATACTGTAAATATAATAAACAAAGGAGTGAAATATATGGTTGGACTAAAGTTAGATTTAAAAAATGCTGGTATAACCGAAAAATATATCTTGAAGTATAGTAAAGAGGTAGAGAAAATTCATACAGAATTACACGAGAAAAAAGATGATGAAAATGAATTTTTAGGATGGTTAGAACTTCCTACTAAATATAATAAAAAAGAATTTAAGAAAATAAAAGAATGTGCAAAAAAAATTCAAGCAAATTCTGATGTGCTACTTGTTATTGGAATTGGTGGCTCATATCTTGGCGCTAGAGCAGTAATAGAGGCATTGACGAATACATTTTATAATTTACAAGACAAAGAAGAAAGAAAAACTCCTCAGATAATATATGTTGGAAACAATTTAAGCCCTAACTACATAAGCGAGCTAATAGATTTAATAAGTAATAAAGACTTTTCTATAAATGTAATTTCAAAATCTGGAACTACAACAGAGCCGGCTATTGCATTTAGAATATTTAGAGAGTTGTTAGAAGCTAAATATGATTTGGAAGAAGCAAGAAGCAGAATATATGTTACAACAGACAAGGAAAAAGGAGCATTAAAGCAATTAGCAGAAAAAGAAAATTACGAAACATTTATTATTCCAGACAATGTAGGAGGAAGATATTCTGTACTTACTCCAGTAGGACTTTTACCAATAGCTGTTGCAGGTGTTGATATAGATAAATTAATGAAAGGTGCAAGATTTGCTCAAGATAAATATTGTGATGAAGATTTAAAATATAATGAATGTTATCAATATGCCGTTGCAAGAAATATCTTATATAAAGATGATAAGAATATTGAAATACTAGCAAACTACGAACCAAAAATGCACTATGTAACAGAGTGGTGGAAACAACTCTATGGTGAGAGCGAAGGAAAAGACGGAAAGGGAATATTCCCAACAGGAGTAGACTTTACAACAGATTTACACTCTTTAGGACAATATATTCAAGAGGGAAGACGTAATTTATTCGAAACAGTAATAAGAATAGAAAAGCCTGGTTCAGACATAAGTATAAACTTAGATGAAGATGATTTAGATGGACTAAATTACTTAGTTGGCAAATCATTAGATTTTGTAAATAAAAAAGCAATGGAAGGTACAATAGAAGCACATGTTGATGGAGAAGTGCCAAATATATTAATAACTATGCAAGAACTAAATGCAGAAACTTTAGGACAATTAATATATTTCTTTGAACTTGCATGTGCAATGTCTGGCTCAATACTTGGAGTAAACCCATTCAACCAACCAGGAGTTGAAAAATACAAGAAGAACATGTTTAGACTACTAGGAAAACCAATTAAAAAATAGAAAATTGTATTGACATAACACAAAAAAAGTACTATTATAAGAATATGTGAATAGATAAGCAATGAGACAAAGTAAAATACAGGTTACTTTTAGAGAGGAATTGTCATAGGCTGAAAGCAATTCTAAGCAAACATATTTGAAAAACTACCTCACAGGAAACTGGCGAAAGCTTGCTTAGTAAATTAAGTAAAAAATTAGGATGGAACCGTGCATATGTGCACTCCTAAATGTTAAAAGCATTTGGGAGTGTTTTTGTTTTCCAGATGCAAAAGGAGGATTTTTTATGATAATTACATTAAAAGACGGAAGCAAAAGAGAAGTACAGGAAGGCATTTCTGTAATAGACCTTGCAAAAGAAATTAGCGAAGGTTTAGCAAGAGTTGCAACTGCAGGAAGAGTAGATGGAAAGGTTGTTGATTTAAGATACAATTTAAACAAAGACTGCAATGTAGAAATTTTAACATTTGATGATGAAGATGGAAAAAAAGCATATTGGCATACGACATCTCACATAATGGCACAAGCTATTAAGAGATTATATAAAGATGTTAAGCTTGCAATTGGACCAGCTATAGATGGTGGATTTTACTATGATTTCGACACAGAATACAGATTTTCAGAGGCTGACTTCGAGAAGATAGAAGCTGAAATGAAAAAAATTATAAAAGAAGATTTACCAATAGAAAGATTCGAACTTCCAAGAAGCGAAGCTATTAAATTAATGAAAGATGCAGGAGAAGATTACAAGGTAGAACTAATAGAGGACTTACCAGAAGGCGAAGTTTTATCATTTTACAAGCAAGGTGAATTCACAGATTTATGTGCAGGACCTCATTTAATGAGCACTGGAAAAGTAAAATGCGTTAAGCTATTATCAACTTCAGGAGCTTACTGGAGAGGTGACGAGAAGAATAAAATGCTTCAAAGAATTTATGCTATATCATTCCCAAAGGCAAGCTTGCTTGAAGAACATTTAGCAAAATTAGAAGAAGCAAAACAAAGAGACCACAGAAAATTAGGAAAAGACTTAGAACTATTCATGACACATAAATTAGTAGGTTCAGGACTTCCAATGTATTTGCCAAATGGTGCAACAGTAAGAAGATTGCTTGAAAGATACATTCAAGACAAGGAAATAAGAATGGGATATAAACACGTATACACACCATCACTTGCAAACGTTGAACTATATAAAACATCAGGACACTGGGACCACTACAAAGAAGATATGTTCCCAGTAATGAAAATGGACAATGAAGAATTAGTATTAAGACCAATGAACTGCCCACATCACATGCTAATATTCAAGAGTAAAATGCGTTCATACAAAGATTTACCAATAAGAATTGGTGAATTAGCACATGACTTTAGATATGAAGACAGCGGAACAGTTTGCGGTATTGAAAGAGTGCGTGAGATGTGCCAAAATGATGCACACTTATTCGTAAGACCAGACCAAATAAAAGATGAAGTTGGAAAGGTAGTAAAATTAATACTAGATGTATACAAAGACTTTGGATTTAAAGACTACAAATTTAGATTATCATTAAGAGACAAAAACGACAAACACAAATACTTTGATGACGACGAAATGTGGGACAAGGCAGAAAGTCAACTTCGTGAAATACTAACAGAACTAGGATTAGACTTCTACGAGGCAGAAGGCGAAGCTGCATTCTATGGACCAAAGCTAGATGTACAATTAAAATCAGCAATAGGACATGATGTAACAGTTTCAACTTGCCAATTAGACTTCTTATTACCAGAAAGATTCGAACTAGAATACATTGGTGAAGATGGAAAAGCTCATAGACCAGTTGTAATACACAGAGCAATACTTGGAACACTAGATAGATTTATGGCATTTTTAATAGAAGAAACAAAGGGAGCATTCCCAACATGGCTTGCACCAGTACAAGTAAAAGTACTCCCAATATCAGATAAGCACTTAGAATATGCAAACAAAGTTAAAGAAGCGTTACAAGATAAAGAAGTAAGAGTAGAAGTAGATGATAGAGCAGAAAAAATCGGATACAAAATACGTGAAGCACAACTTCAAAAAGTTCCATACATGTTAGTTGTTGGAGATAAAGAACAAGAAGCAGGAGAAGTCGGAGTTCGTAACAGAAAAGACGGAGACGTTGGGGCAATGAAGCTAGAAGATTTTGTAGAAAAAATAGATGAAGAAATAAAAACATTTGCAAAATAGGAAATATAATTAAAAAGAATACGGACATATAAAAAAATATGTTTGTATTCTTTTTTTGAAAAATTGGCGTAAGTTTTTATTATACAATAAATTTTTATAGCATTATTAATAAAGTTGTGATATACTAATTCAGTAATTTAATTTGCAAAATTTGGAGGAGCAAATATGCCAAGGAAAGTAGTAAAAGGTACAACAGAAAACTTAAATATGTTAAGAGAAAAAGTAGACTATATTGGTTTTGAACTAGGAGAAGTTCCAGAATTTTTAAAGGATTTTGAGCCACTTGAATATAGAGTACCAAAGGTTTACGACGAAACTACATATAAAGTTTATAAGTACGTAAAAATAAAAGATATTGAAATATTAATTACACCAAAGGACAGACTAGATGATTTAGAGGAAAGGTATAAACTTGCCAGTCCATTATTTACATATATGAAGCCAGAGGCAAACGAAAATCTTGAGAAGTATGCATATTTTTTAAAAATGATAAATCAGACTAGGGTGTCAGATATTCAAGAAATAGAAAAGGAACAAGAAGCTTTTCAGAAAGAGATTCCATTTGATGTGAAATTTGCTAATAATTTTAAGTGGCAAATATTCTATTCTGATTATGCGGATAAATATTTTATGCTTGCTTCTACAAACGAAACAGATAATTCGCCGATGTTTTATTTATTGAAAAAAAAGATTGAAGCGTGCAAGAGCAAGAGTGAAAAGGATAACACTATTTTTGTGCCTATCAGTAATGAGGAATATTCGGAAGTAATATTAAAAAAATCAGAGATAGAAGATTTAGAAAATTATTTGTGGTTTTTCACTAAAAATTGGCCTTCTATATATGAAATAGAAGATGAAGAAGGAAATATTCAGCTCCAAATAGTCGGAGAGACTGTTATATATGATAAAATGACAAGCCAATATAGAATTATTCTCAAAGATAAAAAAGAAGCATCAAAATGTTATAAATTAATTAAAGCATTATTCATTTTAGCATATGATTTAAGAAAAGATTATCAATTTCAAATAAAGATTGGCGAAAATGGTGGCTTAGAATTTTATTATAATGATGAAAAAATTGAATATGATACTTTGCCAGAGTTTTTGAAGAAAGAGTCAATTTCTAAGATAAAAGAAAACGAAAGAGTTAAGACTGAGACTAAGGAAGTAAAGGCAGATATCAAAGATTTACAAAAGCAAGAAGAACAGAAAAACCTAGAATATCTTAGAAAAGAGAAAGAGATTGTTACTTTCTTAGAGTGCAAGAAAACATTTATGGGAAGAATAAAATATTTCTTTAAGGGAAAGAAAGGTAAGAAAGACGAAGAAGTTTCGGAGCATTCTGCAAGTAAAGAAAGATTAAAGGACATTTTAAGTCAAGATAAAGAAAATATAGAACATTTTAAAGATGATGAATTAGAATCTAAGAACTATACTGTAGAAGATATTATTAAGATTGGCAAAGAACTTGATAATAATGTAAAAGATAATAAAAATGCAAAACTAGACTTAAAGGCTTTACAAAATAAGGTTGATAATATTGATAAAAAATTAAAGAATGCAACAGAGTTTTTAGAAGAGATAGATGAGCATAAGAAGAGCATATTCGAATTTTGGAAATATGCAAACAAAGATGAGTCGAAAATGCTTGCCGAAGGTGAAGTAGAAGAGGAAGAAACAACGAGTACAGGTCTTAGAAAAACCTTTGATTATGAAGAAGATATAGAAAATTTTGCAAGTAAGATAGATAGCCAACAAAGAGAAAAATTAACACATAAAGAACAAGATGCATTGTTTGCATCAAATTTTGTACTAGATGGAATAAACATAGTATCGAAGGAAAAGCTATTAAAAGCAGATGAAACAAAAATAGCAAATTTATTGCAGCAATTAAAAGACGACTACAAGAAAGATATTGATAAAATTCAAGAAAAGGATTTCGATATTTTTGGAAATATCAGCCAAGATAAGACAAAGATAAAAACATTAAAAAATAATCAACATAGAGAAGCGGAAAAAGATAAGTACAAAGTTTTAAATGTAAATTTAAATACAGAGATGGACGTATTTATAGAGAAATTAAAAGAACTTAGACAAATTCTTATAGATGAATCTGAAAAGATAGAAGTTCCATATGATATATCTTTGTACAAGGCTAGCAACGAAAAGATTGATCCAGATGGATTTGACAAATTTAGTGTAAATCCATTCGAAACTTTGGATAATCTAGAGAAAACTTCTACATCTAAAGAAACATATTTATATAAAATAAATGTTCCAGAAAATACAAAGTTAGTATTTTACTCGAATATAACTTTCTTTGAAAATAACAATCAAACACTTCCTTTAGGAATGGACATATCTCAAGAAGGACTTATAAACATGGATAAATATAAGCTTGAGCTAAAAGGAAAAGACGAATTTAATATAAATATTTTCAAGAACGAATTCGATAATTTTGTAAAGAATGTGAAGGTGTATGAGTATAATTTGACAAGCAAATAATAAAAGAGTTGGGAAAGAATCAAATTTTGGCAAGGAAAATGAATTCAAAAGGTAATGGAGCATACGTGGTGTATGTGACCGCGTTTTGAATGAAATTTGACGTAGCAGAAATTGTAATTATTTGCCAATGGAAAGGAAAAGTATGGTAGACAGAGTAATCATAATGGTACTTGATGGCTTCGGTGTCGGAGAGGCTCCAGATGCAAACAAGTATGGAGATGAAGGAAGCAATACACTTGCTGGAATATACAATAATACGTCTTTAAATATTCCCAATATGGCTAAATTAGGGCTATATAACATAGACGGAGTTAAGGTTGGAGAAAAACAAGAAAAGACAATAGGAGCATATGGAAAGGCACAAGAACAAGCAGATGGAAAAAACAGTCCAGTAGGGCATTGGGAGATGTCTGGTTATATTAAGCATCCAGCTTTTACAACATATCCAAATGCGTTTCCTAAAAAATTGATTGACGAGTTTATAGAAAAAACTGGTGTAAAAGGAGTTTTATGCAATGAAGTTGGCTCTGGAACAGAAATTTTAAAACGCTTCGGAGAAGAACACATAAAAACAGGATATCCTATAATATACACATCAGCAGACAGCGTATTTCAGATAGCAGCACATGAAGACGTAATTCCAGTAGAAAAATTATACGAAATTTGTAGAATTACAAGAAAAATTCTAGATAACCCAGAGTACAATGTTGGAACTGTAATTGCAAGACCTTTTATTGGAGATAAATCAGAAAACTTTACAAGAACCTACAACAGAAAAGACTTTGAGTCTAATGCTTTTGGTAAGACAATGTTAGATGTAATGAATGAAAATGGCACAAATGTTGTAGCCATAGGAAAAATACAAGATTTATTTAGTGGCAGAGGAATAGACAGTGCAATACACACAAACGGAAATGCTGATGGAATAGAAAAGACGATTGAAGAAATAAAGAAAGACACTAAGGGATTGGTATTTACAAACCTTGTAGATACAGATATGCTATATGGACACAGAAATAACATCGAAGGATATGCAAGAGCACTAGAATATTTCGACTCGAAATTACCAGAAATAATGAGCAAAATGAAAGAAAATGATATGCTTATTATAACCGGAGATCATGGAAATGACCCAAGCACTCCAAGCACAGACCACTCTAGAGAATATACTCCAATATTGATATATGGAAAGAATATAAAAGAAAATGTGAATTTAGGAATAAGAAGCACATTTGCAGATATTTCTGCAACAATATTAGATATGTTAGAATTACCAAAACTTGAAAATGGTATAAGCTTTAGAAAAGAAATAGAAAAATAATAAAAAGCTGATATATGTTACTAAAACAATATATCAGCTTTTATAAATTTATTTTATATCTTCTTTTACAACTCCTGGTTGTTCTAACAATTCTGGCTTCTTTAAATATTTAGACAATTGCTTAAAAGAAGTTGCATAATAATAACCATCGCAAATTCTTTCATCACCAACAAAGGCTATGGTAATACATTTTTCTTCGTGCATTTCATCATCATCGTAAATATAGCTTTTCTTCTTTTTACCCATTGCAAAGAATAGGCTGGTAGTACCAAAATTGTATAAATGATGATAAATACTATCAATACCTAAAGATCCAACATTAGTTAAAAATACGCTAGTATGAAATGGACTCGCTGAAATGATTGCCTTTGGAACGGCACCATGCTTGTCTAAAAATTTGATAAATTTAAAAGCAGCTCTAATAAAGCCATTTGGAACAATACTAAAGGTTTTTGCTAATGCATCTGTATTATTAGATGTACTGTAATCTTTGTTTTGTTCTATTGCTTTGTCTAATTTTTCTTTTATTTCGAAAATGTTTTCAGTTCCTGTAAAAGGCAATTTTATTGTTGTTTCTTGTCCTTCATCAGCTTACGCTGAATGACGAAAAATGTCAAATAATATTGAATTAAAAATTGACAAATGGGTAGGAATGGTTTATTGTAGTATTAGTTTGAACTTAAAATGGAGGAATATAAAATGTTAGAGGAACTAAGACAATGTGAAGTCTGTCCTTTTAGATGTAAAGTAAATAGATTGGAAGGAAAAATAGGAAAATGTGGTTGTAATGATAAGATAAAAATTGCATTAGCATCATTACATTATTATGAAGAGCCATGCATAAGTGGAAAGAATGGTTCTGGTACAGTGTTCTTTTCGAATTGTAACTTGAATTGCTTATTCTGCCAAAATTATAAAATAAGTCAAGAAGGAAAGGGAATAGAAGTTTCTATAGAAGAATTAGCTGATATTTTTTTAGATCAGCAGAAAAATGGAGCAAATAATATAAATCTAGTAACACCAACTATGTATGCATATCAAATAATAGAAGCTTTAAAAATTGCAAAATCTAAAGGCCTTATAATTCCAGTAATATATAACACAAATGGTTATGAAAATGTTGAAACAATAAAGGCTCTGAAAGGATATATAGACGTATATTTGCCAGATTTAAAATATTATTCTAATGAGATTGCTGTAAAATATTCAAAAGCACCAAACTATTTTGAAATAGCAACAAAGGCAATTTTAGAAATGATTAATCAAGTGGGAACTCCGGAGTTTGACGAAAATGAATTAATAAAAAAAGGCGTAATAATAAGACACTTAGTACTTCCAGGACACATTCAAAATTCGAAACACATATTAAAATGGTTAAAAGAAAATGTAAATTCAAGAGCATATGTGAGTGTAATGGCACAATATTTTCCAACATATAAGGCCAAAGAAGATAAGTATTTGAATAGAAAATTAACAAACAAAGAATATTCAGAAATAGAGCAATATTTATATCTGTTGGATATAGAGAATGGATATATGCAAGATTTAGGAAAACATGAAGAAGAGTATGTGCCAGATTTTTAAAATTTGATTGAAAATAATTTGTTCATAATATATAATAATGTTAGATAGATTATTAGAAAGAGGCAGAAAATGGCAATATATACAAGTAAAACAAAAATAGATTTAGAAGATGTTGGTTACTCAAATAAAATAACTAATAAGGCAATATTAAAAATATTAGAAAATGCAGGGGCTAGGCAATCAGAAACCATACATTTTGGATTAAATGATATGGAAAATGTAGGATTTAGTTGGATTCTATTAGGTTGGAAAGTTAAAATTTTAAAAAGGCCTATATATAACGAAGAACTAACAATAAATACATGGGGAAGAGATTCAAATAGAATTTTTACATATAGAGACTACAAGATATATGATGAGAGCGGAGAACTATGCACAATTGCTACTAGCAAGTGGGCAATTGTAGATATAAACACTGGAAAGCTAAGAGAATTAACTCCTGAAATTATTGAAAAATATCAATGTGAGACTAAAAAAGTATTCGAAGAAGATTATACTTTAAAATTAAAAGAACCAGCTACTATAATAAGAAAGCAAGAATATAAAGCACAAAGAAGAGACATAGATATTAACAAGCATATTCACAATTTATATTATTTGGACTATGCTTATGAGGCTTTACCAGAAGAAGTATATGAAGCACCAGAGTGTAATAATATAGAAATAATGTATAAAAAACAGATACGATTAAATGATGAATTTAAGTGTTTATATACAAAAGAAGAAAATCAAAATATCATAACAATAAAGTCGAAAGATGAGAATACGCTACATGCAATTATCAAATTATATTAATTAGAAACATGCCGTTTAAATGAAAGAAAGGATATTTTTTTATGGAAAACAGTGCTAAAGAAAAAAGACAATATATAATTATAAATGCTCTATTAATATCAATTGTACTGCTTTTAGGAATATACATATATAAAGTTGTTCAGTCTAATAAGCAACAAATAAAATTGGGTTATGAACACGGAGTAAATGTTGTACAACAGTTACAAGATGAATATATAAATGTAGAAAAAATAGAAACAACGGAAAATCAAGATACAATGATTGTTCCAATTATAGACAGTTATTCAGGAGAATACAATTTTAATGTTGTTACAAATAATAAATATTATTATAATCAATTAGACAATACCGCAAAATTAATATATGACACGATTGAAAGCAATTTATCAAATATGACATCCGGAAATTATGAGATAAAATTATCAAGCCAAATAGCAGATGTATTATATGAAGATTATGGAGAAAATAAGTTGGATACCAGTTTTCAATCAGCGTGGGATGCATTAATGTTAGATAGAGTTGATACATTTTTTATAGATGTTACCAAAGTAAATTTAAAAATGAGAAAAACAACATACGGAAAAAAAGTGACATATGCATTGTCGATTGCACCTGCAGATTCGAATGGCTATTTGGCAAATGGCCTAGAGAGTAAGGAAAAAGTAGACAATATTTTAAATGAGATAAAAGAGACAAGGGATAATATAGTTAAAAGCCTAAATGGAATAGATTATAATAAAATAATGCATGCTCATGATTGGATTATAAATAAC
>ERZ791919.3190-NODE-3190-length-10527-cov-6.633212_pt1 | contig 10527 bp, 12 predicted proteins | sample MGYA00510137_ERZ791919 | MGnify/ENA primary metagenome ERZ791919 (study PRJEB30046, sample SAMN00792059) | human gut metagenome | study: EMG produced TPA metagenomics assembly of the A metagenome-wide association study of gut microbiota in type 2...
CGCCCCATTCTTCATCATGGTAACGGATGTACCGTTCATTTTTGGGGTTTGCCCAGCAGCAGCGTTTCTTTCCGTCTGACCATTCCATCTGTATCTCAGCTCCTTTTCTCTATAACCATGGAACTGTTGCATAGGGTCAACTCAAAATGATTTCTATTGGTTTTTAGAACCCCTTCTTTTTGCAGCCTGGAAATCTCCGTAGACATTGCCGCACGGTCAATGCAAAGGTAGTCTGCCAGCTGCTGCCGGTCAAAGGGAATATCGAAGGAGAGCGACGAATGCCTGGTGGACTCTGCCGACAGATAAGACAGCAGCTTATCCCTGGTCGTTCGCTTGCCAACATGGGTGATTTTATCGTTAAAAACCAGGATTTTATTGGCCAGCACGCTGACCAGGTTGCGGATCAGCTTCTGGTGGTGTTCGCAGGCCGTCGGGCAGGAGGCCAGCAGCCTCTGGACGTTTAAGAAGATGATTTCACAATCCTCGTCCGCTACCACGCTGATATTCAGAATGGCTCCGGGGCTGGCCGCATAGGGTTCCCCAAAGAAGTCACCGGCGTGGCACTTGGACAGAATGTTCCGATGCCCCCAAAGGTCTTCCTGAATAATGAGAACACCGCCCGACACCACCAGCCCCATGACCTCGGTAGCATCTCCCGCTCTGAAAATATAGGAATCCCGTTCTTTGAAAACGGTTGCTGCGTTTACACAATGCAGGATGGACAGGATTTCTTGGTCCGTAAGGCCTTTGAAAAACGGACTGTTTCTGAGAATGGGCAAATATTTTTTCAAAATCATCCCTCCATGTTGGAAATCAAACATACAAGTTGTATTTATAATACTATAATTCTAACAGAAAAACAAGAAATGCTACTGACGGAGGTCAAAAAATGATAAGAAAAATTATTCGGATCGACCATGAACGCTGCAACGGATGCGGTGCCTGTGCCAAGGCCTGCCACGAAGGGGCCATTGAGATCATAAACGGAAAAGCCGAATTGGTGAGAGAACACTTCTGCGACGGGCTGGGCGACTGTCTCCCGGAATGCCCAACAGGTGCCATTTCTTTTGAAGAACGGGAAGCGCCCGCATACGATGAGAAAGCCGTGAAAGAAGCACAGAAAAACCAGGCAGCATCCAAACACATGGGCTGTCCCGGCGCGAAAAGCATGCAGATCCGGCGTCCGGCAGAACCCGGAATCGGCAGCCTCGCTCTCAACCCAGCACAGATGTCCGCACTCCGGAACTGGCCGGTACAAATCAAACTGGCACCGGTCAGCGCACCCTATTTTAACGGCGCAAAGCTTTTAATTGCCGCTGATTGCACCGCCTATGCCTACGCAAGCTTTCACCAGGATTTTATCCGGAACAAGCTGACCCTCATCGGCTGCCCCAAATTGGACCAGGTGGATTACAGCGAAAAGCTGACCGCAATCATTCAAGGTAACGACATTCAAAGCGTAACCATTGTAAGAATGGAAGTTCCCTGCTGCGGCGGTCTGGAGATGGCGGCCAAGAAAGCACTTCAAAACAGCGGAAAATTCATCCCCTGGCAGGTCGTCACCATCAGTATTGACGGTAAAATCATTGAGTAAAAGGAGCATACAACTATGGAGCAGAAGATGTTTTGTTTTCAGTGTGAGCAGACACTTGGATGTACGGGATGCACAGGAAGTGCCGGTGTCTGTGGGAAAAAGGCAGACACCGCAAAATTGCAGGATGAACTGACAGGTGCGTTGATTGGTCTGGCAAGAGCAGTCGATGGTGCGCAAACCATTTCCAAACGAACCGGACAGATCATCATTGAAGGGCTGTTTACGACAGTTACAAACGTGAGCTTTGACAATGCGGCCATTGAAAAGATGATACAAAAAGTCAGAGCTGAGAAAGAGCGGCTGGTACCCGATTGCAGCAGCTGTCAGTCCCCCTGCGGTAAGACAGACGAATATGATATGCGGCAGCTGTGGAATGCCGATGAAGATATCCGTTCTTTGAAATCGCTTATTCTGTTCGGGATTCGCGGAATGGCAGCCTATGCTTATCATGCAAGTGTTCTGAATTATGAAGATGCCGAAGTGGACCAGTTTTTCTGCGAAGCCCTATTTAGAATCGGTTATGAAGAAAGTGTCGAACGGCTGCTTCCTACCGTGCTGAAAGTCGGAGAAATCAACTTGAAGTGCATGGCACTTCTGGACAAGGCCAATACACAGACCTATGGGACACCGGAACCGACCGCTGTGACCCTTGCCGTAGAAAAAGGGCCGTTTATTGTTGTGACCGGTCATGATCTGAAGGACCTTCAGCTTTTGCTGGAGCAGACCGAGGGAAAAGGGATCAACGTCTACACCCACGGTGAAATGCTCCCGGCCCATGCCTACCCCTTCTTAAAAAAGTTCTCTCACCTGAAAGGGCATTTCGGAACCGCATGGCAGAATCAGCAAAAGGAATTTGATCATCTTCCCGCTCCGATCCTCTACACCACAAACTGCCTGATGCCGCCCAAAAACAGCTATGCAGACAGAGTATTTACAACAGAAGTAGTTGCTTTCCCGGGTGCTGTTCATATTGACGAGCAGAAGGATTTCACGCCGGTTATCAAAAAAGCACTGGAACTGGGCGGTTACAAAGAAGACCGGCAATTCTCCGGTATCAATGGCGGCACGAAAGTGACAACCGGTTTTGGTCATGCAGCCATCCTATCCCATGCGGGTATTGTCGTAGAAGCCGTAAAATCCGGGGCCATCCGCCATTTCTTCCTGGTTGCTGGTTGTGACGGTGCGAAACCGGGCCGAAACTATTACACAGAATTCGTGAAACAAGCCCCTCCTGACAGCATCGTCCTCACCCTGGCCTGTGGCAAATTCCGTTTCAACGATCTTGATCTGGGAGAAATCGGAGGTCTGCCCCGGCTGATGGATATGGGCCAGTGTAATGATGCCTACGGCGCAATTCAGGTCGCCGTGGCACTTGCGGAGGCTTTTGGATGTTCTGTAAATGAACTTCCGCTCTCCTTCGTTCTGTCCTGGTATGAGCAGAAAGCGGTCTGTATCCTGCTGACCCTTCTGCATCTCGGCATTAAAAACATCCGCCTTGGTCCTTCTCTCCCGGCGTTTTTGTCCCCAAATATTCTGAACTTCCTAGTGGAAAACTATGGCATTGCGCCTATTACTACACCGGAAGAAGACATGAACGCCCTTCTGAACCAGAAATAAAGCGAGGATTCCGCCACTTAATTCACTTCCCCACGCATCAATACCCTTCAATTCCACTTTCTCTCCCTGTTCCCCATACAAAGACACAGCCCGGCAGGTATCGAAACCTTGCCGGGCTTGTCCTTTATTCGTTAAGCACCGCATTCCAGAGCTCCACTCCGGCTCTTTCCCCAAGCCTTTGACCTCCGAGGAAGAACGCCATTACTTAGCTCGTGCCGCTCAAGGTGACCTGGAGGCCAGAAGGCTAGGAGGTTACCACCTGAATATTTGAAGAGTGGGATTTTGGGGCCGATATATTTATTGAAAAGTCTTGAAAAATAAGCCGAAAAGATATTGAAAAGTTGGTTCGCAAAGAAAGAGTAGTCCGCTGGCTAGAGGGAGTAGAACGCATAGCGATAGGAAAGTGCAATGGGAAAAGAATAGAGCGGTTCTCGGATAAAAGCCCATCTATGTCATATTGCACAGAAATAAAAAGTAGTTCTAGGTGAAAAAGACGAATATTCGTTTCAACTGATGATTTCCGTTGCTTGTCTGGCGCAAAGGTGCTAAGCTAAAAACATAACGAGGAGGGGCTATGATGACAGAACTGGAAATCATGCAGCGGGCAAAAATGTATATGGACAAATTGGCCCAGGGGATCGACCCCATTTCGGGGCAGGAGCTCCCCGATGATTCTGCGCTGAACAATGTTCGGTTGGCGAGGTGCTTTTTCTATGTTTCCGGGATATTGGATCAGGTCATTGCCAACGGCGGCAGGGTAATCTCGGGAGAGAAGAATTTCTATATCACTCAAGAGGAGATTTCCCGTTTGCAGCCTTCTCAGGAGGCACTTCGAATTTCCCAGTTTGCAGATCGGATCACGGACGGGGTCCATGATCCGGTCAGGAAGCGGCTGAAGGCGACCACGATCACCAATTGGTTGATAGAAAAAGGCTTCCTGGAAAAGCGGGTGGACGAAGCCGGAAAATCCAAGCGGCTGCCAACGGCGGCAGGAGAGCAGCTGGGCCTGTCTGTCCGGGAGATGCAGGGGAAGGCCGGACCTTTTCAGGCGGTGTACTATGGGACAAACGCACAGCGGTTTATTCTGGACCATCTGATGGACATCCTGCGGGAAGAACAATAGCGCAATAGACAGGGAGTAGAATATGAGGCTGTTACCGGTACATTCAAATCGGCAAGCAGAAAACCCTTGGTGCGTTGAGTGAAGCGATTTTGGCCGCTTTCGAATTTGACGATGACCATTGCCATGCGTTCTTTATGGATGACCGGTATTGGAGCGATTTTGTCGCCTATTATTCCGACGATATGGATGAGGGCTGCCGGATATCCTATAAAATGCCGCTTGGACGACTCGGACTGAAAAAAGGTGATAAATTTAAGTACTTGTTTGATTTTGGAGATGAATGGCGCTTTCAGTGCAGAGTGATGCAGGAATTGGAGGAGAAAACGAGGCCTTTCCGTGTGATCAAAGCGGTTGGAGACCCGCCGGCGCAGTACCCGAACTGGGATGACGAGGAGCTGTAGTTATCGGCTGTAAAATCGCATAACAGCGGAATTGCAGAATTTGAAATGGGGGATCTATATGTATCCACAAAATACTTGCCTGGAATCCGACTGGAAGCTGTTTCGAAAGCGCGTCCCCGTCTGGCAGGAGCGCTATATGGGAAGGCTGATGGAAGAATACCGGGCAATCCTGGAATCGGAAGAATCGTCTTCGGAGAAATCTTGGGCGCTGGAAAAGCGGATTCGGCAGGACAAAAAACCCTGGCGTTATAGTCGATATGCGCAGGAGTACCATGCGGCTTGAGCTCATGCAAATGCTGTTTCAAGGTGTGATCCAGCCCAGCGACTTGGAAGGCTTTAGCCAGGAGCTACGGGATGGCCTGACATTTGTAATGCAGAAATATAGTGGACAAGGCGTGTGAAAGGGAAACGGCCCCGGCAGGCGAATAACGCTTGCCGGGGCCCGTGCTTCATCGCTGATTACATCGTAAGACTCCCGCATTCCTTCCCACTAACCGCAAACGCAAACAGCGTCTCCTTGTAGATGGCGGCAAAGCAACTGGTTTGTGTGTATGCCCCAGCATACTGCTGTTGAATCAGCTTTCGCATTATCATAAAACCAAAGCGTGTCCCGTCGGAATATCTCCGGGAAATGGGGAATAGGGTAGTGCTGAGGTGAAGGTGATGATCGCAAGCGTGTGGCTGCTGCTCAGCAGCCTGTTTTACTCCCTGCAGCTCCATTCCGGAAGCTTCCCAAAGCCATTGAGCGCCGAGGAAGAGCGGCATTATCTGGAACTGTCTGCGCAGGGGGACTTAGAGGCCAGAAATATCCTGGTGGAGCGAAACCTGCGGCTGGTGGCCCATGTGATGAAGAACAGATGATGCAAGGAAAGATTACCTGTGGCGGACAGATGGAAGCCTGGTGTCTGCGTGCGGAAATCGGACTGCGAAAATAGATTGGAAAGCGATGCTTAACGAATAAAGGACAAGCCCGGCAAGGTTTCGATACTTGCCGGGCTGTGTCTTTGTACGAGGGACATGAAGAAAAAGCGGATGCGGGATTTGTTGATGCGCAAGGAAGTATTTTGACCGGCAGAATCTTCGTTGCGTTCCGTGCAAAATTATGGTATGATGAAACAAAGAAAGGTGATCCTATGAACGATATTGCGACGCTGGGTAATGTATGCCGCCGGAGGAGAGTTTACCGAAAACATTGACAAGGCAGGCGGCGAAGGCACGGCGGTGTTTGCCCAGCGGGCGATTGCCATTTATTGCAGGTGAGAGCAGGGAGCGGCTTGTTCAGAAAGTTACGAGGAAAAGTCCACGGGCAGACTGACACCCGTGGATTTTTTTATGTTTGACGGAATAGGTGCTGTTTATTGGACCTTTTCTTTTGTATCATAGAAGCACAAAGGAAAAGAAGGCACGCATATTAAAGGAGGCAGCATGATGAACTTTTCAATCAGCGGTTTTGGAAGAACGCAGGCAGACAGCAGGAACACAATTCCCACACAGAATAACAGGGCAGTTGCACCTCGGAAGTCCGTGGTACAGGTCCAATTTCCTTGTTTTGGTCACAGCCTAGCCTATTACAATGACCAATTCGACCTGCATCAGGGGGACCGGGTCTATGTGGATGGCAAGCTGGAGGGAGAGATCGGCGTTGTCACCTCGGTGGCCTACAACTTCAAAATCAAGCTTTCCGACTACAAACGGGTCATTGCCGTGGTAGATACCTGCGTTCACGGCCAGTTCTACATAGCGGGTGCCTATTGTGTCACTTTTGACCCGCACATCCTTCCGGAAGCTCAGGCTACCCTTTGGTTCAGGGCACCCTCCGGGGAGGACGAGATCTATGAAAGCGGCAACGATGATACTGCTTTCCACCTGGACGACTTGCATGAAATGGGTGCTGCCGACGCAATTGCGGAACGCGGGCACGACTATTACATGGAAAATCGCGTGCGCTATCTCTGCCTGAACGGCACAAAGGGCTGTGCTATTGTGGAGGGCACCCGGGCGTATATGGTGGAATTTGAATATCAGAACGGCACGGTTCGTAATCTCCTGTGCGACTGCTATTGCAGTTATCCCTGCAAGCACCAGGTCGCCGCTATGCTTCAGCTTCGGGAAACTCTGGGACGGATTGAGAAGCAGTACGGCAAAGAGTATGCCGCATCCGGCTATTTTGCGGCGGTCGCAAAGGGAACGCTGTTCGATTTTGCTATTGCGGGGAGGGAGAAGGGGCGTTTTACGCTGTAAGTAGACCTTTCATAGGGTTGATGGTAGACGTTTGTGCGTGAATACGTTAAACGATAAAAAGAGAAACACGAAAGGAGAACACTGTATGAACATGATTGAATGCCTCGGCCTGGAGTCCTTGACTGAAAAGGAAGAAAGCGGGATTGCTCTTCTGAATGCAGTTTGCTCGGAGGGAAAGGCAATCGTTGGGTATTATGGGTATCCCTACTTCAACCGGGAGTACGGTTGGGCGCAGTTTATTGTCCGCACGGAATTGAATGAAAAAGAAAAGAGAATTGAAATAACCGGATTGGATACACATCTATCTGGAATCACAACCTGGGACGTTTTATTGTCTGGAATGGATCTCCAACCGAAGGATGCAGACTGTTTAAGCCGCCGTGTCGTTGTAAAACGAGTCTCTGATGGAGGCGGGTTGGCGATTGTCAATCTGGTCAACGCGGATGTTCTTCCCAGTTTTCTGGAAAATGATCAACTTCATATCCAGATGGTGGGCTTTCCGGAGGAAATCCACTATTTGAAAAACGAGGAGGAATATGCGGCAGCACAGCCGGAGACAGAGGATAAAAAGAAATTCCTTTTGGCGGATGGAACCGTTTTCCCCAGTGGACTCTTTCAAAACCATGCTCTGGATAATCCGGATAAGGATAAGGACCACTACTCGGATAATCTCATGCTTATCCGAGGAACGGTCAAAGAGATATCCCCCGGAAGAGTCGTGTTGGGAGGAAAAGAGTTTACGCCGTTTCTATGCGCAGTTATAAACACAGAGTTTGGCAATCTGGAAATCGTGCACACACTTGCACAAGTCAATGAACCGGAACAAGACAACATCAGAGTCGGTGCAACTGTGTGGGGGGTGTTTGTCCTTTCCGGAGATGCTGCCATTGATGATTACGCGGAAGGAATTGTTTTGGATGAAGAACACAATCTGGCGTTGCTTCGCTACACGCTTCAAACGGGAAATCCAAGGCGATTGAAAAACGTCCTGACAGAAGATGCGGTCTACGTATCCGAAGCAAGCAGACAGGCGTGGAATGGCCGGGATGCAATTATGGACAGACTACAGTATGTCCGTGATGCCAATCCAGATATGGAGTGCTTTGCGTATCTGGCAACCGTCACGTCCATTGACGATGGAGAGGAACCTCTGCCGTATGGTGCAGGCAAACGGTGCGTGACCCTGTCTGAAGGAAAGCAGGACATTTATAATGCAATCGTTTTTATCGACCAGAATGATAGCCACCATATCACGAGGCTGACAGTCAGCAGAAATGCCCGCTATCACTTCCAAATTGACGAACCAATAGAGTTTGTCTCAAGTAAGTGACAACGCAATTTGTTTTGAAACAAGAGTGTTTCGCGACACGGCGCGAAACGCTCTTGCCTTGTGATTGGGAAAGATAAAAAACAAAATTTGCAGTCGGAGACCGAACGGCAATGGGCTATTTCGTATATGGCCCGATCATAGGAAAGTTTGTCCTTTGCCGTGGGGAAATCCGTAAATGGCATCCGGTATCAGAATGTGGAGGAGTATTTGAGAAGCCTTGCATAATGAAACTGCAGCCCTGACCGAAAAATCGGGGCTGCGGTTTTACATTTCTAATTTGATACCTCCATTTATCTGCATTTCTGCCGCACCAGCACCGTCTCGCAAATCCGGTCCGCAATCAAATTCCGGTCACGAGCCGGATAGTATTCCAGCAGAGACTCCACCTTCTGCGCAAGCTGCGTTCGGGTAAAATCGGGGATTTCCAGCTGCTTACCATACAGGCTTTCCATGGTGTGAATTTACCGGTTGAAGGTGGTCTGGAACGGACGAGCCTTTGCCTGGGCAATCAGGGACTTGGGGATTATCTCAAAGGGATTATACATGACGTTGGAAAGAAGCCCCGCTCCCTGGTCGAAGATGGGGCAATAGTCAAAACAGCTGTCTCTGGCAATGACCGCAATGTTGTTGAGATGTCGGTCGTCGTTGAGGACAAGACCGTCAATTTCAAACAGCAAAGTTAGGTATTGGGGGAACAGGGACAGGCCGGTGATGTTTGCGGTTTCCTCAGCCAGGTAGGCCATTCTCTTTTTGTCGCTGGTCATGCGGCTTAGCGTCTCAGAGAGCGGCTTTCCTGTATACTGCTGGAATAGGTGTGCAAGGGTAATAATGGACTCGCCCGCTTTCAAGAAATTCGGACTGCTGCACCCGGTCCGCTCCCGGCCATGAACCAAAAGACGCTCCATACGGTAGCGTACAAAGGTGAAGGGAAAATCCGCTTCGGTATTGCTGTATTCCAGCAATTGGGAGGTAAACACCTCTGCCAGAGCTTCATAGCCGAACTGGTCCAGCTTATACCAGATGTTGCCGTCCTGCCATTTTTCCTGGTTGCCCTTGGAGGATGTTTCCGCGATTTTCTAATCAGATACCAATTGAACGGTCATTTCAATTCCTCCACGGTCAGCCACAGATCATCCCCTGCCATGCGCCCCTGGGTTTTGCGGATAATTTCCAACGGCTCGTACCTGTCCACTCCAATTGCATCCAGATACTCCTGTAGTCCGGCTCTGGTTTTCGGAATGCAGCGATCTTCCAGAAAGTGCTGGTAATCCTCCCAGATTGGATTCTTGTTATTTCCAAAGGGAAGTTTCAGACAATCCGCAGCGAGATTTTCAACGCATACCGTTTTCTCGGTTTCGTCAGCGGCAATCCGGGCGCAGAGGGTATCCCCAAAATAGCAGGAGAGAAGAAGTACTTTGCGCCCAGCGTGGCGGCTGGCTTCCAGAAATTCCGCAAAGGACAACTTCTTGGTAATCGTGATGGAAGTACCATCAAAGCGAAGCTCCACCTGCCGCTGCTCCGGGGTCAGCCCCAGTTCCTTGATCCAAGTGGAGGGAAGAGCCAGCTTATAGTTTGTCGCATTGCCCCCGGCTGTGCCGCCGGAGGTGCCGATGATCAAATTTGCGGTTCGTGTTTCCATGTGGTATCACCTCAAGAATAGTATATACTATTCGTTACGAATAATCAATATACTTCTTTGGGATAAGGGAATTGTATTCGAGATGCCAGGTAAACAGCAGCCTCAAATAGGCCAAAACGACGAATACGATCCGGACTCTATGATTATGATTGCTTGCCTGATATAATGGTGCTAAGCTAAAGATATGAAAACTTGGTTATAGGATAAAGGAGCTGAGATGCAGATGGAATGGTCAGACGGAAAGAAACGCTGCTGTTGGGCAAACCCCAAAAATGAACGGTACATCCGTTACCATGATGAAGAATGGGGCGTTCCTGTTTACGATGATGGGAAGCTGTTTGAGATGCTGATTTTGGAATGCTTTCAGGCCGGGCTGTCCTGGGAGTGTGTTCTGAACAAGCGGGAGGCGTTTCGGGAAGCCTTCGATGGCTTTGACCTGGATACAGTCTGCGCATACGGGGAGGACAAGCTGGAAGCCCTGGTTCATGACCCCGGAATCATCCGGAATCGGCTGAAAATACAGGCGGCCGTTACCAATGCCCGGGTGTTTCGTGAAATACAGGGGGAATATGGCAGTTTTTC
>ERZ791919.3199-NODE-3199-length-10507-cov-2.316399_pt1 | contig 10507 bp, 8 predicted proteins | sample MGYA00510137_ERZ791919 | MGnify/ENA primary metagenome ERZ791919 (study PRJEB30046, sample SAMN00792059) | human gut metagenome | study: EMG produced TPA metagenomics assembly of the A metagenome-wide association study of gut microbiota in type 2...
TCAATTCATATGGGCAGTTGCAAGACCTATTTTTAAGAAGCACTATCCTAACCGATCCTATCAAATATGCAGATTTCCTATTCCATAAAAATAACGGCACTGTATATTGCTTTCGCAATATACAGTGCCGTTATTTTTACTTCCAGCGATATACTAAACAAAATATATTCCTATATACGATAATATCGAACGGAGAGTTCGACTTGTTTAGCTTTAGTGGAGCTGCGGGGAGTCGAACCCCGGTCCGAACCCAGATTCAATGTACTTCTACTGTCATAGTCAGTGTTTTAACATTCCCTCCAAGCAGCGCCCACTAACAGGCTATGCTCTTTGGTAGCTTCATAGATTTTCCGTCATCGCAAAGCTTTGACAACGGAGTGTCCCGCAGGTATGACACCGGCTACCTTAGCGGCGGGGCGCTAAGACCGATGAGCTGCGCTTAGGCAGCTAATGCTAAATTATCTTCAGCGTTTAATTTTAAATCGAACTTTTTACGTGGTGTCCGACCACGGACAGCTTCTCCATCTGCAGTGAGCCCGTCGAAACCAGTACAACCCCTTGTTGTAACTGGTAGATGCGTTATATAAAACGCTCACCAAAATGTTTCTGCTAACATTACGTTATGCAAATATAACACTTTTTATACCATCTGTCAAGAATACATCGTTCCGTTTTGCTCTTTCGTTTTGCTCTTTTTTCAATAATTATGCGCTTATTTCCCTGATGATCTGTTTTACTGCTTCCTCATCCCTTTTCGGATCTCAAACGAATTATCTTTAATCCTATCAACCCAAAAACGACAGAAACAAGTTCTTTACCACTTATCTCTGTCGTTTACTATGTACAACATTTCGTACACTATTCAATTTCTATAAATGAATGACCAAATTAAAACTCAACATATTTTCCTTCTGCTTTATCATTGATAACATAGTATGCTTTACGCTCTACCGGATCAATGTAAACACGCAGGGATTTGATAGCTCCAACACGATGTCCCTCAGCCTTATATACCTCATGGATCTTCTCAATAATGGAAGCTGTCTTAAACTGCTCACCATCAAACTCAACAAATACTTCCTGTATTTTCTCTACTGGTTTCTTAACAGTTTTCTTTCTAGGCTTTCTTGTCTTCTTCTCTGCCACTTTCTCTTCTGCCTTCTTTACTGTCTCTTTCACAGCCGGCTTAACTTCTGCCTTAGCAGCAGGTTTTTCCTCTGTCTTCTTAACAGGTGCCGGTGCTGCAGCTTTCACCTCAGGTTTCTTAGCTGCTACTGCCTTCATTGCAGTCTCTACAGATGTGTTTTTTGCCGGTGCTTTGGTCTGTGTTGCTTTCTTAATTGTCTTAGCCATTTTTCTTCTCCCTTTCATAAATAAATCAATCAAAGAATTTATACATTTACTAACGCTTACAATGGCAAGTTTATACCCAACAGAGCGCAGTTGCAAGGGATTTTTAAAATTTTGTTAGTTCTGTATATTTTTTTACTTATTTTTGTTTTTTTTTATTCAATTTGCAACACAAAAATAACGAATTAAGAAACATTTTTCCAAAGCACCCGTTAAAACCTTAACATTTCACTAATCTTTCATCTTCGGTTTGAATATGAGAGAACCCAAATATCCAAAAATTAACGCTGCAGATACTCCTACTGCACATGCACTAAATCCTCCCTTAAATAAACCAATAAATCCTTCTGCATCTACCGCTTTTTTTACTCCTTGATATAGGACATTTCCAAAGCCAAGCAAAGGGACTGTCGCCCCTGCTCCTGCCCATTTGGCAAATGGCTCGTACACACCAATTGCCCCAAGTACAGCACCACTGCATACCAACAGTACCATAATCCGTCCAGGTAATAGCTTTGTATTATCCATTAATATTTGCACAATAACACATATCAGACCGCCAACAATAAACGCCAATATATAATCCAATGTGATACACCTCTTTCCACTAATTTTGCATTCAAGATCATCAAAAATAATGATTTTTTTGTCTATTTTTTATTTCCTATTTTTCCACTTTACAACCGGGATCTTCTCCTTTAATTATTTGTTATTTTTGACCCTTTTTATCAAATAATTATCATTAATTTATTGTAATGTTACTCAAACTTCCCATCCCTTAACTTGTCCACAACCACCTATTACTGATTATGTCAATGACCACTAAACATTTTGCAGTTACTAAAGATTGACTTCTGCCGTAAGAGATCTATAGCAATTGCCTTGCCGCATTTTCGTTATGGGAAGTTTGAGTCATATTAATTAGAAATAAGGGTTTCCAATCTTACGGCGTGTGCAATTCCCGGAATGCTATTACCTTCGTTAAAACTGACGACTGACAGCAATGCTCCCGTTGGAACAAACAACACTCGTTTCCATTCTCCGATCTCCAACTGTTTCAACACATACCCGGCAAGCATGACCGCACTGCATCCACAGCCGCTGCCGCCTGCCTGTGCTTGTGCATCCCTGCCATATATCTCAATACCACAATCAATATAACGATCTGCAATATCATACCCTTCTGACCGCAAAATGTCGATTAAAATATCTTTGCCAACCATCCCCAGATCTCCTGTAATGATCTGGTCATACTCTGACGGATCTGTTCCGAAATCTTTGAAATGTGCTGCGACCACCGATGCGGCTGCAGGGGCCATACAGGCACCCATGTTCATCGTATCTTTCACACCATAATCAACGATCTTTCCGGTCGTAATCCCGGTAATTTTGGCCATTCCCTGTTTCTGATCCCCTTTACATATCACAACGGCTCCACTTCCTGTCACCGTCCAAGTCGAGGCTTTAGGACGCTGATTTGCATAGCCTAGCGGAAAACGAAATTGTTTTTCAGCACTGGCAAAATGGCTGGAAGTCATTGCAAGTACATAATCTGCGAATCCACCTTCTACAAGCATAGAACCGATCCCGATGGATTCTCCCATCGTCGAGCAGGCTCCATACACCCCAAACAACGGTTTATCAAATCCTGCTAAACCAAAAGAAGACGCCATAAGCTGTCCCAGGAGATCGCCCGCCACAATGTAACGGATCGCCTCTTTACCACAGCCTGCTTTTTGAATAGCAAGTTCTGCGGCACGCTCCTGAAGTCTGCCTTCTGCGTCTTCCCATGTATCTCCACCAACCTTAGGGTCTGACTCGATCTGGTCAAATACATCACCAAATGGGCCATCCCCTTCCTTTTGCCCTACTACAGATGCAGCAGCGCAAATGATCGGTGGCTCTTCAAATTTCACACTTTGTATTCCCTGCTGTTTCTTCAAACCTACATCACACCTTTCTCTGTTTTCGCTCAATGCAGTATTGCCTTACAATTGCAGATACCCAGCTCTTTACAAGAAAGTATTTCCGATATAGTTTTTTTTATTCGAGTTTTGCTAACAACACGCGCTTTTTTGTCCCTTTATTTATCCTCATCCATCAAATTGCTCTCGTCTCCAAGGTCAATCTTTTTCATCTTTCTGCGATAGAAGATATCGTAAAATACCGGAACAATAAACAATGTCATAAGCGTTGCATACAGCAATCCTCCGATCGTTACGATCGCCATACCACGAGACATCTGTGCACTGGTGTCTGTGCTAAATACCATCGTTGACATAGCAAGAACTGTCGTAAGCGCCGTCATTAAGATCGGGCGCATACGAGTAACCCCTGTCTCCACCAATGCGTCTTTTTTGGATACGCCATCCAGACGAAGCTGGTTGACATAATCTACAAACACAATACCATTGTTTACAACGACACCGGCCAATACCAAGAATCCCATCATTGACATAACAGACAATTCCTCGCCTGCGATCAAAAGACCAAGCAATCCACCGGTGAATGCAAGCGGTATTGTAAGCAACACGATAAACGGCGACAAAAGTCCTTGAAACTGCGCTACCATAATCAGATAAATGAATAAGATAGCAAGCGAGATCATAAGGAGCATGTTTTTCATCATCTCATTATTTGTCTCGCTCTCACCGGAGATCTTCACATCGTAGCCATCCGGTGTTTCGTATTTGTCAAGCTGCTTCTGCAGATCACGGCTAAGCAATGTTGCATTTTCGCCATCCTTAACCGATGCCGTTACCGAGATCATGTTTGAAAGGTTTTCACGTTTTAACGTTGTCAGGCTCTTCGCCTCTTTCACATCCGCAAATTCTTTCAGCTTATGAGTCTCTTTCTTCTGCTTGCCCTGATCGTCCGTTACTGTCGTTTCAAACTTATAAGACAGTAGGTTGTTCGTCTTTAATTCATCACGATTATCGACAAGTTTGACCTTGTAATCCTGATCATCTACCGTGATCGTTGTCGCTTCTTTATCCGTGGATAATTTACCGGACAGCTCTTGGAATACCTGCGCTACCGTAAGTCCATAGCGCATCGCCTTATCTTTATTCACACTGACAACAAGTTCTTTTTTGCCCTCTTCCTGCCCATTGGTAATATCCTCGTACTTGTCAGTTTTCTCGAGCATTTTCATCACATCTTCGCTGATCTTTTCTAACTTCGTTGTGTCCTTGCCGTAAATATCGATCTGCACACCAGATGCCATCATACTCGACATATCCATATTTGATTCGGATACAGAATAATCATCCAACTTCTTCTTGCTCAGGATCTTTTCGATCTTAGCTGCTATCTCTTTATTTTGATTAGCATACTCTTCATCCAAAATGATCATTGCATTAAAAGATTTGCTGGTTCCACCGCCCGTCGAAAGTCCCATCATGGAAGAATTATCTCCCATCAACGCTCCAACCGTCTTAACACCTTTGATCTTACGCACTTCTCCGGCAATCTCATCTGACAATGCGTAATCCTGCTCGGTCGATGTTTTTTCCGGCATCGTATAGGAATAGGACATCTGCTCACTGCCCATTTCCGGCATAAATACAATTCCCATCTGTGTCACTTTCCAAACAGAAAAACCAAGTAAAAATACGGCGATCAAGATTGGAACCGCTTTCCATTTCAAACAGAACCGCAAAATCTTTTCATAAGCCACCTGAACAGCATGGAAGAATCGATGCTTTCGATTTGGCTCCTTACGCAAAAGTGTCGCACCCATTGTTGGTACAACAGTCAACGCAACGATCAAACTTGCACTCAAACTGTAAGCGATCGTCAAACACATATCCTGCATGATCTGACGAGTAATACCATCCGTAAAGATGATCGGCAGGAATACGCAGATTGTCGTAAGCGTTGATGCAAAAATAGCCCCTGCCACTTGATTGGCTCCCATCACTGCTGCACGTGCCGCTGAAACTCCTTTTCCTCGTAATCGATAGATATTTTCAATGACGACGATCGAGTTATCAACCAGCATACCAACACCCAATGCCAAACCGGACAAAGAGATCATATTCAGCGTTATGCTCGTAAAGAACATAAGCACAATGGAAAACAGTACGCTAAGCGGAATGCTGAAAGCAACGACTACCGTAGGACGGATATCCTGTAAAAACAGGAATAATACTACGATTGCTAATAATGCTCCCCACAACAAGTTAGAAATAACGGAGTCAACGATCATTTTGATATAATCACCTTGATCCATTAACTTTGTGAAGTGCAGACCATCATATTTTTCTTCCAGTTCTTTCATGCTCTTGGCACAGTTTTTGGACACCGTAGACGTTCCTGCTGTACTCGCTTTGGAAACACCAATAATGATCGCATCGTTACCATTTAATTTTGCATAAGAATCTGCACTATTGTTTACTACTGTTATATCCGCCACATCCTGCAGGCGAACATTTCCGATATCTTTCATATGGCAGAGCAGCGTCTTTTTGAGGGCGTCAATGCTCTTATACTGATCTCCTACTTTGAGCAAATACTGTGTCTTATCTTCATTAATGTATCCTGCCGGCATCGAAAAGTTTTCCGCCGTCAAAATACCTGCCAGTGTCTCCTTCGTCAACATCTGATCAAGATTCGCTTTTTTGAGCGCCTCTTTCTTGGAGTTATGGAAGGATTTCTTCGCATTATCTAACTCCTTTTCACTATTTTCCAAAGTCGACTTTGCGGATGCCATCTGTGCATTGGCAGAACCAAACGCCGCGGCCGCTGTGATCTTACCGGTTTCAACTTTCTCGTATTGACTCTCCGCCTTACTGATAGACTTTGTCACTTGCTTTACGACCGCCTGTGCGGCTGCGATCTCAGTCTTTAAGTTCGCAAGCTCTGTATCGATCTGCGGGATACGAGTTTCTACAATATCGTACAGGGATTTCAGACTCTTCTTTGTCATCGACTTGGCAATCTTACTCTGTCCCTGTGTTTTGAGCATATTTTTGTAAGCCGTCAATTTGGACGGATTGTCGATCGCATCCTTGACACTGGTTGGCAATGCGGCTTTCTGCTTCGCTGCCTGTGTTGCCGTCGCACTTTCTGCCTGTGTTCCAGCTGCTTCTTTTAGAGTATCTGCAGCATTACCAAGCTGTTTCAAATACGTGTCTACATTGCTGTCCGTCACTGTCACATTAAGACCGGTCTGTTTCAGCGTTTCCTGTACCATTGTATTTAAGATCTGCTTGTAAATCGTCGTATATATCGCCTGATAAGCAGTTCCACCCTTGGCAAAACTATTCTGAATTGTCGCAAATCCTTTGTTCATCTGCTCATACGAGGATACTACTTTATTTGTCGTATAGGCTTTCTTCTCACCATTTAACGCCGACTGACTCGCCTTTAAGCTTGCAAGCTGGGATTCGTACGCAACTTTTGTCGCAATTGCCTGATTCATCATCTTGCTGAACTTTGCAAGCTGTGCAGATTGTTTTCCCTGTTGCTGCGACAGTTTCCTCTGCTGAGACTCTAACTGTTTTTTCCCCTCTTGAAGCTTTTTGCTGCCATCATCAATTTTCTTTTTGGCATCTGCGAGTGCCTTGTCTGTCTTTTCCAACACACGGGCATTGACGTCATCAATCTTATCCTGGTTTAATACAACCTCAATTGATTCCTCAACCATACCATTTGTCGAAACACTTGCCACACCATCACCGCGCTCCAGCGCCGGCAAAATATTATCATCCACAAACTTGGCAAGTTCCACACGGTCTTTGCCCTCATAATCGACACTTGCCATAACCGTTGACATCATGTCCATCGAGATTTCCATGATCATCGGCTGTCCCGCTGTATCCGGTAGTTCCAACTGATTGACCGCCGAAGACACTTTTACCATGGCAGCATCCATATTCGTATCATCCTGAAACTGCAGCATGACCATACTGGAATTTTCTGCAGAATTACTGGTTACTTTTTTTACACCATTCACAGTACCAACTGCACTTTCCATCGGTTCTGTAATGTCCTTTTCTACCTTTTCCGGGGCAGCCCCCACATAGGTCGTAATCACCATCATATATGGCATATTCATGTTTGGCAAAAGGTCCGTTGTCATTTTAGAATAGCTGACACCTCCAAGTACCAATACAATAATAACACCGACCAAGATCAAAAATGGTCTTTTCACACTAAATTTAGGCATATCTCCGCCTTTCTGTTACTGTAAGATTAAAATTTATACTGAATATCCAACGCACCATCTGCGACCGTCACGCTCGCTTTGCCACCACTAATGATCGGCAGCATCGGCGGTAAATGTCCGATATCGACATCCATAACGATCGGCACTTCATATTGACGAAGCATAGAAACTACAGCTTCATACTGATCCATACCAAAAGCCTCTTCCCCAAAGGATAACGGTCTCCCGATCAAAAATCCTTTTACGTGCCGGAACCATCCGGCATGCGATAATTGCCACAATGTTCGACGTATGCTCATAATATTCAGATCACACGCTTCCATAAACCAGATCAATCCATCCTCCTGATATCTGTCCGCAAATTCTTTTACCATATCGTACTTGGTACCGACTAAATTTCCTAAGCAGTCTAAACATCCACCGATCAAACGCCCTTCCATACGGATCGGCTGCTCTGCAGGTTCACAGTGCAATACGACCGGTTCCGTAACATGATACGGCTCCAGCGGATTATCCTCCGTCTTTAAGGATTCCTTTTCCCACAATGGATAACTATGTATTTCCTGCTTGTTGCCACGTAACAGATCATACGCATCCTGTATTGCCGGATGCCATGTTCTCATACCAAACGCCGGTGCACAAGGTCCGTAAATCGCGGCAGTATCACAAAGTGTTGGAAGCAAAAATGTAAGATTCGTATTGTCCGAATATCCCATATACCACTTAGGCGGCAATGCAGCGATCCGTTCAAAGTCAATATAATCCAACACTTCACACATTAATTCGCCACCACCACAGGAAAGCAGCACATCTACTTCCTGCTTTGCAAAAAATGTATTGATCTCCTCTCCACATTTTGGCGGTGTATTGCTAATCCCAATTCCACTTCCTTCGTAGCAGTTCGGGCCTAGTATCATGGTATGTCCCAATGCCGCAAACGTTTTCTGCGCAGCATCAAAACCACTCCGGTAAGGTTCATATTACAGCCAAAGGCCGGTGCAACAAAACCAATCGTCCCGGACTCTTCCAAAAATTTCGGTATTCTCATTTGTTCTCTCCCTTTTTCGGAACTTCATGAAACGCTTCTTTGCTTAATTTATCATAACAACGATACATCGTCTGTACAGAATTTTCCAAAATATAATAATGTCTGATATAAGGGATCAGCAGCACAAGCAGGAGACACTCCAGTCCAAAAAATGGCACAGAAGGGGCCACTGCGCATATGCCAAAGGTCACTACCGCCAATAGCGCAAAAGTGACCGTGACGATCAAATGGATCAGACGTTCATGCTGAAAAAATCCAATCTGCACAAGCACCTGCTCACATATTTTTTTCCGTTCTTCATCATCGTATTCTTTGAGGTAAATACCTTTCAGATAAGAGACATATTGTATAATTCGCTGTTCCATCGCAAAGCCTCCCTGCTTTAACCCTGATATTCTTTCACCAGTACTGTTGCATTATGCCCACCAAATCCTAATGAATTGCTGATCGCAATATGCACCGGCGTATGAATGCCTTCACCCTTTGTATAATCCAGATCGCACTCCGGGTCATCCTCGAGCAGACCGACCGTCGGATGAATATATCCTTCATTGATCGATTTGACACAGGTGATCAATTCTACGGCACCACCGCCTGCAAACATATGGCCGATCATGGATTTCGTGGAATTAATGTGTACTTTATATGCACTATCTCCAAAAGCGAGCTTAATTGCTCTCGTCTCGAATAAGTCATTGTATTTTGTGCTTGTTCCATGTGCATTAATATAATCCACTTCTTCCGGAGCCACACCGGCATCCTGCATCGCCAGCGTCATTGCACGTGCGGCTGCAGAACCATCCTCCAGCGGAGTCGTAACATGATGCGCATCACAAGTTGCTCCGTATCCGCCAATCTCTGCATAAATATGTGCGCCTCTTGCTTTGGCATGCTCTAATTCTTCTAATACAAAAATACCGGCACCTTCTCCGGTAACAAATCCATTACGACGCTTGTCAAATGGAATGGATGCAGCTGTCGGATCTTCGGAATCGGTCAATGCAGTGAGTGCCTGAAATGCTGCAACACCAAAGCGACTTACCGAACTATCAACGCCTCCCGCTAGGATCACGTCTGCCTCTCCATGCTGTATAGAGCGAAACGCCTCTCCGATCGAGTTGGTTCCGGTTGCACAGGCAGTCACTACATCAATGCATTTTCCCTGAAAGCCATGATACATAGCGACACTGGCTGCTGCCATATTTCCCAAGACCAATGGGGCTGTAAGCGGATGTATCCTTCCCGGTCCCTTGGCTAACATCTTATCGTATTCACGTTCAATTCCCATGAGACTTCCCACGCCGGATCCAACACAAACGCCCAGTCTGTAGGAGTCTTCTTCCTCTATGTTAAGACCACTATCCTGCATCGCCTCAATGGAAGCTGTCACTGCCATCTGACTAAAACGATCCATTCGTTTGGCAGCTTTTGGTTCAATATACGCTTTTGGATCAAAATCTATTACTTCTGCCGATAACTTTGCTTTATACTGTGTCGTATCAAAGTTTTGGATCGGTCCTATACCAACCTTTCCTTCCAAAACAGACTCCCAAAATTTCTCTACCGTAATTCCAATTGGCGTCACAGCACCCATACCTGTTACAACTACTCGCTTCATTTCATAACCAACCCTTCCTATATTTATTATACAAAAAGGCAAAGCAGGCGCTTTGCTTTACAAGAATTGCTAAAGCAATTCTTGGTGATAACACACTACATAACAGCAGTTTCTTATTCATGTTTATAAATCCACTATAACGAGGACCCTACTCATTATAGTGGATTTATTCTTTGAAATGCAACGCATTTCACGTTAATTTTATAGAATCTTAATAACTCAAACTTATCGTCATCTCTCATGTTCCTACACGAACTATGTTATTATGAGCCTCAGAGAAAAACAAGCGGCTGCGAAGCAGACATTTGTTTTTCTGGGC
>ERZ791919.3201-NODE-3201-length-10503-cov-3.450613_pt1 | contig 10503 bp, 10 predicted proteins | sample MGYA00510137_ERZ791919 | MGnify/ENA primary metagenome ERZ791919 (study PRJEB30046, sample SAMN00792059) | human gut metagenome | study: EMG produced TPA metagenomics assembly of the A metagenome-wide association study of gut microbiota in type 2...
TTCAACCTTAATATCTTCTATTTCTTCCAACGCTGAATCTAATTGACTGATTGTTTCTTCATTCGTATAAGCTACTTCAAGTTTAATTTTCATTTTCTTACCTCCAATTTAACAATTTATATATATCTTGATCTGATAATTTTTCACAAGTATCAGATGAGAATATATTCTTCCAATATTCAAGAGCCTTTTCATTAAAAAATAAGAATACAACATATTTTCAAGATTATAATTGTCCTCAAAACCATTATAATTCCATAGATTTTCATCTTCGTAATCTTGCAAATCTTGTTGTATGATTTGTATTGCAGAAATAACTTCAAAAAGATACATCCTCATTGATATCGCCTGTTGATGAATATTTACTTCATCAATATTGCAATTACACTTTTGCCAAAAAGTCTTTAATGAAATCAATATAGAATTATAATAATTCACGATACGAATTGTTTCTGAACATTTAGTAATAATCTTTTTTTCTGAATATTTCTTTTCCCAAACCTTTCTATATACCGAGATACAATTATTAAATGAATATGTATCACATAACAGTTCTTCTTTCAAATCAGTATCTGACATTGCAGAATTAATCATTTCTAATAATTCTGATTTACTTTTCAAATATTTTTCTTTACAATATGATTCATCATAATTCTCATAAAGTCTATGTACTATATCTAGCATATCTTCTATATTCTTTAAATCAAATGCTTTTTGAACTTTATCATTCTCATATTTAAAATGTGTTTGTTCATGATTTTATAATACGTGGAAAAACATAATTTGTAGAAATCATTTTTTTAGTTAATCCATAATTATTACAAACAGATTCTATCACCCTATCTATATGATCTGCTATATATTCAGAAACATTATCACGTACAATACTATTTTCATATATAAAATCATCAATTGTCATTCATATCACCTTTTTCTAAACTCATCAATTATAAGGTCATCACAACTAATTGAATCATTTTTTATTTGTGCTTTTTATTTCCGCTACCAGTTCTTCATACTTACGTTCGTCAATAATATATTTCCGTTTAATCAGTATATAAGCAGCTCCTATAGAAATTACCGGAACAGCTACAATTCCAAGACGCAATATAAATCTTTGTCCGGCATCTGCTGTCTGAATAAATTTATCTGCCTGTACAATTACATTTTCCGAAGTAAGTTCTCCTATACCAGCTTTTATTTCTAATCCGGATATTTTCTGACTGATTGCATAGATATTGCTTATAATCAGTATTAACGCAACAACCGCCTGATCAACTGCACTGGCCAGCTTTGTTGCAAAAGATCTTACTGCTGAGATAATACTGTCATGTCGTTCATGAAACCGGACTTCATCATACTCTATGGTATTATTTAACATGACAATCATCGTCATATTGAATGCCCCCTGCGAAAAGAAGATTAGAAAACCGATGATATTCAGTAAAACAACACTCTTTGGTAAAATGTAGCCTACACTCATAAAAAGCATATACCCAATGACTGTAATGACGGTAGCTGCAGTTATAATCTGATTTCGTGTGAATTTTGAGGAAAGCCACGCAAAAGATGCCTCTGATATCAGCGTTCCTAATCCATACATAATTGTAAACCAAAATACAAGACTGCCACCTACAGAATATCCAAATTCAAAATAAAAGAAATTCATTCCAATCATAATCAGAAGACCATTTCCGATTTGGAATAATAAACATGCAATTCCAATCACTATCAACTGATCATTCCTCAGAAATATATGAAACATATCTTTTAATGACAGTGTTCTCTTCTTTTCCGGCCGTTTTCTCTCTTTTACTCCAAACACTGTAAGTAGCTGGAAACCAATAAAACAAAAAGCAATCACAATCGCAGCCGTCCGATATGCCATAATCGCATTTCCAGCTACCATATCAGGGAGCAGACCTGCAACAGAAAACTGTCCGATACAGATAAAAATTCCCTGTACGGTTACCAGCCAGTTCCGTTCTCCCGGATCTGATGTAAGACTCGGCAGCATTCCCCAATAGGCAATATCATTCATTGTGTAAGTCATTCCCCATAAAAGATATCCCACTCCAAAAAATGCAACAAATCCCCATCCTTCCGGCCTTACTGTAAACAAGCAGATAATTATCAGGCTGTTTAAAATTACTCCTATAAAAATCCAAGGTTTAAATTTTCCGGCTTTCAAATGCGAATTTTCAATAATAATTCCCATCATTGGATCATTAATGGCATCCCACAGCAGACACACTACCATAATTGCTGATATTACTGCATATTGGGCAACTGTCAGTTTCATCGTATATTGAATATATGTAAGAAGAAACATAGAGACAAGTGCATACGCCATATCTCTTCCGGTTGCTCCTATACAATAGCTCCATTTTGTGCGTTTATCCAATTTATTGTTTTCCATATACGACTTCCCCCTCTCTCTATTTCTTCAGCAGTCTTTTAAAAGCCTGCAGATATTTTTTATTTGCATTGTAAACTAACATATCGATTAACTTCGGAGTTGCAATTCCACCACTGGTTGCAATCAGTCCTTCCAGATTTCCTTCTTCGACTCCCATTTTTACCATTTTAAAGGCCGGGTCCCGCTCTGATTTTCCCCGAAGTATAATCTTAAGTCCGATATGTACGACTCCACGAACAAATTTTCCAAACATTGAGACATTTACCACATCCTGATAGGAATCGTAAACCGTATACTCTCCACGCTTTTTTTCTTTGTCATGTTTCGGTTCGCCGCCTAATAGCTGATAAAATTGTTCTGCACTGATTTCCATTCCATGTGGCTGCTCTCTAAAATAATCCGGAAACAGTTCTCTTTCATTTCTAAAATAACTATTTCCTACTACTTCCATATTCGCCTTTAATTGCAAATCATGTACCGATGCTCCGATACAGATCTGATATTTGCCGCTTAACATGGAAAAGGCTTTTTTCTCTACATCATAGACGGAAAAACTTCTTTCATCCAGCTCTAGTATAACTTCTTTTTCTTCTCCCGGATGCAGATATATTTTTTGAAATCCCTTTAATTCTATATGGCTTCTGATAACATCTGATTCGTTCGGGCAGACATATAACTGTGCTATTTCTGCTCCACTCACTTTTCCGATATTTTTAATTTTAAAACGAATTTGTATCTTTCCACCACTATATACTTCCGGTACATTCAATTCCGAATAGGAAAAAGAAGTATAGGAAAGTCCATAACCAAACGGATATTTTACCGGAACATGGAATGTCTCATAGTAACGATAACCTACAAAAATGCTTTCCCTGTATTCTACATCATCATTCGGAGGTGCAAAATATCTCCATGCCGGGGTATCTTTTTCTGAAAACGGAATTGTCTCTGCCAATTTACCGGATGGATTCACTTCTCCACTGATTAAGTCAGCAACAGATTCTCCTACAGCCTGTCCTCCGAGGTACATGTGAAGAATTGCTCCTACATTCTTTTCAAAACTAAAATCCATAGGTGCACCACCAAAACTAATTGCTGCAATATTATCTTTTCCAACAGTTTCTGCAATTTCAGCCAACAGCTCTTCCTGATTTTGAGGGATTTTAAGATTTTTCCTGTCGTATCCTTCTCCTTCGTAAGATTCTGTAAGACCGATAAAATATAGAATCACACAATCTTTTTTTCTATATTCCTGTTTCAGTTTTTCTATCGTATTCTGTAGTTGCTTTTCTCCTAATTCTTCCTTTTCATTCTGATATCCCTGTATATAAGTTACCTGATATCCTTTTTCACGTATTGCTTCAATCGCATTTGTCATCTCCGTCGGCTGGATATGACTGCTCCCACCTCCCTGAAACCGCATCTGCCTGGCAAGCTCTCCAATAATGATTACCTTCTTCTCTTTTCCAATTGGCAAAACACTATTATTTTTCAAAAGTACTGCACTTTCATTTTCCAGTTTACGTGCCACCTGATTCTGTTCTTCCATATCTACCTCATAATTTTCTTCTATATTTTTATGAAGTGATACAAAATTCTGCAGAACATTCTTAGTCCAGTTATCCAGTTCCTGATCCGTAATCCGGCCATCCTTATACGCTTCTTTTAACACATCTGTGTGGAAGCCTTTCGGATCTGGCATTTCCAGTGTCAGACCATTTTTCATACAGCTTACAATATCATTTGCTGCTCCCCAATCCGACACCACACCACCTTGATATTTCCATTCTTTTCTCAGAACATCTGTCAGTAAGTATTTATTTCTTGCTCCAAATTCGCCATTAATCCTGTTGTATGAAGCCATTACAGAAGTCGGTTTTGCTTTTTTCACAACTTCTTCAAAAGCCGACAGATATATTTCCCTAAGAGTTCTTTCATCAATCTGGCTATTGGATGTCATTCGTCTTGTTTCCTGTGAATTAACAGCATAATGCTTTAAACTCGTACCTATTCCAAGGCTCTGTACACCTTCGATATATCCCGTTGCCAGCTTTCCTGTCAAATACGGATCTTCACTGAAATATTCAAAATTTCTTCCGCATAAAGGAGAACGCTTGATATTGATTCCGCAGCCTAGCACAATGGATATCTGCTCTTTTTTTGCTTCTTTCGCGATCGCTTCACCCATCTTTTTAACAATAGCAGGATTCCAACTGCAGGCTATTGCACTTACAGTTGGAAAACAGGTTGCTGGCTTACTGGTTTCAATATCCCCAACCTTTTCCTGCTCCAGTTTTCGAATCCCATGTGGTCCGTCTGTCATCATAATAGAGGGGATTTTCCCATTACAGTCATAAGTATGCCAGTCACCAACACCGCCTAAAAGCCGGATTTTTTCATCTATTGTTAACTGTTCACATATTTTATCAATGTTCATCGCTTTTCCTCTCTTTTAATCTCTTAATTGCATTTTATCTATTTCCGGCATATAATTATATTGATTTATCGTGTTTTATGTCAATTTATCGTGTTTTTGACAGGAGGAATTACCTATGTATAAAATGAAGTCAGACATCAATTTTTCACTCACACATGAAATGTTGGAAAATGCAGAAAATGAACGGATACATACATCTTATGCACAGGAAAAAGCAATTCTCGAATGTGTTTCAAACGGAGATATTCACGCATTGGAGAATACCTATTATTCACTCCCAACAACTGTTTACGGAAAGATGACCTCTTCCAATTCCAAATTAAAATTACTTTTTTATGCAAGTATTGCTAATACAACTTTAGTTACCAGATATGCCATCGAAGGAGGACTTAATGAGGAAACTGCTTTTTCCTTAAGTGATGTATATATACGAAAAATGGAACAATGTACCGATGTTGACGCTTTAATGAAATTAAATGAACAGATGGCTATTGAATTTACGCTTCGTGTTGCTGAAGCAAAAAAGACGCCAAAAAACTACTATTCACCAGCTATTTCTCGCGTCATTGATTATATCTATCATGGTAAAAATAAAACTTTAACCTTAAATCAACTGGCATCTTTAGTTAATTTAACACCTAAATATCTGTCTGCCCTGTTCCATAAAGAAACCGAACAGACGCTTACTGTTTTTATCCATAAAGTTCTTATTGAAAAGGCACAGAATTTACTGGCACATTCAGACTATAGTCCGGGTGAAATCAGTAATTACTTGAATTTTTCATCTCAAAGTTATTTTATTTCTATTTTTAAGAGATACACTGGTATAACTCCCGGACAATATCGTAAAATGCATCGCCAGATTAGTTGGTAAAATAGAATATAAAATAAGAATATCGATGATTAAACGTTACTATCGCCAGAACTTTTCTCGTCTTGAAGATAAAAGAAAGCTACCAGTTTTTCCTCTGATAGCTTTCCATTCATTCTTATTCTGTTGGGAACATCGCTGCTTCCAGCTTATTCATCTCTGTATCCGAAAGACCATATTTTCCTGAATTATCTTTTTCCACGGATACTTTTACAGTAACAGTTTTTCCATAACTGTTCTTTTCAAGACTCTTCTGGACACTTTCTGTTAATACGGCTGCAAAGACTTCCGGATCATTTCCATCCAATCCCTGCTTTATTTTTTCATTGCTTACCTCTGTAGAGCTTTGTTGCAATGTCTGAAATACATTGGATGGTTCAACTTGTACACTTACTGTATAAACTCCATCCTCTTCTTTCACATCCTGTACTTTGTATTTTGCCAGTTTCTTTACTTCTGTCAGTTTTTCCGTATAATCAGCAATTCCTTTATCCGTAATGTTATCGGAATCATCAAATTGCTTTTGGATGCTCTCATTAAAATCCTCTTCGATTTCTTTCTTTGCATCTTTTTCCGAGAGTTCTAACAGATTCGCATAGTCCTTATATTCTCCATGATAGTATGCATCAAGAGAACTTTGGACGTAAGATTTGGCATCGAAGTCTGGTTGTTTAGAGCACGCACTAATTCCAATACTTAACATTATCGTTCCCAAAATCATTAGATACTTTTGTAAGTTTTTCATCCTGTTATCCTCATACTTTTACTTTACAAAGAAATCCACAAATTTTCCAGCCTTTGATGGCAGTTTAAATTTATATTCTTGTCCTTCATACTTGAAAGAAAACTTTCCACCAAATAATCCGGCTTTTCCTTGGATATTTTTCATATTTGGAATATAAATTTTTGCTAATTGTTTGCCATAAGAATTATCAATATTGGCTCGGTGAATATATAAAATATCTTCATATACACTCAGCAATACTAATCCCTTAACGCTCCCAATAAGACCACCTATTTTATTGCTAAGTGATGCATAAATGTAATTATTTTTTTCATCTAAAAACTTATCACTATATAATTGCTTTTCTATTTTTTCTAAATTCATAATTCTTTTTCCCTGTATTTAATATTAAAAACAGAAGGGTCTTTCCGGCAGTTTTTCAATTTTATATTTTTCGAATTTCATTCTATAGTTTGCTTCTAATACTTCATGATTACTAGCTTTTTTTTCCAATTCCAACATCCAATTTTTAAAACCACCATCTCGTACAAAATATCTTTCTTCTGGCCATGATTTTAATTCATTGTAAACCGTATGCAATGCATTATCAAAAAGTTCTTTTTTTCTTGTCCAGCTACTGATGTATACATAATCCTCATATTCTACAATTGTTCCTTTATTTGGGTTTTTAAAATATCGTTCATATCCATTCTTTACGTCCTCAAAAGTCACTTCCCCTTGTAACGGAATATATGCTTTTTGGATTAATTGTTGGGCAATTTGTTCACTATAAATTTCATGCATTTGCATATCCATCGATCGTCCTTCTATTTCTAAACTAGAAGGTAATACACTATAATGGCTGTATAGATTTCCCACTTTATATAAAGGCATATAAATCGTTCCATCCCCTATTATTTGCAAATAGAACCCGATAACTAAAGGACCTACTCTATTATCTATATCTAGCATACGCAATTTACTTAATTCAGGACAATATTTCTGCCAATCATTTGTAATTTTTCTTTTATTTATTTTTGGTCGTTCCATATTTTCCTCTTTTCTAAGCTATTGCAACATATTTGTTGCAATAGCTCAAATCAATAATTTAATTAGGGTTAATTTCTATTATGTCCTCATTACTTAATCCTAAAGGTCCTTCCTTCTTTATTTTTTCAACTTGTCTTTTGGAAAGTCCTTTGCCAGGATTCTTTACAAATTTGTAATCATATACCGTATTTGTGTCTTTATCATAAACATCTAATCTCGTACTTCTTTTCTCATTACCATTGATTCTAACATTATCTTTCCAATTTTTTTCAACTTCTAAATTGGTTCTCGACTTCATGTTATCTTGAGTTTGTCAATGTATTTTATCATGATTAGTACAGGTGGACAGCGTCAGGATCTTATAGACTGCCGAACATACTGCCATTATTCATGTTGTGTCCGTAAATGATGTTCAAAAGAAATTCTCCTCCGACTGTGTGACTGCGCAATCGGAGGAGGATTTTTTACCTACTGATTTTCATATTTATTCTCAAAATAATCTAAATATTTTTATATCAAACTAGAGCCTTTCTACTACAACTTTACAGCGTTTTTTATAAAATGCGATTCCATATGCGAGTATTTCGTTCCGTCCGTCCTCGCGTAATGCCTGGTCGTATCTTCGGTCTTTGATCTGTTCCAATGCCCTCTCGCATGCCTGATCCAGATTATTGAAAGAATTTGCATATTTCAACTCCATGATAATCCCTGCATCCGGATTCTTAGGTTTCACCAGAATATCCGCGAATCCATCTCCGGACTCTCTGTTCGATCTGACCGCCCAATCAGATTTGCTTTTCAGAATGCCAATCAAAATGCCATGATAGAATATTTCTTTTTCCTCATTCCGTGCCTTTGTATCCAGCACGCTGATTGTTTCCCCAAGGAACATCGTCAGTTCCTGTTCTATATCCTCTACTTTTCCTTCCAGAAATCCACAGTTGATTTTCTTTGTAGACGCCTGGTCATTTGCAACAACCCGGTCAAACCACTCCCGGATTTGAAGAACAAAAACTTCCAAGACTTCTTTATTTGGAATCACCAGCTTATACATTCCATTTTCAGACTCACCAAGCCGTGTGAGATATCCAGTTGTGAACAGTACACTCCACACATTTTCTGCGCTGTTATCAATCTCATCATAAGTCAGATCCAGCCGGATTCTCTTCTGGACAGCCTTTCCTGTAATCAACTGCTCGATTTCATCCCTGGTGGTCGTATCAGCCTTGTCTATAAAACGCTTCACAAGATCATTTCCACTGCTGTTGATCCAATACGCCTTTGGTTTTGCTTTTGAATCACTCATAAGATCATCGATGTAATTAATCACATCCCACGGACAGTAAATGTCCGCATTTCCAAAATGATACCCATCGTACCATTCTTTCATTTCTTCAAAATGGTCTTGTTGGTTGTAGGCTGCCAGAATCTTCTTGACGTCTTCAGTTGTAAATCCAAATTCTTCGTCATACTGAACATCATCGGCCGAATAAACTTTGAAGTTGTTCAGCCCTGTAAAAATGCTTTCTTTTGACACACGAAGACAGCCTGTCAGTACAGCAAACTGCAGAAAACTGTTTGTTTTTAACGCCTGCCCGAATAAGCCTCGGATCAGCGATACCATTTCCTTATAATATCCATGCTGGAATGCTTTATCCAGAGGCACATCATACTCATCGATCAGAATAATGGCTTTCTGATCATAATGCTTATATAAAAGCTGTGCCAAAACTTTCAATGATGAAATCAAGAAACCTTTGTCTATACAATATTTCCCGTTTTGGATGATTGTGAAACCACGATACTGCTCCTTTTCTGTTTCAGAAAGTTTATCACTGTTTAATAAAAAAGGGAACCTTGCAGCCTCACTTCCAATGAGCTGAATTAATGCATTTTCAGCTTCATCATACGTCAACCCGTCAACATCTTTCATTGACAAAAATATCACCGGATACTTCCCCATATATTCTTCACAGAGTTTCTGATTCTCGGAAATATAAAGTCCCTCAAATAAGGTCTCATCTGTTCCTATTTCAAAAAAGTTCTTAAGCATGCTCATATTTAAAGTTTTTCCAAATCGGCGCGGTCTGGTGAAAAGGTTCACCTCGCCCCATTTTTGCAGAAGATGCTCAATAAGTTGTGTCTTATCTACATAATAAAAATGATTTTCTCGAATCTTCTTGAAATCATCAAAGCCAACTGGCAGTTTTTTTAAATTTTCCGTACAGATCACCTCCTCAATTGGTTATTATGAGTATAGCCTTTTTTTCAGTCGTCTGCAACAACTTCCCGGTTTGCTCTCGGCTTCTCTTTGGTTTCCATGATCATTCCTCACTTGTTTTCTGTGTATCTATACATACCGCATGAACTGCGAATCGTTTGCTGCTATCATGATCAGTACAGGTAGACAGCGTCAGGATCTTATTGCTTGACTTTGGTCTGATCCCGGTATCAAAATCCGAATTTTTCACCATCTCGTCAATGAACGTCTGGTATTCTTCCCCCGGCTGATAACCGACTTTATATACATTGCCGCCAACTACTGCATCTTCATAGGAGAAGATCTGATAGCGGTAGGCAGTGCTTTCGGTATAGACCGTAAAGTACTGGTTCTTTTTCCAGAAGCCTTCATCCTTGTATTTCTTCAGACTGCCGAACATACTGCCATTGTTCATGTTGTGTCCGTAAATGATGTTATAAAGGTCTGAAAAATCCATATCAGCCATCTATAAGAATTCTTTTTCTTCATGTCACGCTCCTATTCTTGTTAGTTGTACCAAACCTCTATCAGTTTCAGTCCCGAACCAGCCGGATTGCTTCATCGGCAGTCATTATTTCATACATGGTGCAATTTCTCCTTATCCCAAATATTCTTACCGTTCATTATACACTATCTCAGGAAATCAATCATCATCAATTTCAGGATCTCCAAAACGTTTCATAGGGTTAATGTGTCAATTATATTCTTTAATGCGTCTGCTGATTCTTTTAGCTTCAATGCT
>ERZ791919.3205-NODE-3205-length-10499-cov-8.115282_pt1 | contig 10499 bp, 10 predicted proteins | sample MGYA00510137_ERZ791919 | MGnify/ENA primary metagenome ERZ791919 (study PRJEB30046, sample SAMN00792059) | human gut metagenome | study: EMG produced TPA metagenomics assembly of the A metagenome-wide association study of gut microbiota in type 2...
CCGGCCCTGCTGGCCGGGCGACGGGGCCGCCGGGCCAGCACCCATTGCAGATTTGACACCGGAGGGAAACAGTATGAGTAAAGTCGCAGTTATTACCGGCGCATCAGGGGGCATCGGAGCCGCAGTGGCCCGCCGCTTGGCCGCGCAGGGGTGTTATGTGGTGCTGGGCTATTGCCGCAGCAGAGAAAAGGCCGAAAGCCTTTGCCGGGAGCTGCGGGAGGCCGGTGGGGAAGCCGTTTCCTTCCGGGCGGATCTGACCAAAGCCGAGGAAGCTAAAGCGCTTATGGATTTTGCGGTACAGCAGTACGGTCACCTGGATATTTTGGTGAATAACGCCGGCATAGCTCAGATCAAGCTGTTTACCGATATTACCCCGGAGGACTGGCAGCGGATGTTTGCGGCCAATGTGGATGGCATCTATCACTGCTGCCGCGCGGCGGTGCCGTATTTGGTGCAGCAGCACAGCGGCACCATTATCAATGTTTCCTCCATTTGGGGATTGTGCGGTGCCTCCTGCGAGGTGCACTACTCCGCCTCCAAGGCGGCGGTCATTGGCTTTACGCAGGCATTGGCCAAGGAATTGGCCCCCAGCGGCATCACCGTCAACTGTGTCGCGCCCGGGGCCATCGATACCGAAATGAATGCCCACCTTACCGCCGAAGAACGCCGGATGCTGGAGGAGGAGATCCCGCTGGGCCGCATGGGCTCGCCGGAGGAAGTGGCGGCTGCCATTGCCTTTTTGGCGGGGGAGGATGCCCGCTATTTTACCGGGCAGGTCCTCAGCCCCAATGGCGGCATCGTAATTTGACAGGAAAAAGAGGCGAATACCTATGGAAATATTGCAAAATACCTGTCTGATATCGGCGGTGCTGGCATGGGCGGCTGCGCAGCTTTGCAAGCTGCTGATCGAGCTGATCGCCCACCACCGGCTGGACTGGAGCCGCCTGACCGGCGACGGCGGGATGCCCAGCGGGCATTCCGCCACGGTAACTGCACTGGCAGTGGCTGCCCTGCTGCAATACGGTGCGGCTTCCTTTCAGTTTGCCATCAGCGCGGTGCTGGCCATCATCGTGATGCACGATGCCATGGGGGTGCGCTGGCAGGCCGGGCAGCATGCCCGCACCATCAATGAGCTGCTGCTGAAGCTGAGCGACACTCCGCCGGAGCAGCTGCTGGAGGAATTCCTGGGGCACACCCCGCTGCAGGTGGCCTGCGGTGCTCTGCTGGGCGCTGCGGTGGCTATTCTGTATTCCCTCCCGTAAAAATATAACACAACCCCCGCGGCAGATCCCGTGGGGGTGCTTTTTAATATAGTCTCCGTTCATTTCGCCTTACGCCCAGAACCGTAAAAACTCCTCCGCCGCGGGGCTGGGCGATACATCCTGCAAGGTGCACACCGAAAGGCTCCGCTCCGGGATCTCCGGAATGGTGCGCAGCTCACGGATCGTCCCCGCCTCCAGAGCGGGCAGGGCAAATTCGCGCGTCACACACGCCACCCCCAGCCCAATGGCCGCCAGATCGACGAGAAGCTCGTGGCTGCACAGTTCTATCTCCGGCTTAAGTGTAATGCCATTGTGGGTGAAAAAGCGTTCCAGGTACCGTCTTGCGCTGGATTTACGCTCCAGCAGCATCAGTGGGAAGCGGGAAAGCTCCGCCAGGGTATAGGTACGGTCAGTCTCGCAGGGGTAGTCCCGCCCCGCCACAAAAACATTGTGCAGGGCCATGCAGCGCCGCATCTGCAGGTTGCCGCTCTCCTGCGGGGTGCTGGCAAAGGCCAAGTCTACCTGTCCCGCCCGCAGCATCTGCAGGGCCTCATAACTGGTGCCGTTCAGCACCTTCAGCCGGATGGCCGGGTACCGCTCGTGGAACCTTTGCAGATAGGGCAGCAGCAAACTGCGGGTCACGGTATCGCTGGCCCCGATGACCAACTCGCCCATCATCAGCTCCCGGGTCTGCTGCACCTTTTCCTCTCCGGTTTCGATGAGGCTGATGGCGCTGCGCACATAATCGTACAGCACCCGGCCCTCGCCGGTCAGGGTGACGCCGCGGGGCTGGCGGGAAAACAGCCGTACCTGCAGCTGTTCCTCCAGCTGATGGATGGACTGACTGACCGCCGACTGTGAGATGAACAGTGTTTTGGCGGCGGCGGAAATGCTTTCCTCCTCGGCAACGGTGCGGAAAATACGGTAAAGCTCCAGTTTAACGGCCATGTTTGCGGGCTTCCTTTCTATCTGTTTTGCTTATGCTTATCATTAGTAATATATACTTTACTTATGAATACGCATCTATTATACTAAAGTGGTTGTGAAAAGCAACCCCTATTTTTGTTTTCGTTTTCATCAATTCACAGGTGATAAAAGGAGAAAAAGCCATGAGCAGAATGTTTGGTACTGTCGTTCGCGGGGTACGCGCCCCCATCTTCCGGGAAGGCGATGATGTAGTAAAGGGCACTGTGGATACCGTCCTGAAGGCCCTGAAAGAAAACAGTGTGGAGCCACACGATAAAGATGTTGTCGCCATTACTGAATCGGTAGTGGCCCGTACCCAGGGCAACTATGCCACAGTGGAACAGATCGCAGCCGATGTAAAGGCCCGCACCGGCGGCAAGACCGTTGGCGTTACCTTCCCCATTCTCAGCCGCAACCGTTTCTCCGTGCTGCTTTCCGGCATTGCCGCTGGCTGCGAGAAGGTCGTCCTTATGCTCAGCTATCCTTCCGATGAAGTGGGCAACCATCTCATCAGCATGGACCGCCTGGATGAAAAGGGCATTGATCCCTGGACCGATGTTCTTTCCCTGGAGCGCTTCCGTGCCGAGTTCGGCTCTGTAATCCATCCTTTTACTGGCGTGGACTATGTGGAGTACTATTCCAGCCTTATCCGGGAAGCCGGCGCCGAGGTAGAAGTGATTTTTGCCAACCGCGTGCAGACCATTCTGGACTACACCGATACCGTCATCACCTGTGATATTCATACCCGTGCCCGCAGTAAGCGATTGCTGCAGGCGGCTGGTGCCCGTGTGGTTCTGGGGCTGGATGACCTGATGACCGCTCCTGTGGCGGGCAGCGGCTACAATGCCCAGTATGGTCTGCTGGGTTCCAATAAGGCGGATGAAAACCGTGTGAAGCTGTTTCCCCGTGATGCTATGCTGGTAGCCGAAAAAATTGGCCAGCTGATGAGCGAGGCGACCGGCCATCAGATCGAAGCAATGGTCTACGGTGATGGTGCCTTTAAGGATCCCGCGGGCAAGATCTGGGAGCTGGCCGACCCGGTTGTGGCCCCCGGTTATACCAAGGGCCTTATCGGTACCCCCAATGAGCTGAAGCTGAAGTACCTGGCTGACCACGATTTCGGCGATCTTTCCGGTACCGCTCTGCAGGAAGCTATTACCCAGCGTATCAAGGAGAAGGACTCCACCAGCCTGGTGGGCAATATGGTCTCCGAGGGCACAACCCCCCGTAACCTTACCGACCTCATTGGCTCCCTGTGCGACCTGACCAGCGGCAGCGGCGATAAGGGCACCCCCATCATCTACATCCAGGGCTACTTCGATAACTACACCACCGAGTGATATCTTATTTTTAATGGTTTGCTGATAAGGCCCGCCTCCTGCTTTTCCAGGGGGCGGGTTGCCGCATAGGAGAAAATTTAAGCAGGGGGCAGGCATGGGCCGCAGGCCGTTTCGGCTCCGCCGAAACACGCAGGCCCGCCCCTCGCTTAAATTTTCTCTTACATCCTGCCGAAAAATGTGCTATAATATAAGCAGAAACAGTAAGGGAGGGCACCACAGTGTTTGCAAAAGGAACAAAGATCGTGTATGGCAATACCGGCGTCTGCGAGGTCATGGATTACGCCACCCCCGATTTGCCCGGCATGCCGCGCGGGACCAAGTACTATGTCCTGCGCCCCCTGTTCCAAAGCGGCACGATCTACTGCCCCGTGGAGCAGCCAAAGGTCTTTATGCGCCCGGTAATGAGCCGCGAGGAGGCCGAGGAGCTGGTTGCCCTCATTCCTACCATCAGCGTGGAGCCATTCCATACCGGCCGTCTGCAGGAGCTTTCAGAGCATTACCGCAGCATCATCGGCACTCACAGCACCACCGACCTCGTGGAGATCATCAAATCGGTTTACAGCAAAAAGCGGGAAGCCGAAGCCGCCGGCCGCCGCGTCAGCCAGATGGATGACCGCTATATGAAGCTGGCGGAGGAGCTGCTGCATGGTGAGCTTTCCGTCGCGCTGGACATCCCCAAGGACGAAGTCAAGGACTATATTCATCGCCGGGTGGCCGAAGCCGAAGCCGCCGGTTGACCCGAGAAAACGCCCCGGTCCGGTTGGATCAGGGCGTGCTTTTGCGGGGTGATTTCATCTGCCGCAGGCGAAACCGCCCCGAATTATTTTGGTGGGATTCAATTCACGCAGGAGATTGCCCCGAGAAAACGCCCCGGTCCGGTTGGATCAGGGCGTATTTTTGCGTGGTTTTTTCAGTCAAGGGCAAATTTGCCGTCCAGGCCGCAGGCGCCGGCGTTAAAGACGTAGTTCGTCATTTCGTTGCCGAAGGTCACCACCAGCCGTCCGTCATCGCAGACGGTAAACAGCACATTCCCTTCCGTGTCATAGGCAGTCAGGCGCAGCGCGCCGCCCGTGGCGGGGTTTGGCAGCTTTTCATACACCGTAAGCCGGTCGGCGCTCTCGGCCAGCAGCCCGATGAGCTGCCCGGCTTTTTCGGGGGTCAGCTCCACCGGCTCGGTCATGGTGTGATCCAAGGCCATCACCTTGGCGATGTTCCCGGCATGGATAGCCTCCCGCCAGCGGGTCAGCTCCTTTTCGGTGCCCGCTACATGCCCGATCGGGGTCTCCACGCCGGGCTTTACGGCATACACCCCGGCGGCAAATTCCATCACCAGCGCCTTTGCGGCGTCGCCGGTTTGGCCGGGCAGCCACAGGGAATAGTCAAAATCCCCCTCGCAGCTTTTCCACAGCGCCACGGTGCCCTCACTGTGCTCCTTCACGGTGACGGTAATAATGCTGCAGTAGCTGTGCCCCACCGAAAGCTCGCTCTCCTCGGCATCGGGGTAGTAAACGCCGGAAAGATCCTCGCCCTCGCCGGTATCGGCGGCACAGCGCAGGGTGGCGGTTTCATAGGAGATCTCCCCGATGGTGCCGCCGATGAGATAGAACCCGGTGGGCTTCATGCCGTCCCGGTCGGGGTAGCCGGCCAGCTTAAAATCGGGGAACTCGTCATTTTCATAGGGGACTCTCGGGTTCGGGATCTGGGTGTTCCCGCCGATTGCCGAACCGGGATCGGGATCGGGGTCGGGCGTGGGGGCAGGCGTTTCGCCGCAGGCGGCCAGTCCCGCCGCCAGCAGGCAGCATAGGGTCAGTGCCAGAATTCGGGTCAGCTTTTTCATGTTGTTCCCTCCTGTTGTATATTGTTGGTGTCAAGCCTACACTAATTATAACGAATGAGCGCCGCAAAATGCAACATCCGTTCATCAATAAGGTGCAATAAATCCCGCAAATTATTGCAGCCTCGAAAAAAATCCCCCCAGCTATAAAAAATCCCCGCAGGCTTTCACCCGCGGGGACATTTTGCAAATTACTTGATGATGGAGAAGTTGACCACCAGCGCGGCAAATACGATGGAAACCATCGACAGCAGCTTGATGAGGATGTTGATAGCGGGGCCGGAAGTATCCTTGAAGGGATCGCCTACGGTATCGCCAACGACAGCAGCCTTGTGGGCATCGCTGCCCTTGCCGCCGTGTACGCCGCTTTCAATGTACTTCTTGGCGTTATCCCAGGCGCCGCCGGAGTTCGCCATGAAGATAGCGAGCAGGAAGCCGGAAACGGTAGCGCCGGCCAGCATACCTACCACGCCCTTGTAGCCCAGGATCATACCGACTACGATGGGGGTAACGATGCCAACTACGGTGGGCAGGATCATCTCGTGCAGGGAAGCCTTGGTGCACAGGTCAACGCAGCGGGCGTAGTCGGCATCGGCTTTGCCGTCCATCAGGCCAACGATCTCCTTGAACTGACGGCGAACCTCTACTACAACGGACTGAGCCGCGCGGCCAACGGACTGCATGGTGAGCGCCGCGAACACGAAGGGCAGGCAGGCGCCGACAAACAGACCGACCAGAACAACAGGGGTCATAACGGAGAAGTCATTGAAGGTAGCAGCAGCGCCAACCTCCTGGACCTTCTCGATGTAAGAAGCGATCAGAGCCAAAGCGGTCAGAGCGGCGGAGCCGATAGCAAAGCCCTTGCCGGTAGCGGCAGTGGTGTTGCCCAGGGAATCCAGCGCGTCGGTGCGCTCACGAACTTCGGGCTCCAGGCCGGCCATCTCGGCAATGCCGCCGGCGTTATCAGCCACGGGGCCATAGGCATCGGTCGCCAGGGTGATGCCCAGGGTAGCCAGCATACCTACGGCAGCCAGCGCGATGCCATACAGACCCATGGAGGTGGAAGCAGCGCCGCCGGAAACATAGTAGGCAACCAGGATGCACACCGCAACGATAACGATGGGCAGGATGGTGGAGAGCATGCCCAGGCCCAAACCACCGATCATGATGGTGGCGGAGCCGGTCAGGGCGGTGTCAGCCAGACCCTGGGTGGGCTTGTAGGTGTCGGAAGTGAAGTACTCGGTGGAAGCACCGATGAGAACGCCGGCAACCAAACCGGCCAGGATGGCAAAGTAGATACCGGTGTACTCGGTGCCCAGTACGCCGCGAACCAGGAAGAAGGCAGCGACGGCGATGATAAGAGCACTCAGGTTGGTGCCGCGACGCAGAGCGGAAAGCAGGGTGCGCTGATCGGTGGATTCACCGGTGCGTACAAAGAAGGTACCAATGATGGAAGCCAGGATGCCAAGCGCTGCCATAATCATGGGCAGGGCCATGGCCTTCAGCTCGCCGCCAAAGGCGGCAACGCCCAGCGCGGAAGCGGAAATGATGGAGCCAACATAGCTTTCGTACAGGTCAGCGCCCATACCGGCTACATCGCCTACATTATCGCCTACATTATCGGCAATAACAGCGGGGTTACGGGGGTCATCCTCGGGGATGCCGGCCTCGACCTTACCTACCAGGTCGGCGCCTACATCGGCAGCCTTGGTGTAGATACCGCCGCCGACACGGGCAAACAGAGCCATGGAGGAAGCGCCCATACCAAAGGTCAGCATAGCGCTGGTGATGGCAGAGGGATCCAGCTTAAAGACGAACTTCAGCAGGGTGAACCAGATGGAAATATCCAAAAGACCCAGGCCGACTACGGTAAAGCCCATAACGGAACCGGCGGAGAACGCCACGCGCAGACCGCGGTTCAGGCTGGTGCGGCAGGCATTGGCGGTGCGGCAGTTGGCCTTGGTGGCTATGCGCATGCCGATGAAGCCGGACAGACCGGAGAAGAAACCGCCGGTCACGAACGCAAAGGGAACGAACCAGGTCAGCAGACCGGTAGCGGCCATGATGCACAGCACAACGAACATGCAGGCAAAGAAGATGGCCACGATGGTGTACTGGCGCTTCAGATAGGCGTTAGCGCCTTCACGGATGGATGCAGAGATCTTCTGCATCAGCGGGGTGCCTTCCTCAAACTTCAGGACCTTCTTCGCGGTGACAAGAGCAAATACCAGCGCGATGACGGAGCCGAGGAAAGTCAAGAGAACGAGAACTTTCTCCATTTGTTTTTAGCCTCCTTGTGAATTCACGATAAAGTGTCTATCAAATAATAGCGAAAAACAAGGTCTTTGTCAAGGTGTTGGGGCCGACACTTTGCCCAAAAACTAACCAAATTTTTGAGATTTTCGCTCAAAAAGAACGCCATCTCGCACAAGGCAAAATGGCGTTGATTTCAGTACTTTTCCGGCTGCTTTTTTGTCAAGGGATTAACAAGTTCCGCTATGCGAAAGGTGCATCAATGCTATATTGTGATACTTTCACAAACGCTGGCGTAATTTTGGCCAAAATCAGCGCAAAACATCAAATCAGATTGCCCAAAAACGGCGCGATCACCACCGTCAACAGTGCAGTGATCACCAGTGAAAGGCTGCCCATGGCGCCTTCCACCTCGCCCATTTCCAGCGCCCGCACCGTGCCAAAGGCGTGGCTGCCGCAGCCCATGGCCACCCCCTGTGCCACCGGGTCAGTCACATGGAACCACCGTAGCACCTGCGGCCCCAGGATGTTCCCAAAGATACCGGTGATGGAGATGGCCGCCATGGTAATGCCGCCGGTACCACCCAGCTCCTCGGCCAGCGGCATGCCCACCGCCCCCGTTACCGATTTGGGGATCAGCGTTACAAAGTCGTAGTGCCCCAGCTGGAACACCAGCGCCACGGCCAGTACGCACAGGGCGTTCACCGCCACTCCGGTCAGGATACCGGCCACAATGGCCAAAGGGTACTCCCGCAATTTTTGGATCTGCCGGTACAGCGGCAGCGCTAGGCAGGCGGTGGCCGGGGTCAGCAGGTAGGTGATGTACCGGGCGCTTTGGTTGTAGGCGTCGTAGTCAATATCAAAAATAAGCAGCGCCCCGATGAGCAGCGCCAGGCAGATGAGGATAGGATTGGCCAGCGGGTGCCCTATCCGGTCGCTGATGCGGAAGGACACCACATAGATGATTAGGGTCAGCGCGGCCCCAAAGTAGGCGGAAAAGGCAATGTAATCATTCATGCTTTTTACCCTCCCGCCGTTTGGCTTCCTGCCGGCCCACCGCCTGGGCGGCCTTGCCGCTGATGCCGATGACCAGCGTAGTGCCCAGAATGCCCAGCAGCACCACCGGCCCGCCCATCACCGCCAGGTGTTCCGGCTGGGTGATAAGCGCTACCGTGGGGGCAATAAACAGCACCGGCATAATGGAGATAAAGAAATCCGCGACGGTACTGATCTGCTCCGGCTTGATGAGCCCGGTCAGCAGTGCCAGCAGCATTAGGATCAGACCGTACACGCTGGCGGGAATGGGCAGCGGCAGCAGATATTTGATGAGTTCCGCCACGGCGCACACCGCGGCGATAATGGCAGATTGCCTTAGAATTTTCATGGGTATTTCATTCGTCCTTCGATTCGCAAAAATAGGGGAGAGCCTTACTGGATCACATGGACATCCAGTTGGTTAAAGGGGATGGCAATGCCGTTCTGGTCCAGTACATCCTTTATCGCCTGGTTGATGCTCCACGCCTCGTCCCAGTAGTCGTCGGTCTTTACCCAGTAGTGCAGGCCCAGCACCACGCTGCTGTCGCCCAGTTCTTTTACATATACCAGCGCCTTTTCGGGATTCACCAGCGGCTTGCGGCTCTTGATAAGCGCCGTCAGCAGTTCAATGGCCCGGGCGGTGTCGGCCTCATAGGCAATGCCCACCGTGGTGGAAAGCCGCCGCACCGGCAGTACATTATAGTTGATAATATTCCCGGCCGAGAGACTCCCGTTGGGAATGGTGATGATTTTGTTATCGGCCATGCGCAGCGTGGTAAAGAACAGCCCGATCTCCACCACCGTCCCTTCGATATCCGAAGCAGTTTTGATGTAATCCCCAGTCTTAAAGGGGTGCAGGAACATGAGAATGAGCCCGCCCGCAAAGTTGGAAAGACTGCCCTGCAATGCCAGGCCCACCGTCACGCCGATGGAACCCAGCAGCGCCACAAAGCTCGCCGTCGGCACGCCCAAAAAGTCCGCAATAAAATAAATCAGCAGTGCCCACAGCGCTACCCGTACCAGCGAGCGCACAAATTTGGCCACGCCGGGATCGATCTTTGTTTTGTTATCCAGCAGCGCCACCCGGCTCAGAAATTTCTCGATGAGCCAGCGCCCCACAAAAAAGATAACCAGTGCCAGCGCAATATGCCACAGTGCGTTCAGCACCACCGGCGAGGCGGTTTTAATGAATTTCTGGATCGCGGTCAGCGATTCCTGAATATCCGGTACCTCCGGCAGGTCGGCCGTAGCGGTCGTCAGTGCAAAAAATCTCATGGTTCTCTCCTTGCTATATTCAACCTATATTACAGCGTTTCATCTTCGCCGGTCCACTGGTGCCGGGCCATATCCACCCGCCCGTCCGGCAGAAAAGCGACTCCTTCCGCTTCCAGCAGCGCCCGCTGCGCCCCAGGCCCGCCAAAGGCAAAGCCCGGCGCCAGGCTGCCATCCCGGAATACCACCCGGTGGCAGGGCGTTTTGCCGGGTTCGGGGTTGCGGTGCAGTGCCCCGCCCACAATGCGGGAAGCCCGGGGGCTGCCCGCCAGCATCGCAATCTGTCCGTAGGTAGCCACTTTCCCGGCCGGGATACGGCGCACCGCCGCATATACCGCCCGGTAGAAATTTTCCTGCATTTCCGCTTGCCCCCTCTTGGAATAATATCTCATTATATCACGCAGCTCCTCCGTTGTCGAGAAATTGCGCGGCATTTCCTTGTCCGGTTTCTGCAGCATCCCGGCTGGGGCCCGCAGGGCCGAGGAGCTTTGCCCCTCGTGGGCGGCCTTCGGCCGCCCCAAAGCCGCCTGCGGCGGC
>ERZ791919.3215-NODE-3215-length-10462-cov-11.654079_pt1 | contig 10462 bp, 8 predicted proteins | sample MGYA00510137_ERZ791919 | MGnify/ENA primary metagenome ERZ791919 (study PRJEB30046, sample SAMN00792059) | human gut metagenome | study: EMG produced TPA metagenomics assembly of the A metagenome-wide association study of gut microbiota in type 2...
TTCATTCACGAATGCGAAACAGGAAAACGGAAAAAGAAGCCACGCTGGTGAACGTGCCCACCCGCACCTTGCCCGCCACCAGCGTGTGCAGCTCCTCCGCCGTCTGGTACAGCAGCCGCTCCTCCGCCACGATGGCCCGGATGTGGGGCATGATGCGCTCGCCCTCCGGCGTCAGCCGCGCCCCGGTGCGGGTGCGCTTGAGAAGGGGCAGACCCAGCTCCGCCTCCACGGCGGCCACGATGTGGCTCACGCCGGACTGGGTCAGGCCCAGCTCCTCCGCCGCCCTGGTCAGCGACGCCTTTTCCACCACTTTTTCGACGACAGCATACTTTTTTGTGTCCATTTTGTGAATTTACCCCTTGCATTTTTATGCACATGGTGCTATGATACGCCCATGTATTCAAAATCTTTATGAGACACATTATAAATCTTCATGTGTCGATTGTCAAGGAGGAATTTCCCATGGATGGAGCGAATTTGCAGCATCTGCTGGCCATGGCGCTGTATATGCTGACGGTGGTCGTTATCGGCATCGTGTTTGCCCGCCGCGCCAATAAGGACGCGGAGGCGTATTTTCTGGGCGGCCGCAGCCTTGGGCCGTGGGTCACGGCCTTCAGCGCCGAGGCGTCGGACATGTCCGGCTATCTGCTGATGGGCCTGCCGGGCCTTGCCTACTGGACGGGCCTTGCCGACGCGGGCTGGACGTGCATCGGCCTTGCGCTGGGTACCTACCTGAACTTCCTCATCACCTCCCGCCGTCTGCGGCGGTACAGCATCGCCGTGAACGCCTTCACTGTGCCGGACTTCTTCTCCAAGCGGTATCACGAGGGCAGGCATAAGACCCTGATGGTGCTGTCCTCCCTCATTATCATCATCTTCTTCTCCGTCTACGCGGCCCAGTGCCTCAGCACCTGCGGCAAGCTGTTCGCCAACCTGTTCGGCCTGTCCTACCAGAGCATGATGATCGTGGCGGCGGCCTTCGTGCTACTGTATACGTTTCTGGGCGGCTTCCTGGCGGAGAGCGCCTCCGACTTCATGCAGGCTGTGGTGATGGTCACGGTGCTGGTGCTGATCCTTATCATGTCCGTGGGCGCTGCCGGCGGCCTGTCCGCCGCCATTCAGAACGCCGAGAGCATCGACGGCTTCTTCTCCCTCGTCCGGTCCGCCACCCCCTCCACCACGGAGGTGGACGTGTTCGGCGCCGCCCGTCCCTACGGTGTGCTGTCCATCGTGTCCTGCCTTGCGTGGGGCCTCGGCTACTTCGGCATGCCTCAGGTGCTGCTGCGGTTCATGGGCATCCGCTCTGAAAAGGAGCTGAAGCTCTCCCGCCGCGTGGCCATCGTCTGGGTGGTCATTTCCATGGCAGCCGCCGTGTTCATCGGCATCGTGGGCCGCAGCATCGTGGGACTGGACTACCTGTCCAACAGCGACGCCGAGAACATCTTCGTGGACGCGGCCATCCTGTTCCTGCCCCCGGTGCTGGCGGGCTTCGCCTGCGCCGGCGTGCTGGCGGCGGCCATCTCGTCCTCCGACTCCTACCTGCTCATCACGGCCAGCGCCGTCAGCCAGAACATCTACCGCGGCATCGTGAAGAAGGACGCCACGGAGAAGCAGGTCATGTGGTGCTCCCGCATCACCCTGCTGCTCATTACGCTGGTGGCCATGGCCATCGCGTGGAACTCCAACTCCACCATCTTCGGCATCACCGCCTTTGCGTGGGCGGGCTTCGGTGCGGCCTTCGGCCCGCTGATGCTGTTCTCCCTGTTCTGGAAGGGCACCACCCGCGTCGGCGCCATCGCCGGTATGGTGGCCGGCGGCGCCATGGTGTTCTTCTGGCGCGGCGTGCTGAAGCCGCTGGGCGGTGTGTTCGGCCTGTATGAGCTGCTGCCCGCCTTCCTGTTCAGCGCGCTGGTCATCGTGGTGGTGTCCCTGCTGACGAAGAAGCCCAACGCCGACATGGACAGCGAGTTCGACCGCGTCAAGGCCGGTCAGGTGTAAGACTGCCCTCTTTGAACGACCCTCCGCGCCGGTGCGCGGAGGGCAGTTTTTTCATTTTGCGGGATCTCTTTTTCCGCCCGGACTTGACACGCGCCCCGCGCTGTGGTAGGGTAGAGCATCTGCTGTCCGGCGCAGCCGGACAGAGGAGGGAGTACCGAATATGCAGCTTCTTATCACGATCCTTGTGACGTTTTTCGCCGGTATGGGCGCGGGCCTGGGCACCGGCTTCGCCGGCATGAGCGCCGCGGCGGTCATCAGCCCCATGCTCATCACGTTTCTGGACATGGAGCCCTACATGGCGGTGGGCATCGCGCTTTCCTCGGACGTGCTGGCCAGCGCCGTCTCGGCCTATACCTACCATAAAAATAAGAATCTGGACGTGAAAAACGGCCTTATTATGATGGTCAGCGTACTGGCGTTCACGGTGGTGGGCAGCTATATCGCCAGTCTGGTGCCCTCCCGCACCATGGGCAATTTCTCCGTGTTCATGACGTTCCTGCTGGGTATCAAGTTCATCGTCCGCCCGGTGATGACCACCAAGGAGGCCATGCTGGGCGTGTCGGCGAAAAAGCGGGTGTGCCAGTCGCTGGTCTGCGGTGCGCTCATCGGCTTCATCTGCGGCTTCATCGGCGCGGGCGGCGGCATGATGATGCTGCTGATCCTCACCAGTGTGCTGGGCTACGAGCTGAAAACGGCGGTGGGTACCAGCGTGTTCATCATGACATTCACCGCGCTCACCGGCGCGGTATCCCACTTCGCCATCGGCGGCGCGCCGGACTGGACGGTCTGGGCGCTGTGCGTGGTGTTCACGCTGGTCTGGGCGCGTATTGCCGCCGTGTTCGCCAACAAGGCGCAGCCCAGGACGCTGAACCGCGCCACCGGCGTGGTGCTGGTGGTGCTGGGCGCCGTCATTCTGGGCGTGGGCCTGTTCCGGTAAGCAGAACCCCAAAAACACCCCCCCTCCGCGCCGCGCAGAGCGGGGGGGGGTTCTGCCTGTCAAAGAACCTGCCCGGTCACAGGTATCGGAGGGAAGGATAGTGTGAAAGGGAACCGTCAGGGTTCCCTTTCGCGTTCGATCACCCGCCGCAGCGACCAAGATCGCAAAATAAAACCCGTTTTTTTATTTTGCGATTTTGCCCCCCTCCGCGCCACGGCGCGGAGGGGGGCTTCTCATGTTACCGGCTGCCCTCCTTGAGCCGGAAGCTGCTGCGGTAGAACTCCAGCAGGCCCTCTCGCTGCATCCGCCCCAGCTCCCGGGACAGGGCGCTGCGGTTGACGCCCAGCACCTCCGCCATCTCCTGCCGGGAGTAGGGCAGCCGGAAGTAGTCGCTGCCTGTCTCCTCCCGCCGGTCGCGGAGGAACAGCAGAATGCGCCGCCGCAGCTGCGGCTCCGTCAGATAGACCACCCGCTGCCGCAGCTGCCAGAACTTGCTGGCCGTCTCCGCCAGCAGGTTCCGCCGCAGCGCGATGTGGCAGGCGCAGCCCCGCCCGCAGTCGGACAGAATGCCCTCCAGCGGCAGGAACAGCACCTCCGCCCCCTCGGCGGAGGCCACCAGCGACAGGGGGCTGGCCTGTCCCGCCGCCATCAGCAGGTCGCCGAACACGCCGCCCTTTTCCTGCCGGACGGTCAGCACCGCCCCGCCGTCCTCACCGTACTGCACCGCGTCCACGCAGCCGGACAGCACGATGCCCGCCATGGGCACCGCGTCCCCGGCGTGCCACAGAAACTCGCCCCGTCCGTACCGCCGCACCGGACAGTGGAGACAGTCCAGCAGCCGCCGTATGTCCCCGTCCTCCATGCCGTGGAACAGCGCCGTGCGCCGCAGCAGCCCCGTATCGATGTCCATACCGGTACCTCCTTTTTCGTTGCCATGGCAACGAAATTCTCTGTAAGACATGATATCATAGAGAAAAACAAAAAGGAAGTGCTTTCAATGAAAAATAAAACCCTCTGGATCGCCGAAACGGCGGTGATGATCGCCCTGCTGGTGGCGCTGCAGTGGGCCACCAAGCCGCTGGGCCAGTTCGTCACCGGCTCCTGCGTCAATCTGGTACTGGGCGTGTCCACGCTGGTGGGCGGCGCATGGTGCGGCGCGGTGGTGGCCATCGCCAGCCCGTTCTGCGCGTTTCTGGTGGGCGTAGGCCCCGCCAAGCTGGTGATCGTGCCCTTCATCGCCGTGGGCAATCTGGTGCTGGTGCTGCTGCTCCATTTCATCGCCGGCGGCAAGCCGCTGGGTCTGCGGAGCTATCTGGCCGTGGCCGCAGCCGCCGTGTGCAAGTTCGCGGTGCTGTTCCTGCTGGTGACGAAGGTGGCCATCCCCTCCCTACAGCTGCCGGAGGCGGCAGCGGCCACCATGTCCGCGTCCTTCTCCTGGCCGCAGCTGGTGACGGCGGCCATCGGCGGCCTTATCGCCGTGACCATCTCCCCGGTGATCCGCAAGGCGCTGAAGCGCTGACCCACATACGAAAAAGACATCCCGCGCCCGGCGCGGGATGTCTTTTTGCGTCTTATCAGTGTCCGCTGGGCATCTTCCATCCGAAGTGGTCGGTGTGCAGCAGCGTATGGGCCTTGTGGCCCAGCGGCTGGCGCAGATACTCCTTGTACAGTGCCTGCACGTCGGCGTTCTCATGGGAGAACCGGATATCTGCCGTCCGGTCGAGACGCCACAGCACGCCGCCGCGCCGCGCCGCCATCTCCACGCCGTCGTGGATGGGCTGACCGCCGCCTCCGGCGCAGCCGCCGGGACACGCCATGACCTCCACGAAGTCGTAGTCCACCTCACCGGCATCGATGGCGTTCATCAGCTTCCGGGTAGCGCCCAGACTGCTGACCACCGCCACCCGCACGTCGCCTGCGCCGGGGATGGTGAACACCGCTTCCTTCCAGCTGTCCAGCCCCCGGACGGAGTGGAAGGCGTCGGGATTGGGGTTTTTGCCCGTCACCATGTAGTAGGCGCTGCGCAGCGCCGCGTCCATGACGCCGCCGGTAGCGCCGAATACCACGGCCGCGCCGGTACCGGTGCCCAGCGGGCTGTCGAAGGGCGTCTCCGGCAGGACGGCGGGGTTGATCTGCTCGCCCCGGAACATCCGGACGATCTCCCGTGTGGTCAGCACCACATCCACGTCCCGGTCGCCCTCGGCGTCCTTCATGGTGGGCAGCGCCGCCTCCGCCTTCTTGGCGGTGCAGGGCATGATGGATACCACAAACAGCTTCTTGGGGTCCACGTTCAGCTGATCGGCGAAGTAGCTCTTGACCACCGCGCCGAACATCTGCTGAGGGCTCTTGGCGGTGGACAGATTGCCGATGTAGGCGGGGAACTGGCTCTTGACGAACCGCACCCAGCCGGGACAGCAGCTGGTGAACATGGGCCAGTGGTACTTGTTCCGGTGGGTAAAGCGCTCCAGGAACTCGCTGCCCTCCTCCATGATGGTCAGATCAGCGGCAAAATTGGTGTCGAACACATAGTCGAAGCCCATGGTCTTCAGCGCCGTGACCATCCGTTCCGCCGAGGCGTACTTGGGATCGAGGTGGAAATACTCCGCCCACGCCGCCCGGACGGCGGGCGCCATCTGTACCACGGTGATGCGCTGGGGATCTGCCAGCGCGTCGAAGACCTTGCCGGTGTCGTCGTGCTCCTGCAGACCGCCCACGGGACAGTGGGTGATGCACTGGCCGCAGAACGTGCAGTCGCTCTCGCCCAGCGTGCGGGTACGGGCCACGCCCACGGTGGTGTGGGAGCCGGTGCCCATCAGATCCCAGATGCCCATGGTCTGCACCTTGTCGCAGATCTGGATGCAGCGCATGCACTTGACGCAGCGGTTCTCGATGCGCACCACGGGATTGGAGAAATCCGGGGGCGCGTTCCGCAGGTCGTCGATGTAGTGCTCGCCCAGCAGGTTATAGTCGTTGGTGAGCTGCTGGAGCTTGCAGTTGCCGCTGCGGGTACACTTGGTACACTTGGTGTCGTGCTGGCTCAGCAGCAGCCGCAGGTTCACCCGCCGCGCCTCCCGGACGCGGGGGGAGTTGGTGTGTACGGCCATACCCTCGTCCACCACATTGTCGCAGGCGGGGACGAGCCGGGGCTGACCCTCCACCTCCACCATGCAGATGCGGCACGCGCCGATCTCGTTGATGTCCTTCAGATAGCACAGAGTGGGGATGTCGATGTGTATGGAGCGGGCCGCCTCCAGAATGGTGGTGTCCTCCGGCACCGTAACGGTGCGCCCATCGATGGTCAGCGTTACCATTTGACGTTCCTCCCTCCTCTGAAAATACCGTAGCCGAAGTGGTCGCAGCGCAGGCAGCGGGACGCCTCGGTGCGGGCGCCCTCCTCCGTCAGGCCGCATTCGATGTCCTCAAAGTCGCACCGGCGCTGACAGGCCTCCCGCTCGGTGGTGTTGATGCGTCCGTGGGGGCCGCGGTTATTCAGCCGCGGCGACGGGATGTCCACATCCACCTCGATCTCGTGCTGGAAGCCCAGGTGCGTGTCGATGTTGGCCGCCGCCACCTTACCGGCGGCGATGGCACGGATGGCCGTAGCCGGGCCGGTGACGCAGTCGCCGCCGGCGAACAGGTTGTCCATATCGCCTACCTGCCCGGACAGGCCCGCCACGAACACGCCCCGCTTGATGGGCACGCCCGCCTGCTCGAAGCCCTGGATCTCGATGCCCTGTCCGATGGCCGCCACGATGATGTCCGCCGGGATGCGTACCTCCGGCAGATCGGCCTTGTTGGGCCGGGGCCGCCCGGACTTGTCGGCCTCACCGATGATCTGGGGCTGTACCCACAGGGCGGCGGCGCAGCCGTTCTCATCAGCCTCAATGCGGACGGGCGCCATCAGCGTCTTGATCTCCGCGCCCTCAGCCAGCGCGCCGGTGATCTCGTCGGGCAGCGCCGTCATGTCCTCCACGCGGCGGCGGTAGACGCATGTCACCTTGTCCGCCCCCAGCCGGATGGAGCTGCGGGTCACGTCCATGGCCACGTTGCCGCCGCCGATGACCACCACCTGCTTGCCGGTGAAGTCGGGCATCACGTCGTCGCCGATGGAGCGCAGCATCTCCACGGCGGACATCACATTCCTGCTGTCCTCGCCGGGGATCCCCACCTTTTTGTCCTGATGGGCGCCGATGGCGATATACAGACAGTCGTAATCCTTTTGCAGCTCCTCCACCCAGACGTCGGTGCCGACGGTGGTGTTGGTATGGGCTTCAATGCCCAGCGACAGGATGGACGCGATCTCCGCGTCCAGCAGGTGCCGGGGGAACCGGTAGCTGGGGATGCCGTAGCGCAGCATACCGCCCAGCTTGTCCCGCTCCTCGAACACCGTGACCTTGTGGCCCATCAGCGCCAGATAGTAGGCGCAGCTCAGGCCGCTGGGGCCGCCGCCGATGATGGCCACCCTTTTGCCGGTGGACGGCGCGCAGACGGGCTGGGGCACGTCCCCGGCGTGATCCACGGCATAGCGCTTCAGACCCCGGATATTGATGGCGTCGTCGATCATGTTCCGGCGGCACCGGGCCTCGCAGGGGTGCTCGCAGATGTAGGCGCAGGCGGTGGGGAAGGGATTGTCCTTACGGATCAGGCGCACGGCGTCGGCGTAGCGTCCCTCGCCCACCAGCGCCATGTAGCCCGGCACGTCCACGCCGGCGGGACACAGCGCCACACAGGGGACCGGCAGCTGCAGACCGGCCAGACACCGGTGGTGCAGGATGTGCTCCTCGTAGTCGTCCCGGAAACCGTCCAGACCGTCCAGCACCAGCCGCGCCGCGTCCCGTCCGATGGCGCAGTCGGCGGTGTTCACAACGGTGCGGGCCGTCTTTTCGATGATGTCGATGGTGCTCAGGTCGGCGGAGCCGTCCAGCACCGTTTCGATGAGCTTGCTCAGCTGCCCCAGACCGATGCGGCAGGGCACGCACTTGCCGCAGGACTGGGCGTGGCACAGCGTCAGAAACGCCAGCGACATGTCCACGGGACACAGGCCCGGAGGACTGGCGGCGATGCGGCGCTCCACGTCGCGGTAGAGGTTATCCACCACCGTCTGTGCGCGGCTGGGACTCTTGATATCAAGTCTGCTCAAGGCAGAACCCTCCTTTCGTCTGCGCTGCGCGGACAACCGTCCGGTGGGCGCAGAACAGAGCTTAAGTTGAGATAAGAATGCCACAAAAAACGAAAAAAGTCAATCAAAACAAAAAAGTTGTATAAGTGAGGAAAAATTCTCTAAAACTGCCGCTTAGTGCATGAAAAAATTTTAACATACTCACGCGGCACGGCAAGAAAAATAGTATTCTCACGAAACTGTTTACTCCGGGGAGTATTTTTCGGCCGCGCCGCCGCTTTCCGCTCCCGCGGCCCTTGCGCTTGACAGTACCGTCTGCGGGATATATAATCCACCTGTGTACATGGCACGACAGCATCTATTGCACGACAGAGGGCATCCCCGCCGGCTGCGCGGCCAGACAGGGGGTGCCTGCTTTTGCCGCAGAGCCTGCGGCATCACTGAGGTACTGCTATGAACTTTCGACTGATCGCAAATACCACCAGCTATGTGCTGTGGGTGGAGGCCGGCTTCCTGCTGCTGCCGCTGGCGGCGTCGGTGCTGTACGGCGAGGCGTGGCTGCCGTTTTTCGGCACGGCGGTGCTGTGCATCCTGCTGGGCACGGCGCTGCATCTGGTGCCGGTAAAAAAGGCGCAGATGCACAGCCGCGACGGCTTTATGGCCGTGGCGCTGGGCTGGATCGCCCTGTCCCTCACCGGTGCGCTGCCCTATGCGTTCACCGGCGCGCTGACCCACTATGTGGACGCGGTGTTTGAAACGGTGTCCGGCCTGACCACCACCGGCTCCACGGTGTTTCCGGAGGTGGAGCATCTGCCCCGCAGCGTTCTGCTGTGGCGCTCCCTGACCCAGTGGATGGGCGGCATGGGCGTGCTGGTGCTGTTTCTGGCGCTGATGCCCAAGCTGGGGGACGGCGCGGTGTACCTGATGCGGGCGGAAAGCCCCGGGCCCATCAAGTCCAAGCTGGTGCCCAAGGTGGGCAGCACCGCCAAGATCCTCTACGCCATCTATGTGGCGCTGACCGTGCTGGAGATGGTGTGCCTGCGTCTGGCGGGGGCGACGTGGTTCTCCGCCGTCAACCACGCCTTTACCACCATGGCCACCGGCGGCTTTTCCATCTACAACACGTCGCTGTCAGGCGCAAGCCCGGCGGTGATGTGGATCGTGACGGCGTTCTCGTTTCTGGCCGGCGTCAACTTCTCCCTGCCGTTTCTGGCCGTCACCGGACGGCTCCGCGCCGCCCTGCGCAGCGAGGAGCTGCGGGTCTACCTGTCCATCGTGGTGGGCGTCACGCTGCTGATCTGCCTGTGCCTGCGGGTGCAGGCCGGCGTGCCGCTGGGCGAATCCGTCACGGACGCGGCGTTCCAGACCGTGACCATCATCACCACCACCGGCTTTGCCACGGTGGACTTCGCCCAGTGGCCCACGTTCTGCCGTATGGCCCTGCTGGTGCTGATGTTCACCGGCGGCTGCGCCGGCTCCACCTCCGGCGGCATAAAGCTGTCCCGGGTGCTGATCCTGTGGAAGTCGCTGGTGCGTGAGCTGAAGCGGATGGTGCATCCCAACCACGTCAGCGTCATCAAGGTGGACGGTCAGCCGGTGGAGGAGCGGGTGGTGTCGTCCACGGGAGCCTACATCATGGCCTATATGGCGGTGCTGCTGGCCGGTGCGCTGGTGGTCAGCTGGGACAACTACGGCTTTCAGGAGTCCTTCGCCGCGTCCCTGACCTGCATCAGCAACGTGGGCCCCGGCCTGGGCATTCTGGGGCCGATGGAAAACTTTTCCATTCTGTCGCCCCTGAGCAAGATCGCCCTGTCGCTGGAGATGCTGACGGGCCGTCTGGAGCTGATGCCCATGCTTGCGCTGCTGACCCGCGGCGCGTGGCGCGACAGATAAAAAACCAGATATCAACAGAAGCTTACAAAATTAACGTAAAAATAAATTCATGGTGTGCCGAACCTGCTATTGACCTGAAGCATATCATGAATTTATTTTTACAGGTTCCGGGAAATTCCCGAAAAAATTCCGGCACAATTTTGTTGCAAATGCAACATGATTTTCGCGGTTGGCGGCGGTATACTGACGTTGTCAAACAGAACAGGAGGGATCACATGATCCGAAAGATCATTCACATCGACGAGGAAAAGTGCAATGGCTGCGGCCGCTGCGTCCACGCCTGCCACGAGGGGGCCATTGACCTGGTGAACGGCAAGGCAAAGCTGATGCGGGAGCATTACTGCGACGGGCTGGGCGACTGCCTGCCGTCCTGTCCCACCGGCGCCATCACCTTTGAGGAGCGGGAGGCCCCGGCCTACGATGAGGCGGCGGTAAAGGCGGCGCAGGCCGCCAGAGCCGCGTCCGGTGCGGCGGCGCATACCGGCGGATGTCCCGGCAGCCGTATCCGCCAGATG
>ERZ791919.3235-NODE-3235-length-10403-cov-2.920468_pt1 | contig 10403 bp, 10 predicted proteins | sample MGYA00510137_ERZ791919 | MGnify/ENA primary metagenome ERZ791919 (study PRJEB30046, sample SAMN00792059) | human gut metagenome | study: EMG produced TPA metagenomics assembly of the A metagenome-wide association study of gut microbiota in type 2...
GGCTGAGAGTAAGCGGATGCTTTAACCCAGAACCTGATTTGGATAATGCCAACGTAGGGAGATAATAAGTCACAAGCATTTTTTGTGCAGGAATCTTTGCGTTGGATTCCTGCACTTTTTTGGTTCTTTGCGCCGATAGGGCAGCAGCAAGAAAATGATATATCACAGCGGCAGATTGGGGGCACCACCTTAGGTCGCTATATAAAATTAATGCAGAGGAGGATTTTATGTACACAGCATTAACAATCGCTGGAAGTGATTCCAGTGGAGGCGCCGGCATCCAGGCAGATATTAAGACCATGACCGCCAACTGCGTATACGCGATGAGTGCGGTCACGGCTTTGACTGCCCAGAATACGACCGGCGTAACAGATATTATGGAAGTAACTCCAAAATTTTTGGCAGAGCAGCTGGACAGTATTTTTACGGATATTTATCCGGATGCAGTAAAGACCGGAATGGTCTCATCCAGTGAACTGATTGAGACGATTGCGGACAAACTGACAGAGTATCACGCGAAAAATATTGTGGTAGATCCTGTCATGGTGGCAACGAGTGGAGCAAGGCTTATCAGCGAGGATGCCATCGGCACATTGAAAAGTAAATTATTGCCCCTTGCAACTGTTATCACTCCGAATATCCCGGAAGCAGAAGTTCTTTCCGGAATGGAGATTAAAACAGAAGCAGATATGGAAAAAGCAGCAGAAATCATCTGTAACACCTTAGGCTGTGCAGTTTTATTAAAGGGAGGACATCAGTTAAACGATGCCAACGACCTTCTTTTCCAGAAAGAAAAAGAACCGGTATGGTTTCACGGGAAGAGAATTGACAACCCCAATACCCATGGAACAGGCTGCACGCTTTCTTCTGCGATTGCATCGAATCTTGCAAAGGGAAGGGACTTAGAAACTTCCGTCAGGTATGCCAAAAATTACATTTCCGGCGCACTTGCCGCCATGCTTGACCTTGGAAAAGGAAGCGGTCCCATGAACCATGCATTTGCAGTCGAAGGAGAGTACAAAGGATGAATAAAAAAAGAACTTCCGTTTTTTCAAACGGACTAATCTGGTTTGGCGCAGGCGTATCTCTGGCGGAAATACTGACAGGTACCTATTTTGCACCGCTTGGTTTTGGAAAAGCAATGGCAGCAATCCTGCTCGGACATCTGCTCGGCGGTCTTATGATGTTTGCGGCAGGAATGATTGGAGCGAAAGAGCGCAAAAGCGCCATGGAAACTGTAAAAATGAGCTTCGGCGAGAAGGGAAGTCTTCTTTTTGCCGTATTAAATGTGTTACAGCTTGTCGGATGGACGGCGATCATGATCTATGACGGTGCACTTGCAGCGGATGGCGTGTTACATATTGGAAACTGGGTGTGGGCGCTCGTCATTGGTATTCTGATTATTGTGTGGATTTTCATTGGACTGACCAATCTTGGCAGGCTGAATACGGTTGCCATGGCAGCACTTTTTATTTTGTCACTGGTACTATTTAAAGAGATCTTTTTTAATTCAGACTTTGTGATGCTGATTACAGCAAGTGATGACACAATGACGTTTGGTGCGGCGGTAGAACTTGCGGTAGCAATGCCGCTTTCCTGGCTGCCGCTTATCAGCGATTATACAAGAGAAGCAGAAAAGCCGTTTGCAGCAACACTTGCCAGTGTGCTTGTCTACAGTCTGGTCAGCATTTTTATGTATATGATCGGCATGGGAGCGGCTATTTTTACCGGTGAATATGACATTGCACAGATTATGTTAAAAACCGGTTTTGGCGTTGTCGGACTTCTTATTATTGTATTTTCCACGGTTACAACAACCTTTCTGGATGCTTACTCCGCAGGAGTTTCCAGTGTTTCCATTTCTTCAAAGATTCAGGAAAAATGGGCGGCAATCGTTGTTACCGTGATCGGAACGGCTGCAGCGATTGTGTATCCCATGGATAATATTACAAACTTTTTATATCTGATCGGTTCTGTTTTTGCTCCGATGATCGCAGTACAGATCGCAGATTATTTCATTTTAAAGAAGGCAGATGCCGAAAAATCTGCTTTCCAGTGGCGTAATCTGGTGGTATGGCTTGCCGGTTTTATGATTTACCGCATATTGATGCAGGTAGATACACCGGTCGGAAATACACTGCCGGATATGGTGATCACAGTCATTCTCTGCCTGATTGTGGAAAAAGCTGCGGGGGCATCACACAACAGGAAAAGAGGATGAAAAATGAAGAAACTGAATTTAAAGAAATTGACGGTCACAGCAATCTTAGCAGCGGTAGCAGTGGTGGGAAGCTTGTTTTCCTTCCCGGTATTCGGTTCCAAATGTGCACCGGTACAGCATCTGGTAAATGTTTTATGCGCGGTTACCGTAGGACCATGGTGGGCGTTGGCACAGGCTTTTATTGCGTCGCTGATCCGTAATCTGCTGGGACTGGGAAGCCCTCTGGCATTCCCGGGAAGCATGTGCGGTGCATTGCTTGGCGGACTTCTTTATAAGTACGGGAAGAAACTTCCGTTTGCCTATCTCGGCGAGGTGGCAGGAACCGGAATCATTGGAGGAATGCTTTCTTATCCGGTGGCATATCTTGTCATGGGGAATAAAGCAGCGGCGTTATTTACGTTTGTTGTTCCGTTCCTGATTAGTACCTGCGGTGGAACACTCATTGCCATTATCATTACGCTGCCGTTGAAGAAATCAGGTCTGCTTGGCAGAATGAAGGAAAGCTTAGAAGAGTAAGAAAAAGAAAAGCAATCGGGGAAGCTCGGTTGCTTTTTTCTGTCATAAAAGGGGGGAAATGATGAAATTATCTGAGAAAAGGAGTTTCTGGCTGCATTCGGGAGTGAAAGGAGACTTCTTTTTATAAAAAAATGGACTGTGATATCGTCCCTCCTTTAATTTCCTTGTCAAGCCTTCTATAAGCGAATATAATATATTTGTAGGAGTTATAAGCATTTGCGAGGGGTGGAACTTTAGGATGAAGGAGAATAAAACGTAAAAGAAAATCCAAATAAGCATTCGTGCAAAAATCTTAGTTGGAATGGTTGTATGTACGCTGATTGTAGCAAATCTCAGCGGCTGGTTTCTTATGAATCGGGCAAAAACGATGCTGCTTGAGCAATGCAAGCAGAACGCAGGAAGTTCTGCCAAAATCGCAGCACAGAGAATCGATGGGGATCTGCTGGAGCAGCTGCAGGCAGGGGACGAGGGATCTGCGGATTATGAGGAAATCCTTAGTCAGCTGCAGGAGTTTTTGTGTGGGGATGAGATCAAGTATATCTATACGATGCGGATGAACGGGGATACGCTGGAGTTTATTGTAGATGCCGATACCGCGGAGGGCGCGGCGATCGGAGAAGCATACGAGATTTATGACGAAATCGCGGAAGCATTCGATGGAAATGTCACCGTAGACAGCGAGATGACTTCTGACGAGTGGGGCGACTTTTATAGCGCATTTGCTCCGGTGTACAACAGCGCTGGTGATATCGTTGGCATCGTAGGTGTAGACTGCTCCGCGACAGAGATACGGCTTCAGCAGAGTGCCCTGATCAGGAAGTTTATGCTCATTGAACTTGCCGGACTGGCAATTGCGGTGGTGCTCTCGCTTGTCATAAGCGGGGTGCTGTCAAGAAGTGTGAGCGCAATCGCAGGTAAAATGAGTGAGCTTGCCCAGAAAGAGGGCGATCTTACCCAGAAGATAACGGTAAGATCTTCGGATGAGGTTGGAAATATAGCAGGAAGTCTGAATGTATTTCTGGAGAATCTGCGCGAGATCATTAAGAAGATCAGCGAATGTGAATATAAGCTGGCTGGCAATTCCTAGCATGTGAACAATATCGTTACCGCGTCCGCGGATGGGGTATCAAAGGTAAATGCCACCATGAGCGTGATGGAAGACAACGTCCTTGAAATGAGCGAGGTAGTTCACAAGATCGCGGAGGACCCAAAGAACAACAACGAACGGATGACCTCAGTCATCGGGGAGACAAAAGCCCAGGCAGAATATATTGGCGAGATTGGTGTAAAGGCGAAAAATCTGGAGAAAGACGCAATACAGGCGAAGGAACGTATGCAGGAGACAATCGTGCGTATTGGCAGGACGCTGGAAGATAAGATTGAAGAGTCAAAGGAAGTTGAGAAAGTTCAAAAGCTGACCGGACAGATCCTGAGTGTTGCGGATCAGACCAATCTTCTTGCTTTAAATGCCAGCATAGAGGCAGCAAGGGCGGGAGAAAGTGGAAAGGGCTTTGCAGTAGTAGCAAACGAGATATCAAATCTTGCGGAAGAGTCCTCCAGGACAGCGGCGGAGATCCAGAAGATCAACACTTTTATTGTAAATATCGTGGACAGTCTTACGGAAGCTTCGTTTGAACTTCTCAATTTTGTAAAGACGAACGTCATTTCAGACTATGACGTTCTGGTGCATACAGGAAAAGAGTATGCGAGTGATGCCGACAGCTTCCGGGAACAGATGCTTGCCTTTGAAGGATACATGAATGAACTGCAGCAGAGCATGGCGCGGATCAATTCTTATGTAACAGATATTATGAGCGATTTTGACTCCCAAAAAGAAGATGTAGTAAAAAATTCTGAGTATATGTCAGAAATCCACGGCGAGTTTCACAAAATCGTGGATGCTGTTATGGACAACAAGGAGATTGTCGATGAACTTGAGCAGATTATCGGGCAATTTAAGATCTGACTGGTTTTTGTATTTAAATATTGCAGACTGGCTGCGAGCCGAGTAACACAAGTTACAAATCGTTGTAAATGGCATGGGTGATTCCATCATAGGACGGAACAATGACGGCACGCTAAACGAGGACTACAGCAAGTGGTGTTATGCCGACGGAACGTATACCTATCATAACATGGATGAGTTGCTGGATATCTGTGTCAAAAATATGGTAAATGAAAATTTCACAGAGGAACAGGCTCGCTCTTATATGAAATAGCAAACGGGCAGTGTGAATTGAAAAAGCATAAGAAAAAGTTATTGGCTATAACCATAGTTGCTACAGTCTATTTCCTTATTTTGGAATTGTTGTTCTAAATGAAAAAATGTCAAATTACACATTGTTTCATAGAGAAAAATGCCACATAACACATAAGAGATACATCACAAATTTTGCGGAGGAAAGACATAGATGGAGAATCTGCTTGGAGAGATGATGCTGGGCGGACTGGGGATCGTCATTGTTATTCTGTCCTTTACCAGGTGGACGCGCGACCGGGCAGTCACACTTGGCATCGGGGGCTGGTTTCTTGCACTCGCCCTGTCGCTTGTTTTTGAAAAAGCACTGTTGTTTACCATCCTTCTAGGGGAGCCGGTCGGCGTGGCTGCCATTGTGGCGGGAGCGCTGCAGATTGCGGCTTTTGCAAAGGGAGAGACGCGTGGAATTGGCAGGATTTTAAAAAGTATCATGTTGATATTGTTCGGCATAGCACTGATGTATACGCCGGTCATGGTATGGAGAGGATAGGAAAATATGCGGTTATTGATCAAACAGAGAGTGTTTTCATGGACAGATTCCTATGACGTGTATGACGAGGAGGGAAAACCAAAGTATTTTGTGAAGGCGGAATTCCTGTCGTTGGGGCATCAGCTTCATGTGTACGATTGCAACAGGCAGGAAATTGGAGTAGTCCATCAGAAGCTGTTGACGTTTCTTCCTGCGTTTGAGATCGAGGTTGGTGGAATAGTAAAAGGCGAGATCCAGAAACAGTTCACACTGTTTTGTACGAAATACGAGATCGATTATAACGGATGGCGCGTGGAGGGAGATTTTCTGGGCTGGGATTATGATGTATACAATGGCTGCAGTTCCATCATCCACATTTCCAAACAGCTGCTATCCTGGGGAGATACCTACGCCATCGACATCAATGATCCGGCCGACGAACTTGACGGGCTGATGCTTGTGATCGCTATCGATGCGGCAAACTGCACGCAGGGAGCATCATAAGAGGAACCGGGTGCCACAGGGCGGTGCGCGTATGAGCGCAAGGAAGAGATTGCTAGGAAGAGGTCAGTGCGGATGTTATAAGGCGGTCAGTGCAGGGGATTGACAAGCAGATAGAAATTGACGTATACTGAATTAGTTTTTGATGAAAAGAAAGGAGGACGCAGGATGAACGGTCTGGGTTATGCACCGGTCTGCAGCAGCAGTGCATTGTCAAAAACATGTATTTTTCGCGTGTACGGGATTACTGCGCCCTTTTTTAAGAAGGTTTAGCGTTTCTGTACATAGAAAAATGCGGCAGTAATTCCGAAACAGTTTGATCTCACAATGGTGTGGGATCGGGCTGTTTTTTTCAGTTTATTGATAAAAATAAAATGAAAAGAGGAATTACAGATGAACGAAAAACAGAATCTTCGACTTAAGAGAAATGTTGGACTGGACTATGTCCATACGTTTCTTTCCAATATGAACATGCAAAGCTCGATCTGGGTGTTGTATCTCGCATATTGCGGGCTGCACCTGGCACAGATCGGACTCTTAGAGGGAATTTACCATGCGACAAGCATCGTGTGTGAGATTCCTTCCGGGGCGGCAGCCGATCTGTGGGGCAGAAAACGCTGCATGGTTTTGAGCAACCTCTGCATCGCGGTTTCCTGCGTGATCATGCTGTTCTCAAAAAGTTTCGGGTGGTTTGCGGTAAGCTTTGCCGTACAGGCACTTGGAAATAATTTAAACTCCGGCTCGGAGGAAGCGCTTGTATATGACAGCATGAAGTGCCTGGGGCAGGAAGAACACTACATGGGTGTCTATGGAAGACTCAATGTGTTGATCGAAGTGGCGCAGGGGCTTGCAACGGTCGCAGGCGGTGTGCTGGCAGAATTCTCCTACTTCTGGTGCTATGCGGCATGTGTTGTGATTGCGGTGCTGGCATTGCTGCCTGTACTGTGGATGGCGGAGCCGCCGCAGTGCGGCAAGGCAGCTGATACGGCAGGCGGGAGCGCAAAAGATGCGCCGGCGGAAGGAACTCCGGCACAGAGAACGATCTGGGAGACCGTGAAGCATCATTTTGCAGTCAGTGCATGTATCCTGCAAAAGGATGCCAGAGTCGGAAAAATCATAGGCTTCTATTCTGTCGTTTTTGCGGCGCACACGCTGCTGTTTTTCTACAGCCAGCAATATTTCGCGGATCTCGGTTACAATAAAGTGCAGATCAGCGTCATTATGCTGCTCGTGGGCGGCGCTTCCTGCCTTGGTGCGCTCGCCAGTGCAAAAATGTACCGGCGGTTTGGGAAAAGGTGCCTGATACCGGAGACGGTTATCATTGCGGCGGCAATTCTCTGCTACGGATCAGGGAAGGCGGGCGTGGCTGCAGCGGCCCTTATGTGTGCCGGATTTGCGAACGCGGCGTTGTATCCGGTCCAGTCTGACTCCCTGAACGCATTGATTCCGTCCGAACAGAGGGCAACCTTAATCTCGGTCGACAGCATGTGTTTTTCCATCGCCATGATTGTGCTGTTCCCGCTCGCAGGAGCGTTTGCGGACCGGTGGGGGTTAAAGACGGTGTTGCTGCTGCTTGGTGCCATTTTACTGCTGTTTCTTTTGGCAGCCTTTTGCATCGAAAAAGAAAGCTTTTCAAGCGATCATTCCTGATGTATGATGAAAAAAGCGAGGTAAACATATGTTAAAATTAGAGAAAGGACGTCCTGCCGACTGCGCGGGACGTCTGGAAAAAGAAGTCCAGACGTATGATTTTCTGGACAAACTGAATATCGAATATGAGCGGATTGATCATGAGGCGGCAATGACGATGGAAGAGTGTGCGGATGTCGACGAAGCGCTCGGCGCAATGATCTGCAAGAATCTGTTTCTGTGCAACCGGCAGGAGACAACATTTTACCTTCTGATGATACCGGGAGATAAGAAGTTCAAGACAAAGGATCTGTCGGCACAGATCCATTCGTCACGCCTGTCTTTTGCAAAAGAGACTTATATGGAGGAGCTTTTAGACATCACGCCCGGGTCGGTCAGTGTGCTCGGCCTGATGAACGACAGGGAACACCGTGTCCAGCTTCTGGTGGACCGGGATGTGCTGGAGGGGGACTATATCGGGTGCCATCCGTGCATCAACACGTCCAGCCTTCGCATAAGGCAGAAAGACATGTGGGAAAAAATTGTTCCGGCGCTGGAGCACGAACCGGTCTTTGTGACATTGGAAGAACCACAGGAGTGAGCAGATATGAAAAAGAAAATGCAGATAAATAAAAAGAAAGAAGAACGGCGGGGAACGCAGGAAAAAATGTCGAAAGTGGAAAAGACGGCAAGACCGGCAAATGCGGAAAAACCGATAAAGGCGACAAGACCTGCAAATGCGGAAAAACCGATAAAGTCGGCGGAGCGCGCAGATGCGGTCTGTCCTTACGCGAAGAAATGCGGTGGATGCGACTATCAGGGCATGCCGTATGAGAAGCAGCTCAAAGAGAAGCAGGCATATGTGCAGAAGCAGGTCGGAAACTTTTGCAAAGTGCTGCCGATTCTGGGGATGGACGGGCCGTATCATTACCGGAACAAGGTGCACGCCGTGTTTGATATTGAAAAAAAGCGTGGCAGCCGTCCCGGAGCCTGTGGGAACGGAAAAGCGGCAAATGGAAAGCAGGGAAACGGCAAAAACGGAAGATTTGCGGCAAAGCCGGCACCGGGTGGGATTATTTCGGGTGTATACAAAGCGGGAACGCATGAGGTCATCAATATCGATGCCTGTCAGATCGAGGATGAACTATCCAGTGCGATCATCCGTGACATCCGGGGGCTTTTGCATTCTTTTAAAATCAAGACATACGATGAGGACACCGGTTACGGTCTGCTGCGTCATGTGCTGGTGCGGCGCGGATTCCACAGTGGTGAGGTAATGGTTGTTCTGGTGCTTGGCTCGCCGGTGCTGCCGTCAAAGAATAACTTTGTAAAAGCGCTTCGCAAGCTGCACCCGGAGATTTCCACGGTGATCATCAATGTAAATGATAAGCGCACAAGCATGGTGCTTGGGGCTAAGGAGAGCGTCATCTACGGAAAAGGCTATATTGAGGACACACTCTGTGGCTGTACGTTCCGTATTTCGCCGAAGTCCTTCTATCAGGTCAATCCGGTGCAGACGGAGCTTCTCTACGGAAAGGCCATTACATATGCGGCGTTGACCGGAAATGAGACGGTTGTGGATGCGTACTGCGGCACTGGTACGATCGGCATTATTGCTGCGAAGTCTGCCAAAAAAGTGATTGGTGTAGAGTTAAACCGTGATGCGGTGCGCGATGCGGTGAAAAATGCGAAGTGCAACAACGTCAAAAATATCGATTTTTACAATGCGGATGCGGGACAGTTCATGGTGGAGATGGCAGAATACCGTGCGGATGCGAAGGCCGGAGAGAAGAACGGGGCAGACGAGGTGGATGTCGTATTCATGGATCCGCCGCGCGCCGGAAGTGACGAGGCGTTTCTCTCCTCTGTGGTGACGCTGGCACCGAAGCGTGTCGTCTACGTTTCCTGTAATCCGGAGACGCTGGCGCGGGATCTTTTGTATCTCACAAAGCATGGCTATCGGGCACAGGAGTGCCAGCCGGTCGATATGTTCCCATGGACGAAACATGTGGAGACGGTTGTCTTACTTTCCAAGGGCGCTAAAGGTCCGGTGGACCTTTGCTCAGCGCGGACCGAAGTGGAACGGAGACTGGTCGACAGCAGAAAAGTGAAGATGGACTTCTCTCTGGAGAATATGGATTTATCTGAATTTAAGGGAAAAGCAACTTATGAGCAGATAAAGGCATATGTACTTGAAAAGACAGGACTGAAGGTTTCTTCGTTGTATATTGCACAGATTAAGAAGAAATGTGGATTGGATGTCGGTGAGAACTTCAATCCGGCTAAGTCAGAGAATGCGAGACAGCCACAATGTACACCGGAGAAGGAAGAAGCGATTATGCAGGCGTTTAAGCATTTTGGAATTGTATAGATTGTGGATAAGTAGCATCATGTGTTAAAAATATAGTGAAGTATGGAAAAAAGGACATTCCGGAACTGTAGATTTTACAGGTAAGGGGATGTCCTTTTTACTGATATGGAAGTGTTCAAGGGACAAGGTAATGATACTGAAGTATTAAGGCTGACTGCTTTTGGAGAAGTTTAGCCTGTAAAAGATATCAGCGGTATTTCGATTGTATGAAAGCTATTGTAAAAAATGACACAACATGACATAATCGGATTGACTAAAGTAACGCAAATATTTATAATACAGACAAAACGAAAATGACATGAACGGAGGACAGGATAATGGAGAAAACTGTAACACTTGAAGAGGCATTAAAAAGAATTGAGGAGTTGGAAAAAGAGAATGCAGAACTTCGGGAGGAATTGGAGTATTACAGAAATCGTAAGTTAAGCGGTCGTCAGAA
>ERZ791919.3239-NODE-3239-length-10400-cov-2.771387_pt1 | contig 10400 bp, 9 predicted proteins | sample MGYA00510137_ERZ791919 | MGnify/ENA primary metagenome ERZ791919 (study PRJEB30046, sample SAMN00792059) | human gut metagenome | study: EMG produced TPA metagenomics assembly of the A metagenome-wide association study of gut microbiota in type 2...
TCGGTGGTGTAGGTGGTTATGTCTGTGAGGCGCTGGCACGAAGCGGCGTTGGAGCCTTTGATCTGATCGATGATGATAAGGTGTGTCTGACGAATCTGAACCGTCAGATTATTGCGACCTATAAGACAATCGGAAAATATAAAACGGACGTTATGAAGGAACGGATCTTGGATATCAATCCGAAAGCGGATGTACGTGTGCACAAATGTTTCTTCCTGCCGGAAAATGCCGATGAGTTTCCGTATGAAGACTATGACTACATGGTTGATGCAGTGGATACGGTAACTGCAAAAATCTCTCTCGTGATGAAAGCACAGGAGAAACACATTCCGATCATCAGCAGTATGGGAGCCGGCAATAAATTAGATGGCAGTCAGTTCAAGGTGGCAGATATCTATAAGACGAAGGTCTGTCCGCTTGCGAAGGTCATGCGGCGGGAACTTAAGAAGCGCGGAGTGAAGAAATTAAAGGTTGTGTATTCGGAGGAACAGTCGATTCGTCCGATTGAGGATATGTCGATCAGCTGCCGGACGCGCTGTGTATGTCCGCCGGGTGCGAAACACAAATGCACCGAGCGGAGAGATATTCCGGGCAGTGTCGCATTTGTTCCATCGGTGGCAGGTCTGATCATTGCCGGTGAGGTTGTGAAGGATCTGGTGAAGGACATACCGCGGACAGCAGAAGAACCGACAACATAAATACGGGCGTAGGCAAAATAAAATATAGTAACTCGTGTAATTGGTATGCATGTGATGGAACAGGAGGCAGAAACAATGACATTAGAGAAGCATGTGATTGATACAGTGAAGGAATGGCAGACGAAGATCGGCACGGATGATGCAGGCGTGCGCCTCTATTATCCGAAGGTGTCGATGTGCGGATATCTGAAGCTTCCAGTGGAGGAGGATTCCGAGAAGATCTGTCAGGAGGCAGAGGCATATTTCGAGAAAAGTGTACCAGAACTTGGACACGTGACAGTGACCGAGAAAGCAGACCGGTTCTGCGTGTTTGTCAGTCCGGAGGGCTGTGATTATATTAACCGTGAGATTCCTGTTTCGGAATTTTTAGAGGGATTTCTGAAGGTGCTTAAGACGCAGGATATGCAGCAGGTACGGGCGTATTTTCAGGCATTTGCGAAAGCACATGGCACGACGGTCTGTGAGGAGGACGATGAGGAGGATCTCGGAACGGTGCTCTCTTTTGCGGATAAGGATGTGGAGCCTTATCTGTACTGTGTGACAGACGATCAGTTTGGAATTACCTATCACCGGTTTACGAAGGATGATTTCGATACGATTTAAAAAAGTCTTAAACAAAAGCGGAGTTTAATAAAAAAGATACAATTTGGATACAACCATGATTTAAAATAGAAAAGGAGTTTTCCCATGAACGAACAAACGAAAGCGAGAATCAAGGAGTTACAGAAAGAAAAAGATGTTGTGATCTTAGCGCATTATTATGTGGATGGTGAAGTGCAGGAAATCGCAGATTATGTCGGCGATTCGTACTATCTGGCGAAGGTTGCAACGACAGTGGAACAACAGAATATTTTGTTTTGCGGTGTCTCCTTTATGGGTGAGAGTGCGAAGCTTCTGAATGCGAAGAAGCATGTCTATATGGCAGATGATGGAGCGGATTGCCCGATGGCACATATGGCGGAAGTGGAGAAGATCGAGGAAGTGCGGAAGGAATATCCGGATGTGGCAGTTGTCTGCTATGTAAATTCAACAGCAGAATTAAAGGCACATTCCGATGTCTGCGTGACATCATCCAATGCACTGAAGATCGTCAAGGCATTGCCGAACAAGGACATCTATTTTATTCCGGATTACAATCTGGCACATTTTATAGCGGAGCAGGTACCGGAGAAGCATTTTATCTTCAACGATGGATTCTGCCATGTACATAAGAGTATTCACAGTGAAGATGTGAAGAAGGCAAAGGAACTGCATCCGGACGCACTTGTTCTGGCACATCCGGAGTGTACAAGTGACACGCTGGCACTGGCGGACTTCATCGGAAGTACGTCCCAGATCATTGATTACGCAACCGCATCGGACAGCAAGAAGTTCCTGATCTGCACCGAGATGGGTGTGTTCTATGAGTTGATGCAGAAGAACCCGGACAAGAAATTCTTCTCTGTCGGACACAGACAGTTCTGCCCGAACATGAAGAAGGTCAGTCTGGACAAAGTACTTGAGAAGCTCGAAGATCTGAAGGATGAAGTGATCCTTCCAGAGGAAATGTGTGAGCAGGCGAAGAAACCGCTCGACGAGATGCTTCGTCTGGCACAGTAGCAGGACTGGTGCGTTAGTGGGTGCATCAAACCGATCAGGCGGGATCAGGTAAGTTGGCAGATGTATGAAACCACCGAACGAGGAGTATGAGATGAAACGGATTTTAATTGTGGAAGATGATATGGCGCTGGCGCAGGAATTGCAGTATCTGCTGATTTCGAATCAGTATGATGCGCAGTGCGTCGAAGAATTCACCGATGTAGCTGGACAGATTCTTGCTTCGCAGGCAGATATGGTTTTGCTGGATATTAACCTTCCAGAAGTAGATGGACAGAGTGTGTTGCGGGAACTGCGCAAGACATCGGATATTCCGGTCATTATGGTGACAAGCAAAAACACAGAGATGGACGAAGTGATCTCGATGAGCTTCGGTGCGGATGATTTTATTGCGAAGCCATACAATCCTTCTATTTTGCTTCTGCATATCGAGGCGGTATTCAAGCGGCTTGGAAAGATGGACGCAGACAAGGGACTTACCTATAAAAATATGACGCTTGACACGGCACGTGGAGTTCTGACGGTCGGGGATAACAGCGTGGAGCTTACGAAAAATGAAGCGGGTATTTTATCCTATCTGCTGAAGCATCAGAATACGATCGTGACGCGCGATGAACTGATCAGTTATCTGTGGGATTCGGAGGCATTTGTCAATGATAACACGCTGACGGTCAATATGAACCGTGTCAGAAAGAAGCTTGCTGATCTCGGCGTGGAGGATATAATCCGGACAAAACGAGGACAGGGGTACATTCTGGCATGACAGTTCGAAGTTATCTAAAAGACAGAATCAGCTTTGTTGCAGCGACAGTGTTTATCATGGCCGTATTAAGGCTGTTAGGATTTGCCTGCAAGGCGCGGATGGATTTCATCTGGGTGATGGAGGGCATCATTTTTGTGACGGCATTGTGCGTGTGTCTGGCGGACTATCGCAAGCGCAGGCATTTTTATCGGGAATTGCTGGGAATCTTAGAAGGGCTTGACCAGAAATACCTGATCACGGAGATGACGGTACAGCCGGATTTCGAGGAAGGTAAGATCTGGATGGATGTTCTGTATGACACCGGGAAATCCATGCGGGACAAGCTGAACGAAACAGAAGATTCGCTGCGGGATTTTAAGGAATATCTGGAGCTTTGGATTCACGAGATCAAGATTCCAATTGCCGCTTTAAACCTGATGAATTATAACGGCAGTCAGGATTTGAAGAAGCAGAAGGCACAGCTTGCACGGATTAACAGCTTTGTGGAGCAGATTTTATTTTATGCGCGTGCAGATGCGGCAGAAAAGGATTATCTGCTTACCGCGTGTGATCTGGATGTGACGATCAATAAAGTACTGCAGCAGCAGAAGGATCTGTTGATTGGAAATAAAATACGAATCGAGAAAAACGATACAGCCCATTCGGTTGTCACGGATTCCAAGTGGCTCACATTTATGCTTGGGCAGATCGTGAACAACAGTATCAAATACCGGGATGCTGCAAAACAGCCGTGTATTTCTTTTGCGGTAGAGGAGATGGCAGATAAGACTGTTCTAAAGATCCGCGATAATGGTATCGGGATTCCGGAACAGGATATCGACCGGGTATTTGACAAGACCTTTACTGGGGAGAATGGACGCAAAGGAAATGCTTCTACTGGAATGGGTTTGTATATATGTAAACAGCTTTGTAATAAGCTCGGACATGCGATTACGATTGCGTCCGTGTACGGGGAATACACCGAGGTGGAGATCGCCTTCGGCAAAGAGACTTTCTTGACGAAAGAGTAATTTATAACCTTACAAAAATGTAAGGTTGTTGTCATGAACTACGATGGATAGAAAGCATGAGAGAATGTATGATGCAGGCAGGATAGATGCCTGAGATGCTAATATAGAAGAAAGGCACAGTCTGGTACTGTGGCGAGGATTTGGAACATGGCTTATCATGAATCCATGTATTTTTTAGTATTTTTACCGGTGGTTCTCATCGGATATCAGCTTGCACCAAAGCAGGTGCGCTTTGGTGTGCTGCTCTTTTTTAGTTATTGTTTCTATTTTTTATTCAGCCACAGATTAATTGTATATTTGCTTGGCGCAACTACAATCACCTATCTGACAGGACGGCTGGTTGCGACTGGTGAGAAAAAACGCAGAAAAACGATTCTGATCGTGGGTGTCTGGCTGTTGCTTGGCATGCTGCTTGTGATGAAGTACAGCGGATTTTTTGCGGAGAATCTGAATGCACTTTTCGGGACGATGAACTTTGGATTCCGGTTTCCGGTGCGGCGGTTCCTGCTGCCACTTGGCATCTCGTTTTACACGCTTTCTGCGATCGGTTACATGGCGGATGTGTATTGGAAGAAGATTGAACCGGAGAAAAACATTGCGAAGCTTGCACTCTTCCTGAGTTTCTTCCCGATCATCATGGAAGGTCCGATCTGTATGTACAGCGATACTGCAGAGACGCTTGCGAAGGGCGAGGATATCCGGAGTGAAAACCTTATCCGCGGCTATATGCGGATTGGCTGGGGACTGTTGAAGAAGGTCGTAATCGCAGACCGCCTGTATGTCGTTGTGCAGACGCTGTTTGATGGGTATGCGTCCTACCACGGCGTGATGATCGTCGTTGCGGCAGTGTCCTATACAGTGCAGCTTTATATGGAATTTTCTGGCTGCATGGATATCGTGATCGGAAGTGCGGAATGTTTTGGCGTGACATTGCCGGAGAATTTCGCGCAGCCGTTCGTATCGAAGAATGCATCTGAGTTTTGGCGCAGATGGCATATCTCGCTTGGCAGATGGTTCAAGACGTATATCTTCTATCCGGTTTCCATGTCGAAGCTTACCAGAAAATGGAACCGGTTTGCGAAGAAACATACAAGCAAATACATAAAGCTGATGGTTGCGTCGGCAATCGCATTATTCCCGGTGTGGGTGTGCAACGGACTGTGGCATGGTGCGAACTGGAGCTACCTGTTCTACGGCATGTATTACTTCGTCGTAATTATGATTGAGCTGATGTTAGAACCAGCGGTGAAGAAGCTTTGCGCGGCATGGAAAATCGCAGAAGACGCGGCATGGTGGAATGTCCTTCGGATCTTGAAAACATGGGTAATCATTTTCACCGGAGAACTGTTTTTCCGGGCGGATACACTTGGCATTGGCATGCACATGTTCCGGTCGCTGTTCCATGATTTTTCGATACAGAAGCTTTGGGATGGTACGTTGCTTACGCTTGGACTTGGCAGAGTGGAGATCGGAATTATTTTAGTCTCTCTGTTGATTGTCGGCGTAGTAAATCATTTCCGTGAGCAGCAGATTGATGTGCGCGGTGTGATCTTACAGAAGCGGTTGCCAGTGCGCTGGCTCGTGTATCTTGCGCTCATCTTTGTTGTACTTATATTCGGTGCGTATGGACCGGGATATCAGGAGGTGGATCTGATCTATGCAGGCTTCTGAGAACAAAAAAATAAAAAAGAGAAAATCTGTTAATACGGAAATTGCGAATACGAAAAACGTCAGACATGGAATCTGGCTCCGGGTAATTTCATTTGCAGTCGTTGTCGTTCTGCTTTTAATAGGAGCCGGAAAGCTGTGTGATCCAATCCGGCTAGGCTTGCAGGATTCGGTTTCCGAGCGGGAACGGTATCTGTTACACCTGCTATCGGAACCAGAGGAAATGGTTGATGTGGCAATCCTCGGTGACAGCGAAAGCTATACGTTGGTATCGACGTATCAGTTGTGGAAGGAGGCAGGCATTGCATCGTATATCGGCGGACAGTCCGGGCAATGGATCGGGGAAAGTTATTTTTCGCTGAAGAAGATTCTCAAGCGGCAGTCTCCCAAGGTTTTGATCTTAGAGACGAATGAGTTTTTCTCCAGAGGAGATGCGAGTGTGATAAAGGATGCGGCGAAATCCGCGCAGGAGTTTGCACGGCAGATGTTCCCAATCCTCAAATATCACCGTTTCTGGAAGATGGAACCAGCCGATCCGAAATTGCAGACGACGATTTTCAATGGATTTGAATTGCGTGCGGCAGTGACGCCGTATACGGGTGGTGGCTACATGCATGCAACCGACGATAGAACACCGGTGACTTTTATCACAAGGTATTATCTGGATAAGATCAAGCGTTTGTGTGATGCACATGGAACGAAGCTGTTGTTTGTGACAGCCCCTTCCCCGGTCAATCATACGATGCAGCGGCACAATGAGGTGCAGGCACTTGCAGATGCGCTTGCCGTTCCATACCTCGATCTGAATCTGAATACCGAGGAGCTTGGAATCGACTGGAATCTGGATACCCTCGATGGTGGCGATCATTTAAACTATACCGGTTGTCAGAAAGCTACGGCATATCTGCAGTGGTATATGCAGACGCATTATACGTTGCCGGATCGCCGAGATGATGTACGGTACGAGGCGTGGAACAAGCAGGCGGAAGAATTTGAAAAACTGCTTCCACAACCTTAAAGAAATCTTAAACGATTGCTTGGTTTTATCTTAATATTTAAGTTGCTATACTATGTAACAGAACAAAGAAATGCGGCGGATGAACCTGCACGCATGGAGGACATTATGAAAAATGTATTAGAATATCTGGAACAAAGTGCAAAGATGTATCCGGACAAGATAGCAGTGAAGGATGCGGCATGTTCCTATACATATGAACAATTACAGAACAAAGCGAAATGCATTGGTGCCTGTCTGGCAAAGCAGACAACACCGCGCCATCCGGTCTGTGTATTTGCCGATAAGAGTGCGGATACACTGGCAGTCTTTTTTGGAATCGTCTATGCGGGCTGCTTCTACACACTGGTTGATCCTTCGTTTCCGGAGGCACGCATCCAGTCGATGCTCTCGGTGTTACAGCCGGATGTGATCGTGGATGGAAGTGATGCGTCGGAGAAGCTTACCGCGTGTGGCTACACAGAAAATGTGGTTCGGATGGAAACGCTGACACAGGGGATGGATAGTGAATGTACAGGTTCCGATGAAAATCAGTTACAACAGATCCGGGAATCTATGATTGACACCGATCCACTCTACTGTAATTTTACTTCCGGCTCGACCGGAACCCCGAAGGGGGTGCTTGTGGCACATCGGTCGGTGCTTGAATTTATCGATCGGTTTACAGAGATCTTTGATATCACGGAAGCTGATGTGATCGGCAATCAGGCGCCGTTTGATTTCGATGTATCAGTGAAGGATATTTACAGTGCGATGAAGATGGGCGCAACCTTAGTTGTGATTCCGAAAGCGTATTTCATGTTCCCAAACTCCGTTGTGGACATGCTCGATGAGAACCATGTCACGACGCTGATCTGGGCGGTGTCGGCACTCTGCCTGTTGAACCGGCTGCATGGACTGAAACATAAGGTACCAGCAGATATCAACAAGATTTTGTTCAGCGGCGAGGCAATGCCGATCCGGCAGCTTCATGCATGGCAGAGCTACTACCCGGATGCGATGTTTGTGAATCTCTACGGACCGACGGAGATCACCTGCAACTGTACCTATCACATTTTAGACCGGGCATACAGCGAGGACGAAAAACTTCCGATTGGAATTCCATTTCCAAATGAACGTGTATTCCTGCTCGATGAGGAAAATCGTCTGATCGAACCGGAAAGTGCTGGCAAGACCGGAGAGCTTTGTGTGGCAGGTACGACGCTTGCCCTTGGATATTACAGAAATGCAGCGGCAACGGCGAAGGCATTTGTGGCAAATCCGTTACAGACCGATTACCCGGAGACAATCTATCGGACGGGAGATCTGGCAAGCTACGGCGAAGATGGGCTGCTTTATTTCGCGGGACGGAAAGATTTTCAGATCAAGCATATGGGACACCGCATCGAGTTAGAAGAGATTGAACATGCACTGGCGGCAATCCCGGAGATCGAAGGTGCCGCGTGCTTTTATGACCACGAGAAGAACAAAGTCGTTGCCTGCTATATCGGAATTGACGATAAGAAATATCTGATTACTGCGATGAAGAAAAAGGTGCCGGATTACATGGTGCCAAATGTATTTTGCAAGGTGGACATGCTGCCACTCAACAAAAATGGCAAGACGGACAAGAAGCTTTTGGAGGCGCAGTACAGGGAAGGAGCGTTTGCATGAATACAGAGGCGTTAAGAACGGTTGCGGCGACATATGGAACGCCGACCTACATCTTCGATGTGCGGGAAGTGGAAGCGCGAATACGGTTGCTTCGCAGCTTGCTGCCGGAGGACACCGGACTTTGCTTTGCCGTAAAAGCAAATCCATTTCTGATCCCGTATGTGGCAGACATGGTTGATCGGCTGGAGGTCTGCTCGCCGGGCGAATATGAGATCTGCATACAGGAACAGATCGCGCCGGAGAAGATCGTGGTATCCGGGGTAAACAAGACTTACGAATCCATGAAACGCATCCTGTCTTACAGCAAGGGTGCTGGGATCTATACGATCGAATCGGAAGAGCATGCGAAGATCCTGCGGACACTTGCAGAGAAAAATCAGATGCCGCTTTCGGTACTGATCCGGCTTTCGAGTGGCAATCAATTCGGCGTTGATGCGGAGACGTTCTTCCGGCTGGCAAAGGAGATACAGGAAAGCCCGTATCTGACACTGGCGGGCGTCCATTATTATGCAGGGACACAGAAGCGGCAGAGCAAGCTGGAGAAGGAACTTGATACCTTAACCGCATTTGCAAAGACGTTTGAAGAAGAGACCGGAACCGTGCTGAATGAGCTTGAATATGGGGCAGGCATGAAGGTGTCTTATTTCATAAATGACAGCGAGAAGGATCAGAGGGAAAGCGAGCCGGAACCGCAGATACAGGCACTTGCCGAAAAGCTTGGGACATGTGATGCCTACGGCAAAAAGACGATCGAGCTTGGACGGTTCCTCGTCTCCATGAGCGGCTATTACCTGACGCGTGTGATGGATGTCAAGCGGACGGCACAGCCGGGATTCCTGATCTTAGATGGCGGAATCCACCAGATCAACTACTATGGCTGGATGATGGGAATGAAGCAGCCGGAGATCGAAGTCTTGGCAGAAAAAGACGGTGACGAAGAACTGTTTCATTTGTGCGGATCGCTCTGTACAGTCAATGATGTGCTGGCGCGGGATGTTGCCCTGCATGATCCGCAAAAAGGCGATGTGATCTGTTTCAAACGATGTGGCGCATATGCAGCGACCGAGGGCATGGCGATGTTTCTAAGCCGGGAGCTTCCGCAGGTTCTGATCTGCAAGACAGACGGGAAGATCGAGAAGCTGCGCGACCAGATGGAGACGTATCTGTTTCATGTGTCTGCAACAACATAATACAAAACACATGTGGAATCATTGGTAACAATACATGAGAATTCATGGATTTATAATAAAGATTAGGAGGATTTGTAACATGGAAGAATTATTGGAGATTTTGGAAGGAATTGCACCGGGTGAGGATTTTGAGAACTGCACAACGTTGATTGACGATCATATCTTAGATTCCTTTGCGATTTTATCACTTGTATCAGAAATCGAGGGTACCTTTGTATCACCGGCAGAGCTGATCCCTGCGAACTTCAATTCAGCAAAGAGCTTGTGGGAGATGATTTGCAGACTCAAGGAAGACTAGTGTAGGAAAGGATGAATCATATGGCTTACCATCTGCTTACATACAGTTTAATATTTTTGCCAGTCGTGATCGCATTGTACCAGTTATGCCCGGCACGGTTCCGGTTTGTGGTACTGCTTGCAGCCGATTATACATTTTTCTGTATGATAAGCGGTAAGCTTCTGGTCTGGCTGCTTCTGGCGACGCTTGTGACATATGGAACCGGCAGATGGCTGGCGGCGATTCCGGTTCGGCACAGTGACCTTCACGGAAAAGCGCTGACGCGGAAGAAGCGTGGTGTGTTGGCACTTGGAATTGTTTTGATCTTAGGGGCGCTTGTGACACTCAAATACCTCCGCGTATTTGGGGTGACACTTGCAGCACCGATCGGTATTTCCTATTATAGCCTGCAGGCAATTTCGTATATGACAGATGTTTATCGTGGCACACAGGAGTCCTGTAAGAATCCGGTTAAGGTGGCACTTTATTTGAGCTTCTTCCCGCAGATCATGGAAGGTCCGATCAGTCGG
>ERZ791919.3242-NODE-3242-length-10398-cov-3.693609_pt1 | contig 10398 bp, 12 predicted proteins | sample MGYA00510137_ERZ791919 | MGnify/ENA primary metagenome ERZ791919 (study PRJEB30046, sample SAMN00792059) | human gut metagenome | study: EMG produced TPA metagenomics assembly of the A metagenome-wide association study of gut microbiota in type 2...
TTTTATACTAAATGATGAGGAACAATAGAAACTGAATCCTTTATTTTTCTTCTTTCATTTTCAATTATTCTATTTGCTAGCTGATTGATTTTGTTTGTAATCCACATAAAAGCAGTAGTATCTTTTGAATAATCTGCCTCTGCATACATATCTACACGCCCATCTTCTCTCATTTGCTCAACTTGTTGCATAGCCTTTTGGTCCCCCTTCGGATATATAGCAAACGTCGAACCTCCATGCTGGTTCACAACAGAAAAAGCCGGAATATCACTTGGTCCGTCTGCTATATAGATCATATTTTCAAATTTAACTCTTCTATTTTCCTCAGATATTTTTGAGTTTACATCAACCCCTTTAATTTTGGGGATTCCTTTATTTATTTCGAATAAAGCTCTTGTTTTGGTTGTATTATCAATCGTATATGCTATTTCAGAAATAACATCATTTCCTTCTTCATCCTTTTCCTCTATTAATTCGCATCCCCATACCCCATCTATATATTTGTTTAATTCAGACCCTCTTATAACCTCTGCAAAACTAGTACTTACAATGTAATGTTCAACCCTTATTCCATATTCTTTTGCCGCATTACTATTAAGCATGTCCTTTGTATATTTAAAAATTTTTGGTATTCCTTTATAAAATTTCTGTTCTTTCCCAAAATCTCTCAACAGTTTATTATTAAGACCTTTCATTGTTCCATTTTTGCACATCTAATAAATAATTCAAGTAAAATGTGTCATTATTTACCCTAATTCCTTTTTCTGAATATTCAGCAGGAAGAGCATTTACTTTTTTTCAAAATTCGGACGAATTAATATTATAATGTTTAAAAATTGGATCCTGCATATAGACATCAACCAAAGTTTTATCACAATCCCAAATTACTGCAATCACATTTGACATAATCATTTTTCTCCTATTCTTTATAAGTATAACAATGTATTGTACAACCTTCTATTTCATTCAGTTTATTGAATTTACAATCTACATTGGTTTAAATATAATCGTATATTTTCTCTTTGATCTCCCTGATCCATTAGTTATTTGATATTTTTCTGGAATGACTTTATCTGACAAACTTCCCTCTTTATAAATATAATTAACATAATAAGGAGATTCAAAACATCCTTTTCCAGTAAATATCATTTCCTTAACCTCATTATTATTCTCAATTACATTCCTTAATATTTTTTCACAATACTCTCGAAAGGCTTTTACATCTTCCTTTTTGTATATTGATGCTGTCAACGTTCCTATTTTTGACTCCATCATCTCCAAAAATTCTTTTTCTACAAAATTGCAATCCTCAATAATTTGTTTATTTAAATTAATATTTTTTTCTTCTTGATATAACGTAAGTCCACAGAAAATCATTCTCGCATTGTCTAGATATTTGTCGAATAACTCTATAAACGAATTATATGACAATTTTTCATATGTATATTTTTTAGAATCATTTTTTTTAACAGATATTCCTGTTTCTTCTACAATAATATATTCTTTTCCTTTTATATCATCTTCCGTAAGAATATACTCTCGCTCTAATAAAAACTTTTCATCTAATTTTTTTGATATAACATATGCGTCTGTTTTCGTCTTAACTTTTTTCTTTGCAATCTTTGAATAAGCATTGTACATAACTTTCACAACATACATATCATCGTTATTATTTTTATGTCCTATTATGTCCCATAAAGAACTCTTCTTATTTCTGTTCATTATTCTGGAAATGTTAAATTCTTCCTGATCACCTTCAAATGTTCCTATATTTTCTTCATGAGAATGCATTATATTTTGCAAATCATTTTCCAGACTAGTATACTTTATCTGTATTTGACCTCTTCTTTTACTTTCTTTTCCATTCAAACATCTATTCCATACTTGCACGTTCATCCTTCCTAATCTAGCTAAAGAACCTTTCTGCAACTTTTTCTTATTATTAACCTGATATTCTATTAACTCTTTTGCAGAAATCCACTTTCCACTCATAGGAGTTCCATGATATATATAATCAACTTTACTATTATATTTTCCAATAAATAGCGCTCTTTGTATCAATTCTTTTGTATGTTTGTCTAAAAATTCTCTTATTTTTTCTATTTCATCCTTATGCGTTTCTAGATACTCTTTTGTAGTCATTCTTTTTCCTGTACCTTTACCATCCAATGTTCCATCGCACCATAACATAACTCGAATGTCATCACATAACTCTTTTGAAGCTCCAAATTTCTCAACTATATACTTTATAAAGTCCTCACATTTTTCTTGATGTGCACTATTTCCTCCTCCCATCTTTACTGAGACAGCATATTCATCTTCATCTATACTAACATATAAATCCTGTTTTTTTCTATTGTCAGTTTCAATTCTTGAGTCAATTTTTGTTTCATTGCTAATATTTTTTCCTTCACATTTAGCTATATAACTTACAAATCTTTTTAAATTGAGATTTAAATCCTTGTATCTTTTCCCTTCCAAATCAAATACAATATTTTTCTCATTTTTAAATCCATGTGCATTATCTCCTGTTTCTTTTGACATATTTCGCCTCCTATTCTAATACGTTAACAATTTCCTTTGCCATTTTAGATATAATACTAACTACTACACTATTACCAATTTGTTTATATGAATGCATCGAATTCTTGTCTATCTGATACCAATCGGGAAATCCCATAAGACTAAGACATTCTCTTTCTGTTAATTTTCTCATCTGCTCAACATATACTGGTACATTATTTCCACCAGTTCCCATTTTGGCAGTTAAACACGGTGAAATTCCATCACATCTAAAATTACATCTAGATGGTCTTATTTCATTAGCAATAAGAAGATTGTTCTCATCAAATCTTTTATTTTGTTGAAACTTTGGAAGAAATGACAATATATTCTTCTTGCATATATCCGATACATCATAATCATGTGATCCTATAGGTTTGACAATATCATCAACTTTAAAATTGAGTTTTTCCTTTTCTGGAAATTTGTATATTTTTTCACAATTCTTATCACATTCATTAAACCCAATAGCTAAATCCTTTCTGAACCCAACACAGTACCATCTTTTTCTATTCTGTGGGACACCATAATCGCACGCATTCATAACTTTCCATTGAAATACATATCCTAATTCAGATAATGTTTTTTCTATCACTAATATTGTATTTCCATTGTCATGATTTACAATTCCCTCAACATTTTCTAAAAAGAACGCTTTTGGCTTTTTATATTTTAATAATCTGACCACCTCAAAAAACAAAGTTCCTCTTGTATCTTCAAATCCTTTTCTTAACCCTGCAAGAGAAAATGGTTGGCAGGGAAATCCTCCTGCCAAAATATCATAATCTGGTAATTCCTCAGGTTCTATTTTCATAATATCACCTAATGGTTCATCATGAAAATTTTTTACATATGTTTCTCTTGCTCTTTCATCTATTTCAGAACTTTTTACACACTTCACACCGTTTTCTTCAAAAGCAATTCTTATTCCACCAATACCTGCAAACAAGTCTATCATTTTCAGCATATTAACTCTCCATTTTACATTTTTATATCTCTCATATACTCTTCATACAAATGATTTACAATTCCAGTTATAACTGGTGGTGAAACAGCATTTCCTGATTGTTTATACATCTGGGTCACGCTCATACCAGTTGCAACAATATTTTTCACAAATTTTTCTCCAAACCCTTGAATATAAAAGTTTTCTTGTGGTGTAACTTTTCTAATCTTATATTCATTATTATTTTTAACTAATATTTTAGTCGTATCTGACCTTGCTAAAACTGTTGGAGAAATACCTTTTATAGAATATACTCTGCGCTGTCTTTCTAAATCATTATGTACTTCTCTAGGTAAATCAAATAATTTAACAATTCCTGATTCTCTCTTATTAATATCAATTATTTTATTGTTTTTTAAAAACTCTTTAATTTCATCACTGTTAAAATAATATTTTTCGTCTATGTTTTTATCTAAAATATCCTCTATATTTTTTTTCTTGCAACTAAATTTAACATTGTTAAAAAAATTGAACCCTTTAAAATCTGTTAAATTTAACTCTTTCTTTAATTCAGTAACTTTAGTACTTCTTATATCTTCTTTAAATTTTTCAGACTTAGCTCCATATATTCCACAAATATATGTTCTGTCGCGATTTTGTGGAACACCTGATTCACATGAGTTAATAACAGTAAAGTCAACTGTATATCCTATTTCACCTAACGTCTGAAGTATTTTTTTAATCGTAGCTGTTTTATTATGACTAACAAGATTTTTAACATTTTCAAGCAATATGTATTTTGGTTTTTTTTCGTTTAAAATTCTAGCAACATCAAAAAATAATGTTCCTCTTGTATCCTCAAATCCCATCATTTTACCTGCAATACTAAAAGCTTGGCACGGAAATCCTGCTACTAACATTTGATGATTAGGAACCATTTTTTCATCTATTAGTTTAATGTCTCCGTACAGATTTTCATTTCCGAAATTAGCTATATAAGATTTTTTTGCATGTACATCTATTTCTGATGAAAACACTATTTTTGAATTTATTTTCGAATTTTTAATTCCTTCTTCAAAGCCACCAATTCCTGAAAAAAGCGAAACAATCTCTATTATTTTTTCTTTTTGTTTGCATATATTTTTGTTATCTGTCATTGTTTTTTTCTTCCTTTTTTGTCAATTCTTCTTCGATAACTCTATTCGCTTCTTTTAAAGATGTTCTTCGTATAAATTCACTATATGAACTATAACGCTCTATCTTTGTTGCCTTTTTTAACATATTTAATTCTTCTTCGCTAACTCTTATACTCATTGAAATACTCTTATTCATAATGTACCTCCATTTGAAATATCATATCATGCGTGTGCAACAAATACAATACATTTGCCTTCACTTATATATTAATTCTCACTTATCTTATCTATATCTGTGTCTTATTTTATCCTGCTCCTCTCCCCTCTCAATGACCTTGTTATACGTTTCATTACTTAAAAATCTTTTAAAATATCCAAGTTTTTCCCTGTCAGCATACAGTCCGTCAATCTCTTTTTCCTGCTCATCAATGTTTTCTCTTAGCCTGCTATTTTGTTTCCTTAGCATTTCATTTACTTCAAGTTGTTCATTATATTTTTCTGTCAGTTCCTTAAGTTGTGCAAAACATCCCTTTGCAAAATTAACCACATTTTTAAATGCATCATACATTTTATCTATAAATGGAATGACAATCTTTTCCCGATAATTCTTGGCAGACATGATTCCCTTTGGATTGTCCGGTCCTTTTCTAATCATGGTTTCAAGTTTTTTCACATTTTTTCCTAAGTCAGCCACATTTTCAACTATTTTTAATTCCTCATACATGTCTGCTAATTCTTTTTCAGCCGCTATCTGCTTAATCATCGTTTCCTTAAGTTCCTGTTTGGATTCAGCATTTTCCCTGGCTAACTGATTTGCTTTTTTTGTTTCTGCCAGAGTTTTATATTCTGCAACTTGTAAATCATTATTTCTGCCTTTTTCTTTTTCTTTCAGGAACTCTCCAATCCATGTGAATGACCTGCCCTCTGCGTATTCTCTTATTCTGCCCTGCAATACTTTTTCAAGAAATTCCTTTGTGCATACTTTTCTCTTTGACACCTGCTTTGACATTCCCTTTTTAAATCCGTCAGCTACGGGAACTGCCACTACATGCATGTGTGGGCTTGCTTCATCATAATGTATCACTGCATTTGCCACAACAAGATTTGGTGCTTCCTTCTGTAACAGATTAAGCATTTCCTTAAAGGCTGCATCCATCTTTCTTCTCTTGTTAGTATTCTTATCCCAGAACTCCTTGTCTCCTATCTGAAAAATAAGTTCCACTGCCATGTCCTTATTTGACTTTGCAGTCTTTTCAAAGTAATCATCAATCTTTCTGTCATCCCTTGTCTGCTTTTTGTTGTATTCCCTGACTGCTTCGTCAAACTGTTCCTTATATACTTTTTTTACATCCTGCACTAATTTATCCGTACCCCATAAAATTACAATGTTCTCCTTATCGTATTCCAAGGAGCGGTACTTTCGTAAATTGTGCTTTGCAACACCTGAAAGTTTAGCCTTACTGTTAATGGCACTGTTCTTCTGACTCAGGTGTGCTGAATATGATAACCCTGCCATAATCTCACTCCTTTTTTCTTTTATTGTTTTGACACGTGCGGTGACACCTGCACGTTGTTAGTATTTAGTAGTCTGCCCGAGGCATATTGAAAACGGGTGGTTCTTATCAATTTGGCTCTGCCATAATTGATAACCCCCTAGCAGTTCTGTCAATGCCACAACTGCGGGGGCTCTGCCGAGGGCTTTAACTGCTGCCTTTACGGCATCAGTTCTGCTCACTGTTTTTTAAATATTTTTGTGTGAGCAGACGTAACATCCAATCCTTTTTCCCTTTCCGTCGTTTTTATAACCGGCTTGATGTTACCATTACCTGCGGGTGTCACCCACAGGTCTTAATCATCAAAGGCAACTACCAACGAAACTCCTCCGGTATTCCTTTCCGATTAAGATAAGCTATTCTGTTAGTCTCCCTTTCTTCATCCGTACCGGCCGTTAAACTCTTCGTATATAAATCCCTATCTATAAGCCTGTCCATCTTTTCAACCAGTCCTTCACTGATTTCCTCACGCAAATCTTCTCTGTTATAAATGAAATACTGATACATCATTCTGAACAAATCTTCATCTATCATCATTTTCTTATTTTTCTTTTCCATTTTTCCTCCAATCTAACCCAAATTGTAAACACCTAATAAAACAATTTATTTTTTTAGTTTTCTCATCACTGTTTACAGTTTAAGGTTTACATCAATTCCATATTTCCCATAAATAAAGGGATTGCTCACTGTTTTCATGTAAACAGTCCGATTTTTCAGTCAGTGTTACTGTTTACAAATTAACTGCTATTTCCAAAAGCACAGACTGTTTACATTCACTGTTTACAAATATTCCAGCTGTTACTGTCACTTGCACTCCAGTAATATTCAGCCTCGGGACTTCAGGTCCCGAGGTTCCAACTCCAAAAGAAAGTGACATAATGTCACTTTCTTTTACTTTGCGACATCATGTCGTGAAGTTCCAATCTTACACATCAAAAGGCAGCTGAACACTGTCGTCTACTTCCACAAATTCATCAATATGTTTTCTTTTCCATCCTCTCTGGGTTCCATACTTTTTAAATCGATGAGTTGATATTGATTCCCAATCATTTGAAAATTCGTTTCTCATAATTGCTCCGATTTCTTTTGATTCATAAGGCTTAGGCTCTTCATTTTCATGGTGAAATGCCAATTCATAAATCATTGAGGAACATACATAATCCTCTTTCGTTGTTTCAAGGAAGTTTCCAATTATGCCAACCTTTGTGTCTTCCGGCATACAGTTCTTCTGCATTTCAATCAATTCTTCCGTAAGTTCCTTATTAAATACAAGTTTTGTATTTACACCCCTGTGATACATGTCCATGATTTCTGCCCAACACTGTTCCATATAACTTCTTGTTTCCTCCTCATCTTCAAGGGGATGTTGCTCTGCCTTTTCCTTATCAACAAATACAGGTATAAATCTTCTGTTACCTGACCTGTCAAAAGGTAAAAAGTCAGCATTGTTGGACGAACCAACGAATATGCACTGTCGTGGTCTGTCTTCCGGATGTGTTTCATAGGGAACCTTATATGTTTCACTCTGACGGCTTAAAAATGACTTTATTTCCTCAACACTTCTTGCGTTGCAGGTCGCAAGCATTTCTGCCATTTCAATAATCCAGTGTCCCTGAATTTTTCTGAATACATTTTCATCATCAAGTTTTCTTAAATCATCTGAAAACCATTCATTTTCCATTGTGAGAAATCTTAAAAAACTGGATTTTCCTGCTCCCTGTCCGCCAACTAAACAGACCATATATTCAAACTTGCATCCGGGATTATATACTCTTTGTACCGCTCCCATCATCATGATTCTTGTAGCCTCGTAAATATAATCGCTTTCCTCTGTCCCAAGATATTTTGGAAAAAGATGTCTTAATCTTTCGGTTCCATCCCACTCCAAACTTTCCAGTCTGTCTATAATGGGATGATAATGATTGTTATTTCCTACAATGTCAATTGCTCTCTTAATGTTCTTATCCCTCGTGATGCCATATAGCTTTTCCATTCTAAGCATTATGTTGTTAAAATCAGTATCCGTAAAAGTCTTTGAACGTCTTCTCCAATCCATTTCCTTTACTATGTCTGTTTTACAGGAAAGCTCATTACGTCTTATTGCACCCTTTAGTAATGGGTCGTTATTAAGAACTGCTATGGCATTTGATATGGTTTGTCTCACCACACCATCAGGTCTTTTTTCAAGACTATTTCTTACGGCTATTATTTCATCATTTTTGTTGTCTGTATCCTCCGTTTTGGAGGATTCATTTATTGTATTATCATTCATCGTCAGTCCTCCTTGTTAAAAATTTCTTGTTACGGAAGGTATTCCCTGCTATAATCTAATTGCGTTATTAATGTAGCAGGGATACTCTCCTTGTTATGTAGAAAAGTCCTATTTTACTTAGGGCTTTTTTCTTTGTCTGGATTCCACAAATATTCAGCTGCATCAAGCATTTTAATAATTGCCGATACCATTGCCTTATACTGTTCTTCCAAACCGTAAAGCTTCTCTTCATTGATTGATACCTCATTATTCATAAATTCATTTGATAAATTTTTAAGAGTTTTCTGCATTTTTTCAAGCTCTCCTACCAACGGATATATTGTCTCTTTCTTGCCAACTACACAAAGATGATTGTAAATACTTGCTTTAACAAAATAGTCCTGCTTCAACATTCCACTTGCTTTAATATTGGCTTCAATCTGCATTTTTTCCATTTCACTAACCCTAAAACTAATTGTCGTTTTTTTATGTACTCCCGGCATATCAAACCTCCATTACAAATCTTCTAGCATATCCACAAGTTTATCCTGACTGTCAGGATATAAATGACTGTATGTATTAAGTGTTGTCTCAATTTTCTCGTGTCCCAGCCTTTCCTTAACTTCCAATGGTGAACATCCTTTATTTATGAGCAATGACGCATGAGAATGACGCAAGTCGTGTAATCTTATTTTCTTTACTCCTGTCTTCTTTACAATCCTCTCCATTTCATGAGTTAGATAACTCTTGGTAAATGAAAATATTCTGTCAGTTGGCATAATTCCATATAAAGAATTAAAATACTCTTCTAACTCATCCCTTAGAAACTTCGGAATTTTTATCTGTCTTTTGCTTTTTTCTGTTTTGGGTGTTGATATTACATCCTTACCATCAATTCGTTGAAAAGATTTGTTAATATCAATTCTTCTTGTCTCCAAATCAACGTCTTTATAAGTTAATGCCAACAGTTCCCCTATTCTCATTCCGGTCCAATAAAGCATCTGAAAAGCAATGTATGATACTTCCTTATCCTTTGCGCCTTCGATAAATACCTTATACTCGTCTAAGGTCCAGAATTTCATCTCTTCTGCTTTGCCCTTGCCTATTGAACCTGCTTTTCTACACGGATTGCTGGGTAACCCTCTAAAATTGACAGCATAATTAAACATTGCACTTAACTGATTATTTACTGTTTTAAGATACGTTTGCTTATAACCTTTCCCTAACAATTCATTTTGCCATTTTCTAATATTCAAAGGTGTTATTTCACTTAACAGTTTATTTTGAAAATATGGTCGTATCTTATACTCAATTATGTATTTCTTTGTTTTCATAGTGTTGTCCTTAAGTCTCTTTTCCATATCTTCATAATATTCATCAATAAACTGTCCAAATGTTAATGAAGTATCACACTTTTGTTTTTGCAAAAAATTCATTGCCCATTCCTGTGCTTCACTTTTTGTCTTAAATCCTCTCTTAAATTTCTTTTTGTGTATGCCCTGCCAGTCAGTGTAATAAAACTGCACATACCATGTTCCCTTTTTCTTGTCTTTAGTTAAATTCACTGTGCATTCCTCCTTTACTTTTTTAATTTCTACTTTTTTAATTTCTGAATGTTTCTACTGTATTACCTGCAAGCCATAATATTTTTCTTCAAAATATTTCTTTGGAACTTTTCCGGCAATAATGCGATAACCATTTTCCTGCAACTCTTCATTTAACTCATGGATTGTCTTATAAGCTGTTGCCCTTGATACTCCAAGAATTTCCATAATCTGAGTTGCTGTTAAATATGTATTTGTAACATTAACCATAGTCCTTACCTCCTCATCTTTATATTTCACAACCCCAAACGTTTTCAGATACATTTGTTTCTGTTGCGTTGCATTTCATTATACAGATACTTTTGTATCTTGTCAAATATTTTTTTATGTTTTTTTATATAGTATT
>ERZ791919.3249-NODE-3249-length-10389-cov-2.750823_pt1 | contig 10389 bp, 5 predicted proteins | sample MGYA00510137_ERZ791919 | MGnify/ENA primary metagenome ERZ791919 (study PRJEB30046, sample SAMN00792059) | human gut metagenome | study: EMG produced TPA metagenomics assembly of the A metagenome-wide association study of gut microbiota in type 2...
AAATGCTAGAATTCAGATTTACAAAGGTGGTAAGTGGACAACTGTAAAAACGGTGAAAGACTATAATTGTTATAAAGCAACTACAGTAAAGAATCTGAAGCCGTTGACAACTTATAAGTTCCGTACGCAGGCTTATGCGAATGGAACAACCGGTACACCGTCTGACGTAGTGACATTGAAGACTGGTTCGGCAGTAAAACCGGCTGTGAAGTCTATTAAGATTGTACAGAAGAAAAAGGTGAAAGTAAGAGGCTGGACATCTCCAGGACACTGGAGTGGAGATTACTGGTACCCACCGATTTACCACAAACCGTACACATGGACAAAATACAAAGTAAAAGTAACATTGAAGAAGAAAGTTCCGAAGATCGGCGGTATGAGGATTGGTGATACATGAATAAAAGGCAATAAGAAAAGCTATACTGTATGGCTGCCAAAGGGAGCACAGACTGGTAAGAAGCTGAACATTTATATGAATACAGGATTAAGTAAGAGCAATGGTCAGGGACCGCAGATTAAAAAAGTGATCAGAGCGAAGTAAAACTTCCGAAATAAAACAAATCCCTGGACGGAACAAATGTAAAAACAAGTGTAAAAATAAAGTAAATACATAGTGAGAAAACGAAAAACCCGACGGTCTTGTGATCGTCGGGTTTAGCTCAATAATAATATCAACGTCTAAACTACATCTTTGCCAAGTCTTCCTGGTCCACTGTTTTCATTCCATTCCTTACCAGCAATGCGGCAACTTTGTCTGTATCCTCGTCCTTGACACGGAATACCATAAGGGCGTCATCTGTGCCTCTTGCAAGAAAGGCGTAAACGTAATCAACGCTGTAGCCGTTAGAAGCAATAACGTTCATTGCCTTAGCCATTGAGCCCGGCTCATCCGGAAGCTTAACGCCAATAACGTGTGTAAGGTTACAAATCCAATCATTGTCTCTTAACAGAGTAAGAGTATTAAAAGGATCGTCTACAATAATACGAATAATTCCGAAATCGCTTGAATCGGCAATCTGGAATGCACGCATATCTATTTTGTGTTCGGCAAGAAAATTGGTAAAGTTTGCAATATTACCCGGTTTGTTTTCAATGAACACTGAAATCTGATGAATATACATATAAAAACCTCCTAAATTTTACGTTTATCTATAACACGAACTGCTTTTCCTTCTGAACGTGTAATTGATTTTGGTTCAACCAATTTAACCTTAGCATAAATGCCAAGCATACTCTTAAGAGCGGTAACAATATCTTTCTCCTTAGACTCAATTGAGCTAACTTTATCAGAGAACATTTCAGGTGTCATTTCAACCAGAACTTCCATAGTATCGCTATTGTTTACACGGTCAACAATAAGCTGGTAGTTGGCAGGCATGCCCTGTTTAATAAGAACTTCCTCAACCTGTGAAGGATAAACATTAACACCTTTGACAATAAGCATATCATCTGAACGTCCCATTAATCTGTGAATACGTGCATGAGTACGTCCACATTTACACTTCTCTCTTGTAATATAAGTAATGTCTTTTGTACGGTATCTGATAAGTGGAAATGCTTCTTTAGCAAAACTTGTAAATACTAATTCACCAATCTGTCCATCAGGAACAGGTTCAAATGTGTCAGGATCTACGATTTCCGGAATGAAATAATCTTCACAAATATGCATACCATTCTGTTCTTCGCATTCAAAAGCAACACCTGGACCTTCTATTTCTGTAAGTCCATAAATATCATAGGCTTTAATACCAAGTCTGTTCTCGATGTCAGCTCTCATATCCTCTGACCAGGCTTCAGCACCAAAAATTCCGGCTTTTAATTTTATCTGGTCTTTGATACCACGTTCTTCAATTGATTCAGCCAAATATGATGCATAACTAGGTGTACAACAAAGAATAGTTGAACCAAAATCAGTCATAAACTGAAGCTGTCTGTCAGTGTTACCTGATGACATAGGAAGTGTTAAAGAACCAACCTTCTGTGAACCACCGTTTAATCCGAAGCCACCTGTGAAAAGACCATATCCATAAGCTACGTGAACTACATCTTCATCTGTTCCACCGGCAGCCACAAGGGCTCTGGCACATCCATCTTCCCACATATCAATATCTTTCTTAGTATAAAAATCTACTACACGCTTACCTGTTGTACCTGAAGTTGAGTGAATACGCACACAATTTTTAAGAGGTACTGCTAATAAGCCGTATGGATAAGCATCTCTTAAATCGTCTTTCGTTAAAAAAGGTAACTTAGAAATATCTTTTAAAGATTTTATATCGTCAGGTGTTACACCTTTTTCCACCATTTTTTTTCTGTAAAAAGGTACATTCTCGTATACTCTTTTTACCACGTCTAAAAGTCCCTCTGTTTGAATCTGCTCAATCTTTTCACGAGAAGCAGTTTCAATTTCTTCCTGAAAATATTTTCCCATTGTTTCATTCCTTTCTGTCGCTCAAGTATAGTAATATAATTTTACAACATATAACGCTTTAAAGCAATAAAGTACAAAAAATAAAATTAACAAAAATAGACATAAATAAATAGTAAAAATACATAAAAAAAATCAACCAAAAAAATTTTTACAAGCAAAGATGTGCTTTTTATGGGGCAAAAAGCCTAAAAAATTGCACAAAAGGGGGGACAAAAACGCCCTTAATAAAAACGTTTTTCCTCCTATAAAATCTAGTATTTGCAAAAATTATATGATATAGTGATTTTTAGTATAAAACATGAAAAATGAAAAAAATATAGGCTATATGAGAATAAGAGGAGGAGAAACCAATGGACAACAATTTAAGGGGGGTACCTGTTGAGGGATTTGCTGACAAAAGTCGCGAAGCGGCCGTCGAGGGAATAGTATTATTAAAGAATGAAAACAACACACTCCCATTAACAGAACAGGATAAGGTTTCAGTTTTTGGAAGACCAATGATTGAGTACTACAGAAGCGGAACAGGTTCAGGAGGAGCTGTAAACGTTGAATACACAACAAATATTTTGTACGGATTTGAAAACAGCAACCTTAACTTTAACAAGACTATAGTTGAAGACTATAAGGAATGGTTAAAAGACCATCCGTTTGATAACGGTGGCGGTGGCTGGGCATGCGAGCCATGGTTCCAGAAAGATATGGAAATCACAGCAGATTATGCAAAGAAACAGGCAGAATCAACTAACAAGGCTGTATACATTATCGGACGTACAGCAGGAGAAGATAAGGACAACGCCAACTGGGTAGGAAGCTATCTTCTTACAGATGAAGAAAAAGAAAACCTTAAGAACATAACAGAAGCTTTCGAAGATGTTTGTGTAGTTCTTAATGTTTCAAATATTATCGACCTTAAGTGGATTGATGAAGAACAGTTTAAGGGACACATCAAATCAGTAATTATTGTATGGCAGGGCGGTATGGAAGGTGGAAACGCAGTAGCTGAAGCACTTTCAGGCAAGGCTACACCAAGCGGTAAATTACCTGACACAGTAGCTTATGATATTGAAGACTATCCTGCTAATGACAACTTTGGCAACGAACTTACAAACCTTTACAAAGAAGACATTTATGTAGGATATCGTTATTTTGAAACATTTGCACCTGAAAAAGTTCAGTTTGAATTTGGTTTCGGACTTTCATACACAACATTTGATATCGAAACAGTATCAGCTGATGCAGATGATGAAAAAATCACATTAGAAGTTAAAGTAACTAACACAGGTGATAAGTTCTCAGGAAAAGAAGTTGTTCAGGTATACTACGAAGCACCACAGGGAGCTTTGGGACAGCCTGCAAGACAGCTTTGTGCATACGAGAAAACAGAAAATCTTGCACCGGGTCAGAGTCAGACATTAAAGATTGCTTTCGATATTAACGGAATTGCATCATATGATGACTCAGGCGTTACAGGAAACAAGTCATGCTACGTATTAGAAGCAGGAGATTACAACTTCTACGTAGGTAACAGCGTAAAAAATAATAAACTAGCTTATACATATAAAGTTGAAGAACTTAAAGTAACAGAACAGCTTTCAGAAGCTGCTTGCCCAAATGATGATAATCTTACATTAATGAAGCCGGGCAAAAGAAAAGAAGATGGAACATATGAAATAACATATGTACCATCACAGAAGCCAACAGTAGACATGGCTAAGAGAATTGAAGAAAATCTTCCAAAGGATATGGAAATTACAGGTGATGTAGGAATTACATTACAGGATGTAAAAGCAGGTAAAAACACTATTGAAGAGTTCGTTGCACAGCTTACAGTTGCAGAATTAGCACAGATTGTAAGAGGTGAAGGAATGAGTAACCCTAGAGTTACAAAAGGAACAGCTTCAGCTTTTGGTGGATTAAGCGATACATTGTTTGCTTACGGAATCCCTGCAGCATGTTGTGCTGACGGCCCTAGTGGACTTAGAATGGAAGGAAAAGCTACACAGCTTCCTATTGGAACAGCACTTTCAGCATCATGGAATCCTAAGCTTGTAAGAGAACTTTACACAATGGAAGGTCAGGAATTATACGGAAATCAGGTAGATACATTACTTGGACCCGGAGTAAACATTCACAGACATCCTTTAAACGGACGTAACTTTGAATACTATTCAGAAGATCCATACCTTTCAGGTACAATTGCAGTTGCTTCAACAGGCGGTATTAAAGACGGTGGAGCATGGGGCACAATTAAGCATTTTGCATTAAACGGTCAGGAATCACATAGATTTAAGATTGATGCAGTATGCTCAGAAAGAGCAATTAGACAGATTTATCTTAAAACATTTGAAATGGCAGTAAAAGCCGGAACAGTTAAGGCATTAATGACAGCCTATAATCCTATTAACGGACATTGGGCAGCTTCAAATTATGATCTTTGTACAACAATTCTTAGAAATGAATGGGGATATGACGGTATCGTAATGACTGATTGGTGGGCTAAGATGAACGACGTTGTAGAAGGTGGAGAAGAATCGAATCAGGATACAAGAGACATGGTTCGCTCACAGAATGACTTATATATGGTTGTAAACAACAACGGAGCAGAAGTTAATTCAAACAATGATAATACTGAAGAATCAGTTAAGGAGGGAAAGCTTACTGTTGGAGAGCTTCAGAGAGCAGCAATTAATATTTGTAACTTTATTCTTTCAGCACCTGTTATTGAAAGAGAATTAGTTGATACAGACGTTGCAAAACATTACGATTCAGTTCCAAATGATCAGGCCAAGTATGAAGTATTTAACATTGAAAAAGACAATAAGGTAATGTTCAATAGTGGAGCAGAAGCAACATTGGAAGTTGAAGACGAAGGGGAATACACAATTATTGTTAACATCTCATTTGACAAGTCCAACTTATCACAGTCAACAGTAAACGTTAATGCTAACGGCACAACAATGGTAGTAATCCAGACTAACGGAACAGACGGCAACTGGATTACACAGAAACTTTGCAAGGTTAAACTTGACAAAGGCGTGTATAACTTAAAGCTTGAAGAAGTATTAGCAGGAATCAAGGTTAAATATATTCAGTTTAAGAAGATTCCTAAGAAAAATAAATAAATGTAAAAAGCAAAAAGTCTATTATGATTGGTTAGTCAAAGCATAGCATATGACAATTGAAAAAGGTCTGCTGGAGATATTTGTTCCAGTGGGCTTTTTCTTTACTCCTTTAGAGGGAAACCTTAATGTTTGGCATATAACAGAGAAAAAATGATGAAATTGTGCAAAATCACAAGAAGAATAAAAACGGTTTTATGGTGAAAACATTATAACGCCAAATAATTGTACAAAATGCACAAAAAGAAGCAGACAAAATGTGCAAAGAATACAGGACAAATGCATAAAGAACAGGCCGGCTTATGAAAAATAAATAAAAAGTGTACAACATAGCCTATGGGTAGTTGAAAAAACCATTTTAATTTGGTAGAATTGTCTGATAAGGGATAAATAATCGAAGGGATTCGACAAGATCTTGGATGAAAGGAGAAAAAACATGAATATTTCAAAAAGGAAACAAGGAATACTCGCAATAATATGTACTATTGCGATGATTGTAACATCAATTACGGTGTACAATCCAACAGAGGTAAAGGCAGATTCATCAGCAACAGTTGATGGAAAACAATATTCAGCAACAGTAAAAGATGGAGGAGAATGGACAGGGTTTGCTTGTCAGGGAATTTTTGATAGTGCTAGGATTCATTTTGCATGGGGAATTGATGTAGATTCAAATACTATTACTGCATCAATAGGAGAAACTAAGTTAAAAGTTGATGGAAAAAGTGCTAGAGGAATGAATATTCCATTGTCAGATGTAACCAGCTTAGAAGTAGGAAGTTATGATATTGTAATTAATGCAACAACGGTAGCTTCAGAATCATCAGAAGCAAAGAAAATATCTGCGACAGCAACGTTAAAGATAGAGAAAGTTGAGGGAACAGCAGAATTGCAGAAACCTTCAGCACCAATTGGTTTAGTTGCTAATATTAATAATTTAAAAACAGATTATACAATAGCATTTGCTAATGTGGCAACAGCAACAAGCTACAAATTTTATTTAGATGGAACATATAAAAAAGTTATTACTAATGGTGGAATAGTTACTATTGAAGAGTTAGGGCTTGAAGCAGGAAAGACATATAAATTTGGTGTAAGTGCGGTTAATGCAGCAGGAGAATCAGATATTACAACTATTAACGTTACAGCTCCGGGAAAAGAGGAAGAAACAACAACAGGTTCATCTACAAAGCCTTTAGACCCATCAGATATTAAAGATTCAGAATGGACAGTGGCGTTGGGCTCAAAAACAGTATCATATTATATAGCTGATGGAAAGGCCGACAAAGTGCAAGTAAAGCCGCAATTGGAAGGTGATAATTATTATATCGCATTTTCATTAGCAGCTAAGTTTAAATCTGTAACATTTGACGGAGTGTCTAAAGATGTTGAAGAGGGAGCTTTTTGCAGAGTAAAGGCAAGCGATTTGACCAGTGGTTATCATACATTAGTGGTAACAGATCACTATGGTAAAGAGTCGGTTACAATTTATTTTAAAGTAGCAGGAGAGGAAGGAACAACAAAATACACAGTATCAATTGATGGAGTTTCTCAGGCTTGCAAAGAAGGCACAACAATTGCTGTACCAGCTGATGGTCAGGGTTACTACGATGTTACTAAGAAAGTAGCTTATGCTCCAGGAACAAAACTCACAGTAAAGGAAAATATGACTTTAAAGAGCATTGAATTAAATGTAACAATGACACCGGGAGCAAGTATCAGATTAGCAGCTCCAACAGGTTTAAGATTCCAGACAACTGTTAAATCAGGAAATGGAATTGCTGCAGATGAAATCTTAAATTCACCAACAGTAACAACAGGTACACTTATTACAACATTAGATTTGTACAAAGATAATGGAAAAACACTTACAAAGGATAGTAAGTATAATTTCCTCGACATTGCAAATAACGGATGGTTTAATAATGGAACAAGTACAGAAACAGGAAAGTTCTGTGGTTCAATTGTTAAAATTAAAGCCCAAAACTATGGTAGAGCATACATCGCTGTAGGATATGCAACTATTAAGTATTCAGATGGTAGTTCAAAGACTGTTTATGCAAATGTTACTGAAAACAATGCTAAGTCAATTAAGTACGTTGCTCAGAAGATAAAGGACAGCAATAAATTTGATGGTTATAGTGCTGAACAGAAGGACATCATTGTCAAGTACATTGATGGAAAGGAGATATCAGAATAATGGAAAGAAGATATATAAGCCCAGAGATGGATATAATAGAATTTGACACAAATGATGTAATAACTACAAGTAGTGATCTCGGTGGTGAAAAGCCTGGATTAACAGATGTAATTGATGTAAACACAATGAAAAATTGGTCAGATTTCTTTGAATAAAAAATAAACAACTTAATAATAAAACAAGCTGTGCTTTAACTCAACATTAAAGCACAGCTTATTTTTTGTCCTCATTCCTATCATCTTCCCCTAAAGGTCTATAACAATGTTCAATAAATGCGAAAGATTAAAAATCAGACAAACCAGCCGGATTGTCGACTTATTGTATGGGTGTATTACTTGATTTGAAGGGCAAAAAAATGTATACTAGTAGTTATCAGTATGAAATGGATTATAACCCCGAAGGGTACGCATTTAACCTGATAAGTTACGAAAACATAGGAGGCAAAAATGATAACATTAAGTAAAGGCGGAGCATACCTTATTGGTGGCACAGAAGTTGTAGAAACAGGTGCAGGCTCAGAAGAATTACTAAAGAACAAGTTAGGGGATAAATACCTTACAAAAGAAGATGCTGCAAAGAATACTATGGCATATGGTATTTTGAACGAACACAACACATCAGGCAACATGGACAAGCTTCAGATTAAGTTTGATAAGCTTACATCCCATGATATTACATTTGTTGGAATCATTCAGACAGCAAGAGCTTCAGGATTAGAGAAATTCCCAATTCCTTATGTGCTTACAAACTGTCATAACAGTTTATGTGCTGTTGGTGGAACAATCAATGAAGATGACCATATGTTTGGACTTACTTGTGCTAAGAAATATGGTGGAATTTATGTACCACCTCACCAGGCAGTTATTCATCAGTTTGCCAGAGAGATGTTAGCAGGTGGCGGCAAGATGATTCTTGGTTCTGATTCACATACACGTTATGGTGCTCTTGGTACTATGGCTATGGGTGAAGGCGGACCTGAATTGGTTAAGCAGTTACTTTCACAGACATATGACATTAATATGCCTGAAGTAATCGGTATCTACATGACAGGAGAACCTGCTAAGGGTGTAGGACCTCAGGACGTTGCACTTGCAATTATCGGAGAAGTATTTGACAAGGGTTATGTTAAGAATAAAGTTATGGAATTTGTAGGACCTGGTGTTTCTAACTTAAGCGCAGATTTCAGAATCGGTGTTGACGTTATGACAACAGAAACAACTTGTCTTTCATCTATTTGGCGTACAGATGAGAAGATTAAGGAATTCTATGACATCCATGGAAGAGTAGATGAGTATAAAGAATTAAATCCTGGTGAAGTTACATACTATGATGGAATTGTTTATGTTGATTTATCTAAGATTAAACCTATGATTGCAATGCCATTCCATCCAAGTAACACATATACTATTGAAGAATTAAATGCTAACTTGGAAGATATTCTCCACGATGTTGAAAAGAAAGCTTTAGTTTCATTAGATGGACAGGTTGATTATAAACTTACAAACAAGATTCGTGATGGAAAACTTTATGTTGACCAGGGAATCATTGCAGGTTGTGCAGGTGGTGGATTTGAAAACATTTGTGCAGCAGCAGATATATTAAAGGGACATAGCATTGGAGCTGACGAATTTACACTTAGTGTATATCCTGCTTCTATGCCAGTATATATGGAATTAATCAAAAACGGATGCGCAGCAGATATTATGGCTGCCGGCGGTGTTATGAAGACAGCATTCTGTGGACCTTGTTTCGGTGCAGGTGATACACCGGCTAACAATGCCTTCAGTATCAGACATTCAACACGTAACTTCCCTAACAGAGAAGGAAGTAAGTTACAGAATGGACAGATTTCTTCAGTTGCACTTATGGATGCCAGATCTATTGCAGCAACAGCAGCTAACAAGGGTTATCTTACAGCAGCTACAGATGTTGATGTTGAGTTTAAGGGACGTAAGTATCATTTTGACAAGAGTATTTATGAAAACAGAGTATTTGACTCACACGGAATAGCAGATCCTGATACAGAAATCCAGTTTGGACCAAACATCAAAGACTGGCCGGAAATGGTTGCACTTACAGACAATCTTCTTCTTAAAGTTGTTTCAGAGATTCATGATCCGGTTACAACAACAGATGAATTAATACCATCAGGTGAAACATCATCTTATCGTTCTAACCCACTTGGACTTGCAGAATTTGCACTTTCAAGAAAGGATCCTGAATATGTAGGAAAGGCTAAAGAAGTACAGAAAGCAGAAAAAGCAAGAGAAGCAGGGCAGAATCCTGTAGATGCACTTCCGGAAGTTGGAGGAGTATTTGAAGCGTTAAAGAGCAATCTTCCTCAGTACAAGATTGACAATGATACAGTAGGTATCGGAAGCACTATTTTTGCAGTAAAACCGGGTGACGGTTCAGCAAGAGAACAGGCTGCTTCATGTCAGAAGGTATTAGGCGGATGGGCTAATATTGCCTGTGAATATGCAACAAAGAGATATCGTTCAAACCTTATTAACTGGGGTATGCTTCCATTCATTTATGAATCAGAAGAATTGCCATTTAAGAACGGTGACTATATTTTTGTACCGGAAATAGTTGAAGCTGTTAAGAATAAAGCTACAGACGTACAGGCTTACGTTGTA
>ERZ791919.3254-NODE-3254-length-10375-cov-2.130329_pt1 | contig 10375 bp, 7 predicted proteins | sample MGYA00510137_ERZ791919 | MGnify/ENA primary metagenome ERZ791919 (study PRJEB30046, sample SAMN00792059) | human gut metagenome | study: EMG produced TPA metagenomics assembly of the A metagenome-wide association study of gut microbiota in type 2...
GATTCTATGTTTCCTATTGGAAGAGGACAGCGTGAATTAATCATTGGGGATCGTCAAACGGGTAAAACTTCCATCGCATTAGATACTATACTAAATCAAAAAGGAAAAGACTGTATTTGTATTTATGTCTCTATTGCCCAAAAGGCAAGTACAGTGGCTAACCTAGTCAATACATTAAAGAAAAATGATGCGATGGGATATACCGTTATTGTAAACTCTACGGCTGCCGATTCGGCCAGCTTACAATATATTGCCCCTTATTCTGCGACTTCTCTAGCTGAATACTTTATGCATCAAGGCAAAGACGTACTTATTGTCTACGATGATTTAAGCAAGCATGCTGTTGCCTATCGTACGATCTCCTTATTACTAGGAAGATCTCCAGGACGTGAAGCCTATCCAGGTGATGTATTCTATTTACATTCTAGACTACTAGAACGTTCTTCTAGATTAAATTCAGGAGGATCAATCACAGCTCTTCCAATTATTGAAACTCAAGATGGAGACGTAAGTGCGTATATTCCAACTAATGTTATTTCAATTACAGATGGTCAAATCTTCTTGGAAAGTGATTTATTCTTTGAAGGACAAAGACCTGCTGTTAATGTTGGATTATCTGTTAGCCGTGTTGGTGGTGCAGCTCAAACTAAAGCCATGAAGAAAGCATCTGGATCTTTACGTATCAATTTAGCTCAATACCGTGAAATGAAGGAGTTTACACAATTTGCCTCCGATTTAGATGATGCGACAAAACGACAACTTCAACACGGACAAGTACTTATGGAGCTTTTGAAACAACCTTTAAACCACCCTATGTCACATGCAGACATGGTTATTATTCTAGTAGTTGCAGACGCAGGAATTCTAGATGATTTGAATTCAAAACAAGTCAAAAAAGAAGAAACAAAATTATTAGATTGGTTTAATGAAAATCACAGTGAAATCAGTCGTGAGATCAACACAACTAAAAAACTGGATGACAATTTAAAGACAAGAATCATTACATTAGCCAAACAATATAGAGGACAAGAATAATGTCACAAATCCGAGAAATCAAAGATCGAATGAATGGTATTCAATCGACTATGAAGATCACAAAAGCCATGTATATGATTTCTTCAACCAAAATGAATACGGCCAAACAAAAAGCCTCAAATACCGATCCTTATTTTTACTCATTACGAAAACAAATTTTGACAATTCTTCAAAATCTTCCTGATCACTTTGAACACCCTTACTTAGATAGTCGAGAATATATTGACGAGAAACATCAAAATAAAGCCATCATATGTGTTACTGGAGATAAAGGATTGGCAGGTGCCTACAACCTTAATGTTTTAAAGCTCACTGAACAAATCATTAAAGCTCATCCAAACTATAAGCTCTATATGGTTGGAGAAGTTGGAAGACAATACTTTTTAAGACGACACATTCCTGTTGAAGAAAGCTTTCTATATACAGCACAAAACCCAACTTTAAGTCGTGCAAGATCCATTTCGAGTAAAATGCTTGAACTTTATGCTGAAAAAACAATCGATGAAGTATTAATAATCTATACACGTATGGATCAGCACAATCAATTTACGGTCGATGTCGAACAGTTACTTCCTCTATATCGTTTAAATCATGAAGTTGAAGTTGGTGGACAAACCATTCACTCTATTCAGTTGGAGCCAAGCCCTGTTGAATTATTAAACATTGTCATCCCTGATTATTTATCCGGATTTATTTATAGCGCCCTTGTTGAATCTTATGCATCCGAAAACTTTGCGCGAATGCAGGCAATGGATTCAGCGAATAAAAATGGTGAAGAATTATTAAACAGTTTATCTTTACAATACAATCGTCAAAGACAAGCAAAAATCACACAAGAAATAACAGAAGTTGCAGCTGGTGCCAAAGCTAGAAGGCAACAGCTACAAAAGAAGAAAAGGAGTCAATCCACATGCAAATAGGAAAAATCACACAAGTTATGGGTCCTGTTGTTGACGTACATTTTGATGAAACGCCACTTCCATATATTCAAACCGCTTTGCAGGTTGATAACCACGGCAAAAAAGTTGTAATGGAAGTTATGCAGCACATTGGAACCGATACCGTTCGTTGTATCATGTTATCGCCTAGTGAAGGCTTACAAAAAGATATGCCTGTCTTATCTACAGGAATGGGCATTGAAATTCCAGTTGGAACACAAAATTTAGGTCGTTTGTTTAATGTTTTGGGAGATACAATCGATGGAAAAGAAGCGATTGATACAGATACATATTGGCCTATTCACAGAAAACCACCAAAATTTGAAGATCAATCTCCTGTTACAGAAGTTCTTGAAACAGGAATCAAAGTTATTGACTTATTAGCACCATATGCCAAGGGTGGAAAGATTGGATTGTTTGGAGGTGCCGGTGTAGGAAAAACCGTACTGATCCAAGAATTGATTCGAAATATTGCCAGTGAACATGGAGGCTATTCCATCTTTACAGGTGTTGGAGAAAGAAGTCGTGAAGGAAACGATTTATATACAGAAATGAGTGAATCTGGTGTAATCAAGAACACTGCACTTGTCTTTGGACAAATGAACGAAAGTCCAGGAGCCAGAATGCGTGTTGCCGAAACCGGACTGACTATGGCCGAATATTTCCGTGATGTTGAACATAAAGACGTATTATTATTTATCGACAACATCTTCCGTTTTGTACAAGCTGGATCTGAAGTTTCTTCTTTACTTGGCCGTATGCCATCAGCCGTAGGATATCAACCTACTTTAGCGAATGAAATGGGACAACTTCAAGAACGTATTTCTTCCACAAAAAATGGATCTGTTACGAGTGTACAAGCTGTATACGTTCCTGCAGATGATTTAACTGACCCTGCTCCTGCAACAACATTCGAACATTTGGATGCGACAACCGTCTTATCTCGTAAAGTTGTTGAACAAGGTATTTATCCTGCTGTAGATCCACTTGAATCAAGTTCAAGAATTCTTCAACCCGATATTGTAGGTGAAGAACACTATGAAACAGCTCAACGTGTTTTACAATACCTTCAAAAATATAAAGAACTACAAGATATTATTGCCATGGATGAACTAAGTGATGAAGATAAAACCGTTGTAGCTAGAGCCCGTCGTTTACGTAACTTTATGGCTCAACCATTCCATGTAGCTGAACAATTTACTTCAATTCCAGGAAAATATGTTCCTCTACAAGATACAATCAAAGGCTTTAAAGCAATCTTAGATGGAGAAATGGACGAATATCCTGAAAGTGCTTTTTTCAATGTAGGAACCATTGAAGAAGTCAAAGAAAAAGCGAAAGAAGTATAATTATGGAACTTTTTGATTTAAAAATCATGGCCAGTGATCACGTGTTTTATAATGGTAAAGCACAAGTATTAACAATACACACGCCCAATGGAAGTAAACAATTTCTTGCACATCATGCCAAAACCATCTATGCGATAACGCCTGGACTTTTAAAAATTCGAAAAGAAGATAATTCTGAAATTGAAGTTGTTAGTGGATTAGGATCCATGATCTTTTCAAACAACCAAGCCGAAGTTTTAGTTGATACATGTGAAACACAAGAAGAACTAGATGCAAGAAGAGCCAAAGAATCTTTAGAACGTGCTAAAGAAAGAATGAGACAGAAACAATCCATTCGTGAATATTATATGTCACAAGCCAGTATGGCAAGAGCCTTAGCTCGTTTACAATTTAAAGATAAACACATTAATTAATAAACATTAAAAAAAGCTTATACCTTTCATGAAGATATAGGCTTTTTTCCTTTATATAAAGATCTTTTACATTTTTTCTGGTCTCAATTTAGTAAAATCATACATTTTTTCCGACCTAAAATTAGGTTAAGTCAACACTTTTTCCGACCTCACCCATGAATTACAGAAATATATAAACTAAAAATTCAATCAAATAAAGAGATTTCTAGTTTGAAACCTCTTTTTACATACAACATTTTATTTTCAATTTATGCTTTATTTAAAGTAAATATTATAAACAACTGTCGAATAAATTCGAATTATTCATTGGCTTTTAAGCTTGAAACCATATCAATCGTTTTAATTTTTCTTGCCAATAACTTATTCATCACATATGAAACTAAAACGGTTCCTATAATTGCGTACACATAAGATATCCATTCAACTACAGCTGGAAAATCATACGTATCATTTAATGCATTCGTATAAATATATGACAACATATAATAACCGAGTGGTAAGCCAATGATCATTCCCACCAACATGATCCATGTGTTTTGTTTGATAAAGATTTCTTTAATTTGTTTATCCTTAAAGCCCAACACCTTTAGTGTCGCAAATTGATATTGTTTTTCAGTAAAAGATAACACACCCAAGTTATATAAGATGACACAGCCTAATAAGACCGCAAATACAATTAATAAGACCATCATCGACTTCATCGCTTCAAGCATACTCTCTACACCTTCTTGAATCGATTCAATACTACTAATCTTAGAAACACCATCTATTTTTTTAGGCTGTTTATTTGTATAGATCGAATCTGCACGATATGTATATCCTAACTTTTCAAAATATTTCTTTGACATTGTGAATTGCTGCGCTTGCGGATCACGATTCAAGCCAATAACCTTACTTGTATGCCAAGAAGAATCTCCAGTCAAATGCCATTTGATTGTATCTCCCACTTGAACTCCATACTTTTCAGCTAGTTTTTCTGTTAAATAGATTCCATTTGAATGAATAGACATAACTTTTTCATCATGATCTGTGATATTCAATTTATCTTTTCCATCCAATACAAGCATCGATCTTGTTTCGGTTTTCCCCTTATTTTTAAATTCAATCGCAACACTTTTACTTGTGGCCTCTCCATACAAATCTGTTAAATAATCATATTGTTCTTTTGTATAATCACTATTTAAACTAATTTTATATTGATATGTATTGATTATTTTATATTCCCAATCCATATAAGATTCAATCGTATCCCACAAACCAAACGAACATACAAGCAACATTGTACATCCAATAATTCCAACACATGCTGCAATACTTCTTCCTTTATTGCGGGCTATATCTCGAATATTCCATCTTGTCGATAATTTACATTTATTAAATTTTACAGACCAATCCAAACTATTCTTTTTTACCTTTGGCACTTCTAGACGCAAAGCCTCACTTGCCGTTTCCTTTAAAATCTTTCTGGAAGAAAGATATGTGACTAAAGAAATCAAAGCTACAACCAAAACTGCTGTTTGAATCACAACCGGCAACAAAGCCGTATGTATATTTGGCATTTCAAAATAACTAGCTTCCATATCAATAAAGAATTGACCAATTGTTAGATATCCAACCACAACACCTAATACAGCCGCAACAAGGCTGATCATAAAACCAAATCCAATATAATGGATATAGATTTTTCGATTTTTAAATCCAAGTGCTTTTAAAGTACCAATCTGCACTCTTTGTTGGCGAACAAAACGATTCATTGTACTCATTACACTTAAAATTGCAATCATTAAAAACAATCCCGTAAATACAGGTGCATAAGTTTGACCTTCTTCTACTTCCGCTTGGTAACCTGCATATGAAAAAGAATTGTCACGATCTGTTACAGATAAAAAATTAAAATCCTTTTGAATCTCTTTTTTTACTGATGACACATTATTTTTCTTATCCACATCTACATAAGCCTTATTATATGTAACATCCACATGCATTGCGTCTTGAAAAGTTTGAGTGGACATATATACAAAGCCATAGTTTTGATGTGTTGGAAATATTTCTGTAGAATCTTTCACAAAATAAACATGATCCGGTGTGTTTACTAACCCCTTAACTTTTAGATTCAAAGTCTGTCCAGAAACATCCAACTTTAAAGTATCTCCCACATGAATATTTAAATGTTCTGCCAAATAACTATCAAACCATAATCCCTTTTTATTCGATGCATACTTTTCCCCCTCAACAATATGCATTTTAGAAATTGTATTCTCTTCCAAAACATTTGTTTCTAAAGTCACATCTTTGTATCCCTTTAATTTTGAATTTAAAACCAATGCTCGATTTACATCACTTATATGATCCATAGACTTTAATTTCTCTAAATCCGAATCTGCAACATTCGTATTTGTAATCCATAGATCCTGTAAATTATATTCTTTATAATACTCTTTAGCACTTTCATCCATACCATCCATATAGCCATGGATACCACTAAATGCCAACATTCCAATAAACACCATCAGAAAAATTGTAAAGAATTGTCCCTTATAATGCCAAAGATCACGATATAGTTTTCTTCTCAACATTACCAGTTCACCTCATCTATGTTCTTTGGTTGTTTATTCACAACATTCTCAATAATTTTTCCATTCTTTAAACGAATTACACGATCCGCCACATCTGCAATCAACGCATTGTGCGTTACAATCACAACTGTATTGTCTTTTGTACATTCGCGTAATAACTTTAAAATCTCTACTCCCGTATTTGAATCTAAAGCCCCAGTAGGTTCATCGCAAAGAAGAAGTTTTGGATTTTTCGCAATGGCACGCGCAATCGATACACGCTGCTGCTCCCCTCCACTTAATTGATTCGGAAATTTGTTTTCTTGTCCACCTAAACCAACTTTATTCAATATTTCAATGGAATCCTTTGCGTTTTTTACTACATCATGAATCAAATCCACATTTTCCTTCACCGTCAGTGTCGGCAAAATATTATAAAACTGAAAAATAAACCCAATATTTTCAGTACGATAATCCGTTAATTCTTTTTCACTATACCCACTAATATCGAGCCCATCCATATATACTTTTCCATCAGTCACATGATCCATTCCACCCATAATATTTAAAAGTGTCGACTTACCCGCTCCACTTGGTCCTAAAATCACAACCATTTCATGTTGATCAATCGAAAAAGAAACATCATCCAATGCATAAAATGCTTTTTCTCCTACTTCATACTTTTTTGATACCCCATTAAATTCTATACATTTCTTCATAATCATTCTCCTGTTAGTTATATCTAATTTTATGGTTAGTATACTCTAACTTAAAGCGTTCCTCAAGAATAAATTACGCCAATAGCGATTAAAAAGTTGTTTAATCTTTTCTTTGACTTCGGCTCTTCATGCTAAGATAAGGATACAAAAAAGAACATACAAATATGTAATTTCTGGAGAATTTTGTAGTAAAAACTACCTACAAACTTTGTGAGAGTTGGCGTAGGTAGTTTTTATATTGTTTATTCATTTCTTTTTGATTAATTCAATAAGAAGCTAAATTACAGTGCCAATGTGAAATAGACATTAAATATACACATACAACATTATATTTTTCATATTCACTTTATATAAAGCATAAATCTATGTTTGCTGTCGAAGAAAAAAAGAACAAGATTTCTCTTGTCCTTAATTTAATTGACATCTACATTCTTGATTATTGACTAAATTCTTTAGACTTTCCAATGAACCATATCATAAGACACTTGATCTGTATAAAAGGCTGCATGCGGCGTTACAATGACATTAAGATAGGCTTTTAATATCAATAAATCTCGATTCTTGATGACATTATAATTATGGTCAATATGAATGACTTCCTTTTCATTTTCAAAAGAATCAATGCCTGTACCACCAACAATGCCATTTTCAAGACCTTCAATCAATGCATTTGTATCAATGATTTCTCCACGAGATGTATTGATAATTAATACACCCTTTTTTATCTGTTTTCACAATTTTTTACAACCTCTTTCTTATGATATACTTCTAGTATGTGTACAAGCTTTCGATATACACCTAAAGTAGCCAAAGCCTTTGGTTTAGAAGAAAAAGACATTCATCCAAGTGACAAATGTCTTGTACTTACTCGAAACCAAAAGAAAATGGTGCCATTTGGGTATAAAACTAACAATTTAATTTTAAATGCTAGACAAGAAACACTTCTTGAAAAGCCTTTATTTAAAGATTCTATGCATTGTATTGTGCCTGCAGGAAGTTTCTACGAATGGGATTCAGGTAAAAATAAAGTGGAGTTTTATTGCGACCACATTCTCTATTTTGCAGGAATTCTTATTGATGATCACCTTGTCATTGTTACCACGGATGCCAATACGTATGTAAAACCTGTGCATTCTCGAATGCCAGTCATACTTGAAAAAGAAGATATAGATCCTTGGTTAAAAGATATTTCTAGAACCAAAGAAATCTTATCCAAACCAGGCAGTGCACTTCAAAGAAAGCAGCTACAAGAACCACTTTTCTAAAGGAGATCTTATGAATATTACAGAGTTTCAAAAATCTAGATTCGGACTTTTTATCCATTGGGGAATCTATTCCATTCCAGCACGAGGTGAATGGGTCAGAAGCAACGAAGAAATGAAAGAAGAAGATTATATTCCTTTTGCGAATGAATTTGACCCAGATCTATTTGATCCACACCAATGGGCTAAATTGGCCAAAAAGGCCGGTATGAAATATGCCGTAATGACTGCCAAACACCACGATGGATATTGTATGTTTGATACAAAGACTACAGATTGGAAGGCAAATCATGATTATGTCAGAGAATTTTTAGATGCCTTTCGACAAGAAGGATTAAAAGTCGGTCTATATTATTCCCTGCTTGATTGGCATCATCCGGACTATCCTCACTATAAAGATCGACATCATCCAGAAAGAAACAATGTAAAATATGATAAACCGATTTGTTTTTCAAACTATTTGAATTATATGCATACTCAAATCAAGGAATTACTTACAAACTATGGAAAGTTGGATATCATGTGGTTTGACTTTTCTTATGACAATATGACAAAAGATGTATGGGATGCCCACAAAATCGTAACAATGGCAAGAACTTACCAGCCAGACATAATCATCGACAATCGTTTAGAAGGTGATGGTGTACATCCTGGAACCATTATGGATGCACATCCTAGTTTTACAGCCGGTGATTTTACTTCACCTGAACAAATGATTCCTCCACAAGGCTTACCGGTACCTTGGGAAGCTTGTATCACTATGAATGAACATTGGGGATATTGCGCTAAGGACACGAATTATAAATCTGCTAAGCTAATCATCCGTACTCTAGTTGAATGTGTATCCAAGGGAGGAAATATGATTTTAAATGTGGGACCGGATGCTAGAGGACAATTTCCTAAGGAATCTATCCAGGTACTGAATGAAATCAGAGAATGGATGAAACTCAATGAAGCTTCTATTTATGGATGCACAAAGTGTGAATTAGAAAAACCCGAATGGGGAAGATACACACAAAAGGGAAATATAATTTATGCGCATATTTTAGATAAGAGTATTTTTGATATACCTATTAAAATTCGAAAAGAAAAAATCCAAGGCATAAGAAGATTGTTTGATCATTCTCAAATCAAAATTCAAACGCCTTGGAACGCTGAAAGTTTTCCTGACTATACATTTATCCATATTGATTCCAATTCACACCATTGTCCAGATCCAATTGACACAGTGCTTGAAATCACATTAAGAGACTAGCTTAAATTCTTGCTGGTTTCTTTTACTATATAGATCGGTCTTTGTTTACTTTCCATATAATCTTTTGTCGTATATTGACCTAAAATGGCCACAAATAACATTTGAAGTCCACTCAAGAACAGGATCAAACATACTAAATGAAACATGGATGTGACATGTACCAACAATCCAAACAAAGTCATTAAAATCGATGAAATCATAATGGCTGTTCCAATATTACCAATCCATACAATCGGCGCTATAGAAAAGGAAAACATACCTTCAAGAGCATAGGCAAACAATTTTGAAAAGTTCCATTTTGATTCTCCAGCAGCTCTTTGTACATTATGAAATTTAATCCATTTTGTATCAAATCCTACAAAAGAAAATAATCCTTTCATATAACGATTGTATTCTTTTAATTCTAGAATCGCATCCACCATTTGTCTTGACATCATACGAAAATCACCACAACCATCGCTCATATCCATTTTGCACATCTTCTGCATCACTTTATAAAAGGTATGCGATAAAAAGTTACGAATCTTACCTTCACCCGTACGATCCACTCTTTTTCCTGCACAACAATCGTAGCCTTCTTCACTAACCGCCTTATACATTTCTTTTAATAATACAGGAGGATGCTGCAAATCGGCATCCATGATCACAACATAATCGCCACTTGATTTCTTTAATCCGGCAAACATGGCAGCTTCTTTACCGAAGTTTCTAGAAAAAGAAACAAATTCACAACGATCATCCTTTAAGCTTAATGCTCTTAATATATCTTTTGTATGATCCTTTGATCCATCATCCACAAACAACAATTCATAGGTGATTCCTTCTATTTCATTCAATACTTCGCTTGTC